>Ga0315336_1002942_pt1 | contig 24223 bp, 24 predicted proteins | sample ASW5metaG_FD_204512 | JGI IMG/M metagenome (GOLD analysis project Ga0315336, IMG submission 204512) | Ammonia-oxidizing marine archaeal communities from Monterey Bay, California, United States - ASW #5 | ecosystem: Environmental > Aquatic > Marine > Intertidal zone | place: USA: California... | reverse complement strand
GCAATCCGACCTCTCCCCGTAAACGGGGAGAGGTGACCTTCATCTCAGCCCACCTGCCCGCGATGGCGCAGCAGATGATCGGCGATTACGCAAGCCATCATCGCCTCGCCCACCGGCACCGCGCGAATGCCGACGCAGGGATCATGGCGGCCCTTGGTCATGATGTCGGTGTCGCTGCCTGCCTTGTCGATGGTGCGGCGTGGCGTGAGGATCGACGACGTCGGCTTCACCGCAAAGCGCGCCACCACCGGCTGCCCGGTGGAGATGCCACCGAGAATGCCGCCGGCATGGTTGGACAGAAACACCGGGCCGTTATTTCCCATGCGCATTTCGTCGGCGTTCTCCTCGCCGTGCAGTTCGGCGGCACCGAAGCCCGCGCCGATCTCGACGCCCTTCACCGCGTTGATGCTCATCAGCGCCAGCGCCAGATCGCTGTCGAGCTTGCCATAGATCGGCGCACCCAATCCTGCCGGCACGCCTTCGGCGACGACCTCGATCACCGCGCCAATCGACGAACCACGTTTACGGATATCGTCGAGATACTCCGCAAAGAACTCGGCCTTCGCCTTGTCGGGACAGAAGAACGGATTGCGGCCGATCTCGTCCCAGTCCCACGCCGCGCGATCGATCTTGTGCGGACCCATCTGCACCAGCGCGCCGCGCACCTTCACGTCGGGCATGATCTTGCGCGCGACGGCACCGGCCGCGACCCGCGCCGCGGTCTCGCGCGCCGATGAGCGACCGCCGCCGCGATAATCGCGCAGGCCATATTTGGCCTCATAGGTGAAGTCGGCATGACCCGGACGAAACTTGTCCTTGATCTCCGAATAGTCCTTCGAGCGCTGGTCGGTGTTCTCGATCATCAGCGCGATCGGCGTGCCGGTGGTGACCTGGCCCTTGTCCGTGTCCATCACACCGGAGAGGATTTTGACCTGATCGGCTTCCTGCCGCTGGGTGGTAAACCGCGACTGGCCGGGGCGGCGGCGATCAAGATCCAGTTGAATCTCTTCAACCGTCAGCGGGATGTTTGGGGGGCAGCCATCGACCACGCAGCCCAGTGCCGGCCCGTGGCTTTCGCCGAAGGTCGTGACGCGAAACATGTGGCCGAAGGTGTTGAAGGACATAGAAAAATACCCGCCGGGCCGCTCGGCCCCTATCCGCGAAAATTGACGTAAAGTCGTAACGCGCAGGGCGGTTAGGGTCAAATGCAAGGCGCTTAAAGTGCCGCTTTAACGAAGCATTAACTATGTTTCGTGACCTGCCCATCGGCGAAAACATAGACCACGCCCTGCTCCACGGTCAGGTCCGCCGCACCGACCGGTGTCTCGACATCGAGCGCCACCAAGAGCGCGCGCATTGAGCCGCCATGCGACACCGCCACGGTGTCCTGAATCAGCGAGTCGTACCAGTCGCGCATGCGGATGGTCACCGACGCGTAGCTCTCGCCGCCCGGCGGCGGCACGCCCCATTTGTCGACCTGGCGCTCCGCGAAGATCTCCGGATGCGACTGCTCCATCTGCGGCAGGGTCGAACCCTCCCAGTGGCCGTAGCCGATCTCGCGCAGGCGGTCATCGAGTTCGTAGCCATGCGGCGGAACGCCGAGCGCGGCCCGCAGCAATTCCATCGTGTTGCGCGCGCGGCCGAGCGGCGACGACACGAACGGCATCTTGGCGGGGTCGTGAGAATCCCGCGCGAGAATATCGACCAGCAGTTCGCCGGAACGAACCGCCTGCTCCTTGCCCAGATCGTTCAGCGGAATGTCCTGCGTGCCCTGAAAGCGGCCCGCGGCATTCCATTCAGTCTGGCCGTGACGGACGAAGTAAACGGTGGGAGATGGCATGGGATCGAGACTCTGAGTTCAAGCCGTCATTGCGAGGAGCGAAGCGACGAAGCAATCCAGTTACGGTGAGCGAAAGATGGATTGCTTCGCTTCGCTCGCAATGACGATGCTATTTCTATTCTTTCCCGCTGAGCATCATATCCGGCGCTTCGGGGCGTTTCATGCCGGTGACGTGATAACCGGAATCGACGTGATGCACTTCGCCGGTGACGCCGCGCGACAGATCGGACAGCAGATACATCGCGCTGTCGCCGACCTCTTCCTGCGTCACGTTCCGGCGCAGCGGCGCGTTGGCTTCGTTCCACTTCAGGATGTAGCGGAAGTCGCCGATGCCGGATGCGGCGAGCGTCTTGATCGGACCCGCCGAGATGGCGTTGACGCGGATGTTCTTCTCGCCGAGATCAGCGGCGAGATAGCGCACGCTGGCTTCAAGGGCTGCCTTGGCGACGCCCATCACGTTGTAATGCGGCATCCACTTTTCGGCGCCGTAATAGGACAGCGTCAGGATCGAACCGCCGTCGGTCATCAGGTGTTCGGCGCGCTGGGTGATCGCGGTCAGCGAGTAGCAGGAGATCAGCATGGAGTTGGTGAAGTTCTCCTGCGTGGTCTCGAGATAACGGCCATCGAGCTGATCCTTGTCGGCGAACGCAATCGCGTGAACCACGAAGTCGATCTTGCCCCATTGCCTCTTCACTTCTGCGAACACCGCATCGATGCTCGCAGGATCGGTGACGTCGCAATGGCCGAGCGTGATCGCGCCCAATTCTTTCGCCAGCGGCTCGACGCGTTTTTTCAGCGCATCGCCCTGCCATGTCAGCGCAAGCTCCGCGCCCTGATCGCGGCAGGATTTCGCGATCCCGTAAGCGATCGAGCGATTGTTCGCGACACCGAGAATGACGCCGCGCTTGCCGCGCATCAGGCCCATATTGTCAGCCATCAAACCAAGTCCAGATTGTCGCATGAAGGAAGGCCCCTCATGACATAGGCACCAAGACCGTTCAAGCCGGACAACCGGGACAGCCCTCACGTTAATGGGCTAAACCGCCGGAATACTCCGCTGTTTGCGGTGTTTTTTACGGTAGAACGGCAGATGCGCCGCCGCACCGGACAAGCCTCGGACAGATCTTGGATGAGTAACAATTTCCGCCATAGCGTCGAGACCATGATTCCGGCCCTGCGGCGCTACGCACGCGCGCTGGCGCGGGACACGGACATTGCCGACGATCTGGTGCAGGACACGCTGGTGCGGGCGCTGCGTTCGGAAAAGCTGTTTCTCGGCGGCGACCTGCGCGCCTGGCTCTACACGATCCTGACCAACCTCAATCGCAACCGCCGCCGCTCGCTGGCGCGGCAGCCGGCGATGATGGAATTGTTCGACACCACGGCGGATGCCTCCGGCACCGAGGCGGAAGGCCGCGACATTTCCCGCGCGCTCGCCACGCTGGCGGAAGACCAGCGCGCCGTTCTGCTGCTGGTGGTGCTGGAAGGTCTGAGCTACCGCGACGTCGCCGACATTCAGGGCGTGCCCATAGGGACGGTGATGTCGCGGCTCGCGCGCGCGCGGGCACATGTGCGCGCCGCGCTTGAGGGCGAACGCCCGGCATTGCGGAGGGTGAAGTGAGACACGACAGAGGACGATGCGAAATGGACTTGATGCGCGACAGTTGGGGGGCTCCCAATTCTTCTCCCTCTCCCGTGTGGAGAGGGTGGCGCGCTGAACGCCATGCGATTGGCGCGCGGGGTGGAGGTAGCCTTTGTACCTTGCGTAACTTCCACCCCACCTGCGTTCAGAACTGACGCCGTGACTGCGCAAGACACTGAATTCGAGAGACAACGCCGATGACCGACGACCACAACATTCCCGTCACCGAGGACGAGCTTCACGCCTACGTGGATAACGAACTCCCCGTGGAGCGGCGCGCAGCAGTCGAGGCATGGCTCACGGCACATGCGGACGACGCGGCGCGCGTGACATCGTGGCGCGCGATGAGCGATGCGCTGCATGCGAAGTACGACTCCGTCGCGGACGAGCCGGTGCCACAGCGCCTTTCGGTCGATCAACTGTCGCGCACGCCGCGCCGCTGGATGATGGGCGCGATCGCCGCGACGCTGGTTGCGTTTGCGGCAGGCGGCGGTGCCGGCTGGATCGCGCATGGCGCAAGCGCCGGGCCGTCGGCGTTTGCCAGCCTGACAGGTGATGCGCTCGAGGCGCACAAGCTCTATGTGGTCGAGGTGCGCCATCCGGTCGAAGTGGCTGGCAACGAGAAGGCGCATCTGCAGCAGTGGCTCACCAAGCGCTGCGGCTGGGAGGTGCGCGCGCCCGAGCTTGACGCCACCGGATTGAAACTCGTCGGAGGCCGATTGCTGCCCGGCCCGACCGGCCCGGCATCGTTCCTGATGTATGAAACCGCATCCGGCGAACGCTTCACGGTCTATGCGTCGCGCGCAACGACCGAAGCGACACAGATGCGCTACGCCACCAACGGCAAAGACGGCGCATTGTTCTGGGCCGATCGCGGCGTCGGCTTCGTTGTCAGCGGTGGCATCGACCGCGACCGCCTTACGCAGGTTGCGCGGCTGGTCTACGACCAGAACGAAAAGGCGGGGCTTTGAAAGGTTGAGCGGCGGCAAAAGCCGCCGCCGGCTTATGTTCCGACAGGAACAAGTAAGGCATCGCCAACGGCAAGTAGCTTCCCCGGCTGGTCGAGACTGGTCAGTTCGGCCTGCGCGAAGATCTGCTGCCTGCCCGGTTTCAACACCCGGCCCTTGACCACGAACGTCTGGGCCACAGCGGGACGCAGACACTTGACCGAGTATTGCGACGTCAGCACCATGCCCACCATGGTGTAGACCGCGAAACCGCAAGCTGTATCCAGCAGCGCTCCGATAACACCCGCATGCAGGAAGCCGGAATACTGGCCAAGCTCCTCGCGCCACGGCAGGCGCAATTCAACATCACCTGGAGATGCCGCAACAATCTCGACACCCATCCAATTGTTGAATTGTGCAAGCTTGCTAAGGTCCTTGAGTTGGGCAACGAAATCGACTGGATCAGACATCACGAAGCTTTCCCTCGCTTCAGCAAGATCAAGCGGATACGCGACGCGATACGCCACGGCAACAACGCGCCGTTCTGATCCGACGCGCAGCAGCTATGCCGTTTGCAATCGCAGCTGTTTCAAACGAGCGATGGGGCGTCGCGGCCTCACGCATCCTTCGATCACGACCGCTGCAATGCCAGCGTCACACCGCCGAGCGTAAACGCCATTGCCAGCACTTCGCGAAGGCCGAGCGGCTCACCGACCATGAGCGCTGCGGCCACCACGCCGACGATGGGCACCAGCAACATGCCGGTGGATGCAGTCGCAGGCGGCAACCGGCGCAAGGTTTCAAACCAGGTCAGATAGCACACACCCATCGGGACGATGGTCATGTAGCCGATCAACGCCCAGCCGGTGAACGACACCGCGCCGAAGTCCGGCTTCTCGAACATCAAGCCAAACACCAGCATCGCAAGGCAACCGAGTCCGACCTGCCACGCCACCAGCGCGACAGGGGCTACGGGTATTGGCGCGCGATTGAGAACATTGCCGAGTGCAAACAAAATCGCGGCTGACAGCGCCAGCGACGCGCCCGCGAGTTTCTCATACGTGAAAACAAATCCTTCGCCGCCGAACAGGATCACGATTCCGGCAATCCCGAGACACAGGGCGGCAATGTCGCGCAGCGTGGGACGCATGCCCAGCAGCGGCCACGCGAACAATGTGGCCCAGATCGGCATCGTGTAAGCCAGCAGCGCGCCTTCGCTGACGCTGACCCATTTCATCGCCACGGTGCCGAAGCCCATCCACGCCACGACGTTGGTGAATGTCGCCAGCAACAGGCGCGGCACGATCTCGCGCGGCACGCGCAGCCGCTCGTGTCTCGTTAGCGCAACCACCGCCAGAATGAGAGACGCCGTCACGCCCGCCAGTCCGCGCGCGGACAACGGCGGCAATTCGCGCAGCAATAATTTCATGAAGGGCCAGTTCAGGCCCCATCCGAAAGCCGTGATCCCCAGACAGGCAATACCGATCCATCGCGAATTACCCATGGAATGCGACGGCCTCGGCTCTGCTGATTGTCATGGAGCCGACGTTACAGGTTCAACAATCTCCGGCAACAGTCTTGTCGCGGCCAAATGCTCACAGCGAATGACAGCAGCAGCAGAAATCGGCGAACAGAAATTTGGATCGGCAAACACACGAATGGCCGGGACAGACCCGGCCATTTCAACGCTGCAATCAGATCTCCGGAAGGCGTATTGGAAAAGTAGTCACCTTACTCGGCGGCAACATTCTCCGGCGCGCTTGCCTTGGCAGCAGCGAGCTTCTTCGGTGCAGTCTTTTTCTTTTTCGGCTCCACGGGAGGCGGATTCAAAGCGTCTTCCGCTTCTCTTGCCAGTCGCTGCGCCCGCAGGCGCTCCATGTTCTTGCGGACATCGACATACTCCTTGTCGACCTCGGCAAGCGCAATCGCGCCTTCGATTTTGGCGAGACGCTGTTTTTCAAGGCGAGCCAATTGCTCGGGTGTTTGCGGCTTCGTCTGTGCTTTGCTGGTCATCATCAACATATGGGTATTCGCAGAGACGATTGCTACCGGTTGTAAAAAATCGATTTGCGGTGGAACCTTTCCGGCTTTCGCCGCCACGGCTTGACATTCCGCTATATAGGAATATAGTCCGCAGCGTCCTGTTCGTGAGGGGCGCTTCTAGAGGCGTCTTGAATGCGGAGCAGGATGCGGCGCCTGCATGCGTGTCTCGCACACACGCGTCCGGGAGGCTGGGGTCACCGTCCGGGCCAACTACGTGGCTCTGCCGTTCGCGGCTGGACGAGGACAGGATGAAGGCCGGCGAAAGCCGGCTGGATCAAGGGCTGCTCGGCACCCGTCCTGACCCGGAAGTACGGTCCCCTCGCCCAAAATCGCCGCAAGCAGTCAAGCTTGCGCAGACTGCGTAAACTTGTCTGCGTCATGGAGCGCCGTGAGGCGACGCGCTTTCGGAGTTCATCGTGTCGCAAGCGATGCCGGAAGCGAAACTCCACCTTTGCGCCTCGTGGCGCTCCATGCCCCTCGTGAATTTTGGGGCACCATGAAGGGATCAACTCGCGCAACGCGCGGGGATGAATGCGCGTGCGTTGATGGAAGTGGCTGTTTGAAAATCAAATCGAACTGATGCATCGCACGGACGCACGTTCACACCGCGTCATTCCGGGATGCGCCCCTTGGCGCAGGCCCGGAATCCAGTCTTCCTGCCATGATGGATCCGGGCTCGCTCGCAAAGCTGCTCGCGCCCCGGAATGACGAGGGGTGTGGATGGCCGAGTCATCCCCGATGAAGCCGAGGACAGATGCCCGGCCATGACGATCCATGACGCGGATTCATCGCCTCACACTCAATCGTCGTCCCCGCGCGAAGCGTGGACCCATAACCACCGAACGCGGTGATGACGGCGAAAAGCCCGCTTCAACATCTCCCTTACATCGAAAACTCAGGGAATATGGGTCCCCGCTTTCGCGGGGACGACCGGAGAGAGATTACGCTGGACGACGGAGAGAAGGGCGCGTGAACGCCCTCACTCAAAATCCTTGCGCGGATTCGCCGGATGCTCGGTGCGCCATTTTTCCATCAGCGCTTCAAGCTCCGCGTCGTGACCGTCCGGCAGCACGATGCGCGTGGTCGCGAAGAGGTCGCCGAAACCATCGGCACCCGACGCGCCCTTGATCGGCATACCTTTGCCCTTGAGGCGGAAGGTGCGCCCGGATGACGTGTTCTTCGGGATCGACAATTGCACCGCTCCGTCGAGCGTCGGCACGCGGACCTTTGCGCCGAGCACCGCTTCATACAGCGTGATCGGCAGTTCCAGCCGCAGGTCGTTGCCGTCGACCTTGAAGTAGGGATGCGGCGCGATGTTCACGGTGATCAGCACATCGCCGGGGCGATGGCCGGGCGCGGTTTCGCCCTGCCCCTTGAGGCGGATTTGCTGGCCGGCGATCACGCCCGCCGGAATCTTGACGTTCAGTTCCTTGCCGGTCGGCAGCCGCACGCGCCGCGTCGCGCCCTGCACCGCTTCTTCCAGCGCTACGCTCATCGTGACGTTGAGATCGAGGTCCGCCGCAAACGGCGCGTCATATTCGAACGTGCCTGCGCCGCCGCGCGGACCGCCGGGTCCGCCGCCCATTCCGGCACCGGCCTGACCGCCGAACATGCCCTTGAGAATGTCTTCGAATGCACCTCCGCTGGCAAAGCCGCCCGCTCCGCCCGGCGCACCGCCCTGCCGGAACGAATATTCAAAGCCGCCCGGTCCCGCGCGGCGTCCGCCGCCGCCTCCGGGGAAGCCGCTTTCAAAATTCTGAAACTTCGGTTTGCCCTCGGCATCGATCTCGCCGCGATCGAACTGCTTGCGCTTGTCCTCGTCGCCGAGGATTTCGTTCGCAGTGTTCAATTCGGCGAAGCGATCGGCCGCTTTCGGGTCGCCCTTGTTGGCATCGGGGTGGTGCTTCTTGGCGAGCTTGCGAAACGCGCTCTTGATCGCCGCAGCATTGGCACCCCGCTGCACCCCCAGGACCTCATAGGGGTCGCGCATTCGTTCCGTCTCCTTGCAGGAATTCAGGTGAGGACCGATCGGCCCTTCGCCCTGATGTGGGGTTTTTGTGACAATCCCGCAACGGGTTTCACCCGCTGGTGGTGTCAAAACTACGATAGGCGCGGCGGTTCTGGCCGTGCGTTCAGGCGATTAACTGCGCTTCCAGGGCTTCATTTTGCGAATTTCCCAAGGCCCCTTGTCCTGCTGACAGGCTTCGCCCTGAAGCCAGCCTTCATTGGTGCCGCGCACGTAGCTTGCAAGGAAATCCCGGCAGATCCGGCCTTCGCTGGTATAGGTCGAGGCCAGCGGCGTCACTGAGCCCCGCGCGCCGGTTTCGGGATTTTCCCACGGCTGGCTGGCGTCCTTCTGGCCTCTGGTGAGGATGTCGGAGGCCGCATTCCGGGCCAAAGCGAGATCGGCGTCGGTGAGATTGGTATCGTCGTGAGACCGCAGGATCGGCCCAATCGAGCCGGTGACGTCCGAAAGGTCGTCCTTTTTGGCTTCCTTGCCGAAGATCCCCATGCTGCAGCCGCCGACGGAGCAGCCGACAGCCACCAGCGAGATCGCCGCGATCAACCGCCCGATCGGCGATAGGCCACGGCCCTCGCGTACCCTATATAGGGAACGCTCGAGAACAGTCTTGGCACGAAGGGGCGCCAGGATACGCAACCGGATACTCCAGACATGAACGGTCCAAACTCCATCAAAACCCCAGGTGAGTTAATTTCCGGTGATTTCACCGCCGCCGACGAGCCATTTGGGCTTTTTGCGGTGTGGTTTGCCGAGGCCGTGAAGTCCGAACCGAACGATCCCAATGCCATGGCGCTGGCCACCGTGGACGGCGACGGGCTGCCCGACGTGCGGATGGTGCTGCTGAAGGGGTTCGATACCGCCGGTTTCGTGTTCTACAGCCATATCGACAGCGCCAAGGGCCGCGAGCTGGCCGCCGCCCCCAAGGCCGGTCTCCTGTTCCACTGGAAATCGCTGCGCCGGCAAGTTCGTATCCGCGGCACCGTCAGCCGGGTCACCGATGCCGAGGCCGATGCCTATTTCGCCACCCGGCCAAAGCAGGCTCAGATTGGTGCATGGGCCAGCAAGCAATCGCAGCCGCTGGAAAGCCGGATGGCGTTCGAGAAGGCCATCGCACTCAACGCAGCGAAATACGCCATTGGCGAGGTCCCCCGCCCCCCCGGCTGGAGCGGCTGGCGCATCGCGCCGCTGGCCATCGAATTCTGGCACGACCGCCCGTTCCGCCTGCACGACCGCATTGAATTCACGCGCGACACTCCGGACGCTGTGTGGAACAAGACGCGGCTCTATCCGTAATCGATTTTCCGAACGCCGAAGGCGAGACCTCATTCCATGCCGACTTCCACGCCTCCCGATTCCAACGCGCCCAAGCGCACCTTGCTGCTGACAGGCGCAAGCCGCGGCATCGGCCACGCCACCGTGATCCGGTTTTCCAGCGCAGGCTGGCGGGTCCTTACCTGCTCGCGTCATCCGTTTCCCGAGCAATGCCCTTGGGGAGCCGGACCGGAAGACCATATCCAGGTCGATCTTGCCGACCACAACGACACCGCGCGCGCGATCGATGAAATCCGCGAGCGGCTCGACGGCGGCGGACTACATGCGCTGGTCAACAACGCCGCAATCTCCCCCAAAGGAGAGGGTGGCGCGCGCATGGGCTCCATCGATACCGATGTCGATGTCTGGAGCCATGTGTTCCGCGTGAATTTTTTCGCCCCGATCATGATGGCGCGCGGATTGATCGAGGAATTGAAAGCGGCCAAGGGATCGGTCGTGAACGTGACGTCAATTGCGGGCTCGCGCGTGCATCCTTTTGCAGGTGCCGCCTACGCAACGTCGAAAGCCGCACTCGCATCGCTGACGCGAGAGATGGCGGCGGACTTCGGCCGCGTCGGCGTGCGCGTCAACGCGATTGCACCAGGCGAAATCGATACCTCGATCCTGTCACCGGGCACCGATAAGATTGTTCACGAGCAAATTCCGATGAACCGTCTCGGCACGCCGGATGAAGTCGCCAAGATCATCTATGTGCTGTGTACGGAGACGAGTTCTTACGTGAACGGCGCCGAGATCCACATCAATGGCGGCCAGCACGTATAAGCGTGCTGCAAACGAAAAGAGCGGAGCCGCAGCCCCGCTCTCTCGTTTGGTGTCAGGCGCGATCAGACGACGGTGATTTTCACGTCAAGATTGTTGCGCGTGGCGTTGGAATACGGACAGACCTGATGTGCGGTGGCGACCAGCTTCTCCGCGTCTGCACGATCAAGACCCGGCAACGCCACGGCCAGCGCAACATCGAGACCGAAACCGCCCTCAGAGCGCGGGCCGATACCTACGTCAGCGGTTACGGTCGCATCCGCAGGCACCTTGATGCCGATCGTACCCGAGACTGCCTTCATCGCGCCGATGAAGCATGCCGAATAGCCCGCAGCAAAAAGCTGCTCAGGATTGTTGCCGGCGCCGCCGCCACCGCCAAGTTCTTTCGGGGTCGAAAGGTTGACCTGAAACGTGCCGTCCGTGGTCGAGGCCTTGCCGTCGCGGCCGCCGGTTGCGGTGGCCTGGGTGCGATAGAGAACTTTCGTGGGCATGCGCTTTCTCCTTGGTTGCCTCGCTTAGAGGACTGGAAAATCTAACCGCCTTCGGCCGGTGACGGTCGGGAAGGTTGGGTGGCCTTTTGTATCGTGCACGATATAATCGCGCAATACTTAATTTGACCGCCAGCCATGCAAAAATGCGTTGCGCGATTCAATCGCGCGCGCCTTAAATACCCTTGGCGATCTTGAGAAAGGATCGCGCTTTGAGGATGGATCATGACCAAGGCCCCAACTGCAGACGATCTGCTGAAGATCGACAATTTCATCTGCTTCGCGCTGTACTCGGCGGGGCACGCCTTCACGCGGCTGTACAAGCCTCTGCTCGACCCGTTGGGCCTGACCTATCCGCAATATCTGGTGATGGCCGTGCTCTGGGAGAAAGACGGGAGAACTGTCGGCGAAATTGGCGAAAAGCTCTTGCTGGAATCCAGCACGCTCACCCCGCTGCTCAAGCGGCTCGAGACCGCAGGCATGGTTCGCCGGACACGCGATCCGAAAGACGAACGCGTCGTGCGAATTCAGCTCACGCCCAAAGGTGCTGCGCTGAAGCAGAAGGCTGCCGAAATTCCGCAGGCGATCGGCTGCTCCACCAACATTACGATTCCCGAGGTGATCAAGCTCACCGCCGACATCAAGGCGCTGCGCAAAAAGCTACTCGCTGCGCAGGCGGCGTGATCAGCCCACCTTCCATTGTCGCGCGAACCATCGAGGTCGCGATCACGAAGCTCGCAAAATAGCTAAAGCCAACGCTTCCACTTGAAAAACATATAAGGCCCGATTGCCGCGAACACCATCGCAAGGATCGCGAGTGGGTAACCCCAGGGATGCTCCAGTTCCGGCATGAACTTGAAGTTCATGCCGTACACCGATGCAATCAGCGTCGGCGGCATCAGCACCACCGCCATCACCGAGAACAGCTTGATGATGTTGTTCTGTTCGAGGTTGACGACGCCGAGCATGGCATCGAGCACGAAGGTGATCTTGTTAGACAGATATGACGCGTGATCGGTCAGCGAAGACACGTCGCGCTGAAGCGTCTTGAACTGAGCCTTTTGCTCCTTGCTCCAACGCCCGGCATCGGTCTCGACCGTGACGAAGGAAATCAGCCGGCCGATCGACACGAGACTCTCGCGGACTTTCGAAGTCAGGTCGCCCTTCTTGCCGATGGTGAGCAGTATTTGCGAATAGGAGCGCGCGTGGCCGCGCTCGGCCGAGGGCTCGAAAATCTGCGAAGACACCGCGTCCACATCCGCGCCGGCGCGCTCCAGAATGTCAGCGCAGCGATCGATGACGCCATCGAGCAACTCCAGAAGAATGCCGTCGCCGGTAATGTTCGGCGAACAGGTGCGCGCAAGCTTCGCTGCGATCAGCGCGAAAGGTTTCGGCTCATCGTAGCGCACGGTGACGAGACGATGATCAGTCAGGATGAACGTCACCGGCGTGGTGCGCGGGTTGCCCGAATCCGTCGCGCACATCAATGTCGCGGTCATATAGCGCGCGTTGTTTTCGATATAGAGGCGGCTGGAAATCTCGATTTCCTGCATGTCTTCGCGGGTCGGAATTTCGATGCCGACAAGTTTTTCCACCGCCTTGTCCTCGCCGGGCGTCGGTGACTTGAGGTCGATCCAGATCGCGCCCGAAGGCAGCGCGTCAGCCTCGATATCATCGAGCTTCTTCAGTGAGGCCGTGGCAGGAACGAACACCGACAACATAAGCGACTCCCGGAATCTCTTTCGCAAACAACGTGTCGTCCATCCACGCTCAAAGCGCAATCACCCCGATTCGTGCAAGCCTTCGGTGCGAAACGCGACATCCAACTGTCATGAAGACCGCGCTGCCGCAGACTGCGGGATGCGTTGTACCTGCTTGAACATCCGGTTTTGCGCCTGTCCGGGTGAGGAGTTTGGACCTGCGGCATCAAAGCCACAGGTGCGCGATGGCGTACCGGGATCACCGGAGAATGACTGGAATAGCGGCCCGATGTGAGGTTATAGACTGGCGCTATGCAGAGGTTCGGAATAAAATCCATGTGACCGAGTGACGCGCCCTGCGCACGGACTGGAAGCTCTCGATGACGTCTTTTGCCTCACGCCTTGTCACGACATTGGCTGCTCTGGCTACGGGGCTGGCCCTCGCCGGCTGTATGCAGACAACCTATGAAACCGCCTCGGACGCCAGCCTGAAGCCGCGGGACAAGGAACTGCTCGCCAAGGTCAGCTATGACAAAGTGCCAGTCTCAGCACCTTTCCGCCGGGCCATCGTCACCTATCACCGCAAGGAAACGCCGGGATCGATCATGGTCGATTCCGACAACCACTATCTTTATTACGTTCTCGATGGCGGCAAGGCGATCCGCTACGGAATCACTGTTGGCGAAGAAGCAATGGCCTGGTCGGGCATCGCCAAGGTCGGCGCGATGACCGAGTGGCCCGATTGGCATCCGACGAAGAGCGAGATATCGCGGCTCGGCGTGCCGACCTTTGTGAAGGGCGGCCCGGATAATCCAATGGGCTCGCGGGCGATCTATCTTTACTCCGGCGGCAAGGACACGCTGTTTCGCATTCACGGCACCAATCAGCCGGAATATATCGGCGCATCGATCTCCTCCGGCTGCATCCGTATGACCAACGAGGACGTGATCGATCTCTACAACCGGGTCAAAATGGGAACCGTGGTTGTCGTGCTTGATCCCAAGCAGGGTGATTCGCCATACAACTCCAAAATGGCGCTCCAGGGCGGCGGCTCCGGACCATTCTAACCGCCATAATTGCCCGTCCTGCCAGGCATTTGAGCACCAGGTGGTTTATTCGCCCGAGTCCTGAGGCGCAAATGCCACAGGTGGCGTGCTGCATGGCAAAAGCGGTGCGGAAGCGCTGGAAAAACGACCCGTTTCAGCGCAAATAAGGGGTAACGAAATCGGAAGCATCTTCCGGCTAGATTTGGTGTGAAGACACGCCCAGCACCCCATTGGAACTTCGGAATGTCCTCGTTCGGCTCAAAAATTATCGTACTCCTTGCAGGTCTTTCGCTCGCCGGCTGTATGCAGGCGACCTCGACGACTTATGAGAAGTCGTCGGAAGCCACCCTGAAGCCGCGCGACAAGGAACTGCTGGCGAAAGCCCGGTACGACAAGGTCGAGGTTGCAGCACCCTTCCGGCGCGCGATCGTGAATTATCACCGCAAGGAAACGCCGGGCTCCATCGTTGTCGATTCCGACAACCACTACCTCTATTACGTCATGGAGAACGGTAAGGCGATCCGCTACGGCATCACCGTCGGCGAAGAGGCGCTCGCATTCTCCGGCATCGCTCGCGTCGGCAATATGCAGGAATGGCCGAAGTGGACCCCGACCGCCGACATCCACAAGCGCATCGAAGGCCTGCCTCAATCCGTACCCGGCGGTCCGGACAATCCGCTCGGCGCACGCGCGCTCTACCTCTATCAGGGCAATAAGGACACGCTGTTCCGCATTCACGGCACCAACCAGCCGGAATATATCGGCGCGTCGATTTCCTCGGGCTGCATCCGTATGACCAACGAGGACGTGATCGATCTCTACAGCCGCGCCAAGCAGGGAACGGTCGTGGTTGTGCTGGATCCGAAGCAGGGCGACTCGCCCTACAACTCCAAGATGGCGCTGCAAGGCATGGGCGGCGGCACGGGCTCATACTAAACTTTCGCCCCGTTCAACCCAGATTAAAGCGCCGGCCAGTCCGGCGCTTTTTTATTGAGGGCTGGTCCGGCGCGACAAGCTGCGTCGCGGACCGGCGGGCGTCGCTGATCTGTTGCCCTCACCGGCTGGAGTCGCCTGCTGCGCATCCTCGGCGGGCTGCTCGGACTTCTCGGACTTGGTCCCGGAGTTGGCCCGCTCCTCTTCGGTGAGACGCGGAGGCGCGTCCTCCGGCCTCCCCGCCGGCATCAGCGGCGCAATCGCCGGCAGCGGATCATAAACGCCCCACTGACAGAGTTTGTAATTGTTCCGCCGCTGGGCAAGGTCGAGATGGATATGGTCCTCGTGATACCAGTCCGAGCCCGGTCCGAGCACGGTCATAAATCGCGTACAGACAGAGGCCAGCACCTTTTCGCGGGTTTCGCGCGGCACGGTGCGATCGGTCAGTGACAGCATATTGCCATCAGCCAATTTCAGGCCACGCACATCCAGTGCATTGGCAAGCCCGTGCTCGGAGAGTTTCGCGCCCTTGACGCGGTTGCGGCCTCGGCACTCGAACGAATCGAAGTTATCGAGTTCGCTGATCGTGGTGCCGAGCGTCGCCGCCAGCGGCACCATGTCTGTCCGAATCCAGTCTGCCACCGCGGTCGCCATCGTGCAGCGCAGGATTGCCGCAGGCTTCACAGCGACCCGCTGGGTCGATGGCAGCACGATTGCCTCCAATCGGACGAGATCCTCGCCACCACATCCGCCTGGCCCTTTAATGGCTGGGATCGAGGGCGCGATGGCGATGCTTTCGGTCAATGCCTGCCTGCACGCCGAAAGTTCAGGCGGTCTGGCCTCTTCAGCCTGTGGGGAGGCCGAGCCTCGATCGGCTGCACCACCCTGCTCCTGCTGCGGCCCGTCGATTTCCGGCGCTTCAGCCGGTCGTGGCCGCGGCAGCGGCACGTTGGCGCTTGCCTCCCCCGAGAGGCCAAGGGTAAGGACCAGCATAACCGCTGCAATAACGGGCACGGACGGCCGACGCGTGGCATGCCAGCCAGAAGGCCATTTGCGGCCCGCGTTGTCCGCGCTAAAGTTCATTCAGATCCCTTCGGGGAGCTACAATCACCAAACAAAAAGACCGCCTTCAGGAGGAGATACCGGATGCTTGGATTGATGCAAAATTGGCCCTTGTTGTGTCATCGGATTATCGATCACGCAGCGGCTATTCACGGCAAGCAGGAAGTTGTGACGCGATCGGTCGAGGGGCCTATCCATCGCACAAACTATGCTGAAATTCGCGGACGCGCGCTGAAGGTCGGCCAACAGCTCGACAAACACGGCATCAAGCTCGGCGACCGTGTCGCCACCATCGCATGGAACACCTGGCGACATCTCGAAGCATGGTACGGCATCATGGGCATCGGCGCCATTTGCCATACCGTGAACCCGCGGCTGTTCCCGGACCAGATCGTCTGGATCGTCAATCATGCGCAAGACCGCATCATGATGACCGACCTCACCTTCGTTCCGTTGCTGGAGAAGATCGCCGACAAGATGCCGTCCGTCGAACGCTTCATCGTGTTCACCGACAAGGCTCATATGCCGCAGACCACGCTGAAAAACGCGATCTCCTATGAAGAATGGATCGCAGAAGCCGACGGCAATTTCCAGTGGAAGGAGTTCGACGAGAACACCGCTGCTGCGATGTGCTACACATCGGGCACCACAGGCGATCCGAAGGGCGTGCTTTATTCGCACCGTTCGAATGTTCTCCACGCGCTGATGGCCAACAACACCGACGCGCTCGGTACACGTGCGAGCGACACCATGCTGCCGGTGGTGCCGCTGTTCCACGCCAACAGCTGGGGCATCGCATTCTCGGCACCGACCATGGGCACCAAGCTGGTGATGCCCGGCGCCAAACTCGACGGCGCGTCGGTCTACGAACTGCTCTCCACCGAAAAGGTAACCTATACTGCCGGCGTGCCGACGGTATGGCTGATGCTGCTGCAATATATGGCTGCCGAAAAGAAGGCGCTGCCGGATCTGAAAGTCCTGATCTGCGGCGGCTCGGCAATGCCGCGCTCCATGATCAAGGCCTTTGTCGATCAAGGCGTCGATGTTCGCCATGCCTGGGGCATGACAGAGATGAGCCCGATCGGAACGCTGGGCGCACTCAAGCCGCCGTTCGCCAACCTCACCGGCGACGCCCGTCTCGATATCCTGCAGACACAGGGTTATCCGCCATTCGGTGTGCAGATGAAGATCACCGACGACAACGGCAAGGAGTTGCCGTGGGACGGCAAGACCTTCGGCCGTCTGAAGGTGAGCGGACCTGCGGTTTCGAGTGGCTATTTCCGCGTGGACACCAACATTCTCGACGACAAGGGATTCTTTGACACGGGCGACGTCGCCACCATCGATGCCGACGCCTACATGCGGATCACCGACCGCTCCAAGGACGTTATCAAGTCGGGCGGCGAATGGATTTCGTCGATCGATCTCGAGAACCTCGCAGTCGGCCATCCGAAGGTGCTGGAAGCCGCAGTCATCGGTGTCCATCATCCGAAGTGGGACGAGCGGCCGCTGCTGATCGTGCAACTCAAGCCTGATCAAAAAGCAAACCGCGACGAAATCCTGCAATACATGGATGGCAAGATCGCAAAGTGGTGGATGCCGGACGATGTCCAGTTCGTGGACGCTATTCCGCACACCGCCACCGGCAAGATCCTGAAGACGGCGCTGCGGGATCAATTCAAGGACTATAAATTCCCGGTCGCCGCTGCTTAAAAAATGGAGTGCTGTTGTTACGGCTCCTCGCTCGCTGCGGGGAGCCGTTTCCTTTCGCCCACGCAGCAATATTAAAGTTTGTCAATGTAACCGTCCGCAGACGAAAGATTGATTGAACAAACCGCGCAACTTCCTAGCGTGTGGCTCTCGTTAAAAGCCAAAAATAGGAAACGTCCAATATGAAGCGAACAATTCTGTGGTTGCTGGCAGCAACCGTTTCTGCGACCGCAGCTCACGCGGCCGGAAATAAGGTCGTGATCGGAGATATCGATGACATGTCCGGCGTCTATGCCGACGTGATCGGTCCCGGTGGCGTCGAAGCTGCAAAAATGGCCATCGAGGATTTCGGCGGCAGCGTCCTTGGCAACAAGATTGAGTTCATGGTGTCGGACCACCAGAACAAGCCCGACCTCGGATCTCAGAAATTCCGCGAGTGGGCCGACACGGCGGGGGTGACGATGATCCTTGGCGGTTCGAACACCGGCGTCAGCCTCGCTATGGCGAATATCGCAAAGGAAAAGAAGGTGCCGTTCATCGCGATCGGCGCGGCCGGCGCGTCGCTCACCGGCAAGGATTGCAATGCGTACATGCTCCACTACGTCTACGATACCACCGCGCTCGGCAACGGCACGGCAACGACGATGGTCAAGCAGGGTGGCAAGAGCTGGTTCTTCCTCACCGCCGACTACGCTTTCGGGACCCAGCTTCAGGACTCGGCAGCTCACGTTGTTACATCGAACGGCGGCAAGGTTCTTGGCGCCGTCCGCGTACCGCTGGGGACTTCCGACTTCTCAAGCTTTCTTCTGCAGGCCCAGTCGTCCGGCGCGCAGGTGTTGGGTCTGGCCAATGCAGGAAACGACACCACAAATTCCATTAAGGCATTTGACGAGTTTGGTCTCGGCAAGACAATGAAGCCGGCGGCATTGCTCGCCTTTATCAGCGATATCCACTCGCTCGGTTTGAAGACCGCGCAGGGGCTCTATCTCACGACGGGCTGGTACTGGGATTTGAACGACAAGAGCCGTGCTTTTGCGAAGCGCTACTTCGCAAAGACACAGCGTATGCCCACCATGAATCAGGCCGGTTATTACTCGGCAACGATGACCTATCTTAATGTGGTCAAGAAGATCGGCACGACTGATCCCGATAAGGTGATGGCCGAGTTGAAGAAGACCACCGTCAACGACATGTTCGCCACCAACGGCAAAATCCGCACCGACGGGTTGATGGAACATGAGATGTACGTGATGCAGGTCAAGAAGCCCGACGAGTCAAAGCATCCCTGGGACTATTATCGCCTCGTCCAGACCATGTCCGGCGAGGAGGCCTTCGGAAAGCTCGCCGACTCGGCCTGTCCGCTCGTCACGCACTGACCGGCGGCATGTTTCCCGGACCGCAAGCCCGGAATCCGGGCTTGCGGTCCACGCCTGACCGCTTCGAATAAGCGGTCGCATGGCGGAAGCCGCCGAAAGGCTTCAAAAAGCCGCCAAATCTCTTGAATTTGCAGCCGGACCATGGTCTCAAGCGGGCCAATCGTAACCGGTCTTTGTCCGGCGATCTTCAACCCGGCAGAATTCAAATCATGGCTCGCAGAATTGCCGCCGCTTACCAGATGGAGCCCGTCTCGGCTCTCGCATCGTGGTCCCGGCGCCTCGCGGTGTTTTCGCTGCTTGCATCGATTTTCTCGGTCATCATCGTCCGGTTCGGATTTCTGGATTTTAAGCCGGCGCTGACGACGTTCTTCGGCTCACTCGCCTGCGCCGGTCTTTCGATTCTGGTTGGCTTTGCCGCCTTTGCCGCCATCTGGCAAGACGGCTCGCGCGGCATGAGCCGCATCTTGCTGGCCTTCGTGATCGACACCGCAATTCTTGCCTACCCGGCTTATCTCGCGTTCCAGTACCGCACGCTGCCGGCCATTCACGACATCACCACCGATCCGATCGATCCTCCCCGGTTCGAGGCTCTGGCGCGGCTGCGCGCTGGCGACGGCGCAAATCCTGCGGTCTATGCGGGTCTCTACTCCGCCGAACAGCAGCGCGCCGCTTATCCGGATGTCGAACCGGTGAACCTCGATGTGCCGGTACAGAAGGCTTACGAGATGGCCTTGCGTCTGGTGAACCGGCATAAATGGCTGGTGATCGACGAGCGCCCGCCGCAGCCTCCCCAGCGGATCGGCCGTATCGAGGCGGTGGCAAGAACGCCGATCATGGGTTTCCGTGAAGACGTAGCGATCCGTATCATGCCGGACGGAGATGGCGCGCGCATCGACATTCGCTCATCGTCTCGCTATTTCGAGCACGACCTTGGCACCAACGCTGCCCGCATCCTCAAATTCGCAGAAGAACTGAATGACGCGGTGGATACCGCACAGCCGGTGAAAAAGCTGATCACGCCAGCCAAGCCTCAGGCCAAGGGCACGACCAAACGATAAGTGCCGTCGATTGTTGGGTCGCCATTGGTCGCCACCACATTGCGCGCAACCAGATCCTCCAGATGCGCCAGCACCGAGTAACCGGCAGCACCCATCAGCCGCGGATCGATCCCGATATAACTCGCGCGCACGATGGTTGGAATATCGGCTTCGCCCTTGGACAAACGATGCAGGATCGACGCTTCGCGGGCTTTGCGATGGCGAATGAGAAACTTCACAAACCGCACAGCATCGGGAATCTCCGGACCGTGACCGGAGAAATAGAGCTGCTCGTCGCGCCGGGCGAGTTTCTCGAGCGAGGCCATATAGTCGACCATCGATCCGTCGGGCGGCGCCACGATCGAAGTCGACCAGCCCATGACGTGATCGCCGATAAACATCAGTTTGCGCTCAGGCCAGGCGAAAGCCACGTGGTTGGCCGTGTGTCCGGGCGTCGCGACCACTTCAAGCCGCCAGCCCTCGCCCTCCACGATGTCGCCGTCCTTCAGCGTCACATCGGGACGGAAATCCCAGTCGCCGCCGGACTCGGTGGCGCGCGTCTCGCTGGCGTAGGCCGGGCGCGACGCACGATGCGGACCCTCGGCATAAACCGTCGCACCGGTCGCAGCCTTGATGCGAGCGACGCCTGGCGAATGGTCATTGTGCGTGTGAGTGACGAGGATATGCGTGACAGTTTCACCGCGTACCGCATCAAGCAAAGCTTGCGCATGCGCCTCGTTCACGGGGCCTGGATCGATAATCGCGACGTTACCCTTGCCGACGATATAACTCACCGTCCCGGTGAAGGTGAACGGGCTGGGATTGTTACACAGCACCCGTCGCACGCCGGGGACGACCTCGTCCACGACGCCAGGCACGAGCGGAAAATCCCGATTGAACGGAATGTCGTCGTTATCGCTCAAGCAAGCACCTCACGCGATCAGGCGTTTTTTACGAGAACGCCTGAATGCCGGTGATGGCGCGGCCGAGAATGAGGGCATGCACATCGTGGGTGCCCTCATAAGTGTTCACCGTCTCCAGGTTCTGCGCGTGACGCATTACATGATACTCGCTCGAAATTCCGTTGCCGCCGTGCATGTCGCGGGCAACACGGGCGATGTCGAGCGCCTTGCCGCAATTGTTGCGCTTCATGATCGAGATCATTTCCGGCGCCATCTTGCCTTCGTCCATCAGGCGGCCGACCCGCAGCGAACCCTGTAAGCCGAGCGTGATCTCCGTCTCCATGTCCGCGAGCTTCTTCTGCACGAGTTGCGTCGCGGCCAATGGCCGGCCGAATTGCTTGCGGTCCAGCGTGTACTGCCGCGCGCGGGTAAAGCAGTCTTCCGCGGCGCCCATAGCCCCCCATGAAATGCCATAGCGTGCGCGGTTGAGGCAGCCGAACGGTCCGGCCAGACCCGAGACATTCGGAAGCAGCGCGCTTTCCGGAACCACAACACCGTCCATCACGATTTCGCCTGTGATCGAGGCGCGCAGGCTCAGCTTGCCGCCGATCTTCGGCGCCGACAGACCCTTCATACCCTTCTCGAGAATGAAGCCGCGGACCTTGTTGTCGTGCGCGGCGGACTTCGCCCACACCACGAACACGTCGGCGATCGGCGCATTGGAAATCCACATCTTCGAGCCGGTCAGGCGATAGCCGTCTGCAACCTTCTCGGCGCGGGTTTTCATGCCGTCCGGGTCGGAACCGGCGTCGGGCTCAGTCAGGCCGAAGCAGCCAACCCACTCGCCGGTGGCAAGCTTGGGCAGATACTTCTTGCGCTGGGTCTCGTCGCCATAGGCATAGATCGGATACATCACCAGCGACGACTGCACACTGTTCATCGACCGGTAGCCGGAGTCGACGCGCTCGATCTCGCGCGCGACCAGCCCATAGGCGACGTAGCTCGCATTGGCGCAGCCGTATTCTTCGGGGAGCGTGACGCCAATCAAACCGAGTTCACCCATCTCGCGGAAAATCTCGCGATCGGTCTTCTCTTCGAGATAGGCCTGCGTCACACGCGGCAGCAGCTTGTCCTGAGCATAGGCCCGCGCGGTATCGCGGATCATCCGCTCGTCCTCGGTCAACTGTTCGTCGAACAGGAACGGATCATCCCACTGGAACGTCGCCTTGGCGGGCTTGTCCTTGGTCTGCGGGCGGGCACTCATGACACTATCCTTTCAGCTTACGTCTGCTGTGAGAAATCACGATAAATCGTCAGCGTCAGGTTGCAAGCGTAAAACCAGTTCCCGCCCGCATGAAGCTAACCTGACGCTAGGCTTCGAACGGCTCATTGGCGACGATTTCGATGCCAAATCCGGAGAGGCCTTTGTAATCGTGCGTCGACGATGTGAGGTGGCGGATGGACGTCACACCGAGATCGCGCAGGATCTGCGCGCCGACACCGACTTCACGCCATTGACGATGGCGATCCGCTTCCGCCGAATGATCTTCAGCGATGGGCGCAACAGGCACACCCGCTGCACCGTCGCGCAGATAGACCAGTACACCGCTGCCGTTCTTCTTGAAGTGCTCGAGTGCTGCGAGAACACGGCCCGACCCAAAGAAGATGTCTTTTACGATATTCGGCTTGTGGAAGCGCGCCAGCACATTCTGGCCGTTGCCGACACCCTTGTAGACAAACGCGACGTGATAGATTGGATCGAACGGGGAGCGGTAGGCATAGCCATCGAGCTGGCCGATCGGGCTATCGACGGTGAAGGTCGAGACCCGTTCGATCAGTTTCTCGCGCGCCTGACGATATGAGATCATGTCAGCGATGGTGACATGCTTGAGGTTGTGCTGGGCCGCGAACTTCACGACCTGCTCACCCTTCATCACCGTGCCATCGTCGTTCATCAGTTCGCTGATAACGCCGACCGGTGGCAGGTCGCACAGCTTGCAGAGATCGACCGCGGCTTCGGTATGGCCGGAGCGCAGCAGCACGCCGCCATCGCGTGCAATCAGCGGAAAAATGTGACCGGGGCGCGCGAAGTCGCTCGCACCCGCATTTGGATTGGCCAGCGCGCGGCAGCAGACGGTGCGCTCCTCGGCCGAAATCCCGGTGGTCATGCCGGGCTTGTAATCGATCGACACCGTGAAGGCGGTGGTGTGGTTGGAATCGTTATGGGCGACCATCGGATCGAGCCGCAGGCGTCGCGCATTGTCCGCCGTGATCGGTGCGCAGACGATGCCCGACGTGTGGCGGATGATGAAGGCCATTTTCTCCGCTGTGCAGAGCGTGGCGGCAACGATCAAATCGCCCTCGCCTTCGCGATCGTCGTCGTCGGTGACCACAACGATCTCACCCGCTGCAAACGCCTTCAGAACTTCTGGGATAGGATGGGCCATAACGTGCTCGTGCTCTCAAAAGGGTGCTGATCGTATGGCGCAGGGCGCGGGCTGGCGCAACTGTCGCGTCCACATGGCCGTCATCTGCCGACCTTCCGTGGCCCAAATCGAGAGATATGCCCCTGCCCAAGCCCGGGCAAGCGCGCCGATCTACCCACCGGGAGCGATATTTTGCAGTTTTAAACGGAGCTTTCCGCATGGCGAAACGCGTTCAGGCAGAATGACCAAGTCGCCATGAATCGGCGGCCGATCATGCGGCTGCCTGCGCCCGCGCGCCCGTTAGGCCGAAATCGTATCGCAGATAGCGATGCGGCCGATCTATGCGCTCGCCAGCGAGCGTCATGGTCTCGGTTCGTTGTTCGAAATCCGCAATGAGTGAATCCTTGACCCCGAACACCACGTCGGAATCAGATAGTCGTCACCCTTCACAAAAATATGGGTGATGAGTTTCTCGTGGGCGGGTGCTGCGATCATAAAATGGAGGTGAGCCGGACGGAACGGATGACGACCGGCGGCCGCTAGCAGCGCGCCTACGGGACCGTCCGTTGGGATCGGGTAGCTGTGCGGCATGATGGACCAGAACCAGAAACGCCCCTCCGCATCCGTCTGCAGCCTACCGCGCAGAAAGAAGACGTTCGGATCATCCAGCTGCAAATCGTAATGCCCCTCATCGTCCGATTGCCAGACATCGACGATTGCATCGCGCAGTATCCCGCCATCCTGAGAACGGACAATGCCCTCGACGAAAACCGGCTCTCCTTTAAGGCCGTTAGAAATGTCTCCGCCGAGCTCGATCACAGGTGCGTTCTCGACATAGAACGGCCCCAGCACAGTCGTCTCGGTGGTGGCTCCCCCGCGCGCATGATTGATGGTATCGACCAGCATCGACACCCCGAGTGTATCGGAGAGCAGGATGAACTCCTGCCGCCGGTCGTC
>Ga0315336_1002941_pt1 | contig 24224 bp, 16 predicted proteins | sample ASW5metaG_FD_204512 | JGI IMG/M metagenome (GOLD analysis project Ga0315336, IMG submission 204512) | Ammonia-oxidizing marine archaeal communities from Monterey Bay, California, United States - ASW #5 | ecosystem: Environmental > Aquatic > Marine > Intertidal zone | place: USA: California... | reverse complement strand
TTGTAGAGGAAGGTGCTGACATGAATTTGAGGAACGCGCGGGGCCAGCTGGCTGAAGACTTACGTGTGGAATACATCACCGAGTAACAGTGTGTCAGTTATTTTAACGTCTTAAGAAACGAGACTAAATCGACCAGTTCTTCCTGTGACATGCCGGCTGCCAAATTCGACGGCATGATGGATACCGGGCTTTTTATTTTAGCAGTAATGGTACTAACATTAATTCGTTGAATCGTATCCGTACTGCCCTGAAGTTCAAGCCAATCCGAATCTTCCGAACGGATGTAGCCATTTAAGCCTTCCTCCTCAGAAGTGTCAATGATCCAGGATTCGTACTCATGGGCGATGGCCGCACTCGGATCCAGAATGGATTCGAACAAAGAAAACGTATCCAATTTTTCACCAATCTTGGCTAGATTCGGTCCAATGATGGGAGTTGCATCGTCAATCGCATGGCAACTGGAGCAAGTGGACTTTACCGTGTCGTAAAAAATATTTTTTCCGTTTTCTGGATTCCCGGTCTGCCGAACCAGCGTCCTCATTGAGGGGAGCGAATCACCTGTCCGAGTGGTTTCCTTGGGTAACAGTTTGGCGACCCTGGTTTTGACCCCGTCAAATTTACTGCCGTGTAGAATACCGGAAAGACTGAAGAGCAGGTCTTCGGGCAGTTCGTCGTTCTCTACTTTGTCGAGAAGTTGATGGGAACCCGTTCTACCTGTTGCCGCGAACCGAATAGCTTTCAATCGAGCCGGCCGAGGCGCATTTTCGGTCGCCGCAAACGCGATCAAAGCCTCCCGTTGCTCTCTACCGCGAAGTTGGCCCAGAAGGTCGATCGTGGCTTCCTGAATCACGGGATGGGGCAAGGAAAGCATAGGAGATAGCTGGTTGACCCATCGGGCATAGTCGTCGAATTCTCCTCGCCCAATGATCGCTCGAAGCGTTCTCAGTAAGGGAATGTTCACATTTTCACGAGGTGCTCTCTTATCCAGCAAATCAATCAACGTCGACGTCGTGCCGACTCGTTTCGCCAACGAAATGAAGCGCAATAGTTCCTGATTCCGCCTGTTGGTGCGGAGGCCTTGGATCAGATGGTCATCGAAGCCATTCTCGTCCATGGCTTCTCTCCACACGTCTCCATCGTCTCGTGTCAACAAATCGAGCGCAATGCCTTTTAAATTGAAATTGCCATCCTGAATCGCCCAGTCCATCACAGTCTTGAGCGCGCCATCTGATCCGATCGCTTCGATTCCGCGAAGCGCAGTACCTCTGATGAGTTCGTCGTTCTCCTGTGAGAGCGTGGTCTTCTTCAAAAAGAGGAGCGCCGAATCAGGATGATATTGAAGGGCTAATTCCGCAGTGGATTGCGTAGAATCGGACGTTGAAATGTGATACTCAAGCATTTGTGATTCGAGGCCTTGGACCGCGATTCCGAGTGCTTCCCGATAAAACCGGTCGTTCAGCGGGTAGGATGCCTGCAAGGCATTCAGCCAGGAGCGGTGTTCCTCGTTTCGACTTCTTGGGAAATTACTCCCTGTTGCATAGGGGTATTGCGAGGCCATTTCCAAAAGCCATTGTCTTTTTGTTCCCGAATCTTCAGCATTCGTCTTGAGTAAACTCGGATCTACCGGGTAATCCGAAGCGAAACGGCTCAGCATTCGGACGGCCTGCGTTTGAAACTTCGTACTGCCATTGAGAGCATGCGTAATCGCCTCAACTTGCGTCTCTTTATCCTGGCCTAATAGCCACAAGGCACGTGCTTGAATCGTTTCGTTTTCATGTTTGAGCATCGAAAGAAGAAAGGTTCGTTTTTCTTCTGCTGAGATTCGTTTCAAGTGTTCATGCACCAGAAAGCGTTGTGCCTGGTTCGGCGATGCAAACCCTCGCGCCAGATCCGAACTTTCTGAAAGATCGAGTGCTGTGGTCTGGTAGGAGTCCACTTTTTCTTTGGTAGATAAACGGTAAATCCGTCCCAAATGGGCGTCTACCATTCGGTGCCCGCCGACACCCGCGTCATACCAGTCCGCAATAAATAATGAGCCGTCCGGGCCCACGGTGACATCGCTGGGTCGAAACCACGAATCATCCGGACTTGATACAAGAGTGGTCATTTCTGCGCTGTATCCGGCTCCATCGGGAATGGGTCGGTACGAACGAATCACTCCGGGACCCGCATCGCTGTGAATCAACGTTTGGCGATATTGAACAGGTAGGTGAGCGCCCTCATAGAACAACAGTCCGGTGGGTGATCCAAATCCAGTCTTCAGCATGGTGGGCATCACGCCTGGTCGATCGGAATTCCAATGGACCTTGTCCAGACGACGATCGCCCCTACGTCTGGAATTAGTGCCCTTGTTCCAATACCCGTAATCGGCACCTTCCATTACATAGTTGATACGGGTCTGCTCGTTCCCGTCATCATCGTTGTCGGAAATATACACGTTCCCGAAAGAATCCACTGTCGGCTCGTAAGGGTTGCGCATGTTGGAAGCCAACACTTCCAGATGCTTACCTTCAAGATCCATTCGCAATACGGTTGCGGCCTGGTACATCGCGTCGCGGCCGGCACTCGTTCTCTTACCGGAACCGTCCACGACATCCAGACCTTGATCTCCGTTACTCATATAAATGAAACCGTCCGGCCCGAATTGGATACCATGAATAGCATGGTCGTGGTCGATTCCTTTAAATCCGGTCAGTACCACTGTTTTTTTGTCAGCCTTTCCGTCGTTATTCGTATCCTCCAAATAGAAAATGTCAGGGGACTGACAGACGTACACACGGCTTCCCAATACTGCGATCGCCAACGGAGATTGCAAACTCGGGTCCTGGTAAAAAGTGGTCGCCTTATCGCATCGCCCGTCGCCGTTCGTGTCTTCGAGGACACGAATCCGGTCTCCATCTTCGTCTTCAATACTTTGGTTGAAAAGGCGATAGTTCGCCGCTTCGAGTACCCACACGCGGCCTTGAGCATCCACATCGATAGATGTTGGGTTTCGGAGATCGGGTTCCGCGGCAAACAATGAAATCTCGAGACCATCGGCCACTTTCAATTGATTGAGCGTGTCTCCCGGAGCAAGTTGAGCCCGAAGGGGTAGAGAAATAGCGAAAAGAATGAATCCGACAAAAATAGGACAACGATTCGACATTTTAAATGGTCTCCCGAAACTAAACATAAATGGAGACCTAAAGGTACCAAAGGGCTTGTATGCTTTCAAAGGGAGAGATAAGATAAGTCACCAATCTGAAAAGGAGAACAATGAAAGCACATTCGATTACCTATGCTGGCTGGGCAAAAGATACAGTAGCAACTCTGTTATTTGTTCTTACTTTTTCGTGCGTGCCTACCCAGTCCTATGGAGCGGGGTCCACGCCCCATGAATACGACTACTTCGAAGTGAGGGGTGGAACGGCTCACTTTTTCCAGCAATGTAAGGAGCGTAAAAGAGCACGTGTCGCGTTTCTGGGTGGTTCGATTACCCAAATGACGGGTTGGCGCGATTTAGTCATGGAGAATCTACAAACGAGGTTTCCGGAGGTAGAGTTTGATTTTATTCAAGCCGGCGTCGCCTCTATGGGGTCCACGCCCGGCGCGTTCCGCCTCCGACGTGATGTGTTCGGCGAAGGCCAGGTCGATTTACTGTTCGTCGAGGCAGCCGTAAACGATTCGACCAATTATCGATCTTCTTCTGAACAAGTCCGAGGCATGGAAGGGATCGTACGCGGTGCAATGATTGAAAATCCGGAAATCAGCATCATAATGATGCACTTTGTCGATCCTGAAAAAATGACGGTATATCGCGCAGATGAAATCCCGGAGGTTATCGTGAACCACGAAAAGGTGGCGAGCTATTACAATGTTCCTAGCCTAAATCTCGCTAAAGAAGTCACGGAACGAATCGATGCAGGCGAATTTACATGGGAAAAGGATTTCAAAAACCTCCATCCTTCACCTTTCGGCCATCAAATTTATGCTCATTCCATCGAACGACTTCTGGACGCTGCATGGATGGCAAGAGAGTCCGCCGAGAATCAGACACACTTGCCTGAGAATGCCATTGATGAATTCAGTTATTCCAACGGCGTGATTGTCGAATTCGATAAGGCTTCAACGTTGAACGGCTTTGAATCGATCGAGCAATGGAGCCCGTCCGATAATAAAGGAACCCGCCCGGGCTTTACGGATGTCCCTATGCTGGTCGGCGAAAATCCCGGCGATGAATTCACGTTCGAATTCACCGGAAAGGCCGTAGGTCTTTGGGTAGCAGCAGGACCAGATGCCGGGAACATCGAATTCACCGTAGACGGCTCGAAAGCGAAAATCGTAGACACATATACGCGATGGAGTCGCGCCCTCCATCTTCCGTGGGCCTATATGCTTGAAACGGAGCTGGAGAACAAAAAGCATACCGTGACGGTGAAGATCCTCGACAAGAAGAACAAAAGGAGTACAGGAAACGCGATCCGTATCGCTCATTTTCTGGTTAACCGTTAGTGAAAAATATGCTATCGTTGAAGCTGCTGGAGAAATAACGAAAAAGGAAATGTTGATGAATCGTCGCGAATTTATGATTACGGGTGGTTTGGCCATTGGAGCGTCTGCGCTTGCTCGACAGGAAGCGGAAGCTGCCAAGAAGCGTAACATTACGAAATCCTTGAAAATGGGGATGATTACGTCGAAAGACGAAAACGGCAAACCCTTGAGTATCAAGGATCGTTTGAAAATCGCCAAGAAAGCGGGGTTCGAAAGCGTCGAACCAGATACGATTTTTTCCGACAAGCAGTTGGCCGAATATGCAGCGGCTTCCGAAAAGCTGGACTTTCCGATCGACGGGATTGTGTGTTCCACCCATTGGGGAAGCCCCCTCACCGATCCGGATCCGGAAGTGTATAACAAGACCATCGACGGCATGCGCAAGAGCATGGAAAACTGTAAAGCTCTTGGCGGCGACATGGTGTTGTTGGTTCCTGCGGTAGTCAATCCTAAGGTTCGATATATTGACGCCTATAAACGCGCCGTTGAACGAACAAAAATATTGGCCGAGGACGCTGAACGTTTAAACCTCACCATTGGAATCGAAAACGTTTGGAATAAATTCCTGTTGAGTCCTTTGGAAGCGAATCAGTTCATCGATGATATCGGTAGTAAGCGTGTTCAGTTCTGGTTCGATGTGGGGAACGTCGTTCAATTCGGGTATCCGGAAGATTGGATTCGAACCCTCGGCGATAAGATTTGCCGCGTTGACGTCAAGGACTTTAAACGCGATACGAATAGTTTCGTTCCTCTAATGAGAGGTTCGGTTAATTGGCGCGAGGTCATGAAGGCGTTCGACGAAATCGGATACGAAGGTGTGTTCGCCGCCGAAGTGAGTGGGGGTAATCAACAATATTTGACTGATATCGTATCCAAACCTATGGATACGTTCATGGCATACTAAGAAAGTCTTAGGGGGAAAGAAAATGAACGTTGCAAAATTCATCATCATCGCGATGGCGTGTGTGTTGAGTGGGTGTATCACACCCAATGGGGATACACCGGCAGAAAAACGTGATCACATTGACGCGCTCGGCAAAAATACTCTGGCGGAACTGTACCAGGAAAAACCTGAAGCCGAAGAAAAAATTGAGGGAGCCCACGGCTACGGAGTGTTCGACGTGACCGGATCCGCCTATTTACTGTTCGGCGGAACGGGCAACGGCTACGGTGTCGTTGTGGACAAAGAAACTGAGACACCTCATTACATGCGGTTCGTCAAAGGAACTGCGGGCCTGGGTGTAGGCATCAAACGCTCCAAAATGATCATCGTCTTCCACAACGCGAAGACGTACAACAAGTTCCTCAAAAACGGTTGGGATATCGGGATTCAGGGCGACGCGGCGATGAAAGGGAAAAAGCGTGGTGGCGAAGCGAGCGGATATGGATCATTTCGTAGGGGGTTGGACGTCTACCAATTTACGGATAAGGGCGTGTTTCTCAGGACCGCGATCGAGGGCACGATGTTTGGGGAATTGAAAAAACTGAACAAGTAATGCGTTTGGTCAGCCGATCCGTTTCAATAATGCTACCATCTGTTCGTCGTCGAGGGGCTTAAGCGGCAACCGCACTGGTCCACAGTCAACGCCTTCGTGGGTTAACAAGGCCTTCGCTCCCGGCATGACGCCGAAATCAATCATGGTTTGTACGAATTCTTGAGACTCTTTTGAAAGTTCTTTCGCTCGAACGCTGTCGCCGACTTGAAACGCTTCGATCAAATCCTGAAATAATTTTGATTTGAGACTGTACATCGATCCGACAGCTCCCGTGGCTCCCACGGTTAAGCCGTGAAGAAGCATCTCGTCTCGGCCGAAAAATATCTTAAGTCGATCGCCGAATTGGTCCACGCATTGCGCAAATTCGATCAGGTCTTCGTGCGTGTATTTTATGCCGGTGAATGTGGGAATGCGTTCAATGCATTTTTCGAGGAACGTTAGAATATCGAGTTCCATCCGCGTGAGCGAAGGAATGTGATAGTAGTAGAACGGCGTTTTCGGCGCCGCGTTTGCCATGACTTCAAGGCAGTCGATCAAGTCGTCTTCGTTAGCGGGTTGGATGTAGTGGGGCGACAACGCAGCAATTCCGTGGGCTCCGATTTGGCCGGCATGTGCAGCGAGATCGACGACTTCGGGCAGCGCGCTGTGTCCCACGTGCACGATGATTTCTAGTTGGTCACCGCCGTCGTTCATCCACGCCTCGGCCACCTTTTTACGTTCGTCGGTGGACAGCGACATGCATTCCCCGGTACTTCCAGCGACAAACGCGCTCGTGATGCCGTTGTCGACGAGGCGCTCGACGTAAGGAGGGACCGTCGCAAGGTTCAGATTTCCTGCTGAATCCATTGGTGTGAGTACGGCCGGGATCAGGTTGAAGTTATCGGGCATGGCAGCTTTTCCTTATTTTCAGTTCCATTCAGCATCTATGAGGACATATATTGATTTGCTATTTTGAATGTTATAACATGTTATAACATTTTGACAAATGATGTAAAGGAGTCCCATGCGCACACCCGGTGCAGATACCTACCAAATCTTGAGAAATCGCGTCGTGACTGGAGAATTAGCCGGCGGGACACGACTCGTCAATCGCACGCTGGGTAAAGAAATGGGCGTGAGTCATGTTCCCGTTCGGGAAGCACTCCATCGTTTGGTGAGTGATGGATTGGTCGAACACATCCCCGGAGCGGGTTCATTCGTACGGACCGTCACGGGTGAAGATTTATCTCATTTGTATTCGCTTCGAGAATTGCTCGAAGGATTTGCCGTGCGCGAAGCGTGCGCACATGCGACGGAATGGCAGGTCCGCGTTCTTCAAAAGAAAATTGCTCAAGGTCACGAGCTGGTCGATCGCGTGCGAGCTGGCGGTCAGGATAACTTGAACAATGACGAACAGAAAGCATGGTTTGATCACGAGCAGGAATTGCACCAGGCGATCATCGATGCAGCGGCCAATCCGTGGTTGACGAAGATGGTGGAACAAGTACAGCTGTTGGCGCGCGTCATCCAATCCAATCCGCTTCAGTTGACACTCGATGGAGTCGAAGCCGTGTTGAGCGAACACGAGGGTTTGGTTAAATCTATCATCCAAAAAGATGCGGAAAAGGCTTCTGCCTTGATCGCATCCCACATTCGAACTGGCTTCGAAAACCAGTTGTTACGTTTTGAAGGAGCCTAAGGCAGTGAATCGATTTTTCGGAATTATTTTTCTTCTATTTGCGCAATGTGCAATGGCGAGCGAGGGTTTGGAAATCATCCAGGTGTTTTCTAGCGGCACTGAGGGATACCATACATTTAGGATTCCAGCCATGATCGTCGCGCAGGACGGGGCTATTTTAGCGTTTGCGGAGGGTCGCTCTTCTCCAAACGATCAGGCGCGCAACGACATTGTCCTCAAACGCAGTTTCGACAATGGGACTACCTGGCATCCGTTACAGGTCGTTGCAGAAGATGGCATGCATTCATTAAACAATCCCTGCGCGGTTGTTGTGCGTGAGAACGGTCGGGTTTTACTTATGTATCAACGGTATCCTCAAGGCGTCCCGGAGCGAAAAGTGGAGGCAGGTTTTAAAGGAGATAAAATCTGTCGAAATTTCATTCAAGTGAGCGATGATCATGGGGCTACCTGGAGTAAGCCTAAAGAAATCACGCGGAAAACGAAACGCAAATCATTTGCAACGTCAATAGCCAGCGGCCCCGGAAACGCCATTCAATTACGTAGAGGGGCTTATGAAGGTCGTATCATTTTCCCCTTCAATCAGGGGCCATGGGGCAAATGGAATGTGTATGCGGTTTACAGCGACAACGGTGGACGAACGTGGAAATACGGCGACGTGGCTCCCTTTGGAGACAAAGGAATCGGTAATGAAGTGCAGATGGTCGAACTGTCTGACGGCCGTGTTCGTATCAACTCTCGAAGCCACGAAGGCAGTAAACTTCGAAAGACTGCCCTAAGTTCGGATGGTGGTATCACGTGGTCACCATTGGTCGATATCCCTGATTTACCCGAACCCCAGTGCAACGGAAGCATCGTTCGAATTGCCGACACACTGGACGGAGAAAAAAGTCTCTTGATGTACACCGGTCCAGCATCGCAATCGAGTCGCACGCTCGGTACAGTATTCTTGAGTGAAGACGATGGAGAGACATGGCCAATTCGTAAGTCTATTACGGAAGAAAATTTCGCGTATTCCTCATCGGCGCGTCTCGGGAACGAATTATTGGGGTGTTTGTACGAAGGCGGCCACGTGGATACACTGGAAGGAATTCGTTTAGCCCGATTCACGTTGGATTGGTTGGCGGATCAGGAATAACAGGAACCAATGATGAAATCACGACGATGCGTTTTGGGATTAATGTTCGCCTTACTGTGTTCGCCGCCGACGATTGCCCAATCGTTGGAATGGAGTGAATTACCGTCCATACCTGACGCCCTGGGACTCGGTGGACCCTTTGCAGGTGTCGATGATGGCGCGTTGATCATCGCTGGCGGCGCCAATTTTCCGAACGGCGCTCCGTGGGAAAACGGTGCGAAAAAATGGTATAGCGACATCCACGTATTAGAACACGGAAGCGAGACCTGGTTGAGTGGTTTTTCGCTACCCGAATCCTTGGCCTACGGCATATCTATCCCGACAGAAGAAGGACTTTATCTCATCGGGGGAAGTAATTCGGAGCAGATTTTTGACACGGTCATGGTTTTGGATTGGGATTCGGAAAACGATTCCCTGTCCATTGAACACGCTCCTTCGTTGCCAAATCCATCAGCATTTCATGCCGGGGCAATGATCGACAATGTGATCTATATCGCGGCGGGACATACTGAATTGGATTCAACGTCGTTGAATCACGCTTTTTGGGCCCTCGATTTATCTGAGCCGGCAGACAACCGCCATTGGAAAACTCTCGATGCCTGGCCGGGAGAAGCGCGTATCAAGGCTGTCGGGGCCGCCCAGCAAGATGGACAGGGTAATACTCATTTTTACTTGTTCAGCGGCGAAGTGCCCACGCGAAATGGGGATGGCGGCGTAAATTTGAGGTACGTCACGGACGGATTTCGGTATGACCCGAAAGAAAACAGTTGGGAATCGATCGCGGCCTTGGAAAAACCAATTGCTGCAGCGACAGCGATACCGGTAGGGCCCACCCATCTATTGGTTTTCAGCGGATCCACTGGAGAATTCGTCACCGGACTTCCAAAAGACCATCCCGAGTTTCCCAGCGACATATTGGCGTACCACACGATTACGAATACATGGGCTGTAGCCGGTCAGATGCCTCAAAGTGTAGTCACTACGACCGCCGTACAATGGGGCGAAAAAATTGTGATTCCTTCCGGCGAAATGAGACCCGGAATTCGAACGCCCGAGGTGCAAACGGTGACAGTAAATCCGTTCAACGACCGCCTGGGCGCGGTCAATGGAGTCGTTTTGGCGTTGTACCTGGCCGCACTTTTGGGGATGGGTTTTTACTTTTCCAAGCGTGAGAAAGGAACGGACGATTTTTTTCTCGCCGGAGGACGCGTACCCTGGTGGGCGGCAGGCCTAAGTATTTACGCCACGCAACTAAGTGCCATTACGTTTGTCTCGGTGCCGGCCGTAGCGTTCGCGGGTGCATGGGTCGTTTTCCCGGGCAGCATCATGATTCTACTTTTTGTTCCCGTCATCGTCGCGTTCTATTTACCATTTTTCAAACGCCTGAAAATTACATCCGCCTACGAGTATTTGGAGTTGCGATTCAATGGGGCCGTGCGAACGTTTGGCAGTGCATCGTTCGTAGTTTTCCAGATTCTCCGCATGGCCATTGTCGTGTATTTGCCCGCATTGGGATTGACGGCCATTACGGGCATTGACGTGTACGTATGTATCGTTTTGATGGGCGTACTTTCGACCGCCTACACGATATTAGGAGGCATTGAAGCGGTGATTTGGACAGACGTCCTTCAGTCCGTCGTCTTGCTAGCGGGTTTAATACTGAGCGTTGGCCTCGTGTTTATCTACGAAGGGGGAGTGGGGGCAGTCCTGTCTGTGGCCTCCAGCGAAAATAAATTCCAGTTGATTCAGTCCGGTTGGTCCATAACAGAAATGGCCACGTGGTCGATGATGTTGGGCACACTTATGCTTCAGTTCGGTCCGTACACGACGGATCAGGCTGTGATCCAACGATACCTGACGACCAAAGACGAAGCTTCTGCGGCCCGTGGTATCTGGCTGAACGGGCTGATGGCCGTACCGTTTTTGTTTCTTTTCTATTTACTTGGAACCTGTTTGTATATCTATTTTCAAAATCATCCGGAACTGCTGGCCATCGGTATGCAAAACGACCAGGTGTTCCCACTGTACATCGCTGAGAGATTGCCGGTCGGCATTTCGGGTTTGGTCATTGCAGCGATTTTTGCAGCGTCGATGTCCAGCTTGGATAGCAGCATGCACAGTGTTGCGACGGCACTCACAACAGATTTCTATAAGAAATTCAATCCGGCGAGTTCAGACGATCAACAATTGAAATTCGCCAAGAGGATTGTTTTTATTATGGGAGCGTTCGCCGTCGCGGCGGCGTGTATGCTGGTCCGGTTTGATATTTCCTCGCTGTTTTTCTTTTTCCAATCCATGCTGGGCCTACTGAGTAGCGGTGTCGTTGGCATTTTCATCCTCGGTATTTTCACGACCCGAAGCAATGCCTCAGGTGTCCTCGGTGGTGCCGCTGCGAGTATCGCAGTGTTGGTGTATCTAACCTGGTTTACGAATGTTCATTTTTATTTGTACGCTGTCGCGGGAATACTCACCTGCGTCGCGGTCGGATATGGATTAAGTTTTGTATTTCCTCGTTCCGGGAAGAGTCTCGTCGGTTTGACCTGGTACAGCATGCCGAAAAAGTAGGCATCATTCATGGAACCCTCACACCTCCATAAACTACACGGGACCTATCGCGACGGATTGTTGAACGATACGCTCCAGTTTTGGATAGATCATTGTGTCGATCGTGAACACGGCGGCTTCTTGATGTCTCTTGACCAGGCCGGGAACGTGGTGGATATCGACAAGGGAATGTGGCAGCAATGCCGGTTTACATGGCTGTTGGCGACCCTATACAACCAGCTCGAGCCCCGCGAAGAATGGCTTTCCCTCGCGCGCCATGGTATCGATTTCATCCGAAAACACGGTACGGATGATGACGGGCGCATGTTTTTCCAGGTGACGAAGGAAGGAAAACCTCTACGCAAACGACGCTATGTGTTTACGGAGTCGTTCGGCGCCATCGCGCATGCCGCCTACGCGAAAGCCAGCGGGGACCAACAGTCTGCCGAAGAAGCCGTTCGACTGTACGAACTTTTCGTGGATCACCTTTTGAAACCGGAGTTGTCCGCGCCGAAAGTCGATACGGAGACGAGACCCATGATGGGCTTGGGCCCCTACATGGTTCTCATCAACATGTCGCAGGTCTTGCGCGAAACGATCGGTTACGAAAAAGCGAATGGTCAAATCGATTTTGCGATAGATACTATCAAGAACAACTTCATGAACGAGGAACATCGCGCGCTCATGGAATTGGTAGGACCGAACGGAGAGTTGATCGACCATTTCGATGGCCGCATGCTGAACCCGGGCCATGCGATCGAAACGGCATGGTTCATCATGGAGGAGGCACGGATCCGAGACGGTGATTCGCAACTCATGAACATGGGTACGACTATTCTGGATTGGATGTGGGAGCATGGCTGGGATAAAGAACACGGCGGACTTCTCTACTTCGTCGACGTAAAAGGCGGTCCCGTTCAAGAGTATTGGCACGACATGAAATTCTGGTGGAACCACAACGAAACCATCATCGCTACATTGCTTGCCCATGTCATGACAGGCGAAAAACAGTATGCGGACTGGCATGCCCTGGTACACGAGTGGGCGTACAAATATTTCCCGGACGAAGAACACGGCGAATGGTTCGGCTATCTTCATCGTGACGGAACGAAATCCAGCACGTTAAAAGGAAACCTGTGGAAAGGTCCCTTTCATCTTCCGCGGATGCAGTTGATTTGCAGTCAACTCATTGAGAACGAATTAGCGCGGGTTTAGATCCCATGCGTTCTTCCATTCAAAAAACAGTGCGTCGAGTGGACCCTGTTGACTGGATGGTTCGGTAATGGATGGAGCATCGTTCGAAGTCGTTGCTTCGGAGGAAGTGATGTGTTGCGCCGCAAGCATCGCCGTACCAAAAACGGTGGCTTCCGCCGGATTGAAACCATGGACGGGTTTTTTCAACGCATCTGCGAGTAATTGTCTTATCAAGCGAGATTGAGACAACCCACCATCAATATTCTGGTGAGCGGATTCCGGAAGGCCTGGACGGGCCGAACACGAATCGGTCATTTCACGAATCCGGAAAACGATGCCTTCGTAGGTCGCACGCGCAATGTGGGCAGGTGACGTTGCCCGACTCAACCCCTGAATCGCCGCCAATTGACCGGGGTTGTTGTGGGGAGAGCCTACGCCCTGAAGCGAAGGAAGCAATTTTACCCCTTCGGATGAATCGACTGAATTGGCCAACGCTTCCAATTCTCCAACTGAATCGGCGAGACGGAACGTACTCATCGCCCAATCCAACATCGCTCCAGCCGTGATGACCATAGCCTCGGCACAATACGTGTCCACTCCCGCGAAGCGATGATAGACGAGAGGATAGGATCCCGGAATATCCATAAGCGATGTTCCTGTATTGATATTCAGTGTGGCGGATGTCCCGAGCGTGAGTTTACTTTTCCCGGGCTCGTCGCAACTTTGGGCATATGCGGCGCTTTGCTGATCTCCGATGATGGCCGTAATTGGTGCGCTGAACCCACAAACGGATTCGTGGGTATCGCCAAAATGAGTCGCGGAATCTTGGATGGAAGGGAAGAAGTGCGTCGAGAGACCTTGGACGTCCACCATTTCCTGATTCCAATCGCTGGCGTTGAAATCATAGTACCCTGACGCGCAGGCCTGGGACGCATCCGTCGAATAGATCGTTCCACTACTGAGTTTAAAGGCCAAAAACGTATCGACGTTACCCCAGCATAAATTTATTTGTTTAGACGATTTTAATTTTTCCGCCAACGAAACCATCACAATCGGCAGTTTGGCCGCCGCCGCAACCGGGGAAGTTGGAAATCCTTTTGCCGCCAAGTCGGCCGAGTACCCAATCCCGCGAAGGTCTTGCCACGAGACGATGGGCGACAATGGTTCGCCGGAATCTCGGTCCCAAATGACCAACGACGATCGCTGCCCAGTGATTCCGACCGCCTTGATCTCGTTTTTCCCGACCGACGAAGATGCGATCGCGTCATGGATCGCATCCAGAGTCTTATTGAGAAACACTATCGGATCGGCTTCGACATGACCCTTCTGCGGATACGAGAGGGGATAGGCCTGTTTGGCTTTCCCGAGCACGGTCCCGTCCAGATCCACAATCATTACCCGAATGCTAGTCGTTCCCGCGTCGATGGAAAGGACGGCATCAGGCATCGGGAATGAGTACTCCCGGATTCATGAAGCCCGTTGGATCCATCGCGTTCTTGATGGTTTGAAGTAACTGAACGCCCGAATCCCCCAGATCGTGGTGAAGATAGGGTCTCCGCACCCGTCCGATACCATGATGGTGAGCAACGCCGCCGCCGTGCTTGGCTGTGGCTTCGATCACGCGTCTCCAGCAATCATCGTATGTGGCGGCCATGTCGTCTTTGCTTTCAGGACGCGCAGCAAACGTGAAGTAGAGATTGATTCCGGATCGATACACGTGCGAGCTATGTGCGCTGGCCGTCATAATTCCGGGCACCTCGTTCAATGAATCCGTCGCCGATTTGTACACGTCCGAAATAGTATCCCATGAAGCGGAAATTTCGATCGTGTCGAGGATGATTCCGTTCTTCAAGAAAGACTCCCAGGTCGGAACGGTGTTTCGATGTTTGAGCCAATCGGTAGCCACTTCTTCGGGTGCCGATTCGAATCCTTCTTTTTTCATGTACCGCGTAATGCCTTCGATCTCGGCCTCGACTATTTCTTCCGGCCCTTCATGAATCGCGAAAAGGATCCCCTGGTCTTCTTTTACAAGTTCTGTGAAATTACGATTGGATTCCTTGGCATCGTATTGACGCATTGCGACTGGCGTAAAACCATTTTGGATCCAGTTTCGTTGTGCTTCAATTCCTTGTTCCATGGTAGGAATATGAAAAGCCGTGTAACGCGTTTTCTGTGGAAGTTTACGAAGCGAAAAAGTAACTCCCGTAATCACGCCCAACGTGCCTTCGCTACCCATGATCAAATGCCGCAAATCCGGACCCGCCGCCGCGCGTGGTGCTTTTCCTAACTCAACAACCGAGCCATCAGGTAAGACGACTTCAATACTGTGAATGATGTCTTCGATATTTCCATAGCCTGTCGAATATTGGCCTGACGCGCGTGTGGCCACCCATCCACCGACACTACTCACGGCGATCGATTGAGGCCAATGGCCGATTGTCAGCCCTTTATCTTGAACGGCATTTTCCGCTTCCATCCCGTTCTTTCCTGCATCGAAACTGGCAAGCAAATTAGTTTTATCAATCGAACGAATTTCTTTCATCGTTCCCATGTCGAGAATCAGGCTCGTCTCTTGAGCAATAACGCCACCGCAAACACCGCTCGCCAAACCGATCGGAATTAATGCTACGTTTCCTTCCCGACAACAATTCACCGTATGGACCACTTCATCAACAGTCGTCGGTTGAACCACACACAACGGTTTTGGAGCCGGACGATTTTGCACGTCATCCAAATGACTTCGCACCCAATAGTCATGCCGTCGTTCCTGCAATAACAACGGGTCTGTACTGACCGTTTTAACGTTTGTTTTTAACTGTTCAATGATTGTGCTCACGTGTTACTCCTGACTCTGTATCGCCTGCATTTCGCGTTTCCTGATTTTCTTACAAAGGGTTACTTGATCTTGAATATCGTTCTCGGCCCAACCTAGCAATGGGCCCATATGGCGTGCTGCCGTTTCCAGTTCGTCGATTCCGCCATCCGTGCTGAACCGCGCACGCGCACTGCGCCGTACCCAGAAATCTTCCAGAGTGAGAGCGCCTTCGTGCGTAACGGCAAATTGCACTTCCGCGTCGATGCCGCTTTTGTCCCGAAAAACAAACTCTGCTTCGCTGCCATACAAACGAACGGCTCTTTCGGTGTCCGCTGCAGTCATTCCATTAGCCTTCAGGGATTCGGCAAGAGTCGATATTTCCGCATCGATGTCTCCGCCGGTCAGATACGTGGTGGCCGTCTCGCAACCATTGGCCGTCAACTGGTGTTCTTCGATGCATTGATCAACGATGCGCTCCGCCATGGAGCGATAGCTTGTCAGTTTTCCTCCAGCAATCGAACGTATGCCGGTTGGCCCAACCAGGATTTCGTTCTTCCGTGAAATCTCAGACGGGCTTTTCCCAGCCTGTGCCAACAAGGGACGTACACCCGACCACATGGATTGAATATCGTCATAATTGAAGGGGCCACAATGAAACGTTTTCGATCCGATATCCAGCATGTAATCGACATCGTCCGTTGTGATTTCTGGCCAATATTCCGTTTCCGCATAAAAAGTATCCGTTGTGCCGAAATAAACAAACTCGCCCCGAGGGACAACGAAGATAGAACGCTTGTCTGGAGTCTGCATGATCACGGTGGTATTGATTGGAAGTCGATCACGACTCAACGTGATATGGATTCCTTTGGTCAATTGTAGTTTCGACTGAGCTTGCGGGTCTTCCAGCGTACAAATGTCGTCCAGCCAGGGACCCGAAGCATTGATAATGGTTCGCCCACGGACCGTCGCTTCCAGGGATTCGTTTGGCAGCGTCGACTGAATTCGAACGCCCATCGCTTTCCCGTTTTCCGTGATGACTTGCGTGGCCTTGGCGTAAGTCGCGAGGACGGCCCCAGCTTCCGCTGCGGACCGTGCATTGGCCAACGTCAGTCGCGCATCGTCAGTTACATATTCCGGATAGACCACCGCCCCGGCTAATTTTTCAGAGATCAGTTCCGGCTCGTGCTCCGCCAACTCATCCAGAGACCAAACAAAGTGTTTTTCTTTCGACTCAACTTCTCCCAGCTTTTCATACGCCACCATCGCAGTTTTAAATTTCAAAATCGACGCTTTCGAGCGGGCCGGTACCAACATGTGCGTCGTCTGTGCCAGGTGCGGAGCGATAGCTCGCAGTGTTTTACGTTCGGTAGCCGCTTGGCGGACTACCGTAACTTGACCGGCCGCCAAATATCGCATTCCGCCGTGGATCAGTTTGGAGGAGCGGCTGGATGTTCCGGAAGCAATGTCGTTCGCATCCACAATTGCCACCGATAGACCGCGCATTGCCGCGTCTCGAGCGATTCCGCAGCCCGTGATTCCTGCGCCGATGATGACGATGTCGAACGAAGTCGAGTCGAGCGTTTGAAAAATCGATTTGCGGTTAGTGAAGTTTAGAGCGGACGGAATCATGGGTAAACCTGTTGGACAATGCAATAGAATACCCGTTGAGCGGGTGCGATGTGAAGCTTGTACCGTTGAAACAAGGATTCGTGCAATTTTTATTTCAGGGTGGTAGGATTATTGGCTTAAGCATTGAAAAGGAGCACTTTTATGAGTTATGAATATACCGCCATCCGCATCGACCGAGTAGGTCATGTAGCGGAGGTCGTTCTGGATAATCCCGATAAATTAAATGCGATGGCACCGGTCTTTTTTGAGGACATCAAAGCCGCATTCGAAGAGATTGACGCCGACCCGGAAATCCGCGTCGCGATACTTTGGGCAGAAGGACGTCACTTCACTGCAGGGCTTGACCTCAAGGCGTCCAGTAGCTCGATCGGATCGAGCGAGGAAAGAACAGCCAAGAAAAATTATGATTTGTATAAACATATTCTGCATCTCCAGGACTGTATTTCCGCTCCGGAAAAATGCCGGAAACCCGTCATCGCAGCAGTGCATGGATTGTGTATCGGCGGTGGTGTTGACCTGTCGACGGCCTGTGATCTTCGTTTGTGTACGAGCGATGCTGCCTTTGCCATCCATGAAACGAAAATTGCCATCGTCGCCGACGTCGGCACTTTGCAACGCATCACGAACATCGTCGGTAAAGGCGTAGCACGGGAAATGGCCTACACCGGAAAACGATATCCAGCCGATCGCGCGTTGCAAAGCGGACTCGTAAACGAAGTCTACGACGATAAAGACGCTCTGCTCGCTGGCGCCCGAGCTATGGCCGAGGAAATCGCGGCCAACTCACCGCTCGCCGTTCAAGGCACAAAAGAAGTCCTCAACTATTCCGACGAACATACTACGGCGGAAGGATTGGACTATATCGCACAATGGAATTCGTCGTTCCTCCATACGAAAGACTTAAAAGAAGCAATCACCGCCTTCATGGAAAAACGCGAGCCCACTTTCACAGGCGAATAATTCGTTCAAAAAGTTCGAACACTCATCCCCGCACCAAGTCCGTGCGGGGATTTTTTTGTGACGAGTTCGAGCGAACTTGACTACGGGGACTCAAATCCTACCGGTATCCGATGACTTAGAGCAGTGGATTAGAAGCCCAAACGAACATATATACCACGTGAAGTTTCGCTAGTTTTGGGGTCAATAAATCGTATCCGGCGAGGAAGCCGACGGGGGTGTCACCATTTCGGAATTCGCTCGGCTCTGTGTATTCATACGTGGAGGTGCTTGGAAATGGCCATAGGTTGACGGGGATGTGGTAGGAAACCCATTCCCCGATTCGGTTGATGCGATGGAACGGGACGTCGTTTTTTCTCGCAATGTAACTGTTCGAGGAACTGGTGTCACGGTCGATGGATTGTCGTAGTTTTTTTGCGAATGCTCGATCTCGAACGATGACTCCAATCTCCGTGTTTAAATTAATGGATCGGGGGTCAAAATTGAACGAACCGATGTAAGAGAGATCGTCGTCAATCACTAAACTCTTCGCGTGGATGGATGAAAAGGGCTTTTCGAGACTTCCGTCTTCACCTTCCGTTACGAGTTCTTCGATTTGAGGTACATAATGATATTGTTCATCGGGATGGGCTTTGAACTCAAAAAATTCCATACCCGCGTTCACAGCAGGTCTTCTAGAACGCAAGGTTCCACCATAGCTGAGCATGTTTCCTGTCGATTCGTAACTGTTTGTCGAAATCTTTATTTGTACGTCAGGGCGCTTTTTAAGCAAGCGTCGAAAAAGCCGTTTCGTTTTCCGGTTCAATATGAAATAGGTCGATTGAATCGTTATGGAACCCTCTGCGTTTTCGAGCATGCCTAAATACGCATCCCCGGTAGGGCTACCGCTCCACAATGCGAGATGGCCCGAGCTATCATTTTTTCTCGGAGGATCAACGGTGAGTTCCAAGTGGTCGACCTTCTGCATCCACGTCGCCAGGCGTTTTTCCAATGTCTGAACGTCTGAAAGTTCATCTAAAATGGGCGCCAAAAGTTTCTCGTCGGTTGCGCTGATGGATGCATCCCATTCGCTCTGTTCGCCGTTTTGTATCGCGGCCTCGATTTCTTTGAAATCGTGCAACGAAACTGCCCGTGGATGATTCCAGTATTTCTCAAAGGACTCAGAAAACTTGTTCACTTCGATTCCTGCTACGAGAATGTCCCGGTCGTGGTAATTTCGGTGGGTCGAAAGCGCGAAATAGTGATTGGACAGATTCCGGCCGCCGGTCAACGCGACAGCATCGTCGGTAATGACGACTTTCGTATGCATGCGCTGGTTTTTCGCACGAAAGAAAATGGCCGTGTGGAATAGCGAACGAACTCTTCCCGGATCAATTCTATTAAAAGGAGGACGATAGCGTTTGATTTCCAAATTCGGATGGGCCTGAGCCAATGCAAGTGTTTGATCAAACTCAATGGTCGAGAAATGGTGGTCCATGAGGAAACGGACCTTCACACCTCTCCGCGCCGCGTTGATGCACTCGGTCATGATCAATCGGCCACTCGCATCATCTTCCCAAATGAACGTCTGCATATCTAGCGTGGATTTCGCAGACCGTATCATATGTACGCGTACCAACAGCGCGTCTTGCCCATCATCTACAATGCCTGCGGAATGGGGAACGTTGTCAGGATTCGCCCACGAGTGGTCGGACGCAGCAGCGGCCATGCTCATAGCCAGAGCAAATATTAGAATGAACGATTTCAGAATCATAATGCAGGCGTAAGAAATTTTCCGAAGGTCTTGTATATCAAGGTCATGATTTCGTTGGGCGAAAGGTTTTCGGCTCCGGGGAATTCGCCGATATCTTGGTAGCGCAAATAGAATTCTGCGTGATCAGCTGGAACCGGGTCCTGTCCAGGGATTAGTTCGAAACTACTGGTATTTCGAATGGGCCAAATGTCGATGGGGGATAGACTCGAGATTCCCTGAAAAATATCATTTACTTCTGCCAAGGGGATTTCTTTTCTGGCTATCACCCAACTGTTTTCCGGCGCGATATCCCGAAAAATATCCGCTTTAATCTTTGCGGTCGCTATTGGGTCGTCAATCAGGAACCCGTTTTCCGTATTTAGATTTTCAGATCGAGGGTCAAGGTTATAGGTGCCGACGAAAGAGTATCGGTCGTCTATCACGAATGTTTTACCATGAATACTCAGATAAGGCATGTCTTTTTTGCCTTCCTTTTTCACTCGTTCCACGAGTTGACCATATTGAGGAAGCATCGCGTCCAAATAGGCGGGGTTCGGCTTGAACTCAAAAATATTGAAACGTAATTGCTGGATGTATTTCGCTCGAAGCCGGTAATTGGCCGCATACGTAATGATGTGATCGGCCGCCGCGAAGCTGTTGGTCGATACGATGATTTTTGGCTGAGGGCTTTTTTCTATTATTTTCTTGAACATCCGCTGTGATTTCCGATTCACGACCACGTACGGACTTTGGATGATCAGTTCTTGTTCTGTTCCCTCGATCAATTCCCGGAGGATGGCGGTAGTTTTACCTCCGGCCCAGAGATTCATCGCAAGTTTTCGACGGTTCTTTCCAGGATCATCTGAGATGTGGCGAACTCTCTTTACCGGAGAGAGGGCATCGACGATATGGCTTTGGATCCAATCTTTATTAGCCAGGTCGCGATCCAGATTAGGGAAATAGGCGCTATATTCAATGATAGGTTTCGTGGGCGGCTTAGACGTTGCTCCATTGATGCTTTGGTTGATATCGAAAAACTCTGAAGCCGAAACGGACAACCGGTATTTCCAGTATTCCTCGAAGGAACGCAACGCTCGCTTTACAGCGTGGCCGAGTATCACGAGATCCCGGTCTTTGAAATTCAGATTGGTCGATCGATTGTAATAGTGATTTTTGTAATTCCTTCCGCCGGTGATGGCCACGACGCCATCAACGATAAATAGCTTGTTGTGCATCCGCTGATTGACGTTACCTAGAAAGAAGAGCATGTTAATGTATTTGACTGCCAAATGGGGGCGCAGGCGTTTGCCGACAGGTCGATAGTATTTAATTTCCATATTGGGCGATTGAGTTACGTAGTGCGCCAAAATCTCTGGTTCTTTGTCTGATGCAATATGATCAATTAGCAGCCGAACTTTGACGCCTCGTTTCGCGGCACCAACCAACTCGTCTAAGACTAACGTTCCGCATTCATCATTCGACCAAATAAATGTCTGAACATCGATTGATGTTCGGGCATTTCGAATTAGATAGATTCGCCATTTCAGAGCGATATCGCCCTGATTGAGAAGCGCCATTTCGTTCCCGAATTCCGGCATAAAGGGATTGCGTGAAGCTTCCGTTACTTCAAAATGTTTATGGAGCAAGGAGTCCGGTAGAAAAGGGAGCGACTGCCCGTGAACAGCGGAGGCCGAGACCATGGCTGCGAGTATGAGGGTACTGAAATTCATTTTTTAGAAATCCTGATCAAATTAACATACCACGTTGTTCCCATTCGATCCTATTTTTGCGCCCGAGATGAGCATGTAACCTCGTCAGCCAAAATGCTATTCTGTCATTGGAGCGGGGGAGAATCTACGAATCGATATGTTGGGCATCATTGTCATAGTGTTTGCAATAGTCGCAATCCAACAAACTCCGTGGGCTCAAAAGCAGTCGAGAGATTCAGGGAGTACTTTCGGCGTCCTACTGGCAGTCGCCGTTCTATTGGTTTTAACCTTTCTGATTTCAGTCATTTCTTTAAAAGGCACTTTGGCGTGCATGCTGCTTTTGGCTATGTTTGGAATTTGGAAAAGTTTCGTACTGAAATTTCCGTCTAAATCCCTTTCCATCATCAAAAAACAATCGGGACAATTCATGCAATCGTCGTGGATTGTCCAAATATCGATTGGCACCATGTTTTGTATCAATTTGTTAACGTTGATTTCGGCGTTCGCACCCGTGACGAGTTGGGACGCTACAGTCGCTCACATCGCTCTTCCAGCCGATTATTGGCGCATCGGAAATGTCGAATTAATTGCCGGTAACGCCTATTCCGGATACCCGCAATATCTCCACGCCATGTATTCAGTATTGTATGGGTTTTCCGGCGAAACAGCAGCGGCTTTACTGAGCTGGTCTATGGGGCCACTAGGGTGTTTCGTGGTATACGCGCTTGGGAAGAAGTTGGGGACGGAAGAAACGGGGTACATTGGTGGCGCTATTTTTTCGTCAGCACCGATCGTCGCCCAACAAGCAGGTACTGTTTCCATCGATTTAACATTCGCGGTCCTGACGCTTGGAGTCTGGCTATTCTGGCTTCACGCAATCGACGATAAAAAAAGAGTGAGCTATTTGTACGCTGCTGCATTGTTGGCAGGGATTTCCTGCGGAGTTCGTCACACGGGATTTATTGTATGCGCGTTTATGGCACTCATTACGTTTATCGAATTCCGAAAGCAGTGGATACCTTGCGGGCTGGTCATCGGTTTGATGTTCGTGGGCGCCTTACCATCACTGGTCTTCACGTGGGTGAATACTGGCAATCCCTTTTACCCATTGCTGGCAGAAATTTTCGTGTCGCCAGAACTACCCGATATTCAGGACACTCGAATCGGCGCCCATGAAACGGTCCGTGGGAACACGGGAGTAGAATTCCTTCTTTACCCGTGGTACGTCGTAATGCAGCCGGGGAAATTCGACGGGTGGTCGGGATCCCCGGGGGGATTGACGTTGATATTGGGGATTCCTGCGATCTTTATTGGAGCACGAGCGTCAAAATATATCGGCGCGTTCGCTCTCTTCCCGGTCTGGTTCTTTTATTTTTTCCAACGATTGGCGCGATACGTTTTTCCCTTCCTGGCACCTCTCGCCGCGTTGGCCGCCCTCACGTATACGTCGCTGCCTAAATATCGGAGGCCGTTGTCACTCTTGATTGCCATGCACTTCATCCTCGGCGTTTCCGTCGCTGCCGGAGGGATGTACTTCAAAATACCCGTTGCATTGGGCATGGAGTCGCGGGAAGCGTATCTTACGGAACGCGTAGAACGATACGCAGCTTTTCAGTGGGTGAACGAAACGCTCCCAGAGGATGCTGTAGTGATGACGTTCGATATTCGAAGCTCGTACATAGAACGGGCTACCTATCCAAACCTGGAAATACTCTTTACGCTCCGCGAAATGGATAAGAAAGATCTGATGATATGGTTCAGGCAACAAAACATAAAATACATTTTCTACCCGGAAGCCTATGTGAAAGAGTCACCCGTTTTTGCCGCCAGAGGATTGGTCGAAGTTCTTGATTCCTGGCGCAATGATATCGATCATTTCACGATTCTTCATTCGATGGAACTGAAGCGCCCTCGTTCGACGGGAACAGAAACCGTCGAGATCTGGGAAGTGCTTTGGGACGAAGGCCCCTCCAATGTCAGTCCGTAAAACCCTAGCAAATAATACGGCCTTCAACGCATTGGGCCGAGGTTGGGACGCTCTATTGGGCTTGGTTCTTACCGCCTATATCGTGTATCGCCTCGGAGCGGAGGGGTACGGGCTTTGGAGTGTGGTGGCTCCCTTCATCGGGTACGCGGCTTTGTTCGATATTGGGTTGGGGGGCGGCTACAGCAAATTTATCGCGGAGCACGCCGCTCACAACGATCACAAAAAAATGTCGGAAGTCGTCAGTACCGGATTGTTTTTCTACGTAGTGTTTGGAGTCGTTTTCTGGTCCATAACATGGGCCTTGATCAGCATTGGGCTTCCCTGGGCGCTGAATTCAGATCTCTTCGCTGGCGGTGACTTATCGAGTGAAGTCGTCGTCCAGGATATTGTCTTTTTGCTGCGATGGGGAATTGTCGTTTTTATTTTTTCGAACTGTCTTGCTCCGTTCAACGCGATCCAAGCCGGGTTGCAGCGAATGGGCGTGACCAACGCCATCAGCTCGATATGCGTTGTAATCAAATGTGGAGCAACGGTTTATTTCTTAGAAAATGGATCCGGTGTTCGCGGGCTGATGTATTCCAACATCATTGTCACGGCCGTTTTCGGCATCATGACCATCGTGATGGCCTATCGCTTGTGTCCTGAACTCAGAGTAAATACGAGCCACATCTCCCGGGAGCGTTTTCGAAATCTCTTTTCATTTGGTTGGCAGACGCAAGTGTCTCGACTGGCTAATTTAGTGATGTTCGAAACCGATATTCTAGTCATCACGTTGTACCTGCAAGATTTGAGGTTGGTGGGTCTGTACCGATTGGGTG
>Ga0315336_1002940_pt1 | contig 24230 bp, 23 predicted proteins | sample ASW5metaG_FD_204512 | JGI IMG/M metagenome (GOLD analysis project Ga0315336, IMG submission 204512) | Ammonia-oxidizing marine archaeal communities from Monterey Bay, California, United States - ASW #5 | ecosystem: Environmental > Aquatic > Marine > Intertidal zone | place: USA: California... | reverse complement strand
GACAAGCGAAAGACCGAATGGAAAGAGAATCAAATGAAATTCCTAGTGGCTGAATTTTGGAACCCAAAATGACTCGCATCGAAATACTGAAAATTCATCCTGTCGCCATCCCTCTCATTCACCCTTACAAAAGCGCTACGCGGATGGCCACCCATTCGCAAGACGTGATCGTGAAGCTCATTGCCTCGGACGGCGCCGTGGGATGGGGCGCGGGCGCGCTTCGGCCCTTCCCCACAGGGGAGTCACTTGCGAGCGCCGTTCGAGTTCTTGAGGAATACCTCGTCCCTGCGGTTAAGGGACAAAATCCATTCGACCGGGAAAAAATCGTCCAAGCTATGGACTCCGCCCTCCCCTTTCACCACTCGCCCAAGGCCGCCGTGGATTGTGCCCTGCACGATCTACTTGGGAAAATGCTGGGCTGCCCTGCATACGATCTTCTGGGCGGCAAGGTCCGGGATGAGATGCCGGCATTCGACATTCTACCGCTCGAATCTCCCGAGCGGACGGCGGAGTTGGCGGCCGAGGCTGTAGCGGCCGGAGTCACCGCCTTCAAGGTGAAGATGAACCGGGACGTGGCTACCAGTATCGCGCGTGTGTCGGCGGCCCGCCGCGCCATGGGGGACGAGGCCATTCTCGTCGTGGATGCGAACATGAGCTGGACGCCCAAGCTAGCGGTTCAGGTATGCGCCAGGATCGAGGAGTTCGAGGTCGCCATGATCGAGCAACCCGTGCCCGGAAACGATTTAGACGGCTTGGAGTTTGTGACGAAACGTACGCGAGTCCCCATCTGCGCGGACGAATCTATGCGGCCCGACTACATCGCAGAGTTAGCGCGCCGGCGGGCGGCGGACGTCGTAAACATCAAGGTGAATCGCGAAGGAGGCCTCTTACATTCCAAAAAAGTGGCCGCGGTGGTCGAGATCCACGGGATTGAAGGGCTGTGCGGCAGCGTCGTTCACAGTGCCTTGAGCGATGCCGCCTGCGCGCATTTCTTCGCCTCGACGCCGTGCATCGTCTATAACGAATCGGGAAAAGCACCAGCGTGGCACGACGCAGATATTGTTACGGGCTTCCGCGTGGAACGGGGGAAGGTGAAGGTTCCCGAAGGACCCGGGCTCGGGGTGGAGGTGGACGAGTCGGCCTTGAAAAGATTCCGAGCAGATATATGAGCGGAACAAGATCTCAGAGTCCACCCTCTGGAAAATATTAATCAGACGATTCAGGCAGTTCCAGCGGACAACGAATCTGCTACGCAACTTAAAATCGAGTCTTTAGCGCCAATGTTATATGTAGAAGCATTCGAGTAGGACGACAAAGATGTGCCCATTCTGCACTCTCATATTTATTGCCAAGGGGTTCAATCGAAACATAGCATTGGAATCCGCTTGTGTGGAAATAAGACGATTCTCTCAAATTGATTAAGGGACTTCCTTTCTGCCACGGCGAGATGGCGTGGGTATTGGGAAAGAGTATTCAGCCATATTTTGAACGTTTTTTCGCCGGAAGAAATTCTGGGAATCCACATCCTCGACCATGCTCTCTCGCGTAGGTCTACATGAAGCGCGCCATTCAAACAGACAAGTGCCCATTTCTCACAAAACACCAGCCGGAAGCCATTACAACAGAACATTTCATATTTATCTCGGGACAATTGGCGACCGACTATGTCACCGGGGACTCCCATTTGAAGCATCGGCCTCGCCGGACTGGCAAAAGCCCTGTTCTCGATTTTCCCGAGAGGTCATGGATACAAGCCTCCCCGAATTGGCCCCCGGCCTCGGACAGATGCGGCGCCGTTCCGGGCCCGCTCCACCACGACCTCCAACCGGGAGGCTAGGTTTTCGGGGTGAGAGTAGACGTTGAATTTGTCGCGGCGAACATATCCAATGAGCGTGATTCCGAGTCGCTTCGCCACATGAATTGAAAGGCTCGTCGGCGAGGTCCGGGAGATCACAAAAGGTGCATTCATGCGAGCCGCCTTGCGGAGCATCTCCGAGGATATGCGCCCGGTGCTGATCAAAATTTGGTCCTTCGTGTCGATCCCTCGATCCAGGATTTCGCCCCTCAGCTTATCGAGCGCATTATGGCGGCCCACATCCTCGGCAACGGCGATGAGTTTTTCGCCGTCGGAGAGAGCGGCCGTGTGAATTCCACGAGACTGGTGGTATAGCACCGCGGCATTGTGAAGCTCTTGAATCAGGAGGGGAACGGTCTTCGGATCGAGCGTGCGTTCGGTTCGAACGAGTGGATAGTCGTGGAAATCGAGATGAAACGTGACGCCGCCTCCGCACCCCGAGGTAAATATGGAACGCTCGATTTTTTTCAGCGGCTTATTCAACTGAACGTAGGCATCGGACTTATCCTCATCCACCTCAACGCTCACAACGTCGTCCATCGAATCGATAATCCGCTCAAATGCGAGAAAACCCAATGTTAACTCACGAAGTTTGACCGGGGTACACATCATGGTGGCCAGTTCGGTGCCATCCACAACGATTCGGAACGGAACTTCTGTCACTACGTGGATCTCTGATTGAGAAAACCGGCCCTTGTGGTAGTGATAAACTTGGTGAAGCATGCCACACAGACTCCCTTATGGTAGGCAACAACACCCCACAAACAGAACCTGATATTTCATACAACGAAATAACCAATTATAAATTTAGGATACCGTTATTATTATAGAGAGCCAGGGAAACCCGTCAACGAAAAAACCGGGGCCACAGCTGTTGCTTTAATGCCGAAACGGACGCCACGATTTTAGAACAGATGCCAGCGATAGAGAAGTTCAACGTCCAAGTCCGTGCCCGGAAAAGAAAGCGTTCACCTTCGCAAATTTTCCGCGAGCTATCTCCCCTATGTCGTCATGATTGAGGTGCGGCAGAGGAAATCGGTGGCTCCTGTCATCACTCTCCTAAGTAGGGCTTCTTCTCCAGCGTCCGCACGGCTCTGACCGTCGAAGTGGGAATGCGGGTGAGGCGGTTCAGTTCATCGTCAGGGGATGAATAGTCGCCAGCCAGCACCATCTTGTCTTTTAAGGATCCTATCACCACCCCGACAGAGCGAACGATAGGTGGCCACCAGTGCTTTGCAGCTAATAAATTGCCTTCTCTCCTTTTGCCAAAAGGAGGAATGCAGTCAGCGGACCACGTTGTTCTAGCGCAGTTCAGAGTGCGCTTACACGAAATTTCTATAACAAAACAAATCTTCCTTTTTTTTCATTTTCAAGTAATACTTCTTTTTCATCTGCCACAAAAATTTATGCGGGCAGGATCACGACTCTCAAAGGGGGAATGGCCAGGTGGGCCTGGCTACCTACCTGCATCTCATCGCTCAACCTGCGGGTGACCGTGAGTTCTACTCCGCCGAATTCGACAAGGTATTCCTCAATTTGGCCTACGTAGGTTTTTCGATTAATTTTCACGGCCAAAACGTTTGCAACATCAACGGGAGGAGAGAGCTCAAGGTCCATGTCTTCGGGCCGGATAGCCGCCACCACATCCGTCCCTGGGGAAAACTGAGGTGGACAGGCGCAGGAAATCTCGACCCCATTTTGGAGCACAATTTTTCCTCCTTCCATCCCGCTGTTGGCGAACACTCTTGCGGGCAGAAGATTCGCCGAGCCCATAAAATCTGCCACAAAGGAACTGAATGGTTTGGTGTATACTTCCCGCGGTGTTCCCATTTGTTCCATGACACCATGGTCCATGACGCATACCCGGTCGGAGAGTGTAAGGGCTTCGGCCTGATCGTGGGTGACATAGACCGCGGTGATTTGGGCGGCCTGCTGAAGTTCGCGCAACTCGTACCGCATCTCCTTTCGGAGTTTTGCGTCTAGGTTACTGAGAGGCTCATCGAGCAGAAGCAATTTCGGCTTGTATACAAGTGCCCGAGCAATAGCCACCCGCTGCTGCTGCCCTCCACTCAGTTGGGACGGGAATCGCTTTTCCATGCCCTCCAAACGCACCATACGCAAGACATCGGCAATGCGGTCAGAGATTTCGTTCAAAGGGACCTTCCTAATACGGAGGGAATGCGCAATGTTCTCAAAAACATTCATATGCGGCCAAAGCGCATAAGACTGAAACACCATGCCCAAATCACGGGCGGCTGGGAGTTTGTGGATCCCTCTGGGAACAGAACTCACCAGATCGCTTCCGATATAAATCTCCCCCTCGTCCAGGATTTCGAATCCAGCTATGCAGCGCAACAAAGTAGTTTTACCGGAACCACTCGGCCCAAGGAGAGTGAGGAATGTGCGGTCCTCTACCTCGAAGGAAATTTCCTTGACTGCCTCCACCGCTCCAAACCGCTTGATGACGCCTCTGACGTTAAGTCCCGGCACAGTAACTTCCTCACATTTTCTCTGTCAGACTGATACCAAAAATTCGTTGAAAAATGTATAGCACCACGACAACGATGACTGAGACGGATGTGGCATAGGCGCTCAACGAGCCAAATTCGCCACTCTCCCACAGATCGAAGAGCACCACACTCACCACCTCCGCACCAGTCGAATACAAGAGGATGGACGCTCCCAGTTCCCGCATCATAATGACGAAAAGCAACACCCAAGCCGCAAGGAGCCCCGGCTTTACAAGCGGAAGCACCACCTTTCGAAATGTGTAGCCCCAAGAACCTCCACAGACCCCCATTGCTTCTTCTAGGCTGCGGTCTACTTGAACCAACGAGGCCGAAACCGCCCGCTCGGTGAACGGGAGAAACCGCGTTACATAAGAAACCAATAAGATCCAGATTGTACCGTAAAGCGCGATTGGGGGTCGGATGTAGGCCCAAAAGAGACCGACTGAGAAGACGATGCCGGGAATGGCAAAGGGCATTAATATAAAGAACTCGAGCGCCTTGGCGAGCCGGGCGCGGCTCCGAACAATGAGATAGGAAGCCACCGATACGAGGAGGACGCAAATCGTCGCACCCAGAGCGGCCAGAAACACACTGTTCCACAATGCACGGATGGAGATAGGGTATCGTAGCAACACAAAGATGTAATTCTCCGCAGTGGGCCACAGGTTAGCGGGGTCGGCAATACCTCCGGGTAATAGGGAACTTAGTACCAACGCCGAGAAGGGGAGCCCCACGGCCACCAACAAGTAGCTCGCGCAAAGAACCACAGACAGATAACGCCAACGGCCAAGATCCACCGTCTTGGCCCTCATGCCACGACCCGTGATGGTCGTATAGCCGCGTCCGCGAATGATCTGGCGCTGGGCCAACGCGGCAGCGATGGTGACCCCCATCAGCAGAATCGACACCGCCGCAGCCTCGGCATAAGAGGGCGGGAATTGACTCATGTGCTGGTAGATGGTGGTTGTTAGCACCTCAATGTTAGCAGGCCCGCCGATAATCGCAGGAATGCCGAACTGTTCAAGGCAGTTGATGAAAGCCAGCAACGCTCCTGCCAGAAGGCCCGGTGCTATGAGGGGCAACACGATCTTGAAGAGGATCTGTACGCGGGTAGTTCCGGCGACCTCCGCCGCCTCCTCCAAGGCTGGGTCCATAGAGCTCAAGGCACTTGCTGTGAGCAGGTAAACGTAGGGCGACGAGTATAGAGCGAGAACCCAGATCAGCCCCGCGGAACTGTAAATGTTGATCACTTTACTGAAACCAGAAATGTACTCAATGGCCACGTTCAAAAACCCCGTCCGCGGGGCGGCCAGCACCGACCAGGCCAGTGCACCAACAAAAGGAGGAGCGACAAACGGGACGATGGCAATGAGATTCCAAAACCGGCCTAAGGGGGTGTTGGTACGGGTGGTGACCCAAGCCAGAGGCACACTGATGAAGACCGAAAGTATGGTTGCCGCCAACGCGTAAACTAAAGTGTTCGCAAGCGCCCTGTATGTGGCTTGATCACTCAGGACCGCCCGATATGCTCCTAGACCCCATTGCTCCCCAGGCCGGAAGCTGCCAGCCAAGATCCAGTACAGCGGGTAAGCCACCAGGAGGATGATCACAGCAACGACCACCACCTGAACGACCCTGGCGGCAAAGTCTGTCCTACGCAGGCTGGCGCGACGAGTGAAAGAAACCTTTAGTCCTTTGCCCACCACGAATCCACTAAACCAATCCCTCAACCTCCCCCCCTTGGCATCCCGAAAACCACGTCCACCCTCCGATTCCGCGGGATCGTTGCCTCAGTCAGATTTTGGCCTCCCTCTCTTTTCTAAAGAAGGCACGGCCTACTGGCCGCGAATCGCCCGAAGATATTTTTTCTGCAACGCCTTGCTTTGCTTGGAAATATCTTTCCAGTCCATCTCCACAAGATCCATATCCTTGAGCTTGGGCAAGCCCGGAATGGGAGGCATATCACGCCGTGCGGAGTAGGCTCCCGCGGATTGCACGACAGCCTGCCCTTCTGCCGAAAGCAAAAAATCCTCAAAGAGCTTTGCCGCGTTTGGGTGGGGCGCCTTTGCCGTGATGGATACGTAACCAGCACCCCACGGGATCTTGCTCTTGGGGATAACGATCTCAACGGGCCGCCCTTTCTTTCTTTTGTACCAGCTATCGTAGCTCCACGACATGACCATTAGAGGTTTTTCACCCGACATAAGCTGTCTGATCGCTGCCCCGTTAGATTTCACCATCGTTACGTTTTGCTTGGATAGTTTACGGATGAAATCGAGGCCGAACTCTTTTTCCCAAAAATGATAGGTCCCGAGCTGAAATCCACCGTACGTGAAGTCAGCCGAAATCAGACGACCTTTCCATTTTGGGTCTAGCAGATCTTCCCATTTTTTAGGAGCCTCAGATGCGGAAATTTTTCGGGGGTTGTAGGAAATAAATACCGCAACGAGCCGCACCACCGTGTAAAACCCCTCGGAGTCCTTGAACTGAGCAGGATAAAAGCGCCTCTCGGGCGAGTCATATTTGGCGATCATTCCCTTTTTTTTCATGTCCCAATAACCAGGCAAATAGGTCTGATGGATCACGTCCGCGAATTGCTTGCCAGCTTTCACTTCACCGTAGAATTTTTGAAGAAGCTTCAGAGATCCGGCACGAAAACTCTCTGCTTTTATGCCGTATTTCTTGGTGAAAGAATTGGTAAGCTTCTTGTTCACCCAGACGGGAAAGGAAGAGTAGAACACTACCTTTCCTTCCATCTTGGCCTTGGCTAGAAGATCAGAGGTCGCCGCCTGCGTATTTCCATTCCATACCAGAACAAAAGCCGTGAGGACCAGAAATGCGAACGCTTTCTTCATTTTCTTTCCCTCCCAAAGGACTTGAAATAGACATCTATCTTTGTTCCCGTATCATCCTCAACTTAAAATTGCACATTCCCTCCCGGTAAAACCCGTTGAACCTCAAAACCGCTCTGACCCATGCGGATTAAAACATTGACACCCCACTCAGGGTTTTTCAAATCGGGGTAATCAATTCGATAATGAACCCCACGACTCTCTTGCCTCTCTTTAGCGGAGATAAGAATCGCCTCCCCTACGAGCAGGAGATTAGATAGCTCACCCAAGGCGCGGACGATCGGCCCGGAAAGACCTGCAACTAGCCCAACAGGGCTAATTCGAGCAGGAAGTTCGTTACCCAAAGCTTTGATTTCTTTAAGTCCCTGGCTAAGGCCTTCTTGGCTGCGCATCAAACCTCCGGCCTCACCCATAATTTTTTGTAGGCGCTTTTTGAGCCCACCCACTCGCTCCAGGGTAACTTCCCCCAACCCCAGAGGTCCTAGATTTGCATGAATTGGTAAATCAACTTGCTGTTTCCTTCGAGATTTCTCCTTGGCCCTTTTCGCGGCGGTTCGCCCAGCACGCCGCCCGAAAACCAGAGCATCTGTGAGCGCCTCGCCACCCAGGCGCCCCGCACCGTGAAGACCGCCAGCATTCTCTCCCGCAGCGAACAACCCGGGGAGCGAACTCCTTCCATCGACATCGATGCGCACCCCGCCCAAAAAACAATGCGCCCCCAAGGCCAATTCCAAAGGTTGTCTTCTTAGGTCTATTCCTGCACGCTCAATCACTCGCATTTTGATAGGGAAATTTTTTGCGAAAATTTCATACACTTCCGAACAGTCTAAAAGAAGACCACCGTCTGGCGTTGTTCGATTGGCGAAATCCTCGAGCGCCATCGCGCGTCCCAGCACCGCCTTGGTAGATTTCTCCATCCTTTCTGGGTCGTAACGCTCCATGAAGCGCTCCCCGTCAACGTTGTAAAATTGTGCACCCGCGCTGAGGAACGCATTGGCGGAGGGCGAAAATCCCCGCAATTTGGGTGGGGCGCACATGATCCGCTCATATTCCACCATCTCCATGTCCACAAGCTCCGCGCCCGCTCGAAGAGCGACTGCGTAGCCATCTCCTGTCATCAGAAGCGGATTGTCCGTTACAGGGTAGAGATGCCCCGCGCCCCCAGCCGCCAACACAATCGAGGAAACTGAGATAAACAAAAGGACTTCGCGGTAATAATCCACTGCCCATGCGCCCGCCACTTCCTCATCTTCAAGGTGGACTTCAGTCAGCATAGCATTCTCGCGCAAATTAATCCTCTGGGCCTTTACTGCGCGGCCTAAACACGTCATCAGGTGAGGACCAAATGAATTTTGTGTCCGTAAATGACGGGGAAATCGGTGCTTCGGTCGCTGGGCCAAGAGAAACCGGTCGGCGTACTTCTCGAAAGGGAGCCCCTCGCGATCCAGGAACCGAACGATTTCGGCGGCTTCGCGTACCATGACTTCGACAAGTGCGGGATTCTTCAGGCCACATCCTTCGGAAATGGTATCTTCAAAGTGAATCTCCGGCTGGTCTTTCTCGTCTTTCCGATCCATCACCGCCACCATGCCGGAACCCGCCATCCGCGAGCATCCATTCTGAAGACGGCCTTTGGTTAACAGGAGTACACGCGCGCCCGATTCGGAAGCGGACAGCGCGGCCATCGCACCTGCGGCGCCTCCTCCAACGACCAGGACATCGATCTGAATCGTCTCCTGCTTCCATGTGGTATTTATTTTTTCTTGGTCCATTGCTTCCCCGTGAAAGTCGCCGTTGTTCCCTACAACTCTCTTACATTAAATTGCGAGAATTTCCATTAACTCGCCGACATCTTCCAGGTCATCAAAATTCCGAACGAGATCAATCGCTTTGTGGGACTTCTCTGAGGAAAGGACGTCCGCGGTAAGGGAGAGGAATTTTTTTTCAACCTCTTCAAAAGTCAGCGGGTAGGGCACATCACCTTTTACCCCACGGGTTTCTAATTTACTGAACTCGCGTCCGTCCCTTGTTGTCACCTCCACGCGCGCGCAGTACTTGGGATATTTCGAAAGCCCGGGGTCGGATTTAAGTGATACGCATTCCCGAATGTAGGCTTGCACCTTGGATTCTCGCACGCGCTCGTCCGGAAAAAACTGATCTACCGTGCAGGCCTTGTCCAGGGCGGTAACCGCGATAGCGTAAGGAACGCTAAACTGAGCTAACCAACTCGTATCGGGTTGCCCGGCCACATCCGGGCCGTAGCGGCCCTGGATGGGACCTGGTTTTGCGAACACCCGAATAGAAACAAGGTCCTCGCCACGCAGATCATTTTCTTCCATGATATCGAGCAGGAGAGAAACCATGGCGTGTGCAGACCGTACGCAAGGATAAATTTTCAGTCCAATCGACAGAAACGTTTCGGTGTAGTCCGTCCCGAGTCCTTTGAGAACCCGATCCCAATATCGGGGACCATCATTGAAAGCATAATAAACGCCGCCGTCTTCGCACTCGAGTACCCGGGTAGACGCGGTAAACCCTTGGGCGGCAAGATCAGCGGCAAAAATTCCGGAACGAACGGAGAGAGCGGGATGTAACCGCATGGCATTGGCACCCTCATAATGGGGCGCCCAAAGGCCACAGCTTTGGGTGCCTGCCAATCCGAGCGCATTGACCATTTCAGAGTCCGTAAGGTTTTGAATCCTTCCCATCGCGGCGGCAGCTCCAAAAGAGCCAAAGGTCCCCGAGGTATGAAATCCACGGTCATCCTCTACCGGAATTCCCAGCGCGCATCGGACCGCAACTTCGGCACCAGCCACGGCAGCCGTAATAATTTCGCGCCCCGAACAATTCTTCGCTTCGGACATCGCCAACACGCCAGGTAGAACAATTGAAGCGACATGCATGTGAGAGGCCGTGTGGACATCACTGAAGTTGAGGCTTTCGATGAGCATCGAATTGGCAAATGCCGCTTGAGAGTAGTGAAGCTTCGCCCCGTCTCCAATAACAGTGGATTTCCCTAGGCCGCCAATCTCCTTTGCCACCGAAAGGGTTTGCTGGCTCCATGGGGCCTTGCACCCCACGACTCCGCACCCCAAGGTATCAAGCAGCCATATCTTAAAAAAAGGAATGACAGAATTGGGCAAATTCTCGAATCGCAGCCTTGCCGCAAATTCGGCGAGTTCCCGGGTGACTGGCACATTCTTGTTATTTTGCACAATTTTACTCACATTTCGAGAATGGGGATTTCCTCTCGCAAATACTGAGTGGCGAGGCGAAGTACTCGCTGTGGCGTCTGGATGCTTGGCCCGAAAGGAGTTCCGATTTCGATGGCCGCTACGCACTCTAAACCGTGTCGAGCGGCGTTGGCCTCGATACCTGCCTCCAAGGCGGCTTCCACGTAACTTCGCAGGTCCACTCCGCCAGCGCCAAGCGGTTCATTCGTATCAAACATTCCATCGTTATCGGTCAAATGAAGGTGAATGAGGGAATCTCCGATTTCTTTTACCGTCTCGGGCCCCTCACGGCTCAGGAGCATATGGCCGGTATCCATAGTAAAGGCGAGTCGATTGGATCCCACGGCGTCAAGAAGCCGCCGAGCATCCACCAAATCTTGTCCAACTCGGTACAAGAAAGGGCCTGTTTCAAAGCTCAACACGGCATCCCGTTCCTCTGCCCAAGCGCATAAATCCTTGATAAATCCGACTGAATTGTCCCATGTCCGCGTGCGGGGCACTCCCACCTCATAATTCCCTTGGTTGAAAAGCATAAGGCGAAACCCCAGTTGAAGGCCATACTCAAGGGTCCGGATCAATGTGGTCTTATGATTCTCCACCGCATTAGAATTAATCGAGGCACAGTTTCCGGGCACCACGGCAAGAAACTGTGCAGGTTTTAATGCCCCAGTATTTAAAGCAGCCTTCAGCCGCTCCGCATAGGAATCAGACCAAAAAGAAGGAGCAGCATCGTACCGGGTAAGAATATCGACGTGAAGAATACCAAATGCGGAGATTCGCTCTAGAGCCTCCAATTGGGGAAGCCCAGCGTACGAAAATAAAGCACTAACAACACCCAAATTCATGTTAGAAAAATCCTAAGCGAAACGAAAATTCCACGGGCCGAACCACACCAACCCAAGGACGTGCTTTTGTTTTATAGCCCAATATCTCACAGGGACATATTAGAGCAACAACTAGCACTATCCGAAATTAAACCCAAGTATATATGACCACGAGGGTTTGATACACATACTATTGGGTATTAAAATTTTCGATATATTAGTTCTCCATACGATACAAGAAAACAGAGTTCGGCGCGAGGGATAAGGTTAATGGAGTACGTTGGCCTTTTATGCGAGAAGCATCGCCCGAAAAAAGGAGACTCGGTCAAATTTTAGAACAAGGGAGATCGTTCCTATATTTATCCGGCTGATATTTTAAAAGAGATAGCAATATAAAGCTCATATCCAAGAACCATCAACTCGGAGGGTCCAGAATTTGATTGGTGAAAGATTCATCGTTAGGCAAAGGTTCTTGGTCAAAGGATCAGGGAGAGGTTTATTATGAATGCCAATGAACCCAGCGACAGGCTGGAAGGCAAGGCCTTTGACTTCATTCGAATTCCCCCGCGCAGCATCAAGCCCCGGGAGAGGGGACTGACCGTTGTGGCCGACAAGGGCCTTTCGGTCCGCGGACTTGAAGACTTGATTGAGGTTGCCGGGGAGTATATCGACTGGCTTAAAATCGGGATCAGCGCCCCCCGCATATGGACCCGAGAATTTCTTCGGCAAAAAATCGATGTTTGCCATCAGTCGAGTATACGGGTGTTCTTTGCGGGTGATTTTTCTGAAATGGCGTTTCATCAGGGGGTGCACAATCAATATTATGAGGAGGCGAAACACCTGGGCGCCGACGGCGTGGAAGTATCTACCAGCCAGTTGAGCCTCCCGTTGGACGATAAAATCCTGCTGGTGCGTGAGGCATCTTCACGCGGACTACTCGTTATCGCGGAGGTGGGAAAAAAGGGAGTGGACGACCTCCAGCTTCACGCGGGCTATCTCCGCAAGGAAATGTCTTTGCTGATGGCTGCCGGTGCCTGGAAAGTTCTCGTTCAGGCTGAAGGCCTGGCCGAGAACGTGGACCAGATCAACGAGACGGTCTTCTTTGATGTGGCGGCTGCGATGGATTTAAAGGATTTAATTTTTCAAGCGAAGGATTCAAGGGCGCACTTTTGGTTTCTCAGTCAGTTTGGCTCGGAAGTCAGCCTCGATATTGAGGCCAATCAGGTGGTCCAGGTCGAATTGAGCCGGCGCGGGTTGCGCAGCCGCGGTTTGTTCCATCTCATGGCGTCTGTGAAGCCCGATCAGTAAGTATCCAGGAGCGGAACTTGGGTATTGAGATATCCCTAGAGGGCCAGTGCGCTCTTATCACCGGGGCCAGCCAGGGAATCGGCAGGGGAATCGCCAAAATCCTCGCCCAAGCAGGCGCTACGGTGGCTCTTTGCGCTCGCCGGGAAGAGAAATTATCGGCTCTGGCCGCAGAAATCGAAGCTAGAGGAGGCCGGGCGGTTCCCGTTTCCGCAGACCTGAACGATCGTTCCATCGCGAAGGGAGTGGTTCAAAGAACTGTAGATGCACTGGGGGGCCTGGACATCCTAGTTAACAACGCAGGTGCCTCTGAGCGGGTCCGGCCTCATGAGGTGACGGATGAGGACATCGATAAGGCATTCAATCTGAAATTCCGGGTCGGAGTCCGTTTGTCCAAGATATGTTTGCCGCATTTAAAAAAACGGCCCGTGTGCATCGTCAACATCGCAGGCCATTCGGGTGTTGAGGCTGCTTCGAAGAACGCCATGGGGGGCATCAGCAATTCGTCCATCATCAACTTTACCAAAAGCCTCTCGGACAGCGCCGCCCAATGGGGAGTTCGCGTGAACGTTGTTTCTCCGGGAATTATCATCACTCCCCGATCCGACAAGAACGACCGCCGAATAGCCGAAATAGAGGAGATTACCTTCGAGGAAAGCCGGGAGCGCCGGATTGGCGCCGTGCCACTCGGACGGGGAGGAACCCCTAATGACGTGGCCCATGCTGTCGCTTTCCTGGCCAGTGGCCTAGCCGTCCACATTACGGGCGCCAACCTTTTGGTCGATGGCGGGGCGAGCCGGGCAACCCCCTATTGATGCGGTTCAGCTCACCGCCAGGCGCTGAATAATCCCCAGCCAGAACTACCTTGTCTTTTGAGGATTCAATCACCAGCCCACAGACCGAACGGTAGGGGGCCTCCAGTGCTTTGCAGCAATGGCTGAGTGCCACCCGGCACATACCTCTGCATCTTCCCAATCGACAACCACCAGAGTCCAACTTGAGAAAAGCCTGCCGCTCCCAGGTTTCCCCCCAAGATTCGTAATAGACCTCACAGCTTCTCAAGGAGTTTGCCGATGCGCCCTGGGAGCCCTCAGGACGAAGACGGGTGTCAACTCGAAAAACGTGACCTTCCTCGGTGTTTTCCGCCATCAACTGGATGACCCGCCGGGCAAAGGCACGTAATTTTCGTGGCTGGATATTTGTCCTCTACGCTCCCCGGTGTAGGGGTCGGGAATTCCCCGGGTTTTTCCTTCATCTGATGAATAGGCAAACATGAGATTGATGTCCGAGCTAAAATTAAGTTCTCTCCCGCCAAGTTTTTCCGTTCCAATAATAGCGAAATCGCAGGAAGACCAGCGGCTTGTGGAGTGGGCATTCCTCCGGAGAGAAACCGCTCGATATGCTGGAAGTCGGGGTGTTCGTGAGTGGCTATGCTCATGAAACGAGTCTCCCGGCGGAGATTAGAGCATCATGGAAGCGCCCTCGGCAACGAAGCAGAGCGTTTCTTGGGTTTTTGGGAGAATTTCGGAAGAAAAGCAATCCGTGGAAGAATGAATGGGGAATCGAAACTGTGAACTGGTACTGCATCCTAAGCCAGAAACAGCCCTAAGGTTGGTGACCCATGGGGAAATGCTCATTATCTTAATCGGTCCGGTTAGATTGCAGTCCCACTGTCCAGTCTTGTCTTGAAGTAATGCCACTTACATTTTTCAGGTCTGCCCCATTTAGATTTGTATTTTTCAGATTAGCACCAGTTAGGATTGAATTAACCAGTTTTGCTCCACTCAAGTTTGCGCCATGTAAATCTGCGCCCTTCAAGTTTGCTTTACTCAGGTCCAGGCCACTCAGGTTTGCACCGCTCAAGTTACATCCGGAACAATTCTTTGTGGATTTAAGTTTATTCAGGTCAGCTTTATTCCACACTTTACCGCACCCGGCATCTAAGGTCCCTGCCGTACTCAAAACAGCGCCCAAAGCAAAAATAAAGCAAATAGCAATCATTTCTTTTCTGGATATCATTTTTTTATCTCCTCTGAGGGGTGGGCTGAAGATAGTCTATCAGAAGGGGAGAGTGATGGGCTAGAGAAACAGAAACCCTCCCCGGCGGATGCCGAGGAGGGGTGTTTTTTTCTGGGGATGTGCCCTTACCATTAACATCAAACGGAGGTAATCGCTGAGGACCTCAGTGCGGCGACTGGCAATGGTATGTCTTGTCCGCACCCCGGGCTGCCGCCGCCCAGCAACGTCCTAACCTTTCAAATTACACCATCAGGCGCCCGCCGTTGACCGAAATGGTCTGTCCGATGAGGTAGCCTGCCTCGGGCGAGGCGAGAAAAAGAATCCACCCCACGATGTCCTCCACCTCGCCGATTCGGCCTGCCATAGTACTCGCTCCGATTCGGGCGCGCTGCTCGGCGTTCCTGGCGACAGTGACGCGCTCGGTGGCCGTCGTTCCGGGTGCGATGGCGTTTACCACGATGCCCTCGCTCCCAAGCTCGGCGGCGAGAAGGCGCGTAAGCTGGTGCACGCCAGCCTTCGCGGCCATGTAAGGTGGCGAGGAGTTCGTGTGCGTGGCCGTGAGGCCTGCGATCGAACCCATGTTGATGATGCGGCCGCCCTTCTTTCGGCGGATGGAAGGAACAGCCGCCCGCGAGCAAAGAAAAACGCTCTTAAGATTCAGCTCGATGATTCGATCCCATTCCTCCTCGGAAGTCTCGCAGACGGGCTGTTGCTCCGTCCAACCACCCGCGTTGTTCACGAGGATGTCGATGCTCCTCGAATTCGAGAAAATTTGAACAAAAGCCTCGTCAACTGAGTCCGATTTCGTCACATCGCAAAAAACAAACTCGGCCTCGCCGCCCTTCTCGCGAATGCCCGCCGCGGCGGCCTCGCCGTTTTCAGAGTCAATGTCGAGTAGGCAGACGCTGGCCCCTGCGTCTGCGAATTGCTCTGACGCCGCCTTTCCAATCCCGGTCGCGCTACCGGTGACAACCGCCAACTGGCCCGTGAAATCGAATCTCGTATTTCCCATATCCTTCTCTCTCCTTTCACGCCTTCCAGTAAGGCTTGTTTTTAATCAAATTTCCACGCCATCTCCTCGCGCAACTTCCACCGCCCCGGGCCATCGCCCGACCATGCCCTGCGACGAGCAAGACGTTCTCCTTCTTTTCTTTCCTTCTCTCTCGCAAGTCGTTCCTCTTCAAGTTTAATTTTTGGGTCTTTTTTGGCTTATTGAAATCCATCGTTTTTCCAAATGCCTTCATCGGAAATGTCTATTTTTTTGACATCTTTTTCGAGCTTGTAATCCTTGATCGGATTATTAGAAAGAATTTGATCCTCGAGAGCACGCTGGAGACACATTTTCAAGACCACAAAGGTTTGGTTGTGAGTTGACTTCTTCAATCTCCTGTCCAGCAAATATTCATCGAACTAATTTTTCCCATCTCGAAGGCAGATTTCCCCGCCTGTTGGGAGATAACATCTCCCCAAAAAGTCCCCAAGAGGCGAACATCCTTTCGGAGCGCCAAATCAGGATTCTTTAAAATCACCATGTTCGGGCCTCTGATCCTATGATGGGTTAGTGCTTCTGACCTACCCCCCACTATATCGCCACTTTCCATGAGAGTCCCGGCACTTCTAGGCGATATCTATGCCGAGAATTGCCCTGAAAATGCTAGTTTATAGGCTGTGCATGGCGAATTAGTAGTATGCCAGGTACAAGTCTAAAGTATCAAAAAATTGAGAAATAGAGCTGTTTTGGAGCGCTGCGAAGGTGCCACTGCAATGGCGAATTGCCAATAAAAAGAGTGCTATTGTTTGAATTCTTTTCCTCTCTTGAATATCCCATCGTAGAACGTGTAAAGGACTGATCTACCCCCTGAAAACCGGTCCATGCTGGATGAGAGGATTTTCGGTACTCTTTTGGCTGGGCCGCCCAATCTGGGGGGGGGATTTATATGAGCAAGAAGCGTCATACATCCGAGCAGATCATATCCAAGTTGAGGGAATCAGATGTTCTTCTTTCCCAGGGACAAAGCGTCCCTCTTCGTCAACGACTTACCACCGAACGAAACTATTCCGCCGTGACAGGGATCACTAAGTTGCAGGGTTGATCACCTTTAACGAACAAACTCAACACCCTTTGTATTTCTTACGGACACATTCACGGGCAAGTCGGATCAGATTTTGTTAGAGATTTCTATTAAATTTAGGTCAGGGTCTCTAACATAAAGAGACATAATGGGACCACTTGCCCCTGTTTTTTTGACAGGTCCATCTTCAATTTTAATGTTGTTTTTTGAAAATATATTTTTCCACGTTTTTATTGGGGTGGAACTTAAAAAACAAATATCTACGGCACCTGAAATTGGGTTTTGCGCGTGTGGATTATAAGGTGATTCCTCATCATGAAGATTTATTTTGTGGTCACCAAATTTTAGGGACCGTCGCTTCTCGCCTCCATCAGATGGAATAAAAGTCTGTAACTCCATTCCTAATATATCGCAGTAAAACGACACTGTTTGTTCCGTGTCACCCACGGTCAAAACTATGTGGTCAATGGAGGTTAAAACCCCCTTTTTTTCTTCTTCAATCATTCGCAGCGCCCTGTAATTGGTCCTTCTCTCGAGACAACGACATCATACCCCGTTCGAAACTATTCCGCGGTCGCTAAATAATTTCGTTAGGGGGTACTCGAGCGATATTGTCACCTATTTAACCTTCGACGTAAATCTTCGCACAACAAACCTATGGGTTGTACCCTACTCCAATCACCAACAATTTCTTTACGAAACGGTCTCAGACTTCAGAGACAAAGGTTGGACGTTTGAGAAGATCGCTGACTGGTTAAACGACAATGGATACAAATCGGTGAGAGGAAAAGTCTTCCGCTCTTCTCATGTTCACTCGATTATCAAAAAGAAGCGTCTTCGTGATCAGCGGATATCCAATGACTGCCAAATAACTATATCGAATTTTGATCTCAGGTTTTTGGGTATGACTCTCATTGATCAGGTCTAGTTTTTTTATATTCGTTAAGTCTAAAATTCACTTCGCAAAGGAAAACCTCTACATTTTTGATCATTTTTTGCGCATGAAATAATTTGCTATCAAATTTTCCAGCAACAATTATGCCCCTTACATTTTCGTTCTGAAGATTTCCTAAGACCCATCCCATGTATCTAGTAACCTGACCTATCGTATCGTCACTGGTTTGGTTCCTTTTTAACTCAATAACTACGTAATCTTTTGAGACCTTACCGACTGCTAGGATATCGATATTTCCTATACTGGTTCTGTACTGCTGACTTTTCAGTTCACCATCTTCGACGATAAGGTCATATTTTTTTCCAAACCCCGTATTATCCCAATTTTCAATTATAAAATCTTCGAGTTGCTGCTCCATATAAAATAGACCTTTGCTCAGGTCCGAACTCTCGTTTTTTACGGCGATATCCAAGATATTTTATATCTGTTTAATAGATTGTCTAAATCGTTAGAGATTATTTTTTCATCAACTTCCTGTTCGCCAACACAATAACGTACCGAGTCATTTTCAATCTTTGGCACGTAATGTTTATAGACATACGAGTCTCCATACCGGAAAGGGTTATCTATAAAATCTAAGATCTTTTGGGACGAATTATGAATTTCATATGTCCACGTATCTTCTAGAATAACTGTTTCACTTATCCCATACGCAAAAACTAGAATATTTTCTTTTTTATAAAAAAGATAAACAGGGCAGTAACCATTACTTGTGGACATTCCGGGACCCAAAAAGGAAATCCAAGGAACATGGGTAGGGGTGCCCGTACCGAATAAAACTTTTATCTGTAAATCTTGAATTTCTTGGGGATAAAGGTGTTTTGTTTTTAGGTTTCCCGTGGAGGACTGAAGAATCAAATCATCCAAGAATTTAGTTTCATTCATTTCTAGTACCCCCTAACGAAATCACTCAACATTTACTAGTGTTGCGATGTTGCGTGGTTGGCCGTCACAAAAATTCTACTCAACACCCTTTATTACTTCCCACAACGACTGCAAATAGAAAGACAATTTGCTCTACCGCCTTGGAGGACGCCAAACAACCTGACGCCGCCGCTGCTGGGCCAGAACTCATTGCAATCAACCCCACACTGAATAGCACCGGCGCAATGATGGTGATTCAGCTCATTTGGGTTTCTCCTCAAGTGATGATCCAATCTTCTCAAAGACAGATGGAAAAAACCAACAACTCGTACTCTCTGGGGACAATTACTTTCTCAATACCAGCTTCCACATCTATCTCGACGGCTAAAGTGTAGTGCTAAAGTAGGTGAGCTGGCGGTGGTGGATCGGGAAGATGCAGAAGTGTGTGCCGGGTGGCATTCAGCCGCCGCTGCAAAGAACTGGAGGCCACCCATCGTTCGCTCTGTCAGGGTGGTGATTGAGTCCTCGAAAGACAAGGTGGTTCTGGCGGGCGACTATTCAGCACCTGGCGAGACGAATCCGGAGGATCGAGCTAAAATATCAGGCTAAAGATGACCGACCTCGATTCGATTTGGATCGACTGTCACCGGATGAGCTAACCTGGATGCGCACATTTCTTCATAAGATCAAGGAGACAGAAGGCGGCGAAGAAGAACCCACGCCTGAGGAGTCAAGCAAATATCATGAACTGCTTCGGCGATCGCTCAAAAAATCACGCACCACCTCACCCGCACGGTCTTTGATACTTACAACATCGTGAACGATCGGGATCAGATTGACGGGCTGCAAAAACTGGAGGAAGCTCAGAACCTTTAGAGGCGATCATTCGGGAGGAGAGGTTATGTGGAAATTCCTCAACAGTTCCATCGTCATTCTTCTCTTAGGAACTGCAATTGTCGTCGACTTGTACTACCTGATGTCGCCGTATCAAATCTGCCTTCGTGAAGGATATTACAATAAATTTGTGTGTAGGGAAAAAAACTCCTGGTAGGAGCTGAGTTCCCCGCGCGCGATCAGGAAAGGAGAAACGATGGACTTTAAGGACTTGGTGGAACGAGACGGTCTCTTATACAAGAAGTCCACCAACGTCCCGTTCACCGGAGAGGTGACAGGTGCAATCCAGGGTCGAGTCAAGGACGGACAATCTGACGGTCCTTGGGTCTGTTACCACGACAACGGACAGTTAAAGTGTAAAGGAACCCTCAAGAACGGGATGAAAGACGGTCCTTGGGTCAAATACCACGACAACGGAAGGTTAGAATCGAAAGGAACCTACAAGAACGGGGAGTTTCATTCATCAATTCCCTGAAAATTTCGAGCACTTCCCGACGGAAAGGTAGTCAGAGATTTCTGATAATCCTCCGACTTATGTGTGAGCGGGTTTTCTCCAAACCTATTTTCACCTTCGGTTCCCTCAAGACAAAGGAGGATAATTATCCAGAGTGCCCCAAGAATAGGAATCAAATACATCAAAATCCACCGACCCCGTCTGTTTGTGTCGTGAAGTCTTCTAACCGTCACTGCTACCATAGGGATGGAGAAACATCCAAACAATATAATCTCAGCGGAGTAATACAACTGCGCAATATTTCCGGGAAAAAATTCTTCAACCTCAGATTCAATGCCCGTTACAACAATACTCAAAAGGACACCCGCGAGATTAAACACCCAATATTCTCGCCTTGTCGCTCTTCCTGAGAAGGTTGCATATTTTTCCGTCGCACGCGCTATCATCAAATCCAACAGAGGTTCGTGTTCTCTTGTCATCTTTTTCAGCCTTCCATCTAAAACTTCGCACACTTCCCGTAGGACACAAAAGCATCCTCCATCCGGGCTCCCCATTTTCCCCTGGCACCCTCGCCCGCAAGATTTCCAAATTGCCTCGTGCGGGTGAAGCATCCGTTTTCTGGATTAAACGCAAAGCTAGAATATGTGGTCATCGCCGCACCCGAGCAATCAAACATATTTTTCTTGTAGGCCATAAAAATTTTGCACATATGTAATTCGGTGATTCCTTCTTCACCGGATTTGACGGGTGCCAGACCTCGAGCAGCATAAGGCAAGGTCAGCAGAATGGTCTTACACTTTCCATGAAGAAGCATGTTGAATTTTCCGCCGCGGAAATGGGCGAGAGAGTTTTTTTTCTCATGGGTCACCTGAATTCCCGAATCCCTAGTTTCTGAGCAGAAATAAAAATCGGCTGACAAGGCCGACCCCGGGATGAGAAGGGCCAGGAAAAGGATTAAGGTAGTTTTCATGTTCCTCTCCCTATGGTTTTGTAACCGGCGGTCCACCTCGATAGATCACCCGGCCTAAAAGCGCGTTATTGATCTGCTCTACCGTTCCGCCAAATAAGGGCTGGCGCAAATCCTCACCGATGGCCGGAGAATCCGAGACGCCATACACCAGTGCGTGCCCACTTGTCTGGTTCTCTTCGCTTGCCATGTGCAGATTATAATAGACGCTCCCGATGACACGGTGCGTTCTCCCGAAACAGGTGCGCGGGAAGGTCTGTTTTTTGATGGGTTAGAATATTACAAGACTTTGTAGGATGGGACCAGATTCCGATCTTTCAGACAATTACTTTCTCAATTCCAGCTTCCACGTCCATCTCGACTGTCAAAGCGTGGTGCTCAAGTAGGGACTCTCGTTGTTATCGATTGGGTGTAAATCCTTTATTGTCAATAAATTAGATGGTCTTGGGGGAATTTCGGAACTCGAATAAGATGACACAAATCCCATATACCGACGAAAATAGATCTAAAGTTATACCATTGATAAAGGATCAATTGGTTGATTTTAATGGTAGAATTGACGTTATTCTCAAGGACATCAAAGAGAAAGGTTATCCTGCTCGGGTTTCATGATCTCCAGGTTATTGATAAGAAATTTGGCTTTGGTGGTGGGGGCAGTGTAGAAAAAGTTAGATGTTGCCGATGCCAGCTGACATTCACCCGTTGACAATTTCCACTTAATTTAAAACCCGAAATAACTAAACCACCATACCTTAAATAAAATCAACGGAAATAAATTTTATGTTCACCGCAACTAAAGACAAGAAATTGCTAACCACCACTACTGGCGCGTTACCACGACCAAGCTGGTACACCGAAAACTTAAGAGGAATTGAGTTATCAGGGGGCTTTGCACAACGGGCTTACAGGGAACAATATTTTGATTGCCTCGCCTGCCAATTAACAGCACAACACAAAGCTGGCATAGACATTGTGGTCGACGGCGATACACGACTTGATGACGACGTAGCTGGCCGTAGTTGGGTAAGTTATGCCTACGAACGCATCAAAGGCATCGGCGAACCAGGTGTCGCTGTTCAACCATATGCAGCAATGGACGATTGTGGCCCCGGCGACTTCATCTGGGAGGTTATTGAAACCCGCCTTACCCCTCGTATAACTGAAAAGATAGGGAATACGTCGCTACAACTGGACCGCGCGTGGAAAGCCATTGCACCCATGACCGCAAAACCGGTCAAAATTGGCTCGATATCGGCTCAGGTTATAGCTCACATGTGTGTTGACGATTTTTACCCTAACCGCCTAGAACTATTGATGGCTTTATCGGACGCACTAAATCAAGAATACCATAATTTAGCTGATGCCGGCGCGCCTATCGTCCAAATTGAGGAACCCGCCATACATCAGTCAATGCAGGGTAAAAGTCAGGAAATCACGCCTGAACAATACGTAACTGCATTCAACCGCGAAGTCTCAGGCTTAAAAGACAAGTGCGAGGTGTGGTGTCATACTTGTTGGGGCAGTCCTGGCGCACAAAAAATGTTCCCTGCTACAACCTCTTACGAAAAAGCACTTCCTTACTTTGACCAATTAGATGTAGATGTTTTAACCCTTGAAAGTGCGACTAACGGCGGCCTGGATATCCCTCACTTTGGATCCTTAATATCGAAGGAAAAAAAGATTGCCGTCGGCGTTATCAGCCATCGTACGATGCAAATCGAGCGACCTGAAGAGGTAGCCACCTTGATTCGCCGCTGCCTTGAATACATTGAGCCGGAACGTCTTATACTCTCAAGCGACTGTGGCTTCGGCCGTCAGTCGATGAGTCGAATGCACGCGTTCTATAAGATGGTTTCCCTGGTAAGAGGTGCCAACATCGTCCGCCGGGAGCTTGGACTTGAAGAGGTCTATGTTCCTTCCACGGATCCTAAGCTATCTATGGTACCCTTTACCGATCAATAAACGGATGAAACGGAGCTATATTCTATGACCGGTTCTACCGCCAATCGAATTATAAACGAGGTACGCGGTATTAACCGGGTCGTATGTGATATAACTTCTAAGCCACCTGGTACCGTTGAGTGGGAAGATGCGGAAACCCTCAATGGGTGGCATTCCGCCGCTGAAATAAAAGAGTGGAAGATGCCTCTTGTGCGGTCTGTCGGTGTCGTGATCGAGGTCACCGATGAGATGGTGGTGCTGGCAGGGGATTATTCAGCTCCTGGCGATGAACTGAACCGCCTCACGCGCATTCCCACTTCGATGGTGCGGGCGGTGCGGGTGCTGGAGAAGAAACCCTATCTGGGTGAATGAGAAACAGAACCCCTCCCCGACCGATGCCGAGGAGGGGTGTTTGTTTCTGGAGAACTTTACCTAGCATTCAAATACACTTTTTGAGTTTTGATATTACTCGGACACTCTTAGCCTAACTATGATGTTTTCCACCACCAAACAAATCCCAGTACTGCTGCAATCATTATAATGCCAACAATTGATTGGCCAATATCTCCCCAAGTCAAATCCTTTTCTTGTTCCTGTAGTCCTCCATCCTCGCGTACAGATTCAACAAATTCTGTGAAAGTGCTGTTGTCGAAGACTTCATGGTAAAAAGACGGCACATCGACTGAATATCGTATTCCACTTCATCAGATAATCTGTATACCCATCCTTACCGTAGAACCTGACCTCAATGTTCTTGGCATTACAAATCTTTTTGAAGTCATCGCCTTTAAAAATACAGGCCGCTGAACCCGCCACCCAATGGATTTCTCCTTCCGCCCCGAACTTGCCGTGATCACTATCAGTCTCTTATAGGATTTATGGTTTCTTGGTCACAGTTAAATGCAATGCTTTCCACGGTGACAGAATCCTAATCAGGATAGTTGTCTTCTTGGGACGCTTTAAGATCAAATTTAAAATAGAGAGTATCTGAATTGGTATCTTCATACCTTCCGATATGGACATTTACTTCCGCGCTGTGGGTGTGGAAACTATAAGTACAAGAAATAGTTCGGATGGAATTTTTAAAAGGCTCTGATTCGACTGAAACAAGCTCTTTCTGAGTAACAACATTTTCCCCTGCGCTTTCTTCGAGATTCATGGGGCAATCCTCCTGTTCTTGATATTAGCTCTTTAATATCTCAGCGAATTGGTCACCCGTTAAAGTTTCCTCTTTTGATGTAATGGCAGGAGCCGCCGACTCCCGCTACCGCACCTCAATCATCACGACATAAGGTGAGAGTTCTCGAAAGATTTGCGTGGGTGAGCGCTTTTTTTTCCGGGCTCGGACTTGGACGTCAAAATTCGCGCTTGTGGGAATCTGCTCCAAAATCATTCCCGCCGCCGATGTCTTAATGCCGAAGCGCACTGCCTCCACTCCTCTTTGAATGTGGCCTCCCTTAGCGATACCGACGAGTTCACCTTTAG
>Ga0315336_1002939_pt1 | contig 24231 bp, 19 predicted proteins | sample ASW5metaG_FD_204512 | JGI IMG/M metagenome (GOLD analysis project Ga0315336, IMG submission 204512) | Ammonia-oxidizing marine archaeal communities from Monterey Bay, California, United States - ASW #5 | ecosystem: Environmental > Aquatic > Marine > Intertidal zone | place: USA: California... | reverse complement strand
CCCCTGCCATGGCTCCGCAAACCGCGCAGGGGGTCCTCCGGAAGCGGCATTCAGGCCTGGTCAACCGGGTTGCCGGCTGCAGAGACCGTTGGCGAGCGATCCAGACAGCGGGACACGTACTTCCAGCAACGTGCCAGCGGCCACGCGATGTCAGCCGTCTTCTTGGCTGCCGCGGAGTCCACCTGTCTGCTCGGCGTCACCAGCCAACTGATCGGCTGTGAGGCTTTGGGAGCTGCGGCGTTCGGCTATTGCGGATCGATCGGACCGCTGCGACTGCCCAACCACGTGTCCCGTCAAATCGTTCAGATCGGAGCCACCGTGGCCGCCGCCGCCAGCCTGCGCGGTTTGTTTGGGGTCGATTTGATTCACGATGCCGGTGACGCCTGGGTGACGGAAGTCAACCCGCGTTACACGGCCTCGGTCGAGGTCTTGGAACGTGGAATGTCCGTCGGGTTCCTGGCCTGGCATCGCTGGAGTTGCTCTCGGACATCCGGACGCGATGCCGTCCTGGTCGGCCGGGGCGATCGGAATGCGAACGCACGGATTGCCGCCCAGCCGCACGCGTGCCCGACGGCAGGAAAACTGATTGTGTACGCTCGACAGGATCTGGTGGCGCCCGACATCGTCCCCTCGGTTGACTCGGACGGATTTGCCAGATTTGCCGATCTCCCCCAGCCCGGTCAACAGATTCTCAAGGGGCATCCCGTGTGCTCGGTCCTGGCCAGAGGCCACGATCGAGCGACATGCTGCGCGGCGTTGATACAACGACTGCAGGGCCTGCTCAGCAAACTGGAGTCGTTCCCCGTCGACAGCGAGCAGTTGAGTTCAATTTTGCTTGAATGCCCGTTTCCATCCGGTTAATATTTCCGACTGTCGTGTGACGACATCTTGAAAGTCTCAGATCATATTTTTCGTCCCCAATTCGTCTGTTCGCTACGAAGATCATGCCGAAATCGACTGATATTCGCGTTGTTGACGCTAAATGTGCATTTAAGGCCATCCCGTTTCGGATGCCGTTGAAATTCGGCGGTCGGGTCACCACCGAATCGACACTGGTCAACGTCGAGGTCACGGTCGAAACCCACGGCGGAGTCCGCGCCACCGGTTATGGGTCCATGCCGGTCGGCAATATCTGGGCCTGGCCTTCGCAAACGGTATCGCCGGACCAGACGGAACAAGCGATCAAGAACTTCGCCACCGAGGTGGTGGAACTGGGTAACAAGATCCCCGAATTCTCTCACCCGATTGACGTGGTCTATCGTGTCTCGGGCGAGTACGACCATCTGGGACGGATGATCTCCAGTCGGCTGGGGCTTGCCGAACCCATGCCGGTGCTCAGCCAATTGGTGGCCGCCAGCCCGTTCGACGCGGCGATTCACGACGCTTACGGCCGGGCCAACCAGATCAACAGTTTTCAGGCCCTGTCATCGGACTTCATGAACCACGATCTGTCCGAGTACCTGGACGATCAATTTGCCGGCGAATATCTCGACCAGTATGTGCTGCAGGAACCGCAACGCCGCCTGCCGTTGTATCATCTGGTGGGCGCTCTCGACCCACTCACGGATGCCGACATCGAGCAACGCGTGGACGACGGACTGCCCGAAACGTTGCCCGAATGGATCGCGGCCGACGGCCTGACACACTTGAAAATCAAACTCGGTGGGGATGACCTCGACTGGGACGTGCAGCGCACGTTGGGTATCGAGCGCGTCGCCGCCGAAGCACAAGCCGCTCGTGGCTGCACCGACTGGAATTACTCATGTGACTTCAACGAGAAATGCGAGAATGTGGACTACGTCCTGGAGTTCCTCAAGCGGGTGGAGGAGCAGTCGCCGGCGGGTTACGCTCGGATTCAATACATCGAGCAGCCCACGCACCGCGACCTGAAGGCACATCCCGAAAACAAAATGCACAAAGCGGCGGCTCTCAAACCGGTTGTCATCGATGAATCACTGATCGATTACGAATCCTTGCTGTTGAGCCGCGAGTTAGGGTACACGGGCGTGGCATTGAAGGCCTGCAAGGGGCAGACGGAATCGCTGATCCTGGCAGCCGCGGCTCAGAAATTCAACATGTTCCTGTGCGTGCAGGACCTGACTTGCACGGGATATTCCTTTCTGCATTCAGCCAGCCTGGCGGCACGCGTCCCGGGGATCGCCGCCATCGAAGGCAATGGACGACAATATTGCCCGGGGCCGAACAAGCAACCAGCGCGACAATTTCCGACGATGTTCCACCTGACCGACGGGACGGTTGAAACCGGCGTCCTGACGGGTCATGGCCTGGGATTCTGAAATCAAAACGGCTGGCACGCCTCAGCATCACCCGCGGGTGTGTGCGCATTTCCGCCCGCGAATCTGGTTGGTCGCCACAGCGGATGATGGCCCGACACGTGGAAGATCGAGGCCCGATCAATCGGGCCGGCGTGGTATACTATGGTGCGTGCATTGTGTTGTGAGCCGCGATCAGCGCAGGCTCCTCAGTTGTGACTCCGACCCGAAACCTGCACCGTGCAAGGTAAGACGATGGACAAGCAGACCGTTCTGTGGCCGGTACCAGGACGCTGCAGCACCCGTCAACCGGAACGCGCCGGATGGTGGCATGCGACCGACGATCATGGCCGCATCATCTGCGATCTGTGCCCGCGGGAATGCAATCTGAAGCCGGGCGATCGCGGATTTTGTTTCGTACGGGAGAATCGCGACGGGCAGATGATCCTGTCGACCTATGGCCGCAGTACCGGATTCTGTATTGATCCCATCGAGAAAAAACCACTGAACCACTTTCTACCGGGCACCAGCGTCTTGTCATTCGGTACCGCTGGTTGCAATCTGGGTTGCCAATTCTGTCAGAACTGGGACATTTCGAAGTCGCGCGAAGTCGAACGTCTGAGCACAAGCGCGTCACCGGAAGACATCGCGCGCGCTGCGCAGGAATTGGGTTGCGGCAGCGTGGCGTTCACGTACAACGATCCCGTGATCTGGGCTGAATACGCGATCGAAACCGCGGTGGCCTGCCGCCAACAGGGAGTCCGTTCCGTGGCCGTGACCGCGGGGTACATTTCCCCCCAGGCGCGGGCGCCGTTTTTTGGCGTTATGGACGCCGTGAATATCGACCTGAAGTCGTTTTCCGAAGAGTTCTACTCCCACATCACGTATGCGCACCTGCAACCTGTGCTGGATACCATCGCCTGGGTGATTCGTGAAACCGATGTCTGGGTGGAGATCACCAATCTGCTGATCCCGGACGCCAACGACTCGCCCGACGAAATCCGCTCACTCTGCGACTGGATGCTGGAACACATCGGTGACGACGTGCCGATCCATTTCACGGCGTTTCACCCCGACTTCCGCATGCGCGACCGCCCGCGAACTCCACCCGAGACGCTGCTGGCGGCCTACGACATCGCCAAGTCCCAGGGACTGCGACATGTCTATGTGGGCAATGTCGATGACCAGCGTCATCAAAGCACATATTGTCCCGATTGCCAGCAACTGCTGATCGAACGCAACTGGTATGAACTGGGCAGCTACCATCTGGATGGCCACCACTGTGGCCACTGTGGTACGGTCATCTCTGGACGCTTCGCCGACGTTCCGGGCCATTGGGGCCGGCAGCGTCGTCCGATCGACATTTCCGCCTATCGCTCGGACAGGAAATCCGCCGACGTCAAACACTCCCCTGTCAATCACTCCCCTGTCAATCACTCCCCTGTCAATCACTCCCCTGTCAACAGTCAACAACCGATGACCGAATCCAGTCAGCCTTTGGGGGTCGCATTTGCAGGTCGGCCTCAGTTTTCCGACGATCAGCAGACCGCCCTGCATCGGCTGGCCTGCCACACCATCTCCGCTCGTGCGGCCGGAAACCCTCGGCCCGATCCACCACCGCAACTGGATGATCTGAAGTCGCTCAGCGTACAAGGCGCATTCGTCACCGCCAAAATGCAGGGCAAGCTGCGGGCCTGTTGCGGCACGTTTGGCCCGCGGATCACGGTGTGTGATGCTCTGCTCCAGGCCGCGTGGCGCACGGCGGGTGACGACCCTCGGTTTCCGCCGATCGCGTCGCTGGAACTGAGCCAGCTGACGATCGATATCACGCTGCTGATCGGATTTCGCGTGTTGAGCAGCACAGGACTGCAGCGGATTGCCGACGTGGAAATCGGCCGGCACGGATTGTTGATTCAACAGGGCAAGCATCAGGGTCTGCTGTTGCCTTCGGTGGCCGTCGAACACGGGTTGGATGCGGAACAGTTTTTGGAGCTGGTGTGCCGTAAGGCGGGGTTGGAGCAGACTGTCTGGAAGCAGACTGACGCCAAGCTGTCGACGTTCGAGGGGATCTTGTGGGGCGGACCGTTTGCCGGTTTGGCCCCGCCATCGACTGCAACACCCATTGCGCCATCGATGCTGGACGCGTTCGTCCAACACGCACAGAACAATCTCGAGGCCGTGGCCACGGGAGCGACTCCAAATCCTTACGCAACTCAGCTGGTCGACCGATCGGTGTCGGGTCTGATCTTGAGTGTCGGCCCAACGGACCAGCCGGGGCGGCGGCAGTTCGGCGAACTCCGGTTGCGCAGCGGCCTGCCACTGCAATCCACACTGTTCCAACTCGTCCAATCAGCCGCTGCCGCGCCGCCCGCGATCTCCCCCTCCGATCAATCCAGCGCAGCGGCCGGCGCAGAGCTCGATCTGTGCATTCTGACGGACGCGACGCTCCACGGCACACGGGACGACGCGGACCTTGCCGGAGTGAACTCGGAGCAGCGCGGCCTGGGGCTGCACAACACCGACAACTGGACGGTGTTGTTCGATCCCGAACGCACTCCGGCGGAGCTGTTGGACAGTCTGCGTGATGCCACCCATGGTCAGTCGACGGCGGACGATCCCATCTTCAGCGTCGCGGTGTCGTCCACCTCTCCGCGTGTGCTGTTCCACAACGCGCCGCAGCCGGCGGTTGCCCGAGACTCTCGGCGGCCGGCCGTGGCCGGCCAATTCTATCCCGCTGATGCCCAGGCCCTGACCCAACTGGTCGGCAAGCTGATGTCCGACACCCAAACCGACAACCGCGGACCGTGGCCAGCCTTGATGTTGCCTCATGCCGGGTTGCGTTATTCCGGCGCCCTGGCGGCCGCGACTCTGCAACGCGTGCAGATCCCCGAGACCGTCATCATCATCGGCCCCAAACACACGCGTCGCGGCGCGAACTGGGCCGTTGCTCCCCACAGTTCCTGGGAGCTGCCCGGAGGAGAACTGGCCGCCGACACCGGTCTGGCGGAGCTGCTGGCGGACAGGATCTCCGGTCTGGAAATGGACGCCGCGGCGCACGCGGACGAGCACGCGATTGAAGTCGAATTGCCGCTGATCGCCCATTTGGCGCCGGCCACCCGTGTGGTTGGCATCGTGATCGGGCGGGCCGATCTGGAGGCCTGCCTGCGGTTTGCAGCGGAGTTGGCACAGGTCCTCAGATCCTTGCCACGGCAGCCCTTGCTGGTCATTTCCAGCGACATGAACCACTTCGCGGACGACGCCACCACCCGGCAGCTCGACGGCCTGGCTCTCGAGGCTCTGGAAACCCGGGATCCCGGCCATCTGCTAACGACCGTGCGGCAGCGACAGATCAGCATGTGCGGTGTTCTTCCGGCCACAATCGTGCTGGAAACGCTGCATCGGTTGGGGCAGTTGACAGTCTCCGAACGGGTGGGATACGCCACCAGCGGCGACGTCAGCGGCGAACGAGATCGCGTTGTCGGATATGCGGGCATGCTGTTTGGCTGAATGCTCGGCCGCGTGCGAATCGCTGTCAGCCGGCCTACCATACTGAACAGAGCCGGGTATACTGGGCAACAGCTTTGAATTCGTGATCCCGATTTCCGGCAGACTCGACCCATGGCAGGCTACAACAAATTCGACGCACGCATCGATGCGCTTGTGATTGAAACTCGGACACACTGGGACCCCGAAGTCGGTGACCTCTCGGACCAGGACAAGATCTGGTTGGCGCGGGTCATCCATCAGAATCCGGCCGTCGCCGCCAAAATTGGCTACGTGCGGGCACACACGGGCTTCACACGGGAGATTACTGTCACGCTGGCCGACATCCAGCGGCTGTATCAAGAGAAAATCGTTCAATCCTGAGGCCGACCAAACAGCGGGTGGGACACGGCAAGCTGGGCAGCAGACGAAACGCGATGCCGGGGCCTCATACCGGGGATGCGCGGTGCGGTGTGCATCGTTGGACTTTTGCAACTTTCTTTGGGGACATGTGAATGACGCCGGGCGTGGTTGAGATCGACGGAGTTCGGTTGCACCTGGCTCAACCCGATCAGTCTGAAGGCCAGTGGATCGGACAGCGTGAAGTGCTCAAACAGTTGCTGGCCTGCTGGCTGATGGTGGACCCGCGCGATTTGCCACTGTGTCCCCGACTGGTCGGCGCACCGGGCATCGGCAAGACGACCTTGGCCACGGCCGGCGCTCGGGCACTGGAACGGGAGCTGTACATTTACCAGTGCACCGCGGACACGCGGCCGGAAGATCTGCTGGTCACTCCCGTGCTGGGCCAGCAGGGTTCGATCGTGTACCACGCCTCACCGTTAGTAACCGCCATGCTCCGCGGCGGCGTTTGTCTTCTGGATGAAGGCAATCGGATGAATGAAAAGTCCTGGGCCAGCTTGGCGCCGCTGCTTGACCACCGGCGCTATGTGGAGTCGATCGTAGCCGGCATCACCGTGCATGCGGATCCGAATTTCCGCTGTGCTGTGACCATGAACGAAGATGAATCCACGTTTGAAATCCCCGACTACATTCTCAGTCGACTGCAACCCACGTTGACATTGGGGCATCCGCAGCGCCAAGACGAACTGGCGATTCTGCAGTACCATCTGCCGTTTGCCGACAAAGAGATGTTGAATCTGACGGTCGATTTCCTGCAGAGCGCTCATGAATTGAAACTGGATTTTTCCACTCGTGACGGCATCAACGTGTTGCGGTTCGCAATGAAGCGGATCATGCAGCAGGATGCCGACCATCCACTGAACACGGATGCCGCATGGCGCGAATCCCTGGAACGCTGTCTGGGGGATGACGCATTGGACCTGGAATCCCTGGCGGAGACCCACAACCAGTCGCTGGGAGGCGACGCGGTCCCCATGGGCCTGGGGGACTTTTTCTTTTCCCCCGACAGCCCGCTGCATCCCGATTTCGATCAGGGCGATCACGACGACGAGGAAGACGATGACGAGTTCGAGTGAGGTCAGCCGCGCATGACGATACTGGTGACCGGAGGTGCGGGCTATATTGGCTCGCACGTCGTCAGGCAGCTGGTGGCCGGCGGCAAGAGCGTGGTGGTCATCGACAATCTGTCGCGCGGTCATCGTGCGGCGGTGTCCGAACAGGCCACGTTTCACCAGGTGGACATCAATGACACCAACTCCGTTACGGAAATCCTGAGCACGGAGCGGATCGAAGCTGTCGTGCACTTCGCGGCGATGGCTTATGTCGGTGAATCGGTCCGGGAACCCTTGCAGTACTACCGCAGCAACACGGGGGGCACACTGTCGCTGCTGGAGTCCATGTGCCGGGCCAAAGTGCACAGGATTGTATTCAGTTCCAGCTGTGCCACCTACGGCATACCCGTGGACATCCCGATTCGAGAAACGGCTTCGCAGCAGCCGATCAATCCTTATGGGAACTCCAAGCTGTTTGCAGAGCAACTGCTGCGGGACACGGCGGTTGCTCATCCGCAGCTTGGATTTGTCGCCCTGCGTTATTTCAACGTGGCCGGTTGCGCCAGTGATGGCAGTCTGGGTGAAGATCACCGCCCCGAAACACATCTGATTCCTCTGGCCTTGCTGGCGGCCCTGGGTCGCCGCGACCGTCTGCAGATCTACGGAACCGACTACGCGACTCCCGATGGAACCTGTATCCGGGATTACGTTCACGTCGACGACCTGGCGACCGCTCACATTCAGGCGCTGGATTCCCTGGCCGCCGGCGATCAACGGTTTTATAACCTGGGAATCGGACACGGATACTCGGTCCGGCAGGTGATCGAATCCGTGGAACGTGTCACGGGACACGGAGTGCCGCATGCGGTTTCCCGCCGCCGTCCCGGAGATCCTCCGGAACTGTTGGCCTGCGCCGAGCTGGCCAACCAGGAACTGGATTGGACTCCCAAGTTCCTGGATCTGGACGCCATCGTACACACGGCGTACCGCTGGTTTCATGAACATCCACAGGGGTACGGCGAACCGGGCTGACGGGTCGGTTTCAAGAGCTCCCCGCTGTACCCACCTCCAGCGGTCCGTCGTCACCTGCGATCGCGGCCGGCAACGCTGCGTCGCCCAGCCCCATCAGGGCCCGACTGCCGACGATGCACAGGTAATAGAACGTGGGCACCAGGAACAGCACGAGCAGGGTTGCCAGCATCAGTCCGAAGCTGAGGCTGGTGGCCATCGGAATCAACAGCTGGGCCTGAAACGACGTCTCCAGCAAGATCGGCGTCAGACCGGCAATCGTGGTCACCGACGTCAGCAGCACGGGACGGAAACGTCGGCATCCCGCGTCAAGCAGGGCCTGTTTGAGCGGACTGCCGCTCGCGATCTGGCGATTGATGAAGTCGATCAACACAATCGAATCGTTGACCACGACCCCGGTCAGCGCCACCAGGCCGAAGATGCTGAACAGTGTGATGGGCAGCCCCATCACACCGTGACCGACGATGGCACCGATGGACCCAAAGGGGATGATCGCCATCACAATCAGCGGTTGAACGTATGAGCGGAATTCGACGGTCAACAGAAAGTACATGGCCAACATGGCCACCCCGAAGCCGATGACGAGACTCCTGAGTGATTCTCTCGTCTGCTCTTGCTGGCCTTCCCAACGGAGGATCACCTGCGGGTGTGCTTTGCGCAGCTGGGGCTCGAAGTTCTGGCGAAGATCCTGCACGATGTTGAAGGCGTTGGCCTTCTCGCCGTTGGCCGCGGGTTTTTCGGAGATGTCGGCCGAGATCGTCACCGACCGCATCTGCTCGATCCGATTGATCTCGGCCGTGTTGCGGATCACGGAAATGTCCGCCAGTTCCGTGAGTGGGCGTTCGGCGCCGTCGTCGGTTCTGACGCGGATGTTCTCGAAAGCCGCCAGCGACTTACGGTCCTCGGTCGGATACCGCACCATCAACTTGACTTCGTGACGACCGCGCTGCACGCGCATGACTTCTTCGCCGAAATAGGATCCCCGCACGGTCTCGGCCAGATCGGCCAGGGGAATGCCCATCGCGCGTGCGCGTTCCTTAATCCGCAAATGGTATTCCCACTTGCCCGGTGTGGAATCGTCGAACACATCCACAACTCCCGGATACGATCGGAGTTTGTCTTTGCAGGCTTCCACCGCGGCTTCCAGGTCGTCGGCCCGGTTGGATCGCGTCAACAGCTTGAATTCAATCGGAGTGCCACTGGGTCCCATCGACGGACTGGCAAACGTCAGTTTCTCCACTCCGGCAAACGATCCCACGCGTTTCCGCCAAGCGTCCACAATGCTCTGGCTGTCCACACTCCGCTGCGAGACGTCGATCAGTTCCACACTGACAGTTCCCACATGGCTGCCGGAAACGCTCGAATTGCGGCCCGCGCCACCCTCGTTCTGCACCTGACCGACGTTGCGATGAATCAACCGGAAGATTTTCTGTCCCGGATAAAGGTCGCGGATCGCCTGTTCGATCCGCTGCGTGGCCTGGTCGGTCACCCGACTGGGCGTGCCGTCGGGATATTCGATCTTGGCCTCGATGATGTTGGCATCCAGTTTGGGAAAGACCACGAAGGGCGCGATTCCGGAGCGAACCAGGCCCACCGCCAGGACCATCAACGCCACGGACATGCTGCAGATGACGGCAGGATTGCCGATGCAAAACTTGAGCATGGGCAGATAGATCCGCTGAATAAAGTGATTCAGCCAGCGGGACGTTCTCATGGTGGCCTGACGGGCCAACATGGCCAAGGGCGTCAACACAAACAGAACGCCCCCGGCGAACCGAAAGAACGCACTGTCTTTGTGCGCCAAGTGACAGGGCAGGATCACCATGCTTTCCAGCAGTGAGATCACGAGCATCGAAATCACCGCCACGGGCATCACGGCGATGAATTTGCCCATGATGCCCGATACGAATAACAGCGGCGCAAAGGCGATGATCGTCGTGGCCACCGAAGCCAATACGGACGGAAACACTTCCACCGTCCCGTCGATGGCCGCCTGCTTGTAACTCTTCCCCAGTTCCCGATGAGTGTAGATGTTTTCGCCAATCACAATCGCATCGTCGACCACGATTCCCAATGCCATCAGGAAGGCGAACATCGAGAGCATGTTCAGGGTCTGTCCGCCGTAGAGCAGCACGCTGCCGGCGCCGAGAATGGCAATCGGAATGCCCAGCGCGACCCAGAACGCCAATCGCAAATCCAGGAACAAAGCCAACACGGCGAACACCAGCACCAGCCCCTGCAGGCCGTTTCGGCTGAGCAGTTGCATACGGTCCTTGACGTTGACCGATTCATCGCGCCAGGTCTTCAAGCTGTAGCCGACCGGCATGGACTTGGTCCGCACGAACTCACGAACTTCGTCCGAGATCTGCAACAGATCTTCGTTGGATGTTCGGTCGACGGAAATCACCAGGGCGTTGCGGCCATCAACCTCGCTGATCGCCGTGGAATCCGTGAACTCGTCCTGAACCTGTCCCAGATCAGCCACGGTCAACACAACGCCGTTGTCCTGCGTCACCAGCGGAATCTGACCGATCTCCTCGCCGAGCATCTGTTTGTTGTTGCCCCGCAGCAAGACCTGCAGCGATTTGGTTTCCAGTCGCCCACCGGGCATCTCCAGGTTCTCGCGGCGGACGATGTCGGCCACACCTTTGAGCGTCAAGCCGTAACGTCTCAATGTGGCCTCGGGGATTTCGATGTCAATCTGATAGTCGCGTGCTCCGAGCAGATTCACCTGTGATACGCTGGGCAATTCCAGGATCTCATTGCGGATCTCCTCGGTCACGCTGCGCAGTTTGAGCTCGACGTTGGGATCCGTGGAGTCCGGTCCCAATACGGCCACTCGAATCGCCGGTTGACGAAAGGTGACCTGGGTCACGGTCGGATCTTCGGCCAGTTCGGGAAAGGTGGGGATGCGATCGACCGCGGAACGGATTTCGGCCAGGACCTTCTGGACGTCTTCGACGTCGGACTCCAATTCCAGAACCACCGAGCCGCCGCCCTCGGCGGCAACTGTGGTTTGCTTCTTGATCCCGCTGATCGAGCGGACGGCTTCCTCGATCTTCAGGCAGATCCCGTCCTCAACCTCTTCCGGGCTGGCACCGGGATACGGCACGCCGATCAAGACCATCTCCAACTCGAACTCCGGAAACACCTCGCGGCGCATCATGGTCAGCGAAGCCGCTCCCACAACGAGGACGGCCGCCATCAGGGTGTTCATTCCCGGAGCGTTGCGGACGGCCCAACTGACAATTGCCTTCATTCGTCTGGCTGGTCCTTATTCGCCTGCCGCTGCTCACGCACGGCTGTACTTGTGGTTTCCGTGGAAATCGGCGAGGTCACAACCCAATCGGATTCGACAACCTCTGAGCGCGCCGCGTCCAGAATGGCCCAGTCGCCATCCCCGCGGGCAATCACGGCGGCAATCGTTACCCCGCGGCGTTGCAGCCGGCCGTCGGCCACCGTCCAGACGACGTTGCCTGGATAGATGGCCTGTTCGGGTACTTGGAGCAGCGTGCTGCGGGGCGTGGTCTTGATCTTCACCTTGATCTTCACGGTCACGAACATTCCGCGGATCAGAGCCGGCGGTCCCGCAGGCGCAGCCAAGGAATCCAGTGGAGTCGCGGTGTGGCCATCGAGGGAATCAACGAATTTAACTTCCGTCGGTTTCGCCACGCTCACCCGACAACGAATCGTGCGCGTCTTTTCATCCAGGCCGATGCCGTCGTATCGTGACAACTGGCCGTGCCAGCGATACTTCCGACCGGCGAGGGAATATTCCACCTCAACATCCGTCTCCGGAACTTGGTAATCCAGAACACCGCGCGACATCTGGCTGGCAGATCCCCCGCCATCCGCCCCCTGGCCATCAGCGGACTGCCGGCCCTCCTGCTGCCACAGCCAGTACAGATCGTCCATCCGCAAGCTGCACAGCACATCCACCTGGGCCACGTCTTCGATCACGTACAGCGGTGTGCCCTTTTGCACAAAAGCCCCTTCCTCGACCAAGTCCCGCACGATGACTCCGTCTACGGGAGCCTGCAGATGCGTCAGGTTGAGGTCGAGCTCCGCCAATTCCAACTGTCGGCCGGCGATGGCCACGGCACTTTTCAGGCCGTCCTTCTGTTTGCTGCACAGACGTTCGCGGTTCTGCAACACAACCAGAGCATTGCGCCCCCGCAAGACCACGCGCTCCGCTTCGTCCAACGCCGACTGTGTCGCCGCTCCGGAAGACCGCAATCCACGCACGCGGTCCAAGTCTCGCTGATGCAATTTCACCTCGTCTTGCGCCAGGCCAATCAAGGCCGCCACATTCTTCATCTCGATCGTCTTTTCCTCGAAATTGTTGGTCGCCTGTTTGACCAGTGTCGAGAGCCGCTTGACCTCGAGATCGTACCGGCGGGGATCGATCTGAATCAGGAGCGTGCGGTGTTTGACGAATCGACCCGCACGGCAGGAGTCTTCCTTCGATTTAATCCGCCCCGCCACTTCCGCGGCCACTTCGATCTCGCGGTAGGGTACCGTCAATCCGTCCACCGTGATGATCAATGGATCGGAATAGGCCTCGACCCGCCGCGTATTCACCACCGGTGCCTGCTCGACTTCGGCGGCATTCGGCCGCGGCTTGCTGTCCCGTGTGGTGAGCAGGAAGAATCCGGCCGCACCGGACCCCAGAATCAGCAGCGAAGCGATCAATTGCAACACGATACGCATCGAAACCAGTCCCTTTACGACGGAAGGTTCTGCAGAGAATCAGACCGCTCGGAAATGCGATCCTCGTCGGATTGCAGCGCATCATCCGCCCGCCGCGAAACCGCTTGCATCTGCTCCAGGCTCAGCAGGCTGAACCGCGCGATCTGCGCCGCCAACTGATCCACACTGTAGTGTGTGCTGCGCGTCTTCTCGTCCACCAGCATCGTCACCACGGAACCGGAAACGCGGTAATACAAACACTGACCGATGATGCTGAATGCCATTTGCTGGCGTTCATGCAACGGGGACTCGCCGGGCATCAGACGATCCAGGATGTTCAGCAACAATTCAAAATGCGGACGAAAATGCCCCTGCACCAGCTGCTCACATGCGTGACTCGGATTCAGGACTTCGCGCATCATTAATCGCGATTGCCACGGCAGACGTTCCCCGCCAATCATCCGCGTCAACAGGGTGCGAATGAAGTCACACAACCGCTCCTCGGCCGGCACGTCGTCGCTCCAATCGGGCAGCGGCACTTCCCCAGCGCGGGAGCGGTGCGCCATTTGAACCGCTTCCAGATACAGCGTTTCTTTGTCGCCGAAATAGTAGTTCACACTGGCCAGGTTGACACCGGCGCGGGTACAGATCTCACGCACGGTCGTCTGCTGAAACCCACACTCCGCGAACACCTTTCCGGCGGTCAGCAAGATCTGATCCCGTGTGGAGCTGTCCGACATGGCCCACCTGAACCCACAGTTCAAAACTCAGTTAAAACAGTTGTTTTAAACAAGTGTATAAGGTTTCGATCTGGCGTCAATCATCGGGCGTCCGGCGGGGGGGTACGAGGCGACCGCACAGCGGGGCGCGGCGTCCGGGCATGCTTGACAGGCCGGGCTGCGGCAATGAAGATCGCACCGCAAGCGGTCCCGGTGCCTCAGTCGAACCTGGCCAGAACGGATGACCAAACCTCTCGTTGTGATCAATGTGGTCGGCCTGACCCAGCAGATGCTCGGTCCCCACACGCCACACATCCAACGGCTGGCAAACGACGGGTTCGCGCGTCCCATGGGCACGGTCTTGCCGGCGGTCACGTGTGCGGCCCAGTCCAGCCTGCTGACGGGCACGCTGCCCGGCGCGCATGGCAGCGTGGCCAATGGCTGGTACGACCGCGGGCTGTCGGAAGTGCTGTTCTGGCGACAGTCCAACCGGCTGGTCCGTGGATCGCGCATCTACGACGAGGCACGGCTGCGCGATCCCGATTACCGCACCGCCCAGATGTTCTGGTGGTACAACATGTACGCCGACGTCGAGTGGTCGGTCACGCCCCGTCCCAGTTACCCGGCAGACGGCCGCAAGTTGTTCGATTCGTACAGCCAACCGGCCGATTTGAAGGACCGGCTGCAGGAGCGGCTGGGGACATTTCCGCTGCTCAAGTTCTGGGGCCCCACCGCCGACATCGCCTCCAGTCGCTGGATCGCCGAGGCGAGCATCGAAGTCTTTCGCCAACATCAGCCGTCGTTGACGCTGGTCTACCTGCCGCACCTGGACTACAACCTGCAGCGTTTCGGTCCCCACGACGCGCGGATCGCCGCCGACATCCGGGCCGTTGATGCCGAAGCGGGGCGTGTGATCGCTGTGGCGCGCGAGGCTGGAGCCGAAGTTGTGGTTTTGTCCGAGTACGCGATCACCGAAGTCGATCATCCGGTGCATTTGAATCGCGTTTTGCGACAGCAGGGATTGCTGGCGGTTCGCCGCGAAATTGCCGGATGGGAAACGCTGGATTGTGGAGCTTCACGGGCCTTCGCGGTTGCCGACCATCAAGTCGCTCACGTGTACGTGCGACGTCCCGAGGATCTCGATGCGGTCCGCTCATTGCTGGAGGCCCAGCCGGGAGTCGATCGGGTCCTGGACCATCAGCAGCAATCTGAGTGCGGGATCCGCCATCAGCGTTCGGGCGAATTGGTGGTCGTAGCGGAGCCGCGATCGTGGTTCACGTATTATTTCTGGCTGGACGACCATTTGGCCCCCGACTATGCACGGACCGTGGACATTCACCGCAAACCCGGTTACGACCCGGCGGAGTTGCTGCTGGATCCCGGTCTGCGTTTTCCGAAACTGCGCATCGCCGCGCGTCTGCTGCGCAAGCTGCTGGGGTTCCGCTACTACATGGACGTCATCGGCCTGGACGCCTCGGTGGTCCGTGGCAGTCACGGTCGGCTTCCCGAGCCAGGTCAGGAGACCACCACCGGACCGGTCTTCATCAGCTCCTGCCGGTCGATCGAACGGGACACGATTCCCATGACCGACGTCAAACAGATGTTGCTGGACCTGCAATTCGGGAGGCAAACATGATGGCCTCGGACACATCAGATGTCCCGCGGCTGGTCACCACAGGCCCAGCCAACGCGGAGTGGTCGGTCGTGCTGGCCCACGGTGCGGGTGCTGGACTGGATTCCGAGTTCATGCAGGCGATCTCCGCGGGACTCGTCGATCACGGGTTGCAGGTCGTGCGTTTCGAGTTCCCCTACATGGAGCGTCAACATCGGGAACACAAGCGGCGTCCGCCGGACCGACTGCCCCGACTGCGTGCGACCTGGCTGTCGGTGATCGCGGCCTGCCGGGGATCGCGACTGCTGATCGGCGGCAAGTCAATGGGAGGCAGAATTGCCAGCCTGGTCGCCGACGAGACCGCGGTCGATGGTCTGTTGTGCCTGGGTTATCCTTTCCACCCCGCCGGTCGCCCGGAGCGGCAGCGGATCGACCACTTGCGCAACATCCGCACACCGACATTGATCGTGCAGGGCGAACGGGACGCCTTGGGCAATCGCGGTGAAATCGCGTCCTATCCCTTGTCCGAGGCCATTCGCCTGGCGTGGCTGGAGGATGGCGACCACAGCTTCAAACCGCGGAAGGCTTCGGGTCACACCCAGGCGGCTCACTGGCAGCGGGCCTGCACGCTGGCCGCCGAATTCGTGGCATCCTTGTAACCGGTTTTGGTCCATCACACGATGCAATCCACTCGACTCAACTGGCGTCCGACGCCCAAGCTGATCATCGGCATGTTGCACAGCCCGCCGCTGCCCGGCAGTCCGCGGTGCGTGGAGTCGATGGACCAGATTACAGCCCACGTGTTGCGAGACGCCGAGCGTCTGCTGGAGGGTGGCCTGGGTGTGCTGATGCTGGAGAACCTGGGTGACAGCCCCTATTTCCCGGGACGCGTCCCAGATCACACCGTCGCACACATGTCGGTGCTGGCCACGGCCGTCCGCCAGAAATTCGATGTGCCGTTGGGCATCAACGTCTTGCGCAATGACGGCCAGGCGGCGCTGGCCATCGCCGCGGCAGCGGGCGGCCTGTTCGTGCGGGTGAACGTGTTCTGTTCCGCGCGACTGTGTGATCAGGGATTGATCGAGGCCAATGCGCACGACGTGCTGAGAACCCGACGCACACTCTCGGCCGAACAGATCGCGATTCTGGCGGACGTCGACGTCAAACACTCAGCCCCACTGGCTCCCCGCAGTCTGCAACACGAGATCGACGATGCGTTGCAACGCGGAGGTGCCGACGCGATCATCGTGTCGGGTACGGCCACCGGAGACCTGACGCCGGCGGACGATCTGTCCCAGGCGGTTGCCGCCTCGGCCGGCGCGGACGTGCTGGTCGGCAGTGGTGTCACAGCGGACAATGTCGCGGACTACTTGAAACTGGCCGGCGGTGTCATCGTGGGCACCAGTTTGAAACAGGACGGGATTGTCACGAACCCGGTCGATCTGCAGCGCGTTGAGGAGTTGGTGGCCGCGGTTCGATCCGCCACGTGACGCTGAGTCGCATGTGACGGCTTGAGCAGCGGTCGCCGGCAAAGCACAACGCCGGTCGTCACCGACATCGTATTTCATTTCTCATTCAGGAGGCACTCACATGCTCTCGGCTCTGGAGTCTCTGTGGACATCCTTTCTAGGATTCTCTCCCAAACTGATCCTGGGCGGGGGCATGTTTGCCGCATTTTGGATCGGTGGACTGCTGCTGAATCAATTCCTGCTCCGCGTGGGACGGCTGAAACAACTCGACGACAACCTGGCCGCTTTCCTGGGTCGCGCCGCCAAAACGGCCATGCTCTTATTCGGAGCCGTCACAGCACTGGGCACGATCGGTGTGGATGTGGGAGCCTTGATCGCCGCGCTGGGCTTGACCGGATTCGCCATCGGCCTGGCCTTCAAGGACATCGTGTCCAATGCCCTGTCGGGCATCTTGATCATCATCTACAAACCGTTCGAGCAAGGCGACCAGATTAAAGTCTCGTCCTTCGCCGGAATCGTCCGGTCGATCGACCTGCGTTACACGATCCTGAGCAGCGACGGCGACCGGGTTTTCGTTCCCAATTCCCTGCTGTTCAGCAACGCGATCACAGTCGAATCGCAACAGACGGCACAGACGACCTGATGGCCTCGATTGCACACCGCCGAGCCCAGCAGACCGTATGCCACTGCGGAATCGATCCGCCGGCCGCGCGGCGGGCATCAGTCCGCTGCGACCAATCGCGGCTCGAGGTCCTGCAGTTCCATCAGCGGGCAGTCCTGGGGGGCCAACACGTCGTTGAGTGACACGGGATCTTTGAAGGCCGATCCCGTGATCAGACACACAACCGTGTCGTCCCGCTGTAACCGGCCCAGGGCGGCGGCCTGCAACACGCCGGCCAGCCCGGTTGCTCCCGCCGGCTCGGCAAACAGACCTTCCTCGCGGGCCAGACGTCGCTGAACGTCCCAAACCTGATCGTCCGAAACCAAATGTCCGCTGCCGCCGCAGCTGCGACAAACCGCGATCACATCATGGCCGTCGTTGACGGTCGCAACTTGCAGACCGCTGATGCAGGTCGTCGATTCCACTTCCTGGCCCCGAGCAGCTCCGTCGCGCAAGGGTCCCGCCATCGTGTTGTTGCCTTCCGGCTGGACACAATCGACACGTGGTGATCGATCCAGCATCCCCCGCTCGACCAATTGCTGAAACCCGAGCGCCACGGCGCGTGTCAGCCCACCACCTCCGGCCTGGCAGAACACGTAATCGATCCCGTCGGGCAGTTGCTGGTGGAGTTCCAGGCTGATGGACTGCACCCCGTGCATGCCGGGGGCACTCCACAGAAACGAACTGACTTGCATCGCTGCATCGGGCCGATCACTGATCTCTTCCAGACATTCGAACGTCGAGCGCGTGATTGCGGAATCCAGACCGAACCCGCGAACGCGATGCAAACGCGCACCGTAAGCCAGCATCTGCTTAAGCTTACCCACAGGAGCCGGTTCCACGATGACGATCTCGCAGGAAATCCCGGCCACGGCGCAATAAGCGGCCAGAGACGATCCGGTATTTCCGCTGGACGTCGCGATGCAGCGGGTTTGGCCAGCGGCACGCATGTGGGCAATCGCGGAAGCAGCAAACCGGTCCTTGAACGACCCCGTCGGATTGGTTGTTTCCAGTTTGAAGTACAACCGATCCAACCCAGCTTGCGGCCCGATGCGACGGGACAAGATCAACGGCGTCTCGGCTTCGCCCAGCGTGCATTGAAAACTGGATTCCGGAGCCCCGATCCAATCGGCCCATTTCCAGACACTCATCAGAATCACCTCACACAAGGGATGTGTCTCGGGGTTCCCGCGGCCTGCCGGAACGCTGCCGGTGTGGCCGACGGCCGCTCATGCTAACATGCTCTCGATACATCCAACCAGTGCTGAGCCGGCTCCGAACCGCTTGGCCGCCGACCTGACCGCTGAGCACCTGACGACAATCACGAGGCCCCCACATGCTGCAGATGCCCAGCATCGGAACCCTGGGACGCGAAGAGTTTCAGGTGGACGTCACGCACACGATTGAGTTTGCGGACAGCCAGATGCCCGCGGTCCTGTCGACTCCCTGGTTGATCCATTTCCTGGAGCGGGCGGCTCGACAAGCCTTGATGTCCAACCTGGATCCTGAGGAGAGTTGTGTCGGTGTGCACATCGACGTCGATCACCTGGCTCCCACTCCGCTGGGACAACGGGTGGTCTGCCAGGCCCGCGTGATCCAGGTCGACAAAACGCTGATTGGATTTCAACTGGAAGCCTCGGATGCGAACGAGCTCATCGCCCGCGGATATCACAAACGCCGCGTGATCAACATCGAGCGGTTTGCCAGGCACGTGGCGGCGAAATCCGGTGCGTGATGTCACCGGGCCTGCTCGGTGGAAGCGGAACCACTTGCCTGTCACGATGCGGGCTGGATTCTGAGTTGGGTGAACTCCCGCACTCTGCCGGAAATCGCCGGCTCAACCGGCAGGCGTTCCATACTGCTGGCACCGTAAAAACCGGCGATCCCCGAGGTGTGATCGAGGATGAACTGGGCATCCTGCGGCTCGGCAATCGGTCCACCATGGCACAACACGATGATGTCCGGTTTGACACGTCGGGCGGCGTCCTGCATCTGTTGAACCCGTTCGGCCGCCTGTTCCAGGCTGATGGCGGTTTCCGCTCCGATCGCACCCTTGGTCGTCAGCCCCATGTGGGGGATCAGGATGTCGGCCCCCGCCTCAGCCATCGCGGCCGCCTCGTCGGGATTGAAAGCATAGGGAGTCGTCAGCAGCCCCAATTCGGACGCGGCCTTGATCATGTCGACTTCCAGTCCAAAGCCCATTCCGGTCTCTTCCAGCCCTTGACGAAAACTGCCGTCAATCAGTCCCACGGTCGGAAAATTCTGGACTCCGGAAAAGCCGGCGGACTGCATCTGTTTGAGCAACTGCGGCATCAAACGGAAGGGGTCTGTTCCACAGACGCCGGCCAGCACCGGGGTCCTGCGGGCCACGGGCAGGACCTCGCGGGCCATGTCCAGCACGATCGCGTTGGCGTCACCGTAAGGCATCATGCCGGCCAGCGAACCGCGTCCCGCCATGCGAAACCGTCCGGAATTGTAGATCACGATCAGGTCAATGCCCGCGGCTTCCTCACACTTGGCGCTGATGCCGGTGCCCGCTCCACCACCAATGATCGGCCGACCCTCGGCCAGTTGTTTGCGAAACCGTGCCAGAATACTTTCACGCGTGAAGACGCTCATCGAGTCATCCTGTTTTGTTGGAGACACTTTCCGTTGTTGCCCGTTTCCGTTGTTGCCGGTTTCCGTTGTTGCCCGTTTCCGTTGTTGCCCGTGTTGATTGGCTTCGCCGTGGCGTTTCCCTTGGATGCTGCGAGTGAAACAACCCGTTGCGTCTCGATGGACCGTGACGATCACGCCGACGCGTTGCTGGTGGCCGACATCAATTCCAACAAGGTGTTCGCCGCCAGAGTGGCAAACGCCTCGTCGTTGATGTGCTGGTCCACGATCTGCACCTGGCCGTCGGCCGCGTGTTTCTGCACGGCATCGAACAGCGCCTGCCGCGCGGACGGATCGTCGAATGGCTGTCCGCTGTGATCGATGGCCGACACACCCTGGGTCGGCAACAGGATCCGCGTCGGTCCCGTCGCCTGCGCCGCCTTGAGGGCGATTTGTTGACCCAGCCGTTCGTTCTCGTCCACCGTGGTTCTCATCAAAGTCACGGTCGGATTGTGCTCGTAGATTTTTCGGTCGGAAAACTCCGACGGCACGCTGTCGACAGGCCCGAAGTTGACCATGTCCAAACCACCGACCGAGATCACCTGAGGCACGCCCTGACGCCCGGCAGCGGTCAAGCGATCGGGCCCCGCGGTGAGCACTCCGCCGACGAGTTCGTCGGCCAGTTCCGTGGTAGTGATGTCCAGCACTCCGGAAATCAATCCATCGTCGATCAGACTCTCCATGGCTTCCCCACCGTTCCCCGTCGCGTGAAACACCAGGACTTCGTAGCCCGCCCGTTCCAGAATTGCCTGCGCGGCCTGGACACACGGAGTTGTCACTCCAAACATGCTGGCGGCGACCAGTGGCCGTTCATCCGCCGCTGCTCCGTCACCGGTTTGCTCGGCCACCCTCTGTATCTCTCGAGCGGACAGCATTCCCGACAGGGCTCCGGCGGCCTCGGTCAACACCACGCGGCTGATCCGATTGATCCCGGAGATGTCGACCACCGAATTCAGCATCAGAATGTCCTTGCCGCCGACGTAGGGCCGGACCTGTCCCGAGGCCAGTGTACTGAGCATCACTTTGGGAACTCCCAACGGCAGACTCCGCATCGCGGCGCAGCCGATGGTGGTTCCGGCGGAACCGCCCAGTCCGAGCAGTCCTTGCAGTTGGCCGGCGGCGTGCCATTGCCGGGCCAGGCGGGTCAGGCCGCGGGCGGCGTGTGTGATCGCCGTGCCACGGTCAGCCAATTGCTGCATCGCATTCCGCGTCGTCCCGGCCGCCTGATACACCTGTTCGCTGGGGATGTCGGCGGCTATCTGGGGTGTCCCCAGACAACCGGTGTCGACCAATTGGACCGACCGCCCCTGTTGCCGGAGCAGGTCGCACACAAATCGCGCCTCAGTGCCCTTGGTATCCAGGGTCGCTGCCACGTACACATGTGCGGTGTCGGACATCGTCTCACATCTCCCCGCGCGTCAAATTCCACTGGACATCCACTGGCACCGCACCTCGGTTCCTGACCATTGCGGGAGGTGTGTTCCCCTGGTCACTCGGGTATGAACACCGCCGGCGGCAATTCCGGCAATGCGACCAGTCGAGCCTCCAGCGGATCGGTTTCCACAATGGCAATCGTCGGTTTGCGAAAAGCCCAGCCACCGGTTTCACCGGGGTTGACGAACAACCGTTGCTGCGCGTCCTTGGCGATGCTCGGCCGATGCGTGTGAGCGAACACCACCAGATCGGCGTTATCGATGAGTCCTCGGGCATGTTCCAGAATGTGCGTGAGAATGATCCGTGTGCCGTCACGCGCGACGAGCCCAAACGGAGGCCTGCCGATCGTGCCGCAGATCCGCATGCCACCTTCGATGCCACGCAGATTGCCATCGTTGTCACCGAAACAGGCCACCAGCGGCGCATGCAGTTTGCGCAGCGGAGGTATCACCTGCGGCGAAACCAGGTCGCCGGCGAACAGAATCAGTTCACATTCAGCCTGATTGAATTCGACCACGGCCCGACGCACATTGTCGACGTGGTCGTGAGCATCAGCAAACAATCCAATGCGCATCGCAGCACCACTTGAATTTCGAATTGTGACGTGTGTGGAATCCCGCTCGGCCGATGGCCATTTGCCTCCGGCTAGGGACCACACAGGCTGTCCGAACTGCGGCGGGACGCCCCCTGCGGGATGCCGCGGCCGACGGACATGCCGGCCTCGGTGGGATTTCCCATCAATTTCCGTAGAATCTCTACCCAACCAAATCACTGATGGTATAGGAATTCGACCATGGCGCAAATCAACGACCATTATTTGAAGCTGGCAGCCGGTTATCTGTTTCCCGAGATTGGACGCCGTGTAAGTCAGTTCTGTGAACAACACCCAGATGCTCCCGTGATTCGGCTGGGAATCGGCGACGTCACGGAACCCCTGCCCCCGGCCATCACCGAGGCCATGCATCGAGCGGTTGACGATCTGTCCGACCGGGATTCGTTTCAGGGCTATGGACCGGAACAAGGCTACGAATTCCTGCGATCCGCGATTGCCCGGACCGACTACCAGCAGCGCGGGATCGACATCTCGGCTGACGAGATCTTCGTGTCCGACGGATCGAAGTGCGACACGGGCAATATTCTGGATGTTTTCGGTCCGGACAACGTGGTGGCGATCACCGACCCGGTGTACCCGGTGTACGTGGATACCAACGTCATGGCGGGCCGCACGGGAGCGGCCGACGACAACGGCCGCTATGAAGGGCTGGTGTATATTCCGGTGACGGCGGACAACGACTTTACGCCAGCGGTTCCGGAAACCCGGGCCGATTTGATTTACCTGTGCTATCCCAACAACCCCACAGGCACCGTGGCCAGCCGTGAAACCCTGGCCGCCTGGATCGAATATGCGCAAACGCACGAGTCCATCATCCTGTACGACGCGGCCTACGAAGCCTACATCACCGATCCAGATGTACCGCATTCGATCTATGAATTGGACGGTGCCCGCAACGTGGCGATTGAATTCCGCAGCTTCAGCAAGAACGCCGGATTCACCGGAGTCCGCTGCGCGTTTGCCGTCGTCCCGCGTGAACTGACCGGCAGGACCAGGGACGGTGTATCAACCCCCATTCACAGCCTGTGGAACCGCCGCCAAAGCACAAAGTTCAACGGCGCATCTTACGTGGTGCAACGTGGGGCGGAAGCGGCGTACAGTGCGGCCGGTCGAGAACAGATTCAAAACCTGGTTGCGTTTTACCTCGAAAACGCCCGGTTACTGCGGGAGGGGCTGCAGGCGGCAGGTGTCGAATTCTACGGCGGAATCAACGCTCCCTACGTATGGCTGAAAACGCCCCATGGCGCGACAAGTTGGAACTTCTTCGACCAGCTTCTGGAACGCGCGCACCTGGTAGGAACACCCGGAAGCGGATTCGGCGCCAGCGGAGAAGGCTATTTTCGATTGAGTGCTTTCAACAGTCGTGAAAACGTCGAGGAAGCGGTCCGGCGCTTCCAGTCGGCGGTCAATTGAGCGTTCGATTCTTCGTGGGGACCATGGTCGCGACAAACTTCGCTGAGCGGTGTTGTGATGGACAGGCGTCACAAGGTCGCATTGTTTGATGAGAGGACTGCCGATGTCCAGCGCCATTCCACTGGTCGCTTCACTCAAGCCGACAGGCTGACACTTCGAACGTCTTGCCTGACGGAAAGTGTCGCACTCAATGCTTGAAAGTTCGTTGCAGTGAACAATCGCCAACAAGTCAGACTCCAAGCCGGTACATCGATTGAATTGGCCGCGCCCATTCCCCGCAATCGCCACTGGCGATTTGCCTTATTCGACTTCGATGGCACACTCAGCCTGATCCGCGAGGGCTGGTTTGAGATCATGTCGTCGATGTTCATCGATGAACTCGCCGGCTGCAACACTTCGGAAACCCCCGAGCAACTCGCCGACGTGGTGCGACGCTTCATCACGGACTTGACCGGCAAACAGACGATTTACCAAATGCTGCAACTGGCCGAAGAAGTCCGCCAGCGCGGTGGGCAGCCGCGCGAGGCATTGGATTACAAGCACGCTTATCACCAGCGGTTGATGTCGCATGTCTCCGGTCGGCGCGATGGTCTGCGCGAGGGCAGCATCGACCCGCAAGATTTGATGGTGCCGGGCAGTCGAGTCATCCTCGACGAGCTTCAGCGCCGCGATATCACCCTGTATCTGGCCAGCGGCACGGACCTGGACT
>Ga0315336_1002938_pt1 | contig 24232 bp, 19 predicted proteins | sample ASW5metaG_FD_204512 | JGI IMG/M metagenome (GOLD analysis project Ga0315336, IMG submission 204512) | Ammonia-oxidizing marine archaeal communities from Monterey Bay, California, United States - ASW #5 | ecosystem: Environmental > Aquatic > Marine > Intertidal zone | place: USA: California... | reverse complement strand
ATGAACAGCGATTTTGAGTTCGACGGAGTCTGTCATCCCACGGGGCAGTTACTCAATTCGTGACTGTCCAGGAACTTGATCGGTGGGTGACGGATTTGCGCTGAGGGCATTTGATGTCGGTTCAAATCGCACTGCATGTGGGGTCATCTCAGCGTTGCCGGCATGGTCAATCCCCTGGGCGACGAACTTGCCGGTTGCAGTCGCCTCGAGTGTGATTGTCCAATCCGTGACGCCTTCGGTGACGTTGTCCAGCGTGGCCGATTTGCCGTTGACTCGTACCTCAGCGATCTTGCCGTTGTCGTGGGAAGTTCCGCGAATCATGAATCGTTCACCACTCTTACGAATCGCAGTGATGATTGTGGCCGGCGGAATGTCATCTATCGGGTCGAGCAGTCGTGGAAAGTCGATGTTCCTCACCTCAGCGGCGACCGATTCGTTTCCGGTCAATGGTTGATCCTGGCGGTATTCGTTGCCATCCGCGAGCAGATCCTTGGCCCGCGTGCTAACGACTTTTGCATGCCGTCCGCTGCCGTAGTGATCATGTATGTAAACGGGAACGCCCTTCGGAGTACTGGGTTTTCGGCGCGGTCCGCCACCGAGATTGACTAATGGCCAGCGGTCGTCGTGCGTGCGATTCAGTACCTGCACACCACGAAAATGCGAGTCCGCGTTCCCGCTGACGTTGTTGGCGCTGATCTGGATCAACGGCATCTGCCCGCCGTATCCGATGTTTGAAAACGTTAGCCCGTCAACTGTGATGCGACCGTGCTGCCGGCTCTGATCGTCGAGTCCACGATTGAACGGTTCCGCTCCCGTCCGTGCGATGTGCAGATTGCGGTAAACGTGGTTTTCGAACCAAGGACGATAAATGCCATAAGCGGCGTGGTCGATTGTGACATTTTCGATCAGCATCGTTGGAAGTCCAACTCGCAGCGAATAGTGGATCTGCCACGCCGTCAACTCGCTCAAACAATGTGGATGCCGTGTATCGGGGCCGATGCCATCGGTTCCAGCCAGAGCAAATGCATACAGTCCTTCGGTGTGTGATTCGTTGTGCGAGAAGCGGTGAATCGGCAATGTGCGAATATCGACTTCATCGACCTTTCCGTCCGGCATGCGGACTCCCAGCCTGCTGTCGAAGTTGCTCCGCTTCTGACAGTCGTAGCGGTAACCGTACCGGTCATTCTCGCAGGCAACGTTGCGGACCAACGAGTTGCGACCGTTCGACCACCAGAATGCAGCTCCGTCGTTGGGATCGAAAGGCAACACCTGTTCGGGAAGCCGCTTCCCTTTGTAGGCCTGCACGCCCAGATTGCGATCGAATAGGTTGAAGACCTCGGTCCCGTCTTCCAGAAAATATCCGTGGCCGACACTCTTGTAGCCCACGCAGTCGCGGACGAGCAGATACTCGGTGCCGTGCACGGTGATCCAGCGATTGTGTGAATCGACGACTGCCGCACCAAGCACCTGGCTGCCGCGCATCGTATCGCCGACCAGATGGAAGTGAATCGCATATCGGCCCAGCACATTTTCCTTACCGAGGTGTGCCAGTCTCACATAGCTGATACCGCCCTGGCTGTAGGCGTGATACAAAGTGTGCCCGCGAATTCCCTGCGGGTCGGCACTCTCGACGATCACGTTGCGTGAGAGATTTGCAACTTCGCTGCGGAACTTGCCCTTGCCGTAATGATCGAAGGCCAGCGGTTTGTCGAGATGCAGTGTGCGACCGTCAATCTTTACGATCCGCCGTTCCTCGGTGCGGACGGCATCCGGTTCGTAACGATACGATCCCCGATGGCCGCTCCGTTTCGAACCGGTGATGATCAACTCGTCGCCGACGTTCCAGCCTGCAATGTTCTCGGAAAGGACAACGGCCGTTTCGCCGGTCTTCACATCCCCGCCGAGTTTGACCCAGGTGCGATTCAATGGCGCTCCGTGTAGTTCCATCCGGGCCGAGCAGCAAACCAGTGCCGGCGCATCTTGCTTGTCGAACCCAGGTAGAGCATGCAGGCGAATCCGCGCCGTGTACTTTGCGGGAATCGGATACTCCAGTGTTCCGACTTCCAGCGTCGGCACGTTTCCACTACGCGCTTGTTGCGGCTCGCCTTCAGCGTTGGCCCCCTCAAAGTCGCAGGCGAATCCGCTTTCGGAGCAGACATCACTGTTCTGCACTTTGAGCACACCGACATCGAGACGAGTATTGCGCTCACGCGAGAATTGCAACGTGCCAACGACCTGGACAAGCCGGATGACCGCCGTGCTTTCGACATCGTATTCGACCTGAGTGCCACGACTGACAAGTACGCGATCTCCGTTTCGCGGAATACGAGACGGGTTCCAGGTCGCCGCGTCTGACCAGCGCCCGTTCTTGACCGAACGCACGCTGAACTCGATGTGCTTGTGATGGTGTTTGTGCGCATGCAACGCATCTCGCTCGGCAGCGGTGCTGCAAACGGGACGCGCTGCAAGCCCCGCAAGGACGACGAACACACCCACCAGAGTCTGAAAATGAGACATGCAAACTCATCCTCGTCGGAATATGCAGGAAAAAGTTTCAATGCTGCTCGGTATCTGCCCCGGTTTTCTTTTTCGCGTCGGGGCTCCAATCGAAGCAAACGGGCCCGTCGCGATTGTATCACTTTGCATTCGGCTTGTATCGGTCGTCGACGGCGACGGCAACAGCATGCAGGATACGAGCGTTCATGTGGCGTTGACCGCGCCTCTGATCGTTCCAGCACCCCGGGGAAACAAAGGGAACACCCACTCTTGTCCGCCAGTCGCCAGAATCTGCCCGCCACCTTTGGTTGGACAGGTCAACGCAACCACTCAGCATCGCGGTAGATAAAGGTCCACGGCTGACCGCGTGTGAACCACCCGGCACCGCCGCGAGCACTGAGCATCACCGGCCAGCCGTGCTGCGGTTGGATCACCGATTGCGTCTGAACACCGAGCCCTGAACACCTCGTCCTCGCGGGCCCACATTCCCCATGCGCTCGTCTTCCACGTCAGGGCATCCGCCTGTGGTCGGGAATGTGGGTGTCCCCTTTCACGCTAGCGGGAACGGGCGAATCGAGTTGGCCTGAGGAAGCTTCGGCGGTCGTTGGCTCACCTGCACAAGCCGAGCCCAAGGCTGCAACAAGATCCCTTCTCTTCATATGGATGTCCTCATCTTCGGCTACATCCAGCGCTACATCCAGCAAGAGAGCACAAATGGAGTGTCGTCTATCTGGTGTCGCTCAGCCCGGCTACAGGCCATAGCTCCGCCATTTTGCCTCAACGATGAAAGGAATGTTCTCCCGTGTGTAAGGACCGCGTTTTCCTTCAATCCGAAGTTTGACGTCAATCGAATTACCACCATCGGCTCGTTGTACATGAATTGGAATCCAGTTCGAACGCAACTCTGTCAACGATCCTTCGTAGACATCAATTGTTACATCCGTTGTGATCTCGTGAATGAGGGTGTCCGCATCCACGCCCGTATTGTCGGCATTCCGCCGACCACATCTGACGGAGATGGATTGCTTTGAAGGGTTGATGACCTGAATGCGGACGTCGTGGTCTGACACTGATTCCGGTGACGACTTCGGTGCTACGACGATGTCAACGAAGTCCCATTTCAGTTTGACGGGATAGAGCACCGCACCGTCATCGGTCAGCTCACCGGGAAGCACTTTGTTCCATGAGTCCCAACCGCCGGTTCGTTTCAACCAGATGAGGCCAAGCGGGTTGAACAGGAGATAGAGAAACCCCGCAGCGCAGAAGATGCCACTGGCGATACATGCGCGTTTCGTGAACACGCGATGGCCACTCTTGGGGGGGGCTTCTTGCGGCACGTTCAACTCCTGTGTCAAATAACGACCAAGTTCACCGGGCACGCGGCCCACTGGAATGAAACGGTGGACAACCACACATCGTAATGGAAAGGAAGACGTTGAAATCCGAAAGACGCGCGGCGGTGCAACGCCTTGCTGTGCATCATTTCATGAGAGAAGATCGTCACCCCCAGTCAGCATAGTCGCTTGGACGCGACGAATTGCCCTGAGATCCGAGGATTGAATGTACTCTGAAGATCGTTGATCACCTTGTGGTAGAATGTGTCGGCGTCATCAAATGCGGCAAAGGAATACGTAACGTGAAGTTCCGTTTGTATGCCAGTGCGGATAATCTTGAGCTCGATGATCTGCTCATGTGATCCCTACTTGTCAGACAGCCATCCCTCGATTTCGTTGAGTGTTCCGAAGTCGGCTTCAGGCAGATCGAGTGCAATCTTGTGGATTGTTGTTTTCATTCGTCAGCGTTGCGTGCATCAGGCCGCCGCGCGGCACGAAACTTACAGGGTTCATCGAATTTGACGGGACCAATGCGTGCGGGCAATATGGATTGGCGTTGTGGTGATACATATCACACGCCTCGGCGCGCGTCTTTGATGCATTGCGACAATTTTTCTTGCGTAGAGCCGCACAAAACCGGGCAGACCAGGATTATCCGACCTCGAGATCCAACCAAGGAACACAGGGGACACCGACTCTTGTTGCCCAGTTGCCAGAATTTGCCCGCCACCTTTGGTGAAACAGTTCAACGTAACCACCATGCACAGCCGTAGATAAGGGCCCCAATCCACCGCCCGTGACCAGCGCGGCACTGCCGCGAGCACCGAGCATCACCGGCCAGCTGCGGTTGGGTTGCCGATTGCGTCTGAGTTCCCAGGCCTGTGCACGCGGGCCTCTGGCACCCACATTGCTCGGTGGCACGTCACCCGCCCGCGACTCAGAAAAGTGGGTGTCCCTTTGTGCTTTCATTTACTTTTCGCACATTCCAGAGTGTCTTGGCAATAATCGTGCCCGCCGTGGGCACTACCTGTTTGAGCTGCGATAATCTGGAGCAGCCACCAAGTCGCGGCGCCTGAGAGGCCGAATGAAACGGGACGGGAAGAACCGCCAACTGTATGACGAACTCGTACGCTCCTGCGCGCGAGATCTCTATCGGTTCGCCTTCAGGCTGTGCGGCCGCGTGGAAACGGCTGAGGATCTCGTCCAGGAAGCTTTCTGTGAGGCATGGCGGTCGATCGATTCGTTGCGGGAGCCAACGCGGGGAAAGGCCTGGCTGTTCGGAATTCTACGTCACCGTAATTCCCATCAGGTCAGAGACAGCAAGCGGCGGATTCGGTTGTCGTCCAACACTGAACAACTGGAAAGCCTGACGAGCTGTGCGAGCGAGGACGTGCTGCTTCGGATCGCGAATCAGGAACTACTACAGAACGCGCTGAATGCGTTAGATGATCGATACAAGGAGCCCCTGTTGTTCGTGTACATGGATGGTGCCACGTGCCGCGAAGCGGCGGAGCGATTGGAGATTCCCCTGGGAACTCTGCTGTCGCGCATTCATCGCGGACGCCTACAGATTCGTGAGTACTTGCTTGAGCATGAGCCCGACGCGTCAATATCGCAAGCATCAGATGCCGGAGGTGCTTCATGAAATCCAGTGACCAGCATACGCTTCGTCAGTTGATGGCCGAAGCGTCCGCTTTACCACCTGATGAGCCGCAGCGCCAAGAGCTTGAACGCCGGATCGGCAACGAGGGAGCGTGGGCTCAACAGGAGTGGAGCCTTCTGCTGCGAGAGAACGCGTGTCTGCGTACCGCGTTGCAAGAGGTTGACGTACCGCAGGACTTGGAGCGGCGGTTATTGGCAGTTCGAGAAACGGGTGTTCGACGACGCACGTTTATCGGCCGCTGGCGTTGGCCCATCGCAGCGGTCGCCGCAGCCTTGTTCATGATTGGCGTGGTCGATCTCATTCAAAATCGCACGGATTCGTCCCGTTTGCAAACGGTCGTTTTGTTGGCCATCGACAACCATCTGAACGATCAACATATGAGCGTCCAAACGGCAGATCCCCGGCAGTTGGAACAGGCGCTGGAGGGGCAAGTTCCCTTCGACGTGCTGATCCCAGAGCTTGGAAGCGATTTGCAGCTCGTCGGGGGTCGCAAATGCAAATTGGGAACTCACCCGGTCGCTTACTCGCAATGGAACGGACCGGACGGCGACTATTCGTTGTTCCAATTCCGGCCGGACGACTTCGGAGTGTCGGAGGAAATTTCGCAGACGCTGGTTCGATCGCAAGAGCCCGCCGGTGCTCAGCATTCCGGCGGCGCTTGGATTTGGACGGAAGGTCCGCACGGTTATGTGCTCACGGGAGATCCTGAGAACGACTTGCGGCGGCTTTCACCGGGATCGAAATCTGACAAGTGAAATTTTTGGAAATAAGAACCAGCGATGTGGGCACTACATAGGTGAACGCGCATCAACGTCTCGCTCGTCGACATGATTGGAGAAACCGCAATGGAAAAGATCTCACGTCGCGCGGCAGTTGGTTCGGTGGCCGCTTCCGCACTCGCTGGTCTGGGAGCAAGAACTGCGGCTGCGAAGCTCAAGCCACAACCGAATCCCAAGAAACCGGAACGCCTCGTTCAACCCATGACGTTGGAAGAATTCCGGAAAATGAACGCGCCAATCGCCGTCGAGGACCTCTTTCATCAGATTGAAGGCCACACGTTCATGGAGTGTCACAAAGACATGCGGGAAAAACACGGCATCTGGATTCCTGAATTGGTGCCAGTTTTCGAAAAGTTGGATGCCATGCGAGTGGCAAGCATCTGCTGACGAAATCGACTGCGTGTGCCCGCTGACGCAGTTCAAGTCGAGGGGTTTCTTGTGGTCGGAGCTGCGCTGTTAAACTATGCGTCTGAGCATGTTGGCCCGGGGCAGCGGCAACTTGCCCAATGCATGAAGCAACTCGTCAGCACGGCGCAAAGCCCTTTTGTCGAGCGACTCGACTACTCCAACGACTCGGTTTTCCTCGAACCATCGTTGTTTGCTTACTTTGGGCAAAAGCACTCCCAAATCACACTCGAGCAGATTCTCTACGGGTATCTGCCAGACACCGCAGGTCTTCATAGCTTCGCGGCATATGTCGACCACCGCGGACTGATCTACCTTCCGCAACTGGGTTGTTTGGCGACGGACGCATGCGAATCGGTCGTGACAGTTGATTCCGATGCGATCGCGTGCCGGCTTAGCGGGTTACGGCGCATCGGCGGCACTCACATCGAACTGTGCCTGACCAGTGATCCGCTGCTCGACTCGTTCTTTCGAGACGCGGACGGACGGGACGTACCATTCGATCTGGACGTTGGCGCATGCCGCGCCGGGGCGCTGGATGAGGCATTCGAGATACTTCAGCGTGTTGCACCGGCGCTGTTCGCATGTCTGGTCGCAGTCACCCGGCGCGTCGTGGTCTTTCGTTCCGAAAAGCTGGCGTCTTTCGCAACCGTCTCGGCCCACGGCACGGCCTTCCTCAACGTGACACCGCCCTACAACGCCACGGAAGTCTTCTTTATCGAAGACCTGGCTCATCAGTGTGGTCATGTTCTGTGCAGTGCGCTGACAGTGAATCGCGACGATTATCTGCGAGCCGATCCCAGCACGCCGCTTCAACAGTTCACGGGCGTTGAAGGCGAACAGCGAGACCTGTACACCGCATATCATGGAGTGTTCACCGAAGCGCTGATGTGCATCGCTCTGCACAGTTGCCTGGAAGCCGGTGTCTTTTCAGAAGTGAGGCTTCACGAACTGTTGGGACGTCTGTCGTTCGTGATGAAGCGATTTCATCTGGATCTATTGAGCTTGAAACACGAGGGGCTGTTCACAGATCGCGGACGGACCGTCGTCCACGAATGCGGCAGGATCTTCGACGACGTGTTTCGTCGAACCAAGGACCGCATCACGGGGTTTGACTTGAGCAACCAATCCTATACGTTCAGCTATGAACACTTTGCGGCATTGAATCCTGCGACCGTCTCGATCGACTGCGGCTGCGGTGTTTGATCAACACAAACTGGGTGTCTCCGTTCGCGTGCCTCGGGAAGATCAGGTGTCCCCTTTCGCGTCCGCTGATCGTTGCCGCATTGACGGTCCGTGGATAGGGTGGTTTTCGAGCGCACCACAACCAGCGACGGCCTCGGACATGACGCTTCAGCAGCCGTTCGATCCAAAATGGGGTTGCACGGATCCTGTAGAACCCATCTTGAGGATGAAGAATTGCAAGTACTCACGCGATACAGGCACTCGTTGCCAACAATTCGCCTGGCATCGTTTGTAGGTGCGTTGCTCTGTTTCGCAGCTGCAGTATCTGGGGCTGATTCCGATCCGCCTCCCAATATCGTCTTCATCTTTATCGATGATCAGGGGTACTACGATTTGGGTTGTTATGGCGCGACGGAGGTCAAGACGCCGCGGATCGATGCGATGGCGAACGCGGGAACGCGTTTTACGGACTACTACGCGGCGGCACCGATTTGCAGCCCGTCCCGCGCGGGCTTGCTGACCGGGTGTTACCCCCGCCGGGTCGGCAACCAGATTTGGGTGCATCGCGCCGATTCGAGATCGGGCATTCATCCCGACGAGTTGACGATTGCCGAGTTGCTGCAGGACAAGGGTTACGCGACCGCTTGCATAGGCAAATGGCATCTCGGATTTCACGAGCCGTTCCTGCCCCGCAATCAGGGGTTCGATCACTACTTCGGACTGCTGCACAATCTTGACCCGGTTGAGGTCGTGTATTTCAACGACAAGGGAGGCGTGCCGCTGATGCGGAATGACGACATCGTCAAGCGTCCGGCCGATCCCGCGGAATTGACCAGGCTTTACACCGACGAGGCGATTGAATTCATTGAGCAAAACAAGGACGGTCCGTTCTTTCTCTATCTGCCGCACACCATGCTCCACAATCCGCTCGGAGTCAGCGAAGGTTTCAAAGGCAGTTCAAACTGGGGCGAATACGGCGACGCGATTCAGGAACTTGATCACAACGTTGGTCGTCTGTTTGATTCGCTGAAACGGTTGGGCATCGACGACAACACGATCGTCATCTATGCCTCGGACAACGGGCGCGGACCGGGGCGGACGCCGGAACAGAAGATCCGCGGGCGCAAGCTCTCGACTTATGAAGGCGGCATGCGCGTGCCGGCCATCGCCTGGGGGCCGGGGCTGGGATTGCAAGCGGGAGCGGAATCGTCAGCGGTCGTGCGCGCCATGGATTGGTATCCGACACTCGCCACGTTCGCGGGGATCAAGATTCCGGAAGGCCGCGTCATCGACGGCCGCGACCTCAGCCCGTTGTTGAAGGGCGAAACCAGAATCGTGCCTCCGCCCGGAATGAAGAAATCGCTCAACGCATTGGTCCCGCTTCGGCGTCGGTGGGATCCAGCCGGCGAATGGGCACCCTTAATCAGTCGAAACGCATACAACGACGCCTTCTTCTATCACGGCAGCCAGGGCGCGCTGGCCGCGGTGCGCTGGCGTAACTGGAAACTCTGTTTGAATCCGAGTCTCGCACTGTACGACCTGGCAAAAGATCCAGGCGAGTCCAGGCTTGTGCGCAATCGAGAGATCGCGCGCAAGCTGCGCGGCATGGCAATCCTGTTCCAGGAAGAGATGCGACTCGACGCTCGGCCAGCCGGAGAAGTCCCACCGCGCCGTGCCGCCGATGCTCGAACCGAGATTCCGCGTGCGACGCTGGACAGGCTGTACGCGAAGCGTGGCGTGACCTATGCGCGTTATGGTGATCGCACACTGGAAATGGACATCTATCGACCGCAGAGGGCATGGGGGGAGTTGCCGGCGGTCGTTTGCATTCACGGTGGCGGTTGGGCGCAGGGCAATCGAGCCAGTCACGCAAAGGTCGCCCAGGCGCTCGCGGCACGCGGGTATGTCGCAGCCACAATCTCGTATCGCCTGAGCGGTGAAGCGTCCTTTCCCGCAGCGATCCACGATTGCAAGGCAGCGGTACGGTTCCTGCGGGCCAACGCAAAACAATACGGTATCGATTCCGATCACATCGGCGCGGTCGGACTTTCCGCCGGCGGACACTTGACGGCCTTGCTCGCGACGTCACACGGAGTCAAGGAACTGGAAGGCCAAGGGGGGAATGCCGACTTCAGTAGCGCGATTCAGGCGGCCGTGCCCCTGGGCGCACAGACGGATCTGCTGTCGCAACGCACGCGGGAAATCTCCAAGGTTAAGGATCGCGGTCGGATCTGGAGACAGTTCCTCGGAGGCACACAACAGGAACAGCCGGCGACTTATCTCCGCGCGTCGCCGCTGTATCACCTGGACAAGCCGGATCCTCCCTGCTGGTTCGTCACCGGCGCACTGGACGATCCCAGCACGCAGGCAGATGGATTTCGCCGGCGAATGGATGCGTTGGGCATCCCATCCGGCCTCACGGTTATCGAGGGCGCGCCGCATCCATTCCTGGGCAAACAAGTTTGGTTTGATGAGATGATCGAAACGGTGGACACGTTTTTCACAAAGCACCTGAAGGATTAGGAGCCGGCTGCGACCACCTTGCTCGTCGATGACTTTTAATTGGCAACCGCAGCAGATTCCGCCGAGGTTGCTACCCGCCACGAACAACGGGTTCTTGATCCCGAGTTTTCCAAGCAAGACAAACGAAGCATCAGCCCGCCGTGGTACTTCGTAAATCTGAACGCTGCAGGCATCCCTGGAGTCGTGGAATCGGAATCAGGAAGTCGTTTCGTGCAGGTGAGCATGGGCGAAGCAACGTCGAACTTCGAGTCGGCTCAACTCTGGCAACACGTGCACCTTGTCGAAGGTGTGACTCTCAACACAGACGGAACGGGCTGCGGAGATTGCCGAAAACTCCCTCCGCCCCTTGTGATCCCAAGTCCCTCTGAGGCTCATCTTCCTGTGTGCCTCATTTCTTCGTCACGCAGTACAAGTACTTATTGCTGCGCAGGAGCACTGTGCCGCCGGAGGCGATTGGGCTGGCGTTGAACGTGCTGTCGTCGTTGAAAGTGTTGTGCGCGAGCTGTTTCATCTCGGGAGTCGCTTCCAGCACATAAGTGCCCTTGTAGCGCGAAACGATATACAGTTTACCATCTCCCACCAGGACGGAAGCATACGGCTGTGCTGGGAACCGTTCCGAGTGGAGAATTTCGCCGTCTTTCATGCGCACGCAATATGCCACTTTGTTGCGGTCGCTGACCCAGTAGAGATGATCTTTGTAGATCACCGGCGAACAGACATTCGCACCGGCCTTGGCCTCCCACAACCGGTGGGATTCCGTCACGTCGCCGCGACCACCGGCTCGTACGGCGATGCACCGCGAGGTACGGCCACCAATCGCGTAGACAACGCCCGCTTGCGAAATGATGCTGGGGCAAACGTAGTCCGGAATGCCGCGACAGCTCCACAGTTGCTCTCCGGTACCCGGATCAAAAGCGAGAATACTGCCTTTGACACTGACAACCAGTTCCCGGCGGCCGTCAGCCACTGCAACCAGATGTGGCGTGTTCCACGACGCCCTCATGCCGCCGGTCCGCCAAGCCTCCTGGCCATCCTTCTTTCTCAGCGCAACGAGCGAGCCGCTTTCGACGCTGGCGTTGACGATCACCAGATCTTTATACAAGACGGGCGACGTGCCGCAGCCCCAGCCGTGTGTGCGCGAACCCACATCCGCCTGCCAGATTTGTTTGCCATCCAAGTCAAACTTGAAAACGCCGGTCTTACCGAAGAACACAAACAGATGTTGGCTGTCGGAAGCAATCGTCGCCGCTGTATAGCCGTGGTCGCGCACCCGCTTCGATTCAGGCAAGCGAGGTTGGATGTGCTGGTCGAAGATGATCTTGCCATCACCGCGATTGACGCACAGCAGATGCAACGTCAGGTCTTCCATGTTGCCGGGGTCGTTGCGGTTCATCCCGTATCCGCTGTAACACGTCATGTAAATCCGATTTCCCAGCGTGATCGGACTCGATGCCCCGTAGCCCGGCAGCGCCCGCTTCCAAGCCAGGTTGTCTTGTTCGCTCCAAGTGACCGGCAAGTTTGTCTCGGCCGAGGCACCCAGGCCGCCGGGACCGCGGAATTGTGTCCAGTCGTCGGCCACTGCGATCGCCGGCGTCATGGCGACGGCGGATAGGACTACAAACAACAACAATGATTTGTTAGCCATGAGAAACTCGCCTTTCGATATACGTCGCGTTCAATCACTGCGTCAGATTCTCGCATACCGGCATCTCGCTGGGAAGATGCCCAGCGCAATGCGGTGATTTGCGACCGTCTCTGCAAGCCAACTGCCTGAATCGACCTAGGGGAGGCACAAAGGGGACACTGGCACAAAGGGGACACCCACGCTTCTCCGTCACTGGTCCGAAAAACTTGCGCACACAGGGTGGGGTCGATCAACGTAACCACTGTGCATCGCATCAGATAAGGATCGTCGCCCACCGCGCATGACCGGCCCGGCGTGGTGGTTCGATCGGCCGCGGTCTCTGCACTGGTCATCTCCGGTGAGTGTCCCGGTTGGGCTCAGCTTGCGTCTGGGTCACCAAGTCTGAGCACTTGGGCTTCTCGCGCCCATGTTGCCTATTTCACCTGGTGGCACGTCATGGCAACCGCCCGTGATCAGGAAGAGTGGGTGTCCCTTTTTGGCACGTCAGGAAGAGTGGGTGTCCCTTTTTGCCCGTTATGCGCGTGTTTGCAGCTCCCATGGTACGGCGATATGCTGAGGGCTGTTCCGAGCATTTTGCCTGTGATCAAGAACGGCCGACCGGCAAGCTCGACCCGGTTGACGATGGCGTTCGGGAACACGCATCGCGGTTTGCGAACTGCCGATTGACGTTGCCTTGCTTGGTCCACAATCAACATCTGGCCGGGAATCGACATGCGCACATTGACGATGACATCCACATTTGCCATTCCCTTGCTGATGTGCAGCGCCGCAAAGTGCCAGGAGGCCATCCCGCCCGACGCGACACCAACGGCCAATCTCTTTGGCATCAAGCAAGAAAACCAGACCGAGGTGTTTGTTGCTTCTGATGTTTCGAAAAAGGTAGAGAAAGCGGTTCGGAACACGCTGGCGGTGGCGGTTGACACTTGGGGTTCGTCCGGCCGATTTGAATATTGGGTGTTGGGAACAGACCGCGCCGCGGCCGTGGAACTGGCGTCCGCCTTTTGCCGGCGTCGCGTTGCGCAGGGGCACATGACCAAACGAGATTGCCTCAGCGACAGCACGAACAAGGACCACGGATTTCTCACCTACCAGGAAATTGGTGCTCAAGCGCTGGCATCTGGAAGGCCACGGGGGAGTGCTGGTCATAATGGTGGCGCTGAGTGGGGCTTCCACAGGATGACTTCGTCCCTGCCACTCGGATTTGCGGGAGTCCTGGATATTGCAGGCGAGGATGAGCAGATCACGATTTTGCACGAGTACTGGCATTCGATGCAAAATGCACTCATTCAGACGAAGGATCACAAACGTCGTCGCGATCTGATGGGCCCCGTGTGGTTTATCGAAGGTTCGGCCGTGGCGATGGCAGAAATCACCTCGGCCAAGCTCTGGGCATCCGGAAAGCTGCCCAAGTGGAATAATTCACCGCATCCCTGGCAGACGCTGCGGCAACGCATGACAAACAAGATGGCTTCTGTTCAGGAAAAAAGAAAAACGTGCCCCACGTTGTTACCCAAATCCTATTCCGGCAAGTGCAGACAATTGGCCTATGACAGTGGCGGATGGGCGATCGCCTACCTGATGCATCGGTCCGGGGAAGATGTGCTCCTCAAGTCGTTTCATCCCCAGGTGGAAAAGTTGGGTTGGGAACCGTGTTTTCGCAAGACCTTCGGGCAAAGTTCAGCGGAGTTTGTCACCGAATTTGAACAGTTCATGGACTTGCCGCTCAGCGAACAGGTCAAAGTTCTGCCCGAGTTCTGACGGCCACATGAGCGGAGCGTCATGGTGTCGTGACAACGTGCGCTGTTACCCTCACGCTGTGCCGTTTTTGAGAACACAAAACGAAAGTTCAGACGATGAAAACCAAGCTCGCGTTGCTCGGTCTCGTGTTGAGCCTCAGTGTTGCATTCGCCTTCGGCCATGCGCCGCAGCAGCAACGCAGTTCGGATCGCCGCATTGATCAGGGTGCTCCGCGCGAACCACGGATCGATCCCGGTTGGGATGCCCCTCGGTTTCCCGATCACGCCGTCTGCTACAAATCTCCCCAAGCAATCGCCGACATTTACGCCAAACTGCTCGGGAAAAAGGGCAAGCCGGTTACGTCTTACGAGAAACCGACGGACGGATCGCTGCGGATCGTCGGGACCGGTCACAGTTTCATGGCGCCCGGATTCCGATCCTTTCCAGCGGTTGTCCGCGCCGCGGGCTACAAGCAACCGCCGCTGCTGACACATACGGGCGGAGGAGTCACCGGGAGTGCGCGCTATAAATGGGAACAGGAGAACGGAATCTTTCAATTTGACGCACAGCCGAAGCCAAAACTGTTGGCGTCAATCTCCGCCGCAGAATGGGATGTGATGGTCTGGGGTCCGTTCTACCGCGACCGCCCCGTGTACTACTCCTGCTGGATCGACTTCTGTCTGAAATACAACCCGGACATGAAGTTCTACCTGATGAACGCCTGGCCCCAGCTCGGACAACTCCGTCCGCGACCCAAGTCGGAAGACGAACTCACCGCCGAGACGATTGCGGAAATGGGTCGGGTGAAACAGGAGGCCAATGCTGGGCTCATCCAAACCCTTAACAAGAAGTATCCGAACAAGGTGTTTGTTTTGCCCACTTGCGAGGCCATGGTTCTGGCCGCCGCACATTTCCATCGCGGCGAACTCCCCGGTGTGGAAGGCATCCATCGCTTGCTGGGCAAGAAAGAGCGTTCCCTGTGGCGCGACATGATCGGCCATCTGGGCCCCGGATTCGGCAACCTCGAAGGCTACGTGTTCTATGCCACGCTCTATGGCAGGTCACCCGAACTCATCGAGGGTGAGGTTCGCTTTCCAGGTTCGGCCGGTTTTCCCAGCCGGGAGCTGGATCGTGTCTTCCGCAAGATTGCCTGGCAAGCGGTCGTGAATTGTCCGCTGTCCGGCGTGACCGACAAGAATCGCGATGGGATCGGAGATGCCCGCCCCTAGCGACAACATGCGGATTCAAGGTCGGCGCGTCAAACCCTTTTCAAATTGACTGAAGTAGCCGCGTTGTTTGACGGTTTCCAGGTACGGTTGCAGATACGTCCAGGTAAACACCGAAGTGCCATGCACTCCCAAGCGTTTGGCGATCCTCAGGTAATCCTGTACGTCCTCCGCTTTGTCAATTTCACCGTGGCTGGTTTTGATTCCCAGGCACAGCGTCACGTCGATCGGGCTACCCAGCGACTTGTTGATCTCCAGAGCACGTCCCATGCGGTCGGCGAACACTTGCAGGTAGCGGTCCGAATAGTTCTTTGGGTAGCAATATCCCGACACGTTGACCATGTTGATGTAGCCCTTCCGGGCCCACGTCTTCCAATCCTGAGCGACGCGGTGGTTTTGAATGACGTGCGGTCCCCAGGAGTAGATGGCTAATGGAATCCCGGGTTGCTGCCGCCGCAGTTCGACGCTGATGGCCCGCATCAGTTCGGTCAGGCTGTCCTCCTTGAAACGCTGCAACTTCCGTCGTTGGTCCGCCGCTGAAACGACTCCCAGTTGTTTCTTGAAGGCGGCGGCTCCATGGGGATCCAATTGCATCGGCCTGTTGTTGAATCTCAGATAGTCCAGCAGCATGCCATCCGGTTTGTATTTCTCGACGATCTCGCGCATGACCGAGACGACCCAGGCCCTGGCTTGTGGATGGCAGGGACTGATGTGGCCGATGCGCCGGCCCTTGTCGTCCCTGAGTGCCCATTCCGGGTGCTGCTCGAGAATGCCCCGCAGCTCGTGCTTGCCACATGCCAGGACGCAAGTGACCGGGTAAACCTGCAATCCTCGAGCTCGTGCTGCGCGGATGATGAATCGCAGCGGATCCCAGGTGCCGTAGTATCGAATGGGCACGATTTCACTGGGGTACATGGCGGTGCCGGTTGTGGTCGTGGCATAGGGCATGACAACACGCAGCCCGCTGGCCTGGAATCGATCGAGGTGTTCTTCGAGCACTCGTTCCCGGTCGCGAATACTGGAGCTCCGTTCAACCAGCTTGTGGATATTCACATACGCGCCCATGAAGGGTTCGTCGGCACGCGATACGCTCCCGGTGACGCTGACGCCAGCGATTATCAACATCAGACATCGAACGGGAATCGTTGTTGGCATTTGCATCTGAGTGTGCCTGGAAGCCAGACGGATTATCAAACCAGCTTGGATTCTCGCACAAACAACTCCCGAATCTCAACAACAACGACCTGACGCCGGATTTCGTCTACAGGGATTCCGGTTCGTAATAAACGTGGTGTTGCGAGGGATCCGGGGTCCGATGCGACTCCAGCCATCCAGCAACCAGCACCTGGATATGCGGACCGGCATCCAGGCTGCGGACGACGCGCACCGCGTTCGGCAAGGGTCCGGTATGTCCCCGAACCCGGCGGGGGTGGTTTGTGTCCTTCTTTGTGTGGTTCGCCTCGTCAGTGCGCACATGTGGCCCTCGTTTGGATTCGACAACCGGCGTTTTTCGGCTAGGATGCGGCTGGGCGGTTGTGCGAACGGAACGTCACATGATCACAGGAGACGACCATGAAAGCCGATTTGACCGACATCACGCTCGTCGTGGATCGCAGCGGATCGATGGCGGATGTGTGCGACGACGCCGAAGGCGGCGTCAACACATTCATCAGCCAGCAGGCCAAGGAGCCGGGCGAAGCACTGCTCACCTTGGTGCAGTTTGACACCGAGTATGAGTTTTTGCACAAGGGTGTCCCCATTCACAGCGTTCCCAAGTACAAACTCGTACCACGTGGGATGACCGCCCTGCTGGACGCCGTGGGACGCGCGATCAACGAAACGCGGGAGCGGCTGGAAAAGATGGACGACGCGGAACGTCCGGGCCTGATCATTTTTGTGGTCATGACCGACGGCCATGAGAATTCGAGCGTGGAGTTCAACAAGTCGCTGATCAGGGAGATGATCGAGCGACAACAGAGCAAATGCGACTGGCACTTCACCTTCTTGGGTGCGAACCAGGATGCGTTTTCTGAGGCCGGTGGCATGGGCATCGACTCGGCCGGTGTGGCGGAGTTTTCCACGAACAAAGTCGCGGCGACCTACGAGGCCACCGCCGGCAAAGTGTCTCGCATGCGCGCCCAGCGTCGCGCGGGGGAAACCGTGAACAACGCGTTTACCGACGAAGAACGGGATCAGATGACGTGAGACAAAAGGGACACCCACTTTCCTGAGTCACTGGTGAATATCTCGACCGGGCTTAGCGTGCGGCGGGTGCTTCTCGCCTGAGGAGATCAACTTCGCACACCCATGTCGCCCATTCATCCCCAGGGACAGCACGGCCACAAGTGGCGTTCAGCAGGAGTGGGTGTCCCCTTTTGGTCTTTAGCAGGAGTGAGTGTCCCCTTTTGGCCTTGTGGTCGGCGATCGCAGTGCCCGTCCACAGTCCAGGGCGGTTTCGAGGTGCGGCTTGCTGAGTGAGACAACTTGCAAATCGCGGAGTGGGCCACGATACTTCAACGGGTGGCGCTTGCGGTGGTTTGTGGAATACCGTCCGGGTCGCGCGGGCAGCGGCAGCCGACGCGCCCGGTCTCGCGGCGCTGCCGCCCATATCGACGACACCCACACGCGCCCGTAGCTCAGCTGGATAGAGCAACGGACTTCTAATCCGTAGGTCGGAGGTTCGAATCCTCCCGGGCGTGCTTTGTAAAGCGTGATCTGATCGCGGTTTCGGACCGGTCTCTGACGGGCTGATCCGTTGTCGTTTCGGGATTCTGTACCGGGTTTGCACTCATGTTGCCTGTGACGTTGATTTCCATTTCAGCCCGGCCGGCAATTCCGGTGCATGCGATTGTTATGGGCCTTTTCGAATGGCCCGATGCTTCGCGATGTATGCGATGTCTTCAATGGTCTTGAATACACGCATGATTGAATCTGTGTGTGTTCTGTTTTTGACTTTTTCCAGCCAGAAGTCCGCGCCTTCCGTCACCATGCCTTCGTTGGCTGCGTTCATGCTGGAGTGAGCAATCAACACGGGACGATCATCTTTGCCTTCAAACCACCTGATCACTTCAACACCGAGTCGCTCGCCGATAAAGAAATCCAGAAACAAAATGTCGGGGACGTTGCCGCTGTCGAGTTCATCGATGAGAGTGGCGATGTCATAGAATGACCGAAGTTCACAGGCTTGTTTCAGTGGTTCGGCGAAGCTGTTCGACCACGTCTCGTGGTTCTCTCGCTTGTCATCAACAAACCACAGTTTCATGCCATCAGTTCCATAACGACCGTATTCACCGGGCGGCGGCTCAATCGGATTACGTTTGAATAGCCAACAAGCGTAAGCGAAGGTGCAGAGGTCGAGAAGCCGGAAGACGAGCGTACTCCGGTACAACGGGTTGTTGTGCGGCATCGCATTGTCTGATCGGCGTGCGCAAAGCTCCTACTGCTCCTGTTCGATTTTCGGAGCGTATTGCTTCGCCTGCTCGTCGTGGAGAGCCAGCCAGTCCAGGACGAAGATTGGTCCGTCCGCTTCGGTCTGACCCTCACCAATATCGACAATCGACTTATCCGCGTCGTCGGGATGCCAGATGACGTAGCGATTGTCGAAGCCCGGCCGCGGGAAGCCGGAAAGAGTGAGCTTCTTCAGGACGGTCATCGAGTCATTGATGATGCCCGCAGCCATCTGAGCACTCGTTGCTCCACCGGTGCGCTTGGCAATCCAGATTTCGTACGATTCGTATTCATCAAGTTTATACTGTGGTTTGTTGGCAGTCTTGCGCTGGAGCGACACGCGGTAGCCCTGGCCATTGAAGTGCTCATCGAGCAGTTCTCGAATCCGTACACCGAAGTCGAGATAGCTGTCATCGTCGACCTCGGGAGTCGCGCCGCGAAAGCGATTCAGCTTCTCGATACGTTGCAATTGCCTGGTCATCAAGTTGAGCGAGGTGTTCGCCTTGTCAACGATCTGCTCAATCTTCTCGGAGTTGTTTTCGATCAGGTCTTTGGCCTGCTCGGCGACTGCTTTTGAGTTCTCAGCCGTCTCCTTGAACTTCTCGATTGGCAGCGCGGCCACTTTAGTGGAGGCGGTGATCGCGAGGTACGTCACCGCACCGAACGCGACAACGCCTACCGCGGCACAAATCTGAATCAGACGATTCCTAAGAGTATTGTCGCTGCTCATCGGTTTGACTTTCGAGCAAGACGATAGGTAATGGGTTTGTGTGCCCACATCTCCAACGTGCTGAACGACCCCCGATCGTGGTACCACCCCGAGTGAGAGAATCCGGGTTCAGTGGTCGGACTGTGATCTGAAGGGTTCAGCGTTGCCGAGTCGTGCAAAACACAGTTGGCCGCAAAGGCGGCCGGGGTCTGATAGTCCAAGGCACTATGCCGTCGCTGATGGTTGTCGTCAAGACGCCAGCGGTCGATGACCCAGCGCGCGTCCTCCAATCCCAGGAACAATTCTCGATTGAGCAACTCGTCCCTCAGCTTTCCGTTGAACGACTCGACGTAGCCGTTTTCCCAGGGACTGCTCTTGGCAATAAACAGCGTGTTGACGCCGGCCTGGGGCAACCAGCGGCGCACACTGTGAGCAACGAACTCAGGGTGTTCGACCGACGCGGGTCACTGCACCGAACGGCAAGGTTCTTTCGACGAAGAGTCGCTCGTACGGATGTGTTCTTGCGCCAAATCTGCCACAATCAACGATTGCGGGCAGGTGAAGCGAACTTACCTCGCACAGGCGAAGCACGGCCGAGGACGTGGATGAAGATCAGACAATGGCGAACGTCACGTGGGTGCCTTTCGGTTCCGCTGCTGACCGTGGTTCTTATCCTGTTGCCGACGTCGGATACGTGCCGGGCTGAAGGGCCGCCAGTGGTTCCCGCGACCTCCGTCTCCGGCAAGTCCGCTGATCAGTCACCTCCGAAGCCTGCTGGCCGCAGAGTCAAACTGCCGGGGCTGGTGATCGACTTACAGCGGCGATGTGTGGACCTGGAAGCGGTGATCTGCCTGGAACGCGGTTTTCTGGAGTTGATCGCGTGTACGAAGGGCACCAAGCAGCACGAGTCGATTGTCGCTGTGTCGGCCCGCGCGATGCACGTTCACACGGCACTCCTGCTGCTCGGCGCGCAGAACGGACACCCGGCGATGCGGAAGCCGGTTGATCAAGAAAAGACGCGCTGGGTTCATGTGCCACCGCGAGGTGATCCGATAGAGGTCTTTCTGGTCACGAAAGGCAAACACGGTCTGCCGGTCGAACGACCGATCAGCGCATTCATCATCCGCTCCACCGAACGCATTGACGAGGTCGACGGCGCAGTCATCGTCGCGCCCGGCGCGGCAGGGAAACGCAGGGTCAAGGACCAGGACGTTCGTCTGCCGCACACGTTTGTCTTTGCTGGATCACACCTTCGCGACAACGGAGATGGGCCGCGTCGGTATCTGGCGGATGTCAGCGGCAACGTGATATCGATTGCGACCTTCGGAGACGAAGTGCTCTGCCTGCCGTTTCGGCAGACCCAGGAAAATGGCGCGCTGATGTGGCACATCAAGCCCGAGTCGCTACCCCAAGTTGGAACGCACGTCATACTGCGCCTGCGTCCCAGACGGCAGCCGGTGAATTCGCAAAATGTCGCGCCAAAAGGCGACGGTACAGACGGTGGTGATTCGACACCCGGTGATTCGACGGCCGACAAAGATCAGGACAAAGCTACTCCATGAAACACAAATGGATTCTCTGGCTGACGATTGTCGGCGCAGCGCTGGCAATGCCCGACGCCCGTACGCAGGCCATGGAACGCGAGACCTTTGTGGTCGCTGAGCACCAGGCATTTGTTCTGGAGCCGTCCGAGTCCACGCGCGTTGCGGGACCAATGCCCTGGGTGTGGTATGCCCCCACGCTGGGCCGGAATCTTCCGGGCAGCGCCGAAAAGTGGATGTTCGACCGACTCCACGCGGCGGGAATTGCCATCGCCGGTGTGGATGTCGGAGAGAGCTACGGCAGCCCGCAAGGACGTGCGGTGTATCAGGCGCTCTACGAGCAACTGACGCAACATCGTGGCTACAGCACCAAGCCGGTGTTGCTGGCCCGCAGCCGTGGCGGACTGATGCTCTATAGCTGGGCCGTCGAACATCCGCAATCGGTGGCCGGCGTGGCAGGGATCTATCCCGTGTGCAACATCGCCAGCTATCCGGGGATTGTCAGGGCCGCGCCGGCGTTTGGCTTAACGGCCAAGCAACTGCAACAGGAACTCGCTGAGCACAATCCGGTTGATCGATTGGAAAAACTGGCCGCGGCACGTGTTCCGATCTTTCACATTCAGGGCGACTCGGACCGGGTCGTCCCGCACGAAAAGAACTCCGGGTTGCTGGCCGAGCGGTACAAGGTGTTCGGCGGCCCCATCGAAGTCGAGTTGATTCAGGGACAGGGTCACAACATGTGGCGCGGCTGGTTCGAGTCCCAGCGGTTGACCGATTTCATGATCGCCAGAGCCTTGGGCTGGCCGAATTTCGAACTGGGGACACCCTTTGTGGACGGTGCGATTCTGCAGCGGCAGAGCCCCGTGCCGGTGTGGGGTTGGAGCAAGCCGGGTGAGATGGTCACTGTCGAGTTTGCAGGACAGAAAAAGAGCGGCCTGGTGAATGGCCGGGGCAAGTGGACCGTGACACTCGATCCGCTGGAGGCCTCAAAAGCAGAACGCGAATTCCAGGTGACGAGTGGTGCAAATGCCATCACGCTCAGTGGTGTCCTGGTTGGCGAAGTGTGGTTTTCTTCCGGTCAATCGAACATGGACTGGATCGCCGGCAAGTCGATGTGCCGTGATCTGGCGAACACACTCGCGCGTTCCAAGGAAGAAATCCCGATTCGTGAGTTCAATGTCGACATCGGCTCGTCGCTGTTTCCTCAAAGTCGCACGACGGCGAAAGAGGGTTGGAAACGATCCAAGGCGGCCGGCGGTTTCTCTGCGCTGTCGCTCGCGTTTGCCTGGGAGCTGTACCGGGAGCTCAAGGTGCCGATCGGCATTGTCCGCAGCACACACGGTGCAACTCCGATCGAGACCTGGACGGCTTACGAGGGATTTGCCGATCACCCGCAACTGCAGGACATCGCCCTGCGTGTGCGCCAAAGCAATCCCGCGACCCGTGATGCAACGCACGCATTCAACGCTTACTTCGGGCAGCTCAAGAACTGGCAGCGGGCAAGTGAAGACCTGATCAACCGTGGGAGTACGGCTTTGCCGCGTCCGAAGTTGCCGGGGATTGCCGACGACTGGAAGGGCGCGACGCGGATGTTCAATCGCAAGATTGCTCCGTTGATTCCCTACGCGATCCGTGGCGCCATCTGGTGTCAGGGTACCAGCAATGCCGACGACGGCCGAATCTATGCGGCCAAGCTGGAAGCGCTCATCAACGGCTGGCGCAAACACTGGGGTCGGCCGGATCTGCCGTTTTACTTCACACAGCAGCAGCACTACGGCGCACCGGATCCGAACCAGGTTGGCTTCGCCGACCTGCGCGCGGCGCAGACACTTTTCTTCCGCCGCGCGCAGCATGTTGGCATGGTGCCCCAATACGATCTGAACAGTGCCCGTCCCACGGGGATTCACTATTTCAACAAGCTGGACCCCGGCAAACGGCTCGCGCGTTGGGCTCTGGTTCATCAATACGGCAAACACATGGCCTACACAGGTCCGATCTACAAATCCCACAGCATTCAGGGCGGTACCGTCCGCGTGCGGTTCGAACAGCGGGGACCTGGCGGCGGCCTGATGGTGGCCAGCAAAGGGATGCAGGCCGATGCCCGGAAGGACCCGGCAGCCTATGTCGAACCGGCGCGTGAGACACCTGGCGAGCAGCTGAAGCACTTCCGACTGGCCGGCCGGGACAAGGTCTGGCATCCGGCCGTCGCCGTCATCGACGGCAACGACGTTTTGGTGACGAGCCGGGCGGTGCCGGAACCGCGCGGTGTGCAGTACGCCTACAGTGCCACGCCCATGGGGGCCAATCTTTACAGCCGCGGTGGTTTGCCCGCAGTTCCCTTCGCGTATTTCGACGGCCGGCAGATGTTCAACGAAGATGATCCGGACATCGTCGCCGCAGCCCAAGCCGAAGCCATACGCAAGTACGGCAAGAAGACGTATCTGCTGCCCTCGACATTGTTCCGCGATCGTTGTGTATTGCAGCGTGATCGCGCGGTGCCCGTATGGGGTCACGGAATACCCGGCAGTGAGATCACCGTTTCCTTTGGCGGGCAAATCCAGAAGACCAACGTGGATGAATTCGAGCGCTGGCGGGTCACTCTCGATCCGCTGCCGGCCTCTGCCAAGGGACGCAACTTACTGATTCGCAGCAGTGTCAACGAGGAACGCAAGATCCGCGATGTGCTCGTCGGCGACGTCTGGATCATCAGCGGATCGCGTCAGTTGGACGGCCAGTTGATCCGCCCATCGAAGGACAAGCCGATTGCGTTGAAAGCGCTGCCGCTTGTGCGCGAGTTCCGTATCAAGACGAAGGCGCGTCGCTTCCGCACGCCCCGCAAACTGCGCATGGAAATCGGCGGCGGCAGATACCTGGCGTCGTGGCAGCCCGCGGACTTCGACGATGTTGGGGATCCGCCGTCGGTCGTCGCTTATCATTTCGCGGCGCGAGTCCAGCAGCCCGGTGTTCCGGTCGGCGTCGTTACGCTCGGCGCCGAAAACCCGCCGATTACGTGGGTGTCGCACAAGGCCCTGCAGACGGCCGCCGGATTTGAAAAGGAACGCGACGATCTGAACCTCGGCTATCCGAACACCGATGTCTGTAAACAAGCCGTCGCCGATTACATCCAGACCGTCAAGCGGTACAACCAGCAGGTGGCGACGCTGCTGAAATCAGGACAAGACATCCCACCGCAACTCGCCGAATCCGCACCGGTCTTCCCGGAACCCTATTACAACCAGTGGGTCGCTCGCACCGAGACGCCCACGCACACTTACAACTTCTGCATCAGTCCGCTGACGCCGTTCGCGGTCCGTGGCGTGGTCTGGATTCCAGGCAAAGACAGCATCGGTGACGATGTTGCCAAGTATGCCGCTGCTCTCGAGGTTTACGCCGGAAGCCTGGCCACAACGTTTGGCCAGAAGCAGGTTCCGTTCTTTTACGCACAGCCGGCGGGTTCACTCGTCGAGGGTATCACGGCACCGCGGTTCCCAGGTGATACAGGAATTGAGTTCGACCAGTGGCCGAAGCAATTAACAGACATC
>Ga0315336_1002936_pt1 | contig 24254 bp, 16 predicted proteins | sample ASW5metaG_FD_204512 | JGI IMG/M metagenome (GOLD analysis project Ga0315336, IMG submission 204512) | Ammonia-oxidizing marine archaeal communities from Monterey Bay, California, United States - ASW #5 | ecosystem: Environmental > Aquatic > Marine > Intertidal zone | place: USA: California... | reverse complement strand
GAACTCGCTGTGGTGGCAGGTCAGGCGAACCTGTGCCATGCCGGCCCGGCCATTGGTGTTGGGGATTTCCACCCCGTAAACCACGGACTCCTGAATGCCATCAAAACCATCCAAAATCTGTTCCACTTCGGTGGTGGACACGTTTTCGCCTTTCCAGCGGAAGGTATCGCCCAGACGATCCACGAACTGCGCATGGCGGAAGCCGATATCGCGCATCATGTCGCCGGTGTTGAACCAGGCGTCGCCCTTCTTGAAAACGTCACGGAAGATGGATTTTTCGGTCTTCTCCGGGTCGGTGTAGCCGTCAAATGGGGTCTTGTCGGTGATCTCGCCGAGCATCAGGCCGGATTCGCCCTTACCCACCTTGATCATGTTACCGCTGCTGTCGCGTACCGGCTCGTCCCGTTCCTTGTCGTATTTGACGATGGCATAGCTGACAGGAGAGAAACCCACGGTGTTGTCGAAGTTGAATACATTGGTAAAAGCTACATTGCCTTCTGAGGAGGCATACAGCTCTACCACGCGGTCAATGCCGAAACGATCCTTGAACTCTTTCCAGATGCTCGGGCGCAGGCCGTTGCCAACAATGGTGTGAACCTTATTGTCCTGGTCATTGGGCTTTTCCGGTTGCTCGTGCAGATAGCGACACAATTCGCCTACATAACCAAACGCAGTACAGCCGTGACGGCGGATATCTTCCCAGAAGCCGCTGGCGGAGAACTTGCGCGCCAGTACCAGGGTGCCTGCAGGGGCCAGCACTGATGCCCAGCAGATGACCATGCCAGTGGCGTGGTAGAAGGGCAGGGTGGTGTAAAGGCGATCGTCAGCATTGAGGCGTACCGCCGAATAGCCAAACCCACCGTAAGCCTTTTCCCACCGACCGTGGTTGAACACCACGGCTTTGGGCAGGCCCGTGGTACCGGACGTATAAATGTAGAACAGCGGATCACGGAGGAAAGTCTGCTTGCTGGAAGCCGGGTTCTCGCTGGAGCAGTCCTTGATTTCGCTGGCCAGGTTCTTGTAGCCGGCGGGAGCGTCACCCGGGTTTTCCAGGGTGTCCTGGTCGGCGAAGAAAAAGAAATTATCCTTAAGATCCAGGTCGCCGCGAATCTCTTCCACGGCTTCTACCAGCTCCTCACCAATAATGGCGGCCTTGGGTTTCACCAGATTGAAAGAATGGACCAGTACTTTGCCACGCTGGGAGGTATTGATCAGCGCAGCGCAAACGCCCATTTTGGCACAGGCGGCTACGGTGACTAGCAGTTCCGGGCGGTTTTCGATGTTGACGGCGATAGTGTCGCCTTTTTTCAGACCGATGGAGGCCAGGTAATCTGCCAATCGGTTAGCCCAGGCATTGAACTGCTTATAGGTAAGCTCGGTGTCTTCGTAGATCAGGGCGGCGCCGTTGGGGTTCATGCCGGTGGCTCGCTCGATGGCCATGCCCAGCCCCAAAGGCTTGGTCGTGTCAGTGATCTTGGCCATCCGCGAGCCCTTGATCAGGCCTGGCAGATTGCTGACCACCTCGGGAACCTTGGACAGAAGCTTGGGCAACGTGATGATGTCGGCGCTGCTCATAGGATCTCCATTAGTCTGTGTTCTTGGAAGGCCCAGGCACAAAACACCACGGGATCAATCGATACAGGCCAGTCATTCGATCACGGCATGTAAACGGTTATCCGCAGGCTGTTCAGCCGGGAACCCAGTATTGGCAAGCGGGCGCTTACCTTAACCGTAGCACCATGGCAGGGCAAGAGCCCTGCCCGGGAGCTGTGCCGGAGCAGATTGTAGCGGTCCGTTTTGGCCTTATCTGCCCGATGCAAATTGAAGCACAGTGGAGTGTCCCTCTCCGTTTGCAAAATGTCACTGACGGATTATGACTCTGAGTCGTCCGCCTTGATATTGACCAGTAGTTGCTGGCGTTTCACCTGACCGCCAACCGTCAGATCCACGGTTTCCACGGTGCCATCACAATCCGCCTTGAGGCTGTGTTCCATCTTCATGGCTTCCATGATCACCAGCACCTGACCCCGTTTTACGACATCACCGGCCTTCGCGCATACCTCAATCACTGCCCCATCCATGGGCGCGCGAATCTGGCCGGAACCGGCCTGATCACTGCTGCCCGCTGCGCTGTGGGTAGCATCCTCGAAACAGACGCTGTGGCCTTGGCATTGCAGCCAGCTTTGTTTGCCATCCTGGTACATCCGGTAGCTCTGGCGAATCCCATCGATGCTCGCCAGGCCTGGGCCCAGTGGCTCGATGCGGTGGTTGTCCTCGCCGACGATCAGTTCGGCATGGTTGCCCTGATAGCGGATGTACACGGTCTGCTCGTGTTCGCCACAGCGGAGCTGGACCGGTTGGGCCCCCAGGGTGCTGGAGTGCCAGCCGCGTAGCTCGGTTGTTGGCGTCTCCACTTCACAGCGGAGCAGGGCGGCCAGGGCCCACAATTGGCTTGGCGGGATGTCGCCGGCCATGCTGGCGTCGTCGGCAAAGTCCTGGCCGATAAACGCCGTGGTGGCTTCGCCCCGGGCAAACACCGGGTGACGCAAAATGGCAGCCAGGAAGGTCCGGTTATCCCGGACTCCCATCAGTACCGTGTCCTGCACAGCGCGGATCAGGCGTCGCCGGGCGTCCTCGCGGCTGTCGCCTACGGCAATAATCTTGGCCAGCATGGGATCGTAGTGACTGCCCACCTCATAGCCTTCGGTCAGGCCGTGATCAATGCGCACGCCGTCGCCGCTGGCCGGTTGCCAGCGCAGTACCGGGCCGGTTTGTGGCATGTAGTTCTGGGCCGGGTCTTCCGCGTACAGGCGGACTTCCATGGCATGGCCGGTGAGGGTGACCTGCTCCTGGCTGAGTGGCAGCGGTTCGCCCCGGGCGACCTTGATTTGCCAGGCCACCAGATCCAGACCGGTGACCAGTTCGGTGACCGGGTGCTCCACCTGCAGCCGGGTGTTCATTTCCAGAAAGAAGAAATCGCCTTCCGGCGCCAGCAGAAATTCTACGGTGCCGGCCCCCACATAGTTGCAGGCCTTGGCGGCATTGACCGCTGCCTCGCCCATCTGTTGACGCAGGGTCTCGTCCACGGCCGGGGAGGGTGCCTCTTCCACCACTTTCTGGTGGCGGCGCTGTACTGAACAATCTCGCTCACCGAGATGGATCACATTGCCGTGGCGGTCACCGAACACCTGGATTTCCACATGCCGTGGCTGCATTACGGCACGCTCCAGGATCAGCTCGTCACTGCCGAAGGCACTGTTTGCTTCCTGGCGGGCACTCTTTAGCTGGGCGGTAATGTCGTTGGCGTCGGTGACCACCCGCATGCCGCGGCCGCCGCCGCCGGCGCTGGCCTTGATCATCAGCGGCAGGCCGATGCGTTCGGCTTCCTTCAGCAGGGTGGCGTCGCTCTGGTCTTCACCTTCGTAACCCGGAATGCAGGGCACACCAGCCTCGATCATGGCGATCTTGGACAGGCGCTTGGAGCCCATCAGATGGATGGCATCTTCATCGGGGCCGATAAAGGTGATGCTGGCGTCCTTGCAGGCTTTGGAGAAACCGGCATTTTCCGAGAGGAAACCATAGCCTGGGTGCACCGCGTCGGCGCCGGTCTTGCGACAGGCATCCAGCAGGGCTTCCACATTCAGGTAGGAGGCGCTGGCCAGGGCCGGGCCCACGCATACAGCTTCGTCAGCCAGTTGCACGTGACGGGCACCCGCATCCGGCTCGGAATAGACCGCCACGGTCCGGTAGCCCAGTGACTGGGCAGTGGCGATAACCCGGCAGGCAATCTCGCCACGGTTGGCAATCAGGATTTTTTCAAAGCTCATTGTGGTTCCTTACCGGTTAACCGGTTGAAAATGCTCCCCTGTAGGAGCTTGCTTGCAAGCGAACCATTGGTGATGGGTGTGCCACATCGGTTCGCCTGCAAGCAGCCTCCTACGGTGTATCGATTCAACTCTTTTATTGATTCCAGGACGCCGGACGTTTTTGTACGAACGCCATGGTGCCTTCCTGGCCTTCTTCGCTGCTTACGGCGGCGGCGAAATCCTTCGCTGCCTGGTCCAGCAATGACTCCATGGGTTCATGGCCCACGTCCAGTACCAGCGCTTTGGTCACCCGGTTGGCATGGGGCGCGCATTTGCGAACCGCTTTCAGGGAGTCTTCCAGCAGGGCATCAAGGCCATCTGCGTCGGCGGCCACTTCGTGGACAATGCCCAGTCGTCGGGCTTCTTTGCCCTGGAAGCGGATGCCGGTGAGGGCCAGCCGTCGGGCCTGGGTAAGGCCGATGCGCTCCACCACAAAGGGGGCGATCTGGGCGGGAATAACCCCGAGGCCGGTTTCCGGCAGGCCGAAGGTGGCGCCGTTGTGGGCGATGGCCACATCGGAGATGCAGGCCAGACCAAAACCGCCCCCTAGCACCGCGCCTTCCAGCACCGTAATCACGACCTGGGGCTGCTGGTTGGCGGCGGTGATCATTTCTCCGAAGCGTCGATTCAGCTTCTGAAAAGCATCGCTGTCGCCGCTGGCAGCCTGCTGGCGGGCGCCTGCCATATCCTTGATATCGCCGCCGGCACAGAAGTGACCGCCTGCGCCACGCAGCACAATGGCACGCACGTCGGTGTCATCCTTAATTGCCTCGAACACCGCCATCAGCTCGTTGACCATGGTCAGGCTCATGGCGTTACGGCTGTCGGGACGGTTCAGGGTGATATGCAGAACCGGACCATCCTGGTTGAGCTGCAAAGTGTCTGTTTTCGGTAGCGTCATCATGCGCTCCTCTCAACATGTCTTCAGGGCCGCTGTAGGAGCGGCGCTTGAGGCGCGAACAGAATATGAGTTGCGAGGCGCGAGTTACGAGGTCCGAAAACCTGAAACACGGTGGTTCGGTTATGCATTTCGCTTCTCGTAACTCGCTTCTCGCTCCTGGGGTTTCGCGGCTCAAGCGCCGCTCCTACAGCGGGCAGTATTCCGGGGCCGGGTGTCCTGTTATTTCTTCTTCCCCGGCAGGATGTCCATGGTCTTGCAGATAATGCCCAGCATGATTTCGTCGGCGCCGCCGCCGATGGAGCCCAGACGGCCGTCGCGGTAAAGCTGGCCGGCGGGGTTCTCCCACATGAAGCCGTTGCCGCCCCAGTACTGCAGGCAGCCATCGGCTACTTCACGGCTCAGACGACCGACTTTCAGTTTGGCCATAGACGCCAGCTGCAAGACGTCCTTGCCGTTGATGTACATCTCGCAGGCCCGGTAGGTGAGGGCGCGCAGGGATTCCACTTCGGTCTGCAGTTCGGCCAGGCGGAAGTGCACGGTCTGGTTGTCGATCAGCGGCATGCCGAACACCTGACGGTCCTTGGCGTAGGCGATGGTTTCGTCAATCACGTGCTGCATGCCCATCAGGCTGTTTGCGGCAGCGAACAGACGCTCTTCCTGGAACTGCATCATCTGCATCATGAAGCCCATGCCTTCCTGGCCGACCAGGTTGCGCTGGGGCACTCGCACGTTGTCGAAGAACACCTGGGCGGTTTCCGAGGAGCGCATGCCCAGCTTGTGCAGGGGTTTGTCCACGGTGATGCCAGCGGCGTCTTTCGGCACGATGATCAAAGACTTGTTCATGTGCGGCTTGCCGTCTGAGGTCTGCGCAAGCAGGCAGAACCAATCAGCGCTGGGGGAGTTGGTGATCCACATCTTGGTGCCGTTGATCACGTAGTCGTCGCCGTCCTTGGTGGCAGTGGTCTTGATAGCGGCCACATCGGAACCCGCATGCGGTTCGGACACGGCGATGGAGGCCACCATGTCACCGGCAATGGCCGGTGCAAGATAATTCTGACGCAGTTCGTCGGAACCGAAACGGGCCAGGGCAGGGGTGGCCATGTCGGTCTGTACCCCGGTGGAAAGCGGAACACCACCACAGTGAGTGCGGCCCATCTCTTCGGCCATCACCATGCCATAGGAGTAATCCAGCCCCATGCCACCGAACTCGACCGGCTTGGTCACACCGAGCAGACCCAGATCGCCCATTTTCTTAAACACCTCATGAATGGGAAAGCGCCCGGCTTCTTCCCATTCCTTGACGTGGGGGTTCAGTTCTTTCTCGACAAAGTTGCGTACTGTGCGGCGCAGTTCTTCGTGTTCTTGAGTGAAAAGCATGATTTCGGTTCCTGTTGTGTTCGTTACGCAATGCGTGCTGTTGAATGCTTACGGCTACTGAAAATTCCGAGGAAGAATTGATAATTGAAAATGGATAATTGATAACGAAAAACAGGGTGCGCGGAGGATGACTTGCAAGTTAATTCATGCCTTGTTCGCGCCGTTATCAATCATCAATTCTCCATTATCAATTGCTTCACAGCCTTGCCACCCCGAACGCATTCGGGTGTAGCTCGCGATGTTGGGCGTCGGCGCAGATGTCCAGGGCATAGGCGACCACGCGGCGGGTGTCGCGGGGGTCGATGATGCCGTCGTCCCATAGCCGGGCCGTGCCGTAGAGCGCGGTGGACTGGCTGTCGAGTTTCTGGGCGGTGGTCTGCTGGAGCATGTCGAGCACCTTCTCGTCCGGCTCAATGCCGTTGGCGCGCTGTTTGGCTTCGGCCACGATGCGCAGCACCATGCCGGCCTGCTGGCCACCCATGACGGCAACTTTGGAGTTGGGCCAGGCAAAGATGAAGCGCGGATCGAGACCGCGGCCGCACATGGCGTAGTTGCCTGCGCCGTAGGAGCCACCGACGACGATGGAGATCTTCGGCACCCGGGCGTTGGCCACGGCCTGCAGCATTTTCGAACCGTGCTTGATGACGCCGTTCTGTTCCGCGTCGGTGCCCACCATGAAGCCGGTGGTGTTGTGAAGGAACAGTAATGGTCGACGGGTCTGGTCGCAGAGCTGGATGAACTGGGCGGCCTTGGCAGCGCCTCGCGGGGTGATCGGGCCATTGTTGCCGATGATGCCCACGGGCTTGCCTTCGATGGTGCTCCAGCCGCACACGGTGGCGCTGTCCCAGTCGTTCTTGAAATCCAGGAAATCGGAGCTGTCGGCGATGCGGGCAATGATCTCGCGCACGTCGTAGGGTTTCTTGGCGTCGGCGGGTACCACACCGAGCAATTCCTCGGCATCGTAGCGGGGCGGTTCGATCTTGTCGCTAGCCGGTGCTGCCCGGCGCCAGCCCAGCAGCTTGACCAGATCCCGGGCCTGACGAATGCCGTCCGCATCGTTTTCCGCCAGGTATTCGGCGGTGCCGGCGGTGCCGGCGTGCATTTCGGCGCCACCCAGTTCTTCATCGGTGGCGATTTCGCCGGTGGCGGCTTTCAGCAGCGGAGGGCCGGCCAGGAACATCTTGGCGCGCTCGCGGACCACTACCACGTAGTCAGACAGGCCTGGCTGATAGGCGCCACCGGCGGTGGCGTTGCCGTGTACCACGGTGATCTGCGGAATGCCGGCAGCGGACAGCCGTGCCTGGTTGGCAAAAGTGCGGGCGCCGTCCACGAACACTTCTGCCGCATAGTTCAGATTGGCGCCGCCGGATTCCACCAGGCTCACCACCGGCAGCTTGTTTTCCATGGCGATGCGCTGCAGGCGCAGGGTTTTATGCAGGCCAGAGGGCGAAATGGTGCCGCCCTTGATGGCGGAATTGGAGGCAGTAACCAGGCAACGAACGTCGGACACATAGCCGATGCCGGCAATGGTGCCGCCGCCGGCTTCGGTACCGTCCTTGTCATCGTGCATCTTGTAACCGGCCAGGTTCATCAGGCTCAGGAATGGCGAACCGGTGTCCAGCAGGCGGGAGATACGCTCATGGGGCAGTAGCTGGCCACGTTTCTCGAACTTGGCGCGCTTGCCTTCTGCGGTATCCACCACGGCCTGCTCGATGGCGCGGAATTCTTCCACTGCCGCCAGCAGGGCGTCGCGGTTCTGCCGGTATTCCTCGCTGTTCGGGTCCAGTGCGGATTCAATGACTGACATTACAGGTCCTTGAAGACATCGGGGGTGGTGGCACGGTGGAAGCCGTCAAACGGCTTGCTCTTGTCGTGGTCGGGCAGCGGGAAGATCGCCACGTTGCCCTGGCTGGCGGCGCCATCGATGCGCAGGGTGTCGCCGCTGATGAAGGCGGCGGCGTCGCTGAGCAGGAAGCAGATGGCACCGGACACTTCCGATTCGTTACCCATGCGCTTGAGTGGCACCGCCGCACGCAGGGTTTTCAGTGTCTGCTTAAAACCCTCGGGGTAGGTATCCATGCCACTGGACATGATCCAGCCCGGGGCGACGGCATTGACGCGCACGCCGCAGCTGCCCCACTCGTAGGAAGCGGTCTGGGTGAAGTTGACCATGCCGGCACGGGCGGCGCCGGAGTGGCCCATGCCGGGCATACCGCCCCACATGTCGGCGACGATGTTGACGATGGCACCGCCGTTGCGGTTCATGCCCTGGGTGAAGACTTCCCGGGCCATCAGGAAGCCGCCGGTGAGGTTGGTGCGCACCACGGTTTCCCAGCCTTTCTGGCTGATCAGCGCCAGTGGTGAAGGGAATTGGCCGCCGGCGTTGTTGACCAGGCCGTGAACGACTTCGACGGCCTTGTAGATATCGGCGACGGTGCTTTTGACCACATCTTCGTCTCGAATGTCGCAGGCGAAGCCGATGGCCTGGCCGCCGTCTTCCTCGATTTCCGCGGCTACGGCATCCAGTTTATCCTGCTTGCGACCGACCAATACGACGCGGGCCCCAAGGGAAGCCAGTTCATGGGCGGTGCAGCGACCGATGCCGGAGCCACCGCCGGTGACGATGATGTTCTGGCCGGCAAACAGGTCGGGTTTGAATACGGAACGGTATGACATTGTTGAGTCCTTGAAGTCCTAATGGCGCTTGCATGCCTCACGCGACACGCAGCACGCTAAAATCAATATTGCTTGCCCACTTCATCAGCGATGGTCTGGCTGACGGGGATGGGCATATCCAGTAACTGCTGGGCAAACGCCTTGCCCTGCGGGTCAATACGCAGGGAGGCGATGCCGCCGCCGCCCAGGGCATTCTTCAGCAGGAAGTTGTAGGCATTCATGCCCGGCAGTGACCAGCGGCTGACGCTGCCGGTGTCCGGGTCGAGCACGTGCTGCATATAATCGGCCACGGCGTCTTCCGTGAGGGCCGCATTGATATAGGGCAGGTACTCCGGCTGACGGGCGATGACGCCGATGTTGGCGTGGTTGCCCTTGTCGCCACTGCGGGCCCAAGCCAGTTTGATCAGTGGCACAGCCACTTCGCCGGTAGCGATGTCGCCTCGGCTGTCATCAGGCAGGATGTTGGCATCAAACGCGCTTCCGGCAGGAATGTTCACCGGTATGGTGTTGCCGTCCAGGTCCACAGTCACCGGAATCGACTTCTTGCTGACCAGGGTGGAGAACAGGCGAATGCGCGGGAACGGCTTGGGGCGTCCGCCAACCAGGCCGGACAGGCCCGGTGCCATGCCGGTGGCGGCCTGGGCAATTTCCCGGGCAAACAGACCCAGGGCTTTCTTGTCATCGTGCAACGCGCCGATCTTGACCACTACTTCGCGGGTGTCGCCACGACGGGCCTGAGCGCCATAGGTGGTTTCGCTGCCAAGGATTTCCACGCTGGTCTCGCGCATGGGCGCCATGCCCAGCTGTTTGAACAGGCCGTCCACCTTTTTCAGGATGGCGTCGGCCACCACCTGGCCTTTTTGCGGGGCGTCGATACCGCCCATCAGGAAGGAGGCAGTGATACGGTTACCATCCGGGTAGGTGGCGGAGACCTTATAACTGTCGGTGGGCGGCAGGCCCCGGGCGCCGCTGACACTCACCCGGTTGTCGCCCACCTGTTCCAGTTGTACCTGGGTAAAGTCGCAGACCACGTCGGGCAGCATATAGGCACGAGGATCGCCAATTTCATAGACGATCTGTTCGCCTACGGTGGCGGTGTTGACCAGGCCACCGGTGTTGTCCGGCTTGGTAATGACGAAGTGACCGTCCGCAAAACACTCGGCAATGGGAAAGCCCATGTTGTGGAAGTCAGGAACATCGCGCCAGTCGGTGAAGTTGCCGCCGGTGCACTGGGCGCCGCATTCGATCACATGGCCGGCCAGTGAGCCCTGGGCCAGTTTGTCGTAGTCGTCTTCAGCCCAGCCGAATTCGTGCATCAGGGGGCCCAGTACCACGGCGGAATCAGCGATGCGGCCAGTGAGCACGATATCGGCGCCGGCATCCAGAGCTGCCTTGATGGGCAGGGCGCCCAGGTAGGCATTCATTGTGACTGTCATGGGGGGCAGGGGAGCGCCGGTGTCCATTTCCGTCACATCGGCAAAGTCGTTGCGGCGCGGGTTCAGGTCATCGCCTTCTACCAGGGCAATCTTCATGGTTACCCCGGCGGCCTCGAACACTTTCTCCAGGGCTTCACGGCAAGCGCGAGGGTTTACCCCGCCGGCATTGCTGACCACCTTGATGTTCTTTGCTTTGATGTCCTTGGCCAGCGGCGCCATGACATTATTAACGAAGTCGTGGGCGTAACCGGCGCTGGGATCCTTCATGCGGGCCCCGGCCATGATGGACAGGGTCACCTCGGCCAGATAGTCGAACACCAGATAATCGATCTCGGCCTGCTTGACCAACTGGAAAGCGGCGCTGTTGGTATCGCCCCAGAATCCGGCGGCACAGCCGATGCGAACGGGTTCGGTCATGGTGGCTCCATTTGCGTGTAAAAGCGTGGTCTCGTAAGCTACCAAGCAAGCGCTTGGTTTGTAAAGTGTGAGATGTCTTGCTGAGCATTTATCCGAAGCCGCTGTAGGAGCGGAGCAACGCACGTAGTTCAGTGCGACCCGAAGCGAATACAGCCGCTTGAGGCGCGAATTCGAGCCTTGGGCGAGGAATTGATCTGTCATCTGCACCGATCCTTCGCTGGGCTCTGGTTCGCGCCTCAAGCGGCGCTCCTACTGTTTAATCCGGCGCATGGTGATTGTGTTTGCAGCTTGCAGCTTGCAGCTTGCAGCCAGGAATCGGGATAATGCGGGGATACAAAAAAGAGGATACCAATGGCTGAGTCACTGGCAATTAATGGAATCGATGATTCTCCCCGCGGGCGTTTGCTCAGTGCGGCGGCTCACCTGTTTCGGGACAAGGGCTTTGATCGCACTACAGTCAGGGATATTGCGGCTTCCGTGGGCATCCAGAGCGGCTCCATCTTTCATCATTTCAAGAGTAAGGAGGATATCCTCTTTGCGGTAATGGAAGAGGTGATCCAGTTCAATACGGATCGTCTGCGCCGGGCTATTGCGGCTGAGAGCTCACCGAAAGGGCAGCTGCGGGCACTGATCCGTGCGGAGCTGCAGTCCATTGTCGGGGATACTGCTGAAGCCATGACCGTGCTGGTGACAGAGTGGCGCTGTCTCAGTGAGGACAAACAGCGCAAGGCGCTGGAGTTGCGTGCCATTTATGAGCAACTGTGGCTGGATGCACTCAATGCGCTGCATGCGCAGGGGGCGTTCCGGGATGATCCCTTTATCATTCGTCGCCTGCTCACCGGCATGACAGGCTGGGCGCCCAACTGGTTTGACCGGGACGGTACCCTGACCCTGGATGACCTGGCGGACATTATTCTGGCCCGTGTGGTGGGGGAAGCATGATCGGTAATGCCATCAGCTGGGGGCAGAGTGGGTACTCCATTATCGAGGAAGGCGAGCTGAACCGGCAGACCTGGGCGCTGGATGTGCATCACTACCTGATTGCCAAACCGAGCGGGCAGCCGGTGCCGGGGCGATTCACTCTGGAGCAGGCAAAGGCGAAGATTGAGGCGCTGGAGTCGGAAGAGAGCTGAAGCGGTAAGCTACGTAGCCGTTTGTAGGAGCCCATGCTTGCCCCCACGGGGGATCTGCACATGCGAACCTCGCGCTAGCGAGGAAATCGCCCGGAGGGCGATCAGGCCTGTCTGGCTTCGACAGCTTCTTCTTTGAGATCGGGAGCAACGGCACCGCCGGCTCGGTTCGCCATGCAAGCATGGGTTATTCGCTTCGCTCACCCTTCGGGCCGCGCGGAACTACGTGCGTTACTCCGCTACGCTCCGTTCCTACAGTGGCCATTCTGTGCAACTTTTGCCCGTTCCGCCCATTTTCTAGGCAAACGGACTTTTTTCTGCAAAAAGCCGTTGACACCCCCGGCCCAATCCCTAAAATGGCGCCCACTTCGCAGCGCGATGCGGGTGGTTAGCTCAGCTGGGAGAGCATCTGCCTTACAAGCAGAGGGTCGGCGGTTCGATCCCGTCACCACCCACCATATTTTGAAAGTAAAGAGTTCCGAAAGGAAAAGTGGAGCGGTAGTTCAGTTGGTTAGAATACCGGCCTGTCACGCCGGGGGTCGCGGGTTCGAGTCCCGTCCGCTCCGCCACTATTCAGCATTAAAGGCTCCCATTTACGGGGGCCTTTTTTGTTTCAAGGGGGCTGCCCACGCTCCATGCAGCGCGTCATGCCACCGTTGCTCCTGGTTTTGCCTTGCTGTTTTTATTTGTTCGTGTTGTCTGCTGCGTGATGCGTGCAGCGTCTCATGTAATGAACTTGTCACCTAAACCTTGTCTAATTTCAGGCCCACAACACTGAAAAAGATAAAGGAGGACAAGCAAATGGAAGACTATCTGGAAGAGCGACTGGAAGAGAAGCAGCTGATGGAATGCCTGGAAGAGTGGCAGGAAGAAGACAGCTGGGTAGACGATGGAGAGGAACTCTGATTCCTCTCCGATTTTCCAGCCCCACTCCTATCCGTTAACCCCCCCCCCTCTCCCCACACATATTATTCTGGCAACGTGATGTCGTTATTGGTCTTTGCTGGCTGCTTTGCGGCATAGTGATGAGCGGGTTTTCGTATGCTTTTTTTTTACTGCCATTCAGGTCACACTCTTTTATGAGGGGCTGACTATAATTGGCAGCACCCTGACTTTGCCGTCACTACTGGGTTTTCTGGATATTGCAGGGAGTGACGTTGTGGCGAGTCAGTGGCCAACTACAATAATTCTCAAGGGAAGGAAGGACACATGCCTCTATCCTCCGTGACGTCCGAAGCAATTCTGTTTTTTGATCATCGGGGCATTACCAAAAGCATGCTGTATGCGGATTTTGAGGCGATCCTGGATGGCATGGTGGGGGTCCCTGAGTTTGCTGATAAGGAAGTTCGTGGTGCCTACTGTTTGGTGAATGGTCAGTTACGGGTACGTTCACTGGTCCTTTTTACCATCGATTTTGATGAAGATGGCATGGCCGACACCACCTGGAATGTGCCGCTGCGCCATCTTGCAGAGCATGCAGGGCAAGGGCCGGATATGGGGGCCGGACCGATCCGTCTGGCCTGCCGTAGCCAGTGTCCGGTGGCTTGGCACCAGGATCAGATGTGGGATCCGGGTATGAAGCCGGGAGCCAATGACTTTATCGCCATTCGAGACACCATTCGTGAGCGCGGTCCGAAATTGGGTCTGGAGATCGATGACGAGCTGGATTCGACTCCTGCCGCCGCGCCACCAGTCATTGGTGCCGAGACGAAGGCGCCCACCATCGCGCCGGACGATAGCGAGAGCAAGAAAGAGGCCGATGAAGAAAGGGTTCGGCTGGCTCGCATTATCAAGGAGCTGCGCTTGCGGGTGCAGACTCTGGAAAACTCCCAATCCGAAGAAGTGGGCAAACTACGCTACGCGGCTCAGCAAAAAGAGGAAATCCTTAATGCTCAGCTGGAAAAGGTTCTGGGACAGTTCAAGACGCTCAAATCCCAGAATGGAGCGTTGCGTGAACAGAATGATTCTCTGAAGGCTCAGGTGTTATCGCTAACCCAGAGCCTGGAGGAGCAGAGCCATCAAAGCCAGACCCAGGGCAGCGAACTGGAAGTGCTCACCGAACAGTACAAGCTGGCACTTGAGCAGCGCATCGAGGAGGAGCGGGCGAAACTGTCCGAGCAGATCCATGCCAAGGAAATGGATGTGCTGACCCGCGATGATCTGATCAGCCAGCTCAAGGAGGAGCTGGGCGAGCTCAAACGAAATCGGGTGAAAGAAGCCAGCACTGGTGCCCAGAAGGTGCTGGAAAAACTGGAAAATCTCGGTCTCAGCTTTATCGCCTTCCACCCCGGTGCCGGGCATATTTCCATTTCCGCTGATCAGATCGGCAGTTACATGGAAAATCCAGTGGCTTTCGCTGCGCGTAAATGTCTGGTCACTGAAGATCACTATCGGGCCTGGTTGGCTCATTATGAAAACCCGGTGTGCCAGGTCTCGGTGGGCTCGGATCAACAGGCCTGTGGCAAGCGAGTGATCCGGGTGGAGGTGCCCAACCAGTTCAAGCCCGGCGTCTCCGACTGCAATGCCAATCGTTGTCCGAACTGTCGCAACGACTCGGCGATCGATAACGTGCTGCGCTTTCGCTGATAAACAGATGTGACCCAGTGCCACTTCACTGAAAAATGGTAGGTTTTTTGCATTATCTACGCTGAAAGCATGATGTTGTTGACACAATAAGAGCACGGGGAGCGGCAGGTATGGCACAGGAATCCATTGATAAAAGCCTTTTACAGACCTTTGTGCCAGTGAATGCGCTGTCTGGGGACCAGCTGGACTGGCTTCTGGATCAGCAGGAAGTGTGCCGTTATTCGTCAGGAGATGCCCTTTTTTCGCTTGGCGACAAGGACAACACCACCATCTATCTGCTTAGCGGCAAGGTAGAGCTTACCGATGACGCAGGTAAAACCCGTACCGTCAGTGCCGGCGATACCGCATCCTGGCATCCGCTGGAGCATGCCCAGCCCCGGCGGAGCACGGCTCGGGCTCTGACCGAGGTCAGTGTGGTTCGGTTTGACAGCTTCCGCCTGGATACCATTCTTTCCTGGGACCAGTCCGCCGGCTACGTGATTCTCGATATCAACGCCAACTCCGCTTACCAGAATGATCGCGAGTGGATGATTCGGCTGCTTAAATCCAAGCTGTTTCATCGGGTGCCGCCCAGTAATATCTTGGAAATCTTCCGGCGCCTGAAGGCTCATCGTCACAAGCAGGGGGATGTCATCATCCGTCAGGGCGAGGCGGCAGACTGTTGCTACATTCTCAAGGAAGGTGTCTGCGAGGTGGCCATCAGTATGGGCGATAATGCCCCAACCCCTGTGGCCATGCTGGAAGAGGGGCAGTGGTTTGGCGAAGAGGCGCTGCTTTCCGGCAAACCTCGTAACGCCACGGTGACCATGGCCACCGATGGGGTATTGATGAAGCTGGAACGCCAGGACTTTGATGCTCTGCTGCGCGAGCCAATCATCAACACCATGCCCGCTGGGGATGTACTGGGCGCGGCAGAAAAGGGCGCCTGGTGGCTGGATGTGCGCACCAGCGATGAATTCGACCAGGAGCACCTGGTGGGAGCCACCAATATGCCGCTGAACGTATTGCGGCTGAAATCCCGTCTTTTAGACCCCAGCAAGACCTATATTGCTTACTGTGACACCGGTCGACGTAGCGCCACAGCCGCTTTTCTGTTAAAAAACGCCGGCTTGGACGTAATCGTTCTGGATGGCGGCCTGAATGCCAATGCTGCTAACCTGAACGAGTACCTGACACAGGCCTGAATCCGCGCTGCCACGCTGCAATCACGGATTCTGGCCAGGGTGGTCGCTCACCGGATGGAGGGCGAGCCCTTCACCGGATGCAGCCCCGGCTGCCCAGGATTCGTGTGGCGCAAGAGACTTTTAGCAACAAATTCCGCAATATCGGCTTGATTGCCCGTTCCGAAAGTGAACAGGCGCTGTATTCACTGCGTCAGTTGATTCACTTCCTCAACGGGCGTGACTGTACCGTTATCCTCGACAAGAACATTGCCGGCAGTCTGCCGGAAATGGGCCTGCAGGCTGCCTCTGCCACGCAGATGGGGGAAGCCTGTGATCTAGTCATTGTCGTCGGTGGCGATGGCAGCCTGCTGGGCGCCGCCCGCACCCTGGCCCGTTTTGACGTGCCGGTGCTGGGCGTCAACCGTGGTCACCTGGGGTTTCTCACCGATATTCTTCCCTCCGAAATCGAAAGCCGGGTGGGGCAGGTGCTGGACGGTGAATACACCACCGAAAAGCGGTTTCTGCTGGATCTGGAAGTGCGCCGGGGCAAGACCGTGGTGGGCGAGGGCTGCGCCCTGAATGATATCGTGCTGCTATCCGGTGACAGCGTGCACATGATCGACTTCGAGCTGGTGATCGATGGCCATTTTGTTTATGGCCAGCGTTCCGATGGCCTGATCATCTCCACTCCCACCGGTTCCACGGCCTATGCGCTGTCCGGCGGCGGGCCCATCATGCATCCCAAGCTGGATGCCATGGTAATGGTACCGCTCAATCCGCATACCCTCACCAGCCGCCCGCTGGTGGTGGCCGGTGACAGCGAGATTAAGATCCATATCACCACCGAAAAGGTCCGGCCACTGGTCAGCTGCGACGGCACCGCCGGGATTCGCCTGCAGGTGGATGATGTGATCGCCATTCGCAAGAAACCCCACCGTTTGCACTTGATTCACCCGCCAGGCCATGATTTCTACCAGGCCTGCCGTTCCAAGCTGGGTTGGAGTACTCGCCCCGGTGACAGCAATTAAAAAGCAGTTAATAGTGAGTAGTTAATAGCTACAGGCAAACAGCGGTTTCCCTGTATCCGTCCCAGGCTAGCTAGGCCGGAAACGGGCGTAAGCCCACCCCCGCCGAACTGGCGGGGGTGCCTCTAACGAGTGAATGTCATGACCTATCAAAGCTTTGAAGACCTGATCTCTGCCATGACCCCGGAGGTCTGTGACAACATGCGCCGCGCCATTGAAACCGGCAAATGGGCTGATGGCCGACCGCTGACCCGCGAGCAGCGTGAAACCTGCTTGCAGGCAGTCATCGCCTGGGAGGCTAGTAACCTGCCTGAAGAGCAGCGCACAGGCTACATGGAGCAGCAGTGCAAGAGCGGGGAAGAAGAGCCGGAAGAGCAGCCGGTGACCCTGCGCGCCCCGGATCGCTTGCAATAGCCCTTATCAGGGCGGTGACTGGCTGGTCGTCGCCCGGATGCCGCCTGTCGGGCTAACGCCCATCGTTTCCCGCCAAAGACCGTTGGTGCTCTCCGTAACATACTGTATTCTTCCTAGGTGACAACTCTGTTGTGTAGGTTGGCCGACGTAGATTCGGCGCACGCGGATGATGTCTTTCTGGCTGCGTTATGGGAGATAACGGCGCAGCGAGAAATAAAAAAGATAACAAATGGTTTGGGAGAACCCATGCATATCTATAAGAAAGTACTGCCTGCGGCAGTGGCCTTGGCACTGGTGGCCTGTGGCGGCGGCAGTGATACCGTTCCTGATCAGAGTGAGGGTGCCGTTTCCCTTGATGACCTCGGCACCTTTGCACGCTTTAGTCCGGTGGTTTCTGATCTTCCCCTTAATACTGATTTACTGTTTGCGGCAGCGGCTACCAGCGACGGTACTGCTAACACCGGTGGCAGCAACCCGGTATCGACTGCTATCAGGTCGCTGGATGGATTCTCTACGAACGCACCCTTTGATATTGCATTTTCTGATAGCCTGAATCCTGCGAGTCCTTGTTCTTTGGCAATGGCTTCCGTGGTGCCCTGTCAGCCCAATGTCTTTCTTGTGCCGCTGGATACTGGTGAAAATGACCCTCTTGATCCTACTGGCATTGAAGGGGTGAATTTCTCCGCACTGGGAGAAACTGCGGTCAAGGCATCGTTGGTTTCCCAGGATGGTGGAGAAAACAATGTGCTTAGGGTTACCCCCATGCAGCCATTGCTTCCTAAAACCAAATACCTGGTTGTGGTGACTAACAATCTCTTGGATGCTGGCGGCGAGCCAGTTCAGCCATCGTTTCACTATGAGCTTTTGAGAAGCGCAGATGCTGAAACCCTGGCGGGTCTTGCTGGCTCCTTGCAGGGTGTAAGCGGGTTAATTCAGCAGGCCTGGGAGCCAACAGCCGATGCGGTTCTCAATGGGCTCACGGAAGGAAGTCTGGGTAAGGAAAACGTGGTGATTTCCTATACTTTCACCACTTCAGATCCGGTGACGCCAATGGTGGCCATGGCCGCTCCAGGCGCGGCTCTGGTTAAGGCTCAGACTGATTTGGGTTTTGATAGCGCGACGGCAATCAGCAATCTGCAAGCGATATCTGGTGCTGTGGAGCTGTCCAAGCCGGTTCCGCGTGAAGTGGGCATGGTAACCCTCTTGCCTCCGGCTGAAGGGCAAGTTGAGCCAACGGATATTGGTGTAGATCTGAATACGCTGTCTGCACAATTGCCTGAAGGTGTTGCCCGCCTATACACCGGCTACATCAAATTGCCTTATTACCTGACGACACCTGAGACGACACCATCTGCAAGCTATACCATGGATGCCTGGGAGCCAGACCAGCTTCTCGGGGGTATGCTTAGCGCCAGCTTGCCGGAAGGGTCTCCCACGCTGCCGCCGGCGGATGTGGATGGCAGTTATAACATCACTTACCGGTATCCGTTTGCCGAGCGTCAGTCTTTCGAGTCTGTGCCGCTACAATTGACCCTGCCTACCAGTGAGGACTGTGCAGCCGAGTCGCCCTATCAGACGGCCATCTATGTTCACGGCATCACCAGTGACCGTACCTCTGTCGCGTTACTGGCGCACACGCTGGCAGCTGACTGCGTAGCAACGGTTGCGATTGACCTGCCCCTGCATGGTGTATCGAACGATACCGGCAGTGCTGCCTATGCACTGAATGTGGAGAACATGTCTCCGCCGGGTGTTGAAACTCCCCCTGGATTGGGCCTGATATTGGCACAGATTTATGGAGAGGATGCGCCGAGCGAGCGTCACTTCAATGATCCAGCAGGCTCCGGTGGTCAGTTCATTAACCTGAGCACGCTCACCAATACCCGGGATAATCTGCGTCAGAGCGTAATGGATCTGCTGAACTTAAATGCCAGCCTTTCTGCTATCAATGCCCAGCTTGCGCCCCGTGAAGTCAGTCTGGATGCCGGAAATGTAAGCGTTGTGGGTGTTTCCCTGGGTGGCATCGTTGGCACAACGTTTACTGCGGTAAACCAACTGGCTTATGCGGCTGATGGCCAGTTGGCGGGCGCGGCCATGAACCCCGAGCTTGCAAGCAACCTCAACCCGTTGACATCCCTGGCGGTGTCCGTCGGTGGTTCACAGCTGTCCTACCTGCTGAGCACGTCTGATACCTTCGGTCCCGTCATCGCCAATGGCTTGGCCGCCGCTGGTGTGTCACCGGGTACGGCCAACTTTGACCGGTTCCTGTATGTGGCTCAGAGCACGGTGGATTCCGGTGATCCGGTCAGCTATGCGCCGATTCTGGCAGGAGAAGGCGAGCTTGGTGGCCAACTGGCTGGAGCGGGTCTGACTGTGCCGGTGCTTGTTCAACAGGTAAATGGTGACACGGTTGTGCCCAATGGCAGCGCGGAGCTTCCCTTAACTGGCACAGAGGGCCTGGCAACTCTATTGGGCGCCACCCAGCTGTATCCTGCGCAAACGCCGCAAGATGACTCGCCAGCCATCATCAAGATGGTAAATGGCGCGCACAGCTCCCTGCTGTCTCCTGCGGCAAGCCTGAGTGTAACGACAGAAATGCAGGCTCAGATTTCCACCTTCCTGAACCCGGCTATTCCCGGTGTCGTGGTCGGTGCGGGATCGGCGGCAGATGTAGAAATGGCTCCGTAATCTGGCCTGATAACCTCAATCTGAAAAGATTGGGATCATGACAGCACCTCGCTTTGGCGGGGTGTTGTCGTTTTGGGGAAGCGACTAAGATGGCCCTTCGAACATTTTTTCAGGAGTAGTTGTTGATGGAAACCGCTCACGCTGCCGTGAAGACGACCCGACTGGCCGATTATCAGCCACCGGCCTACCTGGTGGATCGCGTTGATCTGGATGTGGATATACGCGATGGCATCTCCACCGTGACAAGTACGTTGTCTCTACGCCGCAATCCAGAGCGACCCGAAGCAACGTCGATGGCGTTCAACGGCGAGGGATTGATTCTGAGAACCCTCTCGCTTGATGGTGTTGTTCTGGAGGAGGGCCGTTATTACTACGCCGACGAATTGCTGACTATCGAAGGCCTGCCCGATGCCTGTTCACTGACGACGGTGGTGGATATCGAGCCGGAAAAAAACACCGCCCTTGACGGTCTCTACCGCTCCAATGGCATGTACTGCACCCAGTGCGAAGCGGAAGGTTTTCGTCGGATTACCTTTTTCCCTGATCGGCCGGATGTATTGGCCCGGTTCACGACCACGGTGCGGGCCGACAAGAAGCGCTACCCGCTGCTGCTATCCAATGGTAACCCGGTAGAACAGGGCGAAGAGGGCGATCGCCACTGGGTGACCTGGGAAGATCCGTTCCCGAAACCCTGCTATCTGTTTGCGCTGGTGGCCGGTGATCTGGCCTGTCTGGAGGACAGCTATACCACCGGTTCCGGTCGCCAGGTGTCGCTGCGCCTTTATGCGGAGCACCGCGATCTGGACAAGCTGGACCACGCCATGCTGTCGCTGAAGAATGCCATGCGTTGGGATGAAGACACCTACGGGCGTGAGTACGACCTGGATATCTATATGATCGTGGCGGTAAGCCACTTCAATATGGGGGCCATGGAAAACAAGGGTCTCAATATCTTCAATACTTCCTGTGTGCTGGCTCACCCGTCTACTACCACCGATGCCGGTTTTCAGCGGGTGGAATCCGTGGTGGCCCATGAGTATTTCCATAACTGGTCGGGTAACCGGGTCACCTGCCGGGACTGGTTTCAGCTCAGTCTCAAGGAAGGCTTCACCGTATTTCGAGACCAGCAGTTCTCGGCTGATATGAACTCCGCCGCGGTGCAGCGGGTGGAGAATGTGGACTTTCTGGTTAACCACCAGTTCCCGGAAGATCAGGGGCCCATGGCGCATCCTGTGCGCCCGGCGGAATACCAGAAAATTGATAATTTTTACACGTTGACGATCTATGAAAAGGGCGCCGAAATTGTCCGTATGCAGTATCACCTGCTGGGGCCGGAAGGTTTTCGTCGCGCCACTGACCTTTACTTCGATCGTTTTGATGGCCAGGCGGTCACCTGTGATGACTTTGTTGCCTGCATGGAGGAGATCTCCGGGCGGGATCTGACCCAGTTCAAGCGCTGGTACAGCCAGGCGGGTACGCCGGTACTGACCGTGACAGATCGCCTTGAGAATGACCGGTACCAGCTCACCTTCCGCCAGCACACTCCTCCGACACCAGGGCAGGCGGAGAAACAACCGCTGATGATCCCGGTGCGTCTGGCCTTACTGGACGAAACCGGCGAGCCGCTGCCACTGGATGAGGAGGGCAGTCGGGAGAAGGTCATTATCCTCGACAGGGAAGAGCAGACTTTCAGCGTTGATGCCGCTGGGCCGGTTACCCCTTCCTTGTTGCGGGGCTTTTCTGCGCCGGTGGTGCTCGACTACGCCTTCGATCATGGCCAGTTATCTCGCCTGCTGGCCCACGATAGTGATGGCTACTGCCGCTGGAGTGCTGCCCAGCGGCTTTACTTCTCCGCGCTGGATCGGCTGGTGAAAGGGGAGGGGGCCGCCGCAGCTGAGGCGCAAGCGCTGGTGCCCGTATTGGAGCAAGTGATCGGTCGGGCCGATGAAGATCCGGCTCAGGCTGCTCTGTTGCTGTCACTGCCTGGTGAAGTGGCCCTTGGCGACAGGCATGCCCCCCTGGATCCTGGCGGAGTCCATGCTGCCCACCATGCCATGAAGCAGGCCTTGGGCAAGGCGTTGCAGGACCACTGGCTGTCACTGGCAGAGAATCTGATCGCTACTGAGCTGGAAATGGATGGCCGGGCCATGGGGCGCCGCCAGTTGCGCAATCTGGCGCTGGATTATCTGGCAGCGTCCGGTCACCCGGAAGCACAGCGTCTGGCAGCGGAGTTGTTCGAGTTACCGCTGTGTATGACCGAAGAACTGGCTGCGCTGCGGGTGCTGGTGCACTACAACCTGGCCGGGGCAAACCAGGCGCTGGCCCAGTTCGCTGAACGCTGGTCCGAGGAAGCACTGGTAATGGATCAGTGGTTTGCAGTTCAGGCCTCCATGCCTGGGGAGCAAAGCTTGTCCCGAATAGAGGCGCTGATGGCGCATCCAGCCTTTGACTGGACCGTCCCGAACCGGGTGCGAGCGTTGGTGGGCACCCTGGCTAACGGTAACCCTTCGGCCTACCATTCCCAGGACGGGGAGGGATACCGCCTGTTTGCTGCGGCACTGACTCGTCTTGACGGGATCAACCCGCAGATTGCAGCCCGGTTGGCCAATGCGGCCGCACGTCTGCCAAAGCTGGAAGCGGTGCGCCGTGAGCATCTAGCCTCAGCCTTGTTGACGGTCAAAAAGCAGGCTTCAGATAACCTGAGAGAGGTGTTGGAACGGATACTGGAGGCCTGATACGAGTGGCACTGGCATAAGTCGCGCCCCGAAGCTTTGCTTGCAAAGCTCCTACGGGTGAATCAGGCAACGGGGCTCGGGGCACGTTAATGCCTTCAGGCTGATAGCGGGATTGGTCATTGCGCACAAAAGTAGTGACTAGCTGGTCGTTAAATGTACACTGAAGGGGGATTTCTTTTTGGTCCCGATATGTAAGAATTAAGACTTAGTCTGGGTGACGGTGTGCATCGGATGGAATGATGGGACCGGTACACAAGGGAGAAGCCGCCACCGGGGCAAGAACAATAAAGCCATACATGGCAATTCGGAGAGCTACATGAATAATAACCCCCTGCGCAAAACCAGGTTAGCGATGGCTGTTGCTGGTGCTGCAGCACTTACCAGTTTGTCACTTCCTGCCTCTGCAATTCAGCTTCAATTCGATAATCCTGACTGGACCGGTCGACTGGATACTGCCTTGTCCGTGGGTGCGTTGTTCCGCACAGAAGGGCAGGATCGGATGTTGGCGGCTAACGAAGACGTGGTGGCCATGACCCTCAAGGGTTATGGCTCCCAGATCAACAAGAATGATGCCAACAACAACTTTGATACCGGGTTGGCGTCTCTGGTCTACAAGATCACCCCGGAACTGGATCTCAGCTGGCAAGGGCGTTACGGCATGTTCCTGCGCGCTACGGCGTTTCATGATCAACAGATCATGGGTGGCGGTCATGACGGTGGGGCGCTTGTAGAATCAGGACTCAATGTTCAGAACGGGTTCGCCCGTTACGCCACTTACTCTGATTATGCGAATAATGGTATTGGCGATGATTTTACCCGCGATGCTGAGCGTTACGCTGGCCAGCGGGCTCGCATGCTGGATGCCTATGTGTGGGGGAGCTTTGATCTCTACGACAGGCCTTTGAATGTTCGTTTGGGGCAGCAGGTGATCAACTGGGGTGAAGCCCTGTTCATGCAGGGTGGTGTAAATACCGCCAACTACTTCGACCTCAACGCGTTGCGTTTGCCGGGCTCTGAAATCAAGGAAGCCCTGTTGCCACTGGATAGTTTATACTTTTCCTACGGACTTACGTTTAATGCCACATTGGAAGCATTCTATCAGTTTGAGTGGAAAAATTCTGAAGATGCACCGAGCGGTACCTATTTCTCAACCCACGATGCCTTCCCGGGTAAGGGCGCAGACAATGTGATAATCGATGGTCGAGTGGTTGCCCTTGGTGCTGGTGCGCCGGGACTGGAGAGCGCTTTTAAAGCGTACACAGATCTTACCTACGGGGCTGACTATGGTTATGAGGACACTCAGGTAACCGTAAACCGGATTCGGGATAAAGAGGCGAAAGATGGTGGGCAGTTTGGTCTTGCCTACCGTTATTTTGCCGAAGGTTTGAACGGGACTGAGTTCGCGCTTTACTACACGCGAACCCATGCCCGCACACCTGTCGTTGGCTCTCGCTTGAACAATGTCCAGGCTGCTCAAGGTGGTGGTGCTGCAGTGATGCCCTCGATCATTGACACAGCAGAGTATCAAATGGCTTATGCCGAAGATCAGGACATGTTCGGCGCCAGCTTCAATACCAGTCTCGGCACCATGTCCTTGGCTGGTGAGATTGCTTACCGGCCAAAGCGAGCGATTATCAATGAAGCAGGCGATGACCTGATCTCTGCATTGGCAGGTGCGGCAGGTAAATCTGCAGGTTTACTAGGGCCTGATACTGTGGTGAGGATAGAGGACTTAACCGGCCACTGTGTTCGTGCAGAAATGGGTGGAAGCTGTCTGTCTGGCAACACAGTCATTAATGATGGTCAGCTTTATTATTTCTATGATGAGGTTGAAAGCTAC
>Ga0315336_1002935_pt1 | contig 24255 bp, 21 predicted proteins | sample ASW5metaG_FD_204512 | JGI IMG/M metagenome (GOLD analysis project Ga0315336, IMG submission 204512) | Ammonia-oxidizing marine archaeal communities from Monterey Bay, California, United States - ASW #5 | ecosystem: Environmental > Aquatic > Marine > Intertidal zone | place: USA: California... | reverse complement strand
CACCGCCAATCAATTTTCGGCTGCGTTTCAGCGCCAACTAAGACGCTTCCAAGAGTCAGGTAGTCCGATTACCTCTGATGAAGCCCGGGCGTTTGGTCTTGATAAGCAAGTGCTCAGCACCTTGGTCGCACGGATCCTCTTGGATCAACATACGCGGGACTTAGGTCTGTCGGTCTCGGAGCAGCGGTTTAGTGCCGAGGTTCGGAAGAACCCCGTATTTCACGATGCATTTGGCAAATACGACAAATTTCGTTTGCGGCAAGTTTTGGCGGCAACGGGCCTCAGCGAAAAAGAATTTATCGCGTCGATGCAGTCAGACATGCGGCGGACACAACTGTTAGACCTGATCGAACTTGTGGATCTGGTCCCGGATACGCTGGTCAACAATTTGTACCGTCATGAAAATGAACTCCGAACTGCGCAGCTAGTGATACTGCCTTACGAAAGCGCGAAAACTGGCGCGCCAACAGAAGACACTCTGGCCAAGTTTCACGAGGAGAGGGCCAATGAGTTTACTGCGCCCGAATACCGAACAGTCAGTTACCTTTCCCTCGCCCCGCAGGACCTCACCGACGAAGTTCAAGTCAGTGACGATCAGTTACGGGAAGAGTACGAAGGCCGGCAGGCCGAATTCGTTATTCCGGAAAAACGTAGTGTTGATCAAATCCTTTTAGGGAATGAAGGGGCAGCTCAAGCAGCATATACACGGTTGCAAGAAGGGGCCGGTTTTGCAGAAGTGGCTATGGACGCAGCAGAATTGTCGGTAACCGACACCGACCTCGGAGTCTTGACCTCTAATGAATTTCTAACTGAAGAATTGGCGGCGTCGGCTTTTGCACTTGAGAAAAATGGGATTAGCGCGCCAGTGCAGTCCGACCTCGGCTGGCACATGTTTCGGGTGCGGGAAATTACGCCCGGAAATGTTCGAACCTTCGAAGATGTGAAGGGCGAACTATCGGAACAACTGCGCCTCGTTCTTGCGACAGATGCATTGTACGATTTTGCTAATGATCTTGACGATGAGCTGGCAGGAGGCGCAACCCTCGAGGAGGTTGCACAGACGCTGTCCTTGAAGTTTTCCACTGCGGGTCCGTTTGACCGACAAGGACGAAACCAAGCGGGCACGAAAGACGCCGCCTTGCCAACAGATTCGATATTTTTTGACTCGGCTTTTTCTTCAGAAGAAGGCTTGGATAGCGGACTTCTGGAAACACCTGATGGCAAATACTATGTGCTTCGGGTGGATAGTGTTGTCCCCTCAGCATTACGCCCCCTCAGTTCTGTGCGGAGCGATTTGATCGCCCAGTGGCAACAGGCCGAGCGGGCCAAAATCGTGAGACAAAATGCCGATACCTTGATGGAAGAAGCGAAAGAGGTGACGACCCTGATAAGACGAGCCAAGGAATTGGGATACCGGGTGCGCAAGACTGAACCTTTGTCGCGGGATGGCAAAGCTGTCGAAATGGCCCTGACGTCCGAGCAACTTTCAACCCTGTTCACGCTGAATCCGGGTGATATGACCAGCGGACCGACCCCTAGTGGAAAAAGCTATGTTATTGCCGCATTGGAGGAAATTAAAGAGGCCAACCCTGCTACGGATCCTGAAGGTGTATCTAAGATGCGAATAACAATCGCGGACGAAATGCCCGGCGATCTGCTGGCGCAATACCAAGCCGGATTGGAAGGTGACGCAGGTGTCGTGATTTACCCTGGTGCCCTCGATACCTTGTTTGGCGACGGCTCGTAACAGTTCACTAGAAATCTGAGTAACCCATGTCCGTAACCCTCGATTTCGATACCTTCGTAACGGCCTATGAAAGCGGTCAGGCTCAAGTCCTTTGGACCACTCTGGTAGCTGATCTGGAAACCCCTGTATCTGCCATGCTGAAGCTCGCCGGGTCGGACCCTTACAGTTTTTTGTTGGAGTCGGTCGAAGGCGGTGAGGTTCGGGGCCGGTATTCCATTATCGGCATGAAGCCCGACATCATATGGCGCTGCCAAGGTGACAAGGCCGAGATCAATCGGTGTGCGGATCAGGTCGACGGCAATTTTGTCCCCTGCCCCGGCGGTGCTTTGCATTCACTCAGACAACTGGTGGGTGAAACCCGCATTGAATTACCTGAACACCTGCCGCCCATGGCAGCTGGCTTGGTAGGTTACGTGGGCTACGACATGGTCCGCTTAATGGAGAAAATTCCCGACACGGTCAAAGATGTTCTGGGCCTTCCAGACGGTATGTTCGTGCGTCCAACTATCATGGCAATTTTCGATTCCGTTAAAGACGTGGTGACCGTTGTGACACCGGCTTGGCCCGATCCGGAAATTGATGCGCGGACCGCTTATGACGCAGCTTGCGCCCGCGTGGAAAATGCAGTTGCCGCTTTTGATCAAGGTGTCCCATTTCAACATGCACGCGAGGAAGTGATACCGGCATTGCCCGAGCCTTCTTCTAATGTGACACGTGAGCGCTACCACGAGATGGTCAAGACCGCGAAAGATTATATTCGCGCGGGCGACATCTTTCAGGTGGTGCCCTCGCAGCGCTTTTCCCTGCCCTTCAGTTTACCGCCAATCGCTCTCTACCGTGCATTGCGACGGACCAATCCGTCGCCGTTTATGTACTTTTTGAACTTCGGTGATTTTTCCGTAGTGGGGGCGAGCCCTGAAATTTTGGTCCGTTTGAGGGATGAAAAGGTCACCATTAGGCCGATCGCCGGAACGCGTCCTCGGGGTGCTGATCGCAATGAAGATCAGCGGCTGGCAGACGACCTGCTGTCGGATCCCAAAGAGCTGGCGGAACATTTGATGCTGCTTGATCTGGGGCGAAACGATGTCGGCCGGGTCGCCAAAACTGGCACCATCGAAGTGACCGAACAGATGGTGATTGAGAACTATTCCCACGTTATGCACATCGTCTCTAACGTTGAAGGTGAGATCGATCCAGAACACGACGCGATCGATGCCATGGTTGGGGGCTTCCCGGCCGGCACGGTCAGCGGTGCACCCAAAGTGCGTGCGATGGAAATCATTGACGAATTGGAAGAAGATAAACGCGCGATTTACGCAGGTGCCGTCGGATACTTCTCGGCTAACGGCAGTATGGACACATGTATCGTGTTGCGTTCAGCCGTTATCAAAGATGAGGTCATGCATTTTCAGGCAGGCGGTGGCGTGGTGGCCGACAGCGATCCGGAAGCTGAATACCAAGAGACAATCAACAAAGCACGAGCCCTTGTGCGTGCCGCCGAAGAGGCTGTTAGATTTGCTTCTGCGTCCAACCAGCGTCCAGCGGTTCTGCCTGAATAGGGATTTTTGATCACGGACGTGACTCTGGCCCCAAGCTCAAGTCTCGGTTATCCTTTTGCTGAGTATTAACTTGGAGCGTGAAACTCCATTCACGCACTAAAAAGGGGGATTAAAACTATGGCACAAGTCGACGAAGGTGCAGGACCCGCAGAATTTAACGTAATCGCCACAGGCCTACGGTTTCCGGAGGGCCCGATCGCCATGGATGACGGCAGTGTTATCCTGGTCGAAATCGAGCGACAGACCTTGACCCGCGTTAAACCTGACGGCAGTACCGAAATAATCGCTGAACTCGGTGGCGGCCCCAATGGTGCTGCCATGGGACCCGACGGCCGGTGTTACGTGTGTAATGACGGCGGTTTTCAGTGGCTCGAAGAAGATGGATTGCTGGCGCCTCACGGAATTCCGGACGATTATTCTGGCGGCCGGATTGAGGTTGTGAATGTCGAAACCGGCGAATTTGAAGTTCTGTACTCTGAATGCAATGGCATTCCGCTGAACGGCCCGAACGACATTGTTTTTGATAAAGACGGCGGTTTCTGGTTCACAGACTTAGGCAAAATGCGTGATCGCACCCGCGATATGGGTGGCCTCTATTACGCGAAGATCGATGGCTCGATGATCAAAGAAGCGATCTTTGGTCTGGATGGACCCAATGGTGTTGGTTTATCCCCGGACGAAAAAACCGTTTTTGTCGCTCAGACTTTTCCGGGTTCCTTGATTTCCTTCGACATTATTGGCGAAGGGGAAGTTGCCGAAACCGAGGGCTGGCTGCCTGGTAATCTGGTTTATGGGCTACCCAACGGTCAATTGTTGGATTCGCTTGCTCTCGACGCCAATGGCAATGTCTGCGTCGCGACGCTGATTAACCCGGGTGGCATAACGACTTTCCAGGCAGATGGGTCGGCTGTGGATTTTGTCGAACTGCCTGACCCGTTTACGACCAATATTTGTTTTGGTGGTCCAGACCTCAAAACCGCCTACATCACCCTGTCCGGCACTGGGCAATTGATATCGATGGATTGGCCGGTGGCCGGATTGCCGCTGAATTTCCTTAACAAGTAATTTATTGAGGACAAGCTGTTCATGAGGCGGGGCTTCGGGTCCCGCCTCTATTTTTTGCCTGCTGCAATCCGATATGTGTGGGCAACCACCGCGCTCACGGGCACTAGAACAAAGCCCCGCTGTTCCAGGTCACCGATCCATTGCTCTAGTGCATCCAAGGTTTGGTCATGGGGGTGTCCAATCGCTATAGCGATGCCGTTTTGGCGCGCGACGGCTTCGACCTCTCGCAATTGCGCTGCAACTTGTGTCGCCGAACGTTCATTGTCGAGAAATATGTCCCGGCGGCCGTATGGCACACCAGTTTGTTTGGCAACGCGCCGCCCGGCAGATTGGGTCGTCGTGCGTGAATCTAGAAATAACAGCCCACGAGCACGCAGCTCAGCCATTACGGGTGCCAACGCATTGGCGTCCGACGTAAATCGGCTGCCCATGTGATTATTGATACCGACATACCCTTTAAACCGTTCCAAATTCCAAATCAGTCGACGGGTCAATTCGCCATTTTGTAAATTGGTCATCAAACTATTCGGTCCCGGTGAATGCACTTTGCCGTTTTTAGGTTCCATCGGTAGATGCAGAAGCACTTCGTGACCGTTCGCGCGTGCGCGCGTAACCATCGGCGTGAGATCATCCGCATAAGGCAAAAATGACAAAGTCAGGGGCGCAGGCATGGTCATGGCACGCCGGGCATTCTTTTGGTTGGGGCCCATATCATCGATAACAATTGCGATCATTGGGCGCCCAACAGCGGCGGGTGCCGCTGCGGCGAACCGGCGCCAGGCGGGTACGCCTCTATCATCGGCGCCGCGGGAACTGTCGTAGGCATTGCGATAGCGAATGAAGTGTTGGGCGGGCCCTCCTTGTGGAGCCAGTTCAATTGCACCTTCAGTTGAAGAGCTGGCGGTCGGTTCTGAAGAACCAACCGCATAGAAAGTCACGATGCCCAATGCCCAGATAACGACAAAGCTATAGGCAATCAGAAATATCTTGCGGCCAACGGAAAGAGGCGTCCATTTGTCTCTTAGGCTGATTGCCCACGCTTGATTACTCAACGCACACTGCCTTTCCGGAACAAGTTTTGGGAGAGATAGTAATTAATGGTGGCAGAATACACTGACTACCATCCGCGCTCCATACCTGGTGCAATGTTCAATGAAGGTCGGAAAGGTCTTCCAATATGGGACAATCAGGGCGTTCGTCGCCATGGCACCGCTCGGCCAAATCGATGAGGGTTGTCTCCATCGCCTTCAATTCCCGGATTTTGTGCTGGATTCGCGCGATATTAGATAGAGCAATTGCCTTTACGTCGGCGCTTGAACGGTTCCGATCCTGATACAGGGTGAGCAAGTTTGAACAATTCTCGACCGAAAAACCCAGACCACGCGCGCGATTGATAAAGTGCAAGGTTTGTACGTCATCGTCATCATAGCGACGATAACCGTTGTCAGCGCGTTTAGCCGGTAAAATTAGTCCGATATCTTCGTAATACCGGATGGTTTTGGCAGGCACGCCAGATTTTTGCGCCACTTCACCGATATTCATACTGATGCCCGCCACCGTCGCAGTAAAAGGGAATTGGTTACAACACTGACACTGGAAAACGCCATTGCGGCACCGGCAATTGCCGGGTTGAGTAACCCTGCCGCCGCCAGCGGGATGCCGATCACGTTATAAAAAAAGGCCCAAAATAGGTTTTGCTGGATCTTCCGATAGGTTGTCTTTGACACCTCGATAGCGTCTGCTATTAACCGGGGGTCGCCACGCATGAGCGTGATCCCGGCCGCCTCCATGGCGATATCGGTTCCCGTGCCCATAGCGAGGCCCACATCCGCCGCTGCCAATGCCGGGGCGTCGTTGATCCCATCTCCCACCATGGCAACCACGTGACCCTGATCGCGGAGTTTCTGCGCCTTAGCTGCTTTGTCTTCGGGCAGAGCTTCGGCAAGCACCTGGTCCACTCCAACTTCGCGGCCAACACTGGCACCCACGGACGGATTGTCGCCGGTCATCATGATCGTTTTTACGCCGAGGCGTTTGAGCTGTTCAACTGCTGGTGCCGATGCATCCTTTACCGGATCCGACACTGCAAGCAATCCCAAGGCATCACCTGAATCCGCTTTTGCGACCCAAATAACCGTGTGCCCTTGCTTTTCAAGGCTGCCTGCTTGCGGGGCGAGCTCCTTTTGGGCAATTCCATATTCATCCATTAACCGTCTGTTGCCGATAAGGATTTTGTCATCGCCCACGGTTGCTGACAAACCGCGCCCGGTCAGGCTTTGAAAATCGTCGGCTGACGGTATTTCTTCTTTGCTTAGGCGTTTATCCGCTTCGTCGAGGATCGCTCGGGCAAGTGGGTGCTCGCTTCCTGTTTGGGCTGCCGCTGCCACACGCAGCAAATCAGTTTCACTCCCCTTTGCCGTAATTATATCGGTCAGTGAAGGATGGCCCTCGGTCAAGGTGCCGGTTTTGTCCAAAATCATGGTATCCACCCGGTGGGCAAGCTCCAGGGCTTGGGCGTCTTTAATAAGAATTCCGGCACGGGCAGCCGCGCCCGTTCCCACCATGATTGCCGTCGGGGTGGCGAGCCCCAACGCACAAGGACAGGCAATGACCAGCACTGATACCGCGGCGACCATTGCGCTTTCCAGATTTCCTGTAGTGATCATCCAGGCGATAAATGTAAGAGCCGCTGCACCAATAACTGCAGGTACGAATATGGCGCTTATTCTGTCCACGAGCCGCTGAACGGGGGCTTTCGTGGCTTGCGCTCCCTCGACCATGCGGATGATCCGGGAAAGTGTAGAATCCCGGCCAACTTGGGTCGCTGTGACCGTCAGCAAGCCCGTTGTATTCACACCGCCACCGGTGACAGAGTCCCCGGGCCCTTTGGGAACCGGCAAACTTTCGCCGGTAATAAGGCTTTCGTCCGCTTCGCTTTCGCCCGCTAGGACCGTGCCGTCCACGGGAATTCGCTCACCTGGGCGTACTACAATGCTGTCCCCAGACCGCACTTGATCAAGGGGCACTTCTATTTCTGTACCGTCCCGCAATACACGGGCGGTCTGAGGTCGCAAGTCCATTAAGGCGCGAATGGCCAAAGTGGTGCTGCGCTTGGCACGACTTTCGAACCACTTACCCAACAAAACCAGCGTGATAATGAAGGCAGCTGCTTCAAAGTACAGCTGCGCCTCAGGTCCAAAACGCCACATCTGATACAGGCTGAAACCAAAAGCCGCGCTGGTCCCCATGGCGACCAGCAAGTCCATATTGCCAGTTTTTGCGCGTAGCGCACGGGCTGCCGCCACATAAAACCGCCAACCAATGATGAACTGAACAGGTGCTGCGAGGGAGAGTTGCAACATGGCCGGTAAATGGAGATTCACCCCAAACGGCTGGAACACCATGGGGGCTGCTAAAGGAAGACTGAGAACCGCCGCCGCCAGCACCCGTACGAGATCAAGGCGGGCACGTTTGGTTTGCGCCGCCTCGGCGGCCTCGGCTCGGGCAAGGTCGTCGGTGTGGGCTTCTGCGGCGTATCCCGCGGCTTGTACCTGCTCAACCAGTGTTGCGGCGGTCATGGTGCCCAGTGGCAAAACCACAGACGCCTGATCACTAGCCAAATTAACGTTGACCGACAAAACTTCGTCCAGTTCTGCCAACGCTCTTTCTACACGGCCCGCGCACGATGAACAGGTCATTCCCCGAATATCCAGGTCGATTGTCTCCGTAGGCACTGAATAACCGGCACTGCTGACGCGAGCGACCACGTTACCTGGGTTTGTAAAACCGGCTTCATAGTCCAAATCGGCCCGTTCGGTCGCCAAATTGACAACCACGTTCTCAACGCCCGGAAGGTCATTAAGTGCGCGTTCTATGGATGATGCGCAGCCCGCGCAGTTCATCCCCGCAATCGGCAGGGACAAATGGTGAGTGAGGCCGGTTTGGGCCTGATTGTTCTCGGAAGATACGGTATCCATGGTGGCTATTATGTAGGTTCCAGTGACTGGAAGGTCAAGAAATGATCTGCTCTTTTGACAGCGGACTTGACGCTGTGGCGCCGCCCTGCTTTGTTCTCGGTCCGGATGCCATAAGAAATTAAATTGATTCTCGTAATATGGGTAAGAAAAACAAGATAACTACTTGATATGATTATCCTTATAGATAACTACGATAGCTTTACCTACAACCTAGTCCATTACCTGGGTGAGTTGGGTGCTGACGTGTGCGTTCACCGAAACGATCAAGTCACCGTTGACGAAGTTTTAGCCGCGGCGCCGTCGGCCATTGTCATCTCGCCCGGACCTGGTATCCCTGACAATGCCGGAATTTGCCTCGAATTAGTCGCAAAGGCGGCTGGCAATATCCCCATATTCGGTGTTTGTCTCGGACTTCAAAGTATTGCCCAAGCTTTCGGTGCCAAGGTGGTGTTGGCACCCGAAATGATGCATGGCAAACTAAGCCCGGTTCAACACAGTCAAAAAGGTGTTTTTAAGGGCCTACCAGACGGGTTCGAAGCCACCCGCTATCACAGTCTGATCGTTGAACGTGAGAGCTTGCCGGATGAGCTGGAGATCACAGCCGAAACGGCGGATGGCATCATCATGGGCCTTCAACACGTGACTCACCAAATTCACGGTGTTCAGTTTCACCCGGAAAGTATTGCGTCCGAATATGGGCACGAGGTCCTCAAGAATTTTTTGGAACTCGCGGGTGCCCCGGAAACCGCGCAGTGACCTCCCCCGACTCTGATCCCAATTTCAAGTCTTTGATCGGCTTAGTGGCCGATGGCGTGAGTTTGTCGGCAGATCAATCCAGTAAAGCCTTCGACATTATGATGTCGGGAGCAGCGACGCCTGCACAAACAGCCGCATTTCTAATGGCTTTGCGGGTTCGCGGTGAAACCGTAAACGAAATTACCGGGGCGGCACGAACAATGCGCGCGAAGGCCCTTTCAATTGATGCTCCGACGGGCGCTGTTGATACTTGCGGCACTGGTGGCGACAACTTGGGAACCCTGAACATTTCTACGGCGGCTGCGATTGTTGCGGCGGGCTGCGGCGTGCCGGTTGCGAAACATGGCAATCGTGCAATGTCGTCCAAGTCGGGTTCAGCAGATGTCCTGGAAGCCTTAGGTGTAAACCTGGACGCCCCGGTCAACGTGGTGCGCGAATGCCTGTGGCAGGCGGGTCTGTGTTTTATGATGGCCCCCCGGCACCACGGGGCCATGAAGCACGTGGGCCCGGTTCGTGTCGAGATGGGCGTCCGCACTATCTTTAATCTGCTGGGACCGCTGTCTAACCCGGCGGGCACGCGGTTTCAGGTGATCGGTGTATATGACCGCAAATGGGTTGCACCGTTGGCCGAGGTATGTCGGGATTTGGGCGCTGAACGCGTGTGGATCGTGCATGGCGCGGACGGCCTTGACGAATTGACCACAACAACGTCGACATATGTGGCGGAATTGAAGGACGGCGAGGTCAACAGTTTTGAGATATCGCCAGAAGACGCGGGTCTGCCGCGCGCAACTATCGCGGATATAAAGGGCGGTGACGCGGTGACAAACGCAGATGCTATCACCCGTCTGCTTGCGGGCGAGGCTAGCGCCTACAGGGATATTGTTGTGCTAAATGCGGGCGCCGCCCTGGTGGTCGCTGGTTTAGCGTCCAATCTAAATGAGGCGGTACAATTGGCCACACAGGCCATTGATCAAGGCCATGCGCGCTCAACTTTGGACAATCTGATCGATATTTCCAATGGACCGGGCAATGGCTGATGTTCTTGTCGAAATTTGTGACAAGAAGCGCATCCACGTAGCTGCTTCTAAGGCCGCACGTCCGCTATCCGAAGTGGAAGCCGCGGCCAAGGACGCTTCGCCTGTGCGTGGATTTCGAAAACAATTGGAAGCCGCTGTAGCGCGTGGAAACTTTGGCCTAATCGCCGAAATTAAAAAGGCCAGCCCAAGTAAGGGCTTGATACGCGCGGATTTCGATCCTCCCTCTCTGGCCGAAGCCTATGCACAGGGCGGCGCCACGTGCCTTTCGGTTTTGACTGACGGCCCTTATTTTCAAGGTGCTGACGATTTTCTAACTGCAGCACGGGAGGTTGTGTCCCTGCCCGTCTTACGCAAAGACTTTATGATCGACCTTTATCAGGTTCCCGAAGCGCGGGCGCTGGGCGCCGACTGTATTTTGGTTATCATGGCGGCCCTGGATGATGGGCTGGCCGCCGAAATGATCGCGGCTGCGCGCAATTGGGATATGGACGTACTGATCGAGGTTCACGACGAAACCGAATTGGAACGGGCTCTGAAAATCGCTCCCGAAACCGGTGGGCTGTTAGGCATTAATAACCGTAACCTCAAAACGCTCGATGTGACACTTGCGACGACCGAACGTCTTGCACCCCTGGCGCCTTCTTCGTTTTTGCTGGTGGGTGAAAGCGGTATCGCCGCGCATGATGATCTCGCGCGTTTGCAGGCCGCGGGCGTAGACTGTTTCTTGGTTGGCGAAAGTTTGATGCGGCAGGCTAATGTTACTGCTGCAACCCGAGCTCTGCTTGAAGGTGCCGCTTAAACGGCGGGAAGGAGAAATCGTGGCAACTCCCCGTTTTACTCATTTCGATGCTGACGGCAAGGCGACGATGGTCGATGTGTCTGAAAAAGCTGAAACAACACGCGTGGCCATTGCGCAAGCGACAATCACTATGGCGCCCGAAACTCTCGATCTGATAATTGACGGGCAAATTGGTAAAGGGGATGTGCTGGGCGTGGCACGGCTCGCTGGCATTGGCGGTGCAAAACGCACGTCCGATCTGATCCCGTTGTGCCATCCTCTTAGGATCGACAAGGTATCGGTTGAATTGGAACCCGATCCCGCAAATAACGCTGTCCAAATCGAGGCAACTGTCAATGCCACCGATAAAACCGGGGTCGAGATGGAGGCCCTTACAGCGGCTTCGGTGGCGGCACTTACGGTCTATGACATGTGCAAAGCGGCTGACCGGGCCATGACACTGGGACCGGTGCGGCTTGTATATAAATCAGGCGGCAAGTCAGGAACCTTTGACGTGCGTGCCTCGCAATCTCTTACAGGTAAAAATGAATGATTTCTGTCAACGAAGCGCTTGCGCGCATTACTGACCCGCTCGCGCCAGTCGCTGCCGAAACTGTCTCGCTGGCAGATGGGGTCGGGCGCGTGCTGGCGGAGGACATCACTGCGCGGCTAACTCACCCGCCCACTGATGTGTCGGCCATGGACGGCTATGCCGTGCGCGCGGCGGATGTCGCAAAGGTTCCTGTGGCGCTGACCGTAGTTGGCGAGGCGCCGGCAGGCGGTGCGTACGATGGCGTCGTCGGCGCTGGAGAAGCTGTGCGCATATTCACTGGTGGCCCAGTACCCAATGGCGCAGACGCTATTGTCATGCAGGAAGTAACGATACGTAAAGGAGACACGGTTACCGTCAAACAATCCGTGCCCGCAAATGAGTTCGTGCGTCCAGCTGGGCTCGACTTCAGTACTGGAGATCCAGGCCCCCGGGCCGGTCAGGTTTTAACTCCTCGCGCGATCGGTCTGGTTGCCTCGATGGACGTACCGTGGGTGCGTGTTCGCCGCCGTCCGCGTGTCGCACTACTGGCCAGTGGCGACGAACTGGTCTATCCGGGTGAAACGGTTTCGCAAAATCAGATCGTCAGTTCGAACAGCCATGCCTTGGCAGCCTTGGTGAAAGCCAATGGCGGCGATCCTGTCGACCTCGGCATTGCAGTAGATACACTTGAGAGTTTACGTGAGCTTGCAGCCGGCGCTGAAGGTGCGGACCTTCTAATTACCTTGGGCGGCGCCTCGGTTGGAGATCACGACTTAGTGCAGGAAGCTCTAGGCGACATGGGACTCGATGTGGATTTCTGGAAAGTAGCTATGCGCCCTGGAAAACCGATGATTTCGGGGAGCCTGGGTGCGACCGCGATGATTGGGCTCCCAGGCAATCCAGTTTCCGCCATGGTATGCGGCTTGATTTTTGTCATTCCTGCGCTTCGTAAATTACTTGGACAAGATGCCGGGCCCATTGCCCGGGATTGGGCTTTACTTGGAGCACCGCTTACGGCCAATCGAAGCCGGGAAGCCTATCTTCGCGGTAATCTCAACCGAAACGAAGAAGGCGCTGTTGTCGCGATCCCATTCGATCTTCAGGATAGCTCTGTACAATCGGGCCTCGCGGACGCGAATTGCTTGCTTGTTCAACCTCCAAATGGACCTGCTATGGACGTTGGTGATCGGATCGAAGTCATTACCCTCAACAGTTTAACGACCCAAATTTAAATAGTTAAGGGTTGACGCTACGGAAGAACCAAACTAGAACATAGGTTGATGTTTCTGATTTGTTCTAGGTATTGGGATACTCCGTCATGCTCACGCGGAAACAACGTGACCTACTTATATTTATCAATGACCGGTTAGCGGCTACGGGAGTAGCCCCTTCATTCGACGAAATGAAGGATGCACTGGGACTAAAGTCAAAATCCGGCATTCATCGCTTGATAACAGCGCTTGAAGAACGCGGGTTTTTGCGCCGATTAGCCCACCGGGCCCGAGCGCTCGAGGTTTTAAGATTGCCCGATGAACTGGTTCGGGAAGGTATCAAAGCAGACGACGGTGAAGACGTCTTTTCACCCAAGGTTATTCAGGGTGACTTTAAAAGCGATCTATCAGGACGTGTTCCTGACCAGCCTGATAGCACGGAAACGTTCTCCCTCCCCTTGCTTGGCAAAATCGCTGCAGGTACCCCGATTGAAGCTCTTCAGGATCAGACCCAGTACATTGAAATACCAGGTTCTATGTTGGGTCAGGGCGAACATTTCGCCCTCGAAGTTGAAGGCGACTCCATGGTCGAAGCCGGCATTCTGGATGGCGACACCGCCGTTATTCAAAGGTGTGATTTAGCGGAAAATGGCGCCATTGTGGTTGCTCTTGTTGACGAACACGAAGCGACCCTGAAGCGGCTCAGAAAAAAGGGCAATACGATCGCTCTTGAACCCGCCAATAAAGACTATGAAACCCGCATTTTCGGACCGGACAGGGTTCGGGTTCAAGGCCGTATGGTGGGGCTAATCCGTCAGTATTAGAAGCTGCCTAATGGGAATTGTTTTCGCTTAAATACTTGATTGAAGAGCTTCTAAAAGACCTTCAAAACCTTGGTTTTTTACCACGGAAGAATATTCAGAGCGTTTGGTCAAGGCCATGCTGACGCCTTCGATTGAAACATCAATAATTTGATTGCGGCCATCGATAACGCGCACACGCCAATCTACTGGGATTGTTGGACCATCTGTACGGACAAACTGGGTGCTGATCAGCATATCTTTCTTACCAGCTAGGCGAGCGTCCGTGATCTGAAGCTTTTCGTCCCCAAAACTACCCAACACACTTACCGAGGTTCGCATTACGGAAGCGACAAACAATTCCTGATAGCGAATCCGTTGTTCCGGCGATGCACTCCGCCAATGGCGGCCTAGCACGAAGCGCCCAATGGTCTCGAACGCGACCCCATCACTCCACACTTTCTCGAACTGATGCTGACGCTCAAGTTCCGTTTGGCCGGTATCCTGAAGTACAGATATAGACTGGTGAGCCAATTTCGTTATGAACTGCTTAGCATCATCGAGGCTGCGGCCCTGGTGGCTTTCCGTTACAGGGTCAGAGGCCGTGTAAGCAGGCAATGAAAACCCTATCAGGCCCGCAAATGCAAGACAGATACATATCAGGCCGCTGGCTACCCAAGACCTTGTAATGGATGAATTTTGCATGCCGATCCCTTTCGGTCGCATCACTATTTTGAGCCGCGATTTTGAGCTAAACGCAAATTTCACAAACGTATGTGACGGGTCACTTTGTGACCCTTGCCAATTAGAAACTAAAATACGCCAGCCCGTTAGGGATTTGGTTAAAGACACATAAAAGTCACAGAATAGACACAGAATCAGTTAACTATTTTTGACAATTGAGACAAATCGGGAACGGAGTATCTACGACTAAGTATATCTGCAAGTTGGAAAAATGCCCCTGAGCATTGTTTCGCTTAGGGTCACAGAACCGTGACTCGCGATAAACCCTGTGCTCAGATATTTTGAAACGGAGACGCGGGCAGCTAAGCGGTCCGGTCAACCTGCCAGACGTGGTAAAGGAGCGAAAATGCGCCAAATACTGGGATTAATTGCGCCACTAATAGTGTTGGTGTTGGTGTCGAATTCGGTTTATGCCGCAGATTTCAGGGCGGGTGCCAAGGCAGTTGAGCGGGAGGACTATCAGACTGCGCTCAAAGAGTGGATGCCCCTCGCGGAAGCTGGGGATGAGAGAGCTCAGTACAATATTGGCCTCATGTATGAACACGGGCGCGGCGTGCAGGAAAGTCAGGAGAAGGCGTTTAAATGGTATCAGCGTGCTGCTGAAGGCGGCGCAGTGCCTGCCCAGCACAACCTAGGTACCATGTACGCGTCCGGCAGAGCGGTCGTGAAGGACATGGTCGAAGCCTATAAATGGTTCCATGTGGCTGCGGCTGCTGGATTTCCATTGTCCGTCGATGCCTTACAAAAGGCACCGGAATTGCTATCCATGAAGGATCTCGAGCAATCGCGTATTCTGGCAGGCGAGTGGATTAAAAACTTCACCCCGGAAATTGGGACTTAGGACCTAAAGCGCTAAAATAGGAGCCGCCGCAGTCCGCGCGTGTCCGGACACCCGGATCGGCACGAAACTGCGGCGTAACGCAATTCTAGTGTGTTCGCGACTTAGACCTAAAATTTAGTGCTTGATCTGGAGAAAGTCCTCGCGGCGGCTAGGCGGGCGCCGGCACAATAACTCCCTCATTTCCCTCAGAAGTTCGTAATTGCTGTGCCTGTCCAGATCCTGTGGCAACTTGATCTCTTCAATCTCTTCCTCGAGAGAACGATAAATTTTTGAAATGTAATGACCCATGGCCCTTCTCCAGAATTTTCCAACACATTGACCAACGACCCGGGATTGGCGACCGGGTGTTGATCTCGGAGGGGAACATACGGGCCGGGCGGGTAACTGTTTATCCCTCAAATGGGGGCCTCCTCCAAAAGCAGGAGACTTCGAGGATTTCAACCCAACAGCGGGGTCTTCACTAAAGGCCGCCTCGAAAGGGCTAGTTATGTCAATTAATTGGAAATATTAGGCTTGTTCACCGCAGCCGGTATCGCCCTGCAACCAGGCATGGACACGGTCTCCCAAGGTTTCATCCTGACTGTGAATGGTGACCTGAGAACCGTAACCTTCGGGTGATTTGAATATCTCGATCAAAATCAAGTACGCGCCTTCGTTCGATACCGCAATTGCTCCGCGGTCGTGATCGGGGTAGAGCGCCGCGCGGAACTCATGATTGGTGGCGTAACAGGCGCGCATCTGCCGTTCCATAGTGGCGTATATTTCGCGGTACTCGCGCAGCGAAGAGACAACCTCCGGCGAGGCTGCGTCGCGCAGCTCTTCAGGTGTCTTGGGCGTGGAACATCCCAACAGTGTCAAAGTAGCGGTGAGTACCAACCAGCGTTTCATGCAACCGGTTATTGGCATTCGAAGTAATATACGCGCGTACTGGGCCAGTAGCCATCGACTGGTGGGTCGTCGGACATAACGGCTGACTTGCCATAACGTCGACAATGATCTGTTGCAACACCGCCCGGGTGGCCAGCCAGGAGGCCAGCCCTAACCTTCACTTCATTATTGTTACCGCTCAGCACTGTCGGCGGCGAATACTTGAGAAGTGTGGAACAGCCGCCGAGCGAACTCGCAGCCAAAAGCAAAATTAGAAATCGGTACAAAGTGTGGTTCCCTTTCCCTGACAGATCTCACTTTAGCACGGGTTTTAGTTCGCGCGAGTTCCGGCTGCCAATTACTTCTTGGCGCGCTTTTGACCACGATTGCGGGTCCATGGGCGCCGACCCCGGGCGTCGGCCGCCGTGCGGACGCTTGGGCCCTCTGGTGTCAACCACACGGCATGTGAGCCGTGACGCCAAAGGTCAAAACGATCAATGACAAGATGGGCTGAAGGGCATCGCCGGCGAACCGGAGTAAGGCTGATCACCACCTCGGCCGATTGGCAGTCTTCGCTAAGCGCTGCTTCCCTTGTAACCAGAGCTATCACTCCTGATTCCGGGGCAACACTGGCCCCTTCGGCGGGGCGGTATAGGCATCCCAGATTGTCGCATGTAAGCCAATTGTCCGGACTTGCGCCTTGCCGGGGCCAAGGACGGAATTCGGTCTTGCCTGCCCGCCGCAGCCACCGTTCAGCAGCAAAATTTTGATGCCGTCCCGATATACTCAAACCCTCGCCTGACATTCGCACGCCAAAGAATTTGGCGTCCCGGTCGATCAGAATATCCGGTCCCCGGTGGGCAAACGCCATCATTGTGCCAAAAATCATCGGCGCGATTCCCAGCATGCGCCAGCGCCGAGTCCAAAGGCACAGCCATAATCCTCCGATACTGAAGGTTGCGAGCGCAGCTATTGGGAAAGCGGGCATGGGAGTTACGGCGCCGGGCCAGTTCGCGACTTGACCAGCAACATAAAGAACCGCGTCAATCCCCCACCCCATAGGCACAAGTGCCAATTGCTCCAGCCCAAATACCATTAATCCGTATGCCGCGACCGCCCACGGCATGATCCATAGGGCCATGATTGGTACAGCAACTAAATTGGCGGCCAGACCGAAATCGACAAAGCGGTTGAAGTGATAAGCAGCGTAAGGCGCCGTTGCCAATCCTGCGACCAGCGACGTGAGAAAAGTACCTCCCACATATAGTCCTATTCGACGCCTAAGTGATTTGCGTTCGAAATAGGGATACCGGTCCCGGAGCGTTTCATATGTGGCAATCAAAGCAACAACCGCAGCAAAGGACATTTGAAAACCCGCGTGCCAAATGCTTTCCGGGGCAAACAGTAGAACGATCATGGCAGCCCATGCCACCAAGCGCATGGAGATCGCTGATCGGTCCACAAGTACAGCCAGTAAGACAATGGACGTCATGATGAACGCACGTTGCGTAGATACTGTTGCACCGGTAAGCAGTAAATACCCAAATGCACCAATGAGCGCCGCAGCGGCTGCCCACTTCTTGATCGGGTACCGCAAAGCGACGTTCTCCCAGAGCGCAAATCCACCCCGAACCGCGAAAAACAGCAACGCCGCCATCAATCCCATGTGTAAGCCTGAGATCGCGAGCAAGTGCGCCAAACCGGCATCCCGCAGATTTTGTGTAACGATTTCCGGGATGCCGCCTCGATCCCCTGTCATTAAAGCGGCGGCGACGGCGCCCTTCTCACCCTCCAGCGCTTGCCTGATCCGAGCGGAGATGACGACCTGCGACCGGCTTATTGACATCAGAAGGCGATCAGCAAGTGATTGATTGTCGATCTGTGAGGCCAGGCGCTGCATTCCGGAAACGCCGTAGCCAACTGCACCGACCTGGTCAAACCAGGCTTGCCGGGCAAAATCGTAAGCGCCTGGCGCCACGGGTTCAGGAGGCGGTAATAATATGGCGCGCAATTTAACCTGGTCACCCGGTTTCACTTCGTCACCCGCACTGCGCACAGTAATCCGTACTTTTGCCGGCACCTGATCAATAGGTAATTGGCCTATGTTTGGGTGGGCAAGAACAATTCGCGTACCACCTTTGGCCAGCAACGAAATCTTTTCAACTTGGCCGGTCAATGTTACCGGGCCAACCTTCTTTTGGATAACTGGTGCTGCTACCCGTTGAGTTCTCCATTGCCCGACTGAAAAGCCGGCAGCGCCAATACACAAAATAAGCGCCAAGGTAAGGAGTGCCGGCCGTGCACGAACAATTGTTGCGGTAACTGCTGCTGCCAACATTATGCCGGCACCCAGGTACAATTCAGGTTCCAAAGTTTGGGCAAAGTAGATAGCAATGCCCACCCCAAAAAATACCGGTACCCACAACGGCCAGCGATCACGTTCCTGCCCCAGTATTTGGGCGATCATAGCTTTCAATTTATACCCGGTGTTGCCGATGATTGCCGCCTCTTTCCCCTCCCGGCGGATTGATACTGCCGGGATATTACGCCGCGCCATTTATCAGAAGATGACTATGTGTTACACATCGCCGCGCTTCGCTTTTCGCGCCATCATTTTAGCCCTGTTCCTGATCATCGGATACCATGACTGTCGTAACCCGTTTTGCCCCCTCGCCTACCGGTTTTCTCCATATTGGGGGGGCGCGGACGGCCTTATTCAATTGGCTATTTGCCCGTCACCATGGTGGAGAATTCAGGCTTCGAATAGAAGATACTGATCGCAAACGCTCGACGCCTGAGGCGATTGACGCAATCATCGACGGCATGAGCTGGCTGGGGCTCAAATGGGACGGCGAAGTCGTCTATCAATCTCAAAACGCTGAGCGTCACGCCGAAATTGCGCGGGAGCTCCTTGATCGTGGCGCCGCTTACCATTGCTACGCAACTCCCGAGGAATTGACCGAAATGAGGGAGAAAGCGCGCGCCGAAGGGCGACGGGCCGGTTATGACGGCCGATGGCGGGACCGGGACCCAAAGGATGCACCGGCTGGCGTTTCACCGACGGTTCGTTTGAAAGCACCGCGCGACGGTGAAACTGTGTTGAACGACTTGGTGCAAGGTGAGGTTCGCGTCGCCAACCAAGAGTTGGATGACATGATACTGTTGCGCAGCGACGGGTCGCCAACGTACATGTTGTCCGTCGTTGTTGACGACCATGATATGGGGATTACGCACGCGGTGCGCGGCGATGATCATTTGACCAATGCCTTTCGCCAAGCGCGAATATTTCGGGCCTTGGATTGGAACCTCCCCGAATACGCACATATCCCACTGATACATGGGCCCGACGGTGCCAAACTATCGAAACGGCACGGTGCGCTGGGCGTGGATGCTTACCGCGAAATGGGATACCTGCCTGTGGCTATGCGTAATTACCTTTTGCGCTTGGGCTGGAGCCACGGGGATGACGAAATAATCTCAACGGAACAAGCCATTGAGTGGTTTGGATTAGAATCTGTGGGGAAATCTCCGGCACGATTTGATTTTCAGAAGCTCGAGAATTTGAACGGGATCTATATTCGCGAGGCCGAAGATCAGCATTTGGTTGATGTTGTTGCCGAAGGTTTGACCGCCATTATAGGCAGCAAACCTGAGTCTATACACTTAGAACGCCTCTTAATGGCAATGCCAGGGTTGAAAGAACGTGCAAAAATGATCCCCGAACTTGTTGAAAATGCTAGGTTTTGTGTAGAGAAAAGACCGCTCGACCTTGACACCAAAGCCCAGAAATTGATAGACGATGAGGCACGTTCCCGGCTCGCGCGCCTTTTATCACGTCTAGACACCATCGATGATTGGACGGAACAAAGTCTCGACGCTACGGTGCGTGCCTTCGCCGAGTCAGAAGGCCTAAAATTGGGGAAGGTAGCGCAGCCGCTCCGCGCAGCCCTAACCGGGCGAACCGTTTCTCCCGGTATCTTCGATGTCCTACTGGTTCTGGGTCGCGAAGAGAGTCTCGCACGTATCGGTGATCAAAGCGGTGCGGCTTAATTTGACGAACCATGGGGGCCTTTGAGTTCGCCCGTTGCCCTGGCGGATTTCAGAATTAGACGGCGGGGCATCTCGGACCTAGACGGGGAGTCTGGACCGGTTTTGTTGGTATTGAATGGACGGGGTGAAATATGCCCAGCCATTGATGTGGAAAGGTGAGAGCTCAGATGGAAAAACAAAAAGACAAACTAACCTCACAAGCTTCTCTCGCAATCGACGGCACAGACTCGACTGAGTTTGAAGTCCATGGCGGAACAGTAGGTCCGCGGGTCATTGATGTCCGGAACCTCTACGCCCAAACCGGATATTTCACGTATGACCCTGGTTTTACTTCGACGGCGAGCTGCCAAAGCGAGATTACCTATATTGATGGCGAAGAAGGCGTTCTCTTATACCGGGGCTATTCCATTGACGACCTGGCTGAACGTAGTGACTTCATGGAAGTGTGCTACTTGCTGCTTTACGGGGAGCTTCCAAACCGCACGCAACGGAACAAGTTTGTAAAAGACATCACCTATCACACCATGATTCACGAGCAATTGAATCATTTCTTTAATGGCTTTCGCCGCGACGCCCACCCTATGGCGATTATGGTCGGTGTTGTCGGTGCGTTGTCGGCATTTTACCACGACAGTACAGATATCGGTGATAACCGGCAGCGCTTGATCGCGAGCTATCGTATGATCGCAAAGATGCCGACCATCGCCGCGATGGCGTATAAATATTCAATTGGGCAACCCTTTGTGTATCCACGCAATGACCTCAATTACGCGGAAAACTTTCTATACATGATGTTTGGCGTGCCGTGCGAAGAATACCAGGTTAGCAAAACCGTCGCTCGCGCCATGGATCGTATTTTTACTTTGCATGCGGATCATGAACAAAACGCCTCCACATCAACGGTACGCCTTGCGGGCTCTTCAGGTGCAAATCCTTTCGCTTGCATTGCGGCCGGTATTGCCTGCCTTTGGGGCCCTGCCCACGGCGGCGCTAACGAAGCGGCCCTCAATATGCTCGAAGAAATCGGGTCGGTTGATAAAATTCCTGAATACGTAAAGCGCGCCAAAGATAAAGACGACCCGTTCCGCCTAATGGGTTTCGGACATCGGGTCTACAAGAACTACGATCCGCGCGCGAAAGTTATGCAGAAAACCTGCCATGAAGTTCTCGATGAACTGGGTGTTCGCGACGAGCCATTGTTGCAGGTAGCTATGGAGCTGGAGCGGATCGCCTTGGAAGATGAGTATTTCGTTGAGAAAAAGCTTTACCCGAATGTCGATTTCTATTCAGGCATCGTCCTCAGCGCCCTTGGCGTTCCATCCAACATGTTCACGGTACTTTTTGCGCTCGCACGTACGGTTGGTTGGGTCGCCCAATGGAATGAAATGATCGAGGATCCATCACAGCGTATCGGTCGTCCCCGCCAACTTTACGTTGGCGCAGGGCCGCGGTCATTTGTAGAACTCGACGACCGGGCCTAGCACTTATACAACTCGGCGGTTTTTAGATTACTCGGCGTCTGGGTTCCAAGACGAACGCTCGATTAGTTCAATCTTGTAGCCGTCCGGATCTTCGACAAAAGCGATGACCGGTCCACCGTGTATCATTGGACCCGGTGGACGTGGAATTGATACGCCCCCCTTCTCCATCTTGGCACACACGTCATCAATGCCGTTTACGCCCACGGCAAGATGACCAAAAGCATTGCCGTGTTCATAGTCTTCTTCTTGCCCCCAATTATGGGTCAGCTCAACAACCGTGTGCGTGCTCTCGCTGCCATACCCGAGGAATGCGAGGGTGAATTCGGCACTAGGAAAGTCGATTTTGCGCAGTAGCTTCATGCCCAAGTGACCGATGTAAAAATCGAGCGATTTGTCCAGGTCCCTGACCCGCAACATTGTGTGCAAGAACTGAAAGTCTTGCGAGTTTGCAGCGTTCTCCGAAGTCATTCGCATTTTCCTTTTCATTGAAAATTGGTCGTCAATTTTAGCTCTAATTCGATTTATGAGCGACTGGCAATCTCGGCCAGAATGGCCCGGGCAGCACGAAGGCTGGGGGGAGCTTCTTCGTGAAGGCCCAATTTAGTAAGAACTTCCTCAGCTCCTTTTTCTTGCTCAGTGCGAGTACTTGAATCGGTGAGCACGCGAAGCACTTCAGGCGCAAGAATTTCCGGCTGACATTCTTCTTGTATGAATTCCGGAACAAGAGAGCGGTTTAAAATGATGTTGGTCAAAGAAATCCACGGAACCTGGATTACACGACGCCCAATCCAGGCGGATATCGGATTTAATTTGTAGGCTATAACAGTTGGAACACGCGCAGCTGCCAGCTCGAGGGATACTGTTCCCGAAGCTGCAAGGGCGGCGTCAGCTGCGGCAAATGCACCACGTTTCGGATCTGCCCCGGTAACCACTGTGGCAGGTGTATGCCACTTTTCGACGCCTTGGCGAACGATAGTTTCAATTTGGACTAGAGTCGGGACAACAATCTGAAGACCGGGGACCAGAGTGGTTAGTGTTTCTACAGTTTCTCCAAACACAGGCAATAATCTGTCAACTTCGCTGCGGCGACTGCCAGGTAAAACCGTGAGCAGTGGGCTATCCGAAGAAAACCCATGGTTCACCCTAAACTCTTGGCCGAGAGAGAGACGATCCGCCTTGGACAAGCTCTCCTCAACAACCGAGTGACCGACAAAGTCGCAAGTTAGCCCTACTTTCTCAAAGTGGGGTGGCTCGAACGGGAGCAGTGCAAGCAGATAATCAAGGGTATCGGCAATTTTGCGAGCGCGCCCAGGGCGCCATGCCCATATTTGGGGAGCAACATAATGAATAAGCGGAAACCCCTGCCCCTTTAAACGCCTTACAACACGTAAGCAAAATCCAGGGCTATCAATGGATACCACCGCGTTCGGTGATGCTTGAATGGCCGCATTCGCGGTTTCTCCAATTCGCCGCAACAAATTGGGCAAGCGCGGCAAGACTTCGGCGAATCCCATGATCGATAGCTCTTCCATCGGAAATAAGCTTTGAAGTCCTTCCTCGGCCATGTTGTCGCCACCTACCCCAGAAAACCGAACTTTCCCCCCGGTCTCGGATTTCAGTGCGGCCATTAACCGAGCACCTAACATGTCACCAGACGGCTCGCCCGCGATCAACATTACATGTGGATAGGAATTTGGCACGAGGACCCGTTCTATTCGATCTTCGACATTTCAATGCCGTAAAGGAACAGGCTCGCGTCATCGGCGGCTTTCACCACTTGTTCCCGATCTATTATCAAGGCCCCGGCGGCCTCAAAAGCAATTCCCTTTAGACCCGCAGCAGAAGCATTGGTCACGGTCTGCAAGCCAATTGTTGGCAGATCCACACGCCGTTCCTGATCCGGTTTGGCAATCTTAACAAGTACACCCGCCTCGTTGCCGGACAACTGGCCACAGCGTTCGATCAGCGCATCGGTACCCTCCACCGCTTCAACGCCAAGTACTAATCCGTCATTCACAATCGCAGCTTGGCCAATATCTAAAAGTCCCAAATGTTCGACCACCGTTACGCCCTTGGCAATGTCTTCCAGGTCTTGCGTGGACGGCTCAACTGAGCCCAGCGTTCCAGAGGGCGCAGCTAGGTTATGGGCGACTTGTTCTGCCCCGACCACGCGAAAACCTTGTTGTTCGATCTCTTCAACAAGCAGAGAAAGTAAAGCTCCATCGCCGTCACGGGCTGCCGATAATGCTTTTGGCATCATGCGAATCCCGTACCAATCAAGCGATAAGTTCTTTAACGATGGCCGCCTTACAGCGCCGGCGAAGACAACTTCTTCGCAATTGTTGTCGCGCAACATTTTTAGGAGTCCGCCGAACGAACCGATTCCCACCCATCCGTGCGGCGCTCTCGCAATAATTTCCGGGTCACCCGCTCCCTTAACACCAATGACGAATAATGAGCGGCCTTCCGCTTGCGCAGCTTCAATCAGTTCACCGGGTAAATTACCGGCTCCAGCAATGATACCTAAGGCCGGTTTCACGGTACTCCCTTGGGCGTACACAGGCTGCGTGAGGATTCATCCCGGATGAAATCGACAATTTTTTGAACCCCGGAGCTGTCTTGGTAATCCCCGGCTACTTGGGTAACCCGATCACTTAGCGTTCCGCCACCTGTGAACAGTTCCTGATAGGCAGCCCGAAGTTGGTGAATTTCCGCTTTGGAAAATCCACGGCGTTTAAGTCCAACGATATTAAGGCCCGCCAAATGTGAACGCTCGCCAAACGCCGACCCAAATGGAATGACGTCGT
>Ga0315336_1002934_pt1 | contig 24263 bp, 18 predicted proteins | sample ASW5metaG_FD_204512 | JGI IMG/M metagenome (GOLD analysis project Ga0315336, IMG submission 204512) | Ammonia-oxidizing marine archaeal communities from Monterey Bay, California, United States - ASW #5 | ecosystem: Environmental > Aquatic > Marine > Intertidal zone | place: USA: California... | reverse complement strand
CCACAAACCTTGGATTGACGCTTTGTACGATGCCCAAATCAATCACTTCGACGACGCATTTGAGAGTATCCGTTACAAACTCGGCCTCCACCATATTCTCGACGATACGATAATCATCGTTACAGCTGACCACGGCGAAGAACTGCTGGAACACGGCCATATCGGGCACGGGTCAACCGCCGTGCATTCACGCCACTACGACGAACAACTCCACATTCCGCTGTATATTTTTGCGCCAAGAAAAATCAAGAAGGCACGCGTCATCGACACCATCGTTCAACAAATCGATATTCTGCCCACCGTTTTCGACATGATGGAGTGGGATATCCCCGAAGAGGTTCAGGGTCGTTCACTCTGGCCAGCAATTCAAGGCGAGTCCCTCGAAGACATCCCTACGTTTGCGGAAAGCGTTGAAGGCGGCTACCAGTCGAAACCGGACCAACGCAGTACGTTTGTCCGCAGCATCCGAACCAAAGAATGGAAGCTGATCATGCGGAGCTCCCCTCAGGGAAATACGTTCGAATTATTCAACTTGAAGAACGATCCCGGGGAACAAACCAACGTATATGAAGCCGAACCCGAAGTCGGTAACGAATTGCTTTCGCAACTCACCAAATGGATCAGTGACAACCTCGAAGCTCGACTCGCCCTCGAAGAACGCGAAGCATTACAAGAGGCTCGCGTTGCTGCATTGGATCCGGCAAACCTTTCGATCCCCGAAGTATTGATTCCAAAAGATGGAGATACCATTTATTACGAAACCATGAACGGTTCGATTGAAGCGGAATGGACAGGTAATCCCCACGCCGCGTATATCATCGAATATGACATCGGCGAAAGCTGGCATCGACTCAAGGGAAAGTACCCGGTAGAAATCGGAACCAAACAGATTTTCGGTCCATTGCCTAAGGACGGATGGAAACCACTCTACCAATGGAACCCGTATCGACTTCGCATTCGCCCCCGGGATTTAAAAGATGGATGGAGTGAGTGGTTGACCATTGAAGTCGCCCCACTCGCGAAATAAGCTACCGTTCAGATTTCCGTTGATCCAGAAAAATAACGCTCTTGTCTTTAGGGCGATCTTTTTTTCTCAACTGCGCCATCACTTCAAACATTTTCTTGGAACTCTTGAAGGGGCGAAAATCATTGTGTGCAATTCCGATAGCCAGAGGCATCAGCGGGAATTTTCCTTCTCGGCCGGAACGATCCGTGGCAAGGAAATGCCCTTGGGCAGATTCTTCAGCGGTAAACAACTGTTTGACCGCTTGATCCCACGTATCAATCAAGGACTTGCAAAAACGCTCATAGTCTTCAAAATTCATTGAAATAACAAAGTGTTCGCCACCCATATGGGCGAGAAAACTTTCGTAAATACCCACACTTCGATTCAGACTAACGAGTGTCTTCGACATCAATTTGAGGGCTTCCGCCTGGCCGTCTTTTCCTTTGGCCGCACAAAACGCCTTGAAATGCATCATATCGATATAACAAACCGCGAGCTTGATGTCTCGGGCCAAACGATGACTCACTTCACGCTTAATCGCTTCAGTACCGGGCAATTGTGTGAAAGGATTCTTTTGTTGGAGCGATTGAATCAGATTATTCAAGAACCCAATCTTTTCCGTCAATTTATCCAACTTGAAAGGCTTAACGATATAATCATCCGCACCCTGTTCCAAACCATGCATGATTTCCGGTTCTTCACCCAGCGCCGTCAACATCAATACCCCGATGGAATATAACTCCGGATCCTTCCGAATACGCCTACAGATTTGGTACCCCGTTACACCCGGCAGCATGATATCCAACAAAGCGATTTCAGGTTTTATTTTTTTGGCGATTTCAAAAGCGCCTTCGCCCGAATGGGTCGTTGCCACTTCGTGCCCCTGGGAAATCAGCTTGGTTTTTACCAATTCAGCCAAATCCAGATCGTCGTCAACCAATAAAATCTTGCTCATTTGTATTGTCCAATACTGTAAAGTAAAAAGAGTTGTTTTGTGTACCGCCCGCAGAATGCTGATTATAATACATTTTTATACAAATACACCACAATGACGGGTATAAGTTGCAGATACACCCATCCTTTGATAGGATCCTCATAGAGTTTTTTAATTTTCAAGGAGATCACGCCCATGCGCGTTGTGTTCGCATTATTATTGAGTATTCCCCTCGTGATGACTGGTTGTGGACCATCAGAAGAGGAAGTAGAAGAACAGAAACAGGCCGAAAAACCTCCTCCTCCGCCTCCACCCACCGCGCAGCAAATCGCTCAACAAATAATCAACGAAGCCCAATTGGATGCCCCGATTCCACCGCCGGGAACGCAGATCCCAGCCGATTTGGCTGCTCAATTTAAGGGATTCTTCCAGCAGCAAAAAAATAAACATGTCAATACACCAGAAGGCCGTGAAGCACTGACTATGGTGAAAAAACGGGTGGAATCGCGCATTCGCAGAATGGAACAGGCCAAATCGTGGGAGCCCTTACTGCTCATGTGCGAAGCCTTCGACGTGCTGGATCCGGGCTCAAAAAAATTCAAACGCCAAAAAGACCTCGCAGTCGCTGAACTCCAGAAACCTCAAATTACAATCAAAGGAATCGTTGACGACGGTACCACAGGTACCAAAATCGCCATCCTGGATCTCTACATGCCACTGAATCAGAAAACTATCAACGATAGAATTCGCGTAGGGGAAGAAAAGTACGGCGTTAAACTGATACGCGTGATCGGTAACAACCAGGGACTACTCTTCGAGTACCGTCAAACAGGCGAAACCTTCGAGGTCCTGACCAACAAAGCAACCCAATAACGGCCCGAAAGTTTTATAGCAATGACCAGTTCAATCAACCAGGCTCGACTTCTTTCAGCCTGGTTGATTATTTTTTTGGGCACACTCACTTATATAAACACGTTTTCCGGCGATTGGGTGTGGGACGATGCCTCGTCGGTCTTGCTCCACGAGAATGTCCAAAATCCTTCGAAATTGACGCAGCTATATCTGGAAGACCAACACGCCTTTGCCGGTGGACAAGGTAATTTCTACCGTCCACTTTTATCCACTACCTTCATGGTGGACTTTTGGTTATCCAATCAAGGACCAACCATCGCCGAATCGCAAGAGGTGCTGGAAACGTTAAGTCCATTTATTTTCCATCTTCAAAGCACGATCTGGCACATACTGGTCGCGCTGTTGATGTTTGTTTTGTTGTTGCGCCTCAAGACCCCAACCTTTATCGGTCTTGCCGCGGCATCCATTTACGTGCTCCATCCACTGCACACCGAAGCCGTCACCTATATCAGTGGACGGGCCGATTCCATGTCCGCCGCTTTCATCCTCGCGGGAATCTGTGTCGCCCTACGAGACGGCAGCACGCTTCGTCGACAAATCATACGCGTCGGCCTGAGCGGTTTGTGTTTCACCGGAGCATTGTTGAGTAAAGAAAGCGCCTTCATCTATCCCGTCTTACTTTCCCTGACACTGTGGATCGAACCAAAATTGACTCCGCCCCGAAAACCGATGTCAATCAAGAATCGATATACTCCCGTCGCCTTTGCGTTGACCCTCATTGGACTCTACGGTCTCTTGCGTATGGGTCCGTTGAGTTTCAGTAAGGCCGCAGCGTCTACGCCCACTCCCTTTTTCGAACGCGTCGTCGAAACCCTGCAATCATTTGCCTACTACGTAATCATGATCTTCAATCCTTCCCACTTACACATGGAACGCAGCCTGGTTGATGCAACAAGGTCAACCACCTTACTCGGATGCTTCTTTCTTTTCGCCTGCATCGCCACCATTGTTTGGGCCCACCGAAGCGGTCGAATTCGCGTCGCATGGGGTCTCATTTGGTTCATCGCAAGCTGGCTGCCCATATCGGGTCTCTTCCCCCTCAATGCACCAATGGCCGAACACTGGCTCTACATTCCCCTGATCGGTTTCCTCCCCGCGGCCATGGAAATCCTCTTTAACCGGAATTACCCGGTCGTCACGTTTCAACAGACCAACACGTATCGCTACGTTCTTGCTTCCGTAGTCTTCGCATGGGGATGTTTCCTCTTGTTTCAATCAACCATTCGCAACGATGCCTGGAGCAGCAACACGAAACTCTACGAAGCTACGTTAAAAGAAAACCCCTTAAGCACCCGCGTCCAGTTCAATCTCGCCGTTACCCATCAGGATATTCTCCAGAACCCCGTCGGCGCGAAGAGACATTACAATCGAATTCTCGATGTATACGCCGCAAAAAAAGAAGAATCCTTGTCCGACCAGCTATTCGATGAAGAAATCGAATCCCATTTTTCACTCGGCCAGATCTACTTGGACGAACTCAATTTCGGGGAATCCTACCAACATTTCGCCAAAGTCGCATCGCTCCAGCCCAACGATTCAAACCGATTGACCGTGGCCCAATCACTCTACGGAATGGGCCGATGCCTCTCCGGCATCGGAAACCATCGTAACGCCCAGGAATTGTACAAGCGCGCCGGCCAACTCGCCCCCGAATTGGGAATCAATTAGCCCCGAACATACGACTGGCAAATCATTCTTACCTAAACCAACTAGAAATTATCGTTTTTGTCATTTTGCTCTTCTTCTATGTCACTTTTATTATTCTTGACGGAATTCAGAAAACTGCTTTAACCCCAACACATTAGACTCTAATTTTTCCCGCGGTTTTCAAGGGAGTTTCTTGACACGATCACAGGACCGTGCTAGAATCGACTCAGGTTTATAAGGCTAGTATGAGGTAATAGACGCCTTACAATTGATTCGAGGAGGCATGAAATGGCCGACGAAAATGAAAACAATGAAGAAGAAGAAGATTTTGGTGCGCTGACCGGCGGTTCCGATTCAGGTATGGGTAACCTACCTCCATTGAGCGATTTCGATTCTGCCGATGGCGAATCTGATGGTGGCGGAGACCTACCTCCCATGGACGGTGGTGACACCCCATCCGAAAGCGGTTTGGGTGGCCTTCCTCCCATTGTGGATATCAAGGTAGACACACCTGCTGTTCGTCCTTCCGATCTCGATACACCCGATCCAACCAACGCCTCTCCAACTCCGGCCGGCTTTGATACGCCCGCAGAAGAATTGGATACACCGGATCCGGCCGACGGCTTAGGCTTCCAGGATTTCGCAGCCGATAGCGACTTCTCTCCAGAGACTCCCGAAATTGGACCAGGCCCCGATTCCGATATTGAAACACCGATGTTCGACAGCGCCTTCGGCGGTGACAGCGACGACTTCTCCACCGGCGGCACACCAACGCAAGCGATGGAAACGCCCATGTTCGATTCCGGTGTTTCCGGCGGCGGTGATGCTGGCGGTATGGGCTTCGACAACGATGCCTTCGGTGCGGACACACCGGGCGGCGGCGTCGACGATGGGACTCCCATCCCCGACTTTTCTCCCGATACAGGAATGCCCCAGGAAATGGGCGCGGTCGCGGCCGGTAAAAAAGGCAAAAAAGGCGGCGGCGGAAGCCCTGTAAAAACGATTTTGGTTGGCGTAGTTTTCTTGCTTCTTGGAGCCATCGGCGGTTTTGTCGGAAATCCATCTTTAGCCGAGAAAGTGACGTTTATTAAGAATCCGTTCCTGGAAAAAATTGGCCAACTCGAAACGAAAATTGAATCGCAGGATAAACAAATCGACCGCATGATGGATTCTACGTCAGGCGGCGAAGACCTAACCCAAGAACAAATCGATGCAATGATCGTCCAATTGAATGAAACCAAAGCAAGCCTTGGACAAGCGACCCAACAACGCGACACGATCGTCGAAGAACTCCTAAAACTTCGCGAAGATGTCGTCGCCGTCGAAGGTGATTTGGAAGAAGTAAACGAACAATACGTCGTTTCCGCTGAAGAACTGGAAAATCTGATTCAGGAAAACGCCATCACCGATTCGCGTCACCGGGGTCTGTTGGCTGAAAACGAACGATTGACCGATATGGTCGGTGAACTCGAAATCGCCAATGACCGTCGCGGGGCCGTTCAGGATACGCTGCTCCACAACATCGACCAGTTGACTATTCAGATCCGTGGCGGAAGTCCACTGACACCAACGCGCTATTCGCACAATGCCCGTCTGGAACGTGTGGAAGACTTGCGGGAAAAAGTGGCCAAAGCCAAATGGGCAACTCCTCAACTCTTGAGTGAATACACTGAACTCTACATCGCCGAATTGGGCGTTGCTTCAGTTCGCGAATACTTCTTCGCCAGTATCCCCGTAACCGATGGATTGGGCAATCAGTCCAATCGTTGGGCGGAATGCTTGATGAACGGAAACTGGAGTGTGTACTTCCGTACGCTCGACGGCGACCATATCGGCAGTTTCGAAAACACCGCCGGTGGTGGAGTTCCCAATTACGAATTCCGCGAAGATTTCCCGAACAACATCAAGGCCGAAATCGCGTCGCAGATAATGTCCTCGCGCGTCGATGATTTCCAGGAAAAAATCAAAGCACTAAGAGCAAAAGAAGCCGTGTACGATTCTCGTTCCAGCTTGGAGAAGAAGTTCTCCTCGTTAGCACCCTAATATCAACCATCTCTAAATAAAAAGCCCCGCACAAGAAACTTGTGCGGGGCTTTTTTGTATCACGTTGAATAGTTTCAGGACGACAGTGAAGTCGAAACCAATTTCTTTGTCACATGCCATGCATGATGTGGGTTCGCAATTGCGCGTTTGGCCATTTCAGGAATCGTGTAATTACGTAACGCAGATCGGGCCGACAGCCGTTCGAATAATCGGCGTTGTTCGTCCACCGACATCGCATCGTTGCAGTTCAATGTATCCGGATCACCACAAGTAAACTTGTCCCACGATATATTCGCCTGATCAATTCGTTCTCTGAATTGGTCAAATAGAGCCGTTCCCGGGAGCGGAGTCACATAATGAACCGACGCGAAATCGACTTTCGCTTTCTTAATGAATTTTTCCGTCTTTTTCACATCGTCTTTTGTTTCGCCAGGCGTACCCACAATGAAACATCCCCGAATCCGCAATCCTGCTTCATGCGCCATCCGAGCAGCATCCATATTCTGCTCTACCGTCGCACTCTTATTAATCGTATCCAGAACGCGTTGACTACCGCTTTCAAATCCGACCGATACTTGCACGCAACCGGCCTCTTTCATTAGCTTCAGCACATCCGGCCGAAACGTCTTCGCATGCATCTGACATTCCCATTTGAGATCATTGAGGCCATTTTGAATCATCGCTTCGCAGATACCTTTAAAGCGTTTAGCGTCAGTCGCCATCAACTCATCATAAAACGCGACGCTTTCGATGTGGTGTCGGTTTCGCACATATTTAATCTCTTCGATGACTCTCTCGGGTCCGTGAAACCGCAGCGGGGCTTCTCGTTTGGAATTGATACAGAAATTACACTTGAATGGACATCCGCGGCTCGTAATTACACCGAGGGTCCGATAAGAAAACCCGGCGAGTTCCTCTCCCGCGCCGGCATAGGTATCTAAATCCAGTTGCCAACGGCTCGGTATCGGTAAATCGTCCAAGCAATCGGGCGACGGTGCTTCAATGATGCCTTCTATCTTTCCCGAATCAATGAGCTTAGCGAATGCCCATTCCGCTTCTCCCCGAATCACACAATCCGAGTGTTGAATAGCTTCTTCGGGCAACGCCGTCGGATGAGCACCGCCCATAACAATCGTCAGTCCCCGTTCTTTTTTAATCCGCGCCGCCAATTCGTAAGCACGAAGCGCATACATCGTCATGAATGAAATGCCGACTATATCCGGACGAAATTCGTCCAACCCACTGTCCACATCCTGTCCCGCAATTTCGTCCAGAATACGCGTCTTGTGCCCCGCAGACTCGAGAGCAGCCGCCAAATTCGCCAGTCCCAAGTTTTCTTTTTTCAAAGAACCTTTGACCGTCGGATTAATCAGCGCGATCTTCATTAATGGGCACCCAATACCGTGAGGAATCGTTGAGCACTGTATTTCCCCAACCGAACTAGTCCACCCAGGCCTTCACGCCGGAACGCGTTTCCAAAATGATGGAGGACCGTCATGGGTCGACGCGTCAACATTTGCCACTGCCAGCGATTCCAACCCAATCGGTACATCTCTTCAATCTCTTCCGCCGGGTAATCCGGATACGAAACTACCGCACCACCCGCCGGATCAAAATCTTTCCAACTATCCTTAATCAACCAGCCATTCTCTTCGGCGCGACGATAAAACGCCGTTCCCGGATATGGGGTTGCGATGGCAAACTGCAACGTGTGAGTATTGAGTTTGATGGCATAATCAATCGAACGCATGGCCTTCTCACGGGTTTCCCCGACGAGGCCAACCAGGAAATTCGCGTGCGTCTGAATCCCGAGACGACGACAATCTTTCACGGTCCGTACCACGTCAGACAAATCCATCGTCTTCGGTACTTGTTTCAACACATCCGGATCACCGCTCTCCACACCAAACTTCAATGCACGGCAACCGGCCGAAGCCATCGCCTCCAATGCATCCGTGTCGACCGTGGCGTTCCCCATACAGCTGAAAGGCAACCCAAAATTTCTCGACTCGTACTCTTCGCAAAAAGCGACCAGATGTTTCCGATTAATTGTAATCGTGTCGTCGTCAATATATATTTCGTCCGGATTGTATTTCACAATCAGCAATGCTATTTCATCGCAAACCGCTTTGGGATCGCGGCGCCTATAATTTTGTTTCCCTTGTTGGGGTGCGATCGTGCAAAACTCGCAACTCAACGGACATCCGCGAGACGTCAGAACCGTTACCGTGCGTCCCTTGCAAAACGGATCGTTGTACTTTTCCATCGGCATCAAATGCCAAGCCGGATAGGGTAAGTCGTCCAGCTTCTCGGTTCGGGTAACATACTCCGGTTCCGGATTCTCTTTCGTACCAAACCACGGAGCGGGCGTAAGAGTCACCGCCTCCGACATCGCCTGATCGTATTCCCCTTTGATGACTCCATCGAAACCGGCATTCAAATGATCGTGTATCGTCGCCGTTGCGTGAGCCCCGCCGACAATACACGGTTTTCCCAATCGATTTTTCACCTCAATATCAGCAAAAAAACTCGGTGCACTCGTCTCCATAAAAATAATATCAGGATCGAAACTCTGGCAACGAGCTTCGAGGTCCTCTAAATCAATTCCCGAAGCAATACAATCGAGGAATAACACGGTGTGACCGTCCGTTTCGAGACGCGACGCAGCATACCCCAACGCAAATGGAAAAGGATGATAATCAATCCCTATCGTTCGAGTTTTACGTTTGTGCGGCCAACGCGATCCAGCGCGGCAATAGGGGCCTGGAGGATTTAATAGCAATACTTTCATAAAACCAGTTCCACCAATCCCTAAATAAACTCAAATTGCGCGTCGTTCTCAACCAATAACTTGTTCATCGTTTCATTGTACTTCACAAAACGGCAATCAAGATTGTTACATTCGTGAGGTTTGATTCCGTCGATCTTGTCCCAATGCTTTTGTGCATACCACATGTCATTGAGAGATTCATCGAAACAGTTTCCAATCGAATGATCTTCTTTCCGATGGCGATAATAACAACAAAGAAACACTTCGCCCAACGTATCAATCGTCAACTGCAGAGGAGTCAACCAACAATGCTTGGCGGTATTGATCTTTTCCGTCCCGCCGAGAACGATAATCCGGTCGCGGTACTTTTCCTTACATTCCGCGATCTCTTGGTTCACTTTCTCAGCTTGTACTTCTGTCATCTCAGTATCGCAGAGGCGCGCAGCCTTAAACTGAATTGAATCGGCTTCCAAACCAACAGCCGTATTCACCGCCACTTCGATTTCATGACAGTTCCCCTGGTCAAGGACGACCTTATAACTGATACGACATTTCGTGCCTCGTTCGTTGCGCATCTTAATCATATTCTTGAAATTTTCACACACGGCCGGAAAACGCGCCTCAGGAGTCTTGGGCAATTTCACTTTGTGAATCGTTTCTTCCGTCCCGCCGTCAAACCCGATACGCACATAACTCGCGTGGTCCACCAAGGCTTCCGCCAAATCGCCCTTGAGCTTCGTGCCGTTCGTCAAAATCCCGATACTCATACCCTTGCTGGCAAGAAAACGGATCGCTTCCGGAAGGTTCGGGTGTAACGAAGGTTCTCCCCCGCCACAGAATTCGACCCCTTTGACGCCCAATTCCGCCAAATCACTCATAAGCCCCATCAATTGCTCTTTACTCATAATGGTATGGTGCTCGGTATTTTCGGAACGATACTCACACCAGAGACAATCCTGATTACACACATACGTGGGATATACGATCGCCATTCTCGGCGCGGGCATGTCGCGATTCAAAATCTGCACCATCTGAGGATAATGAGTCAGGATTCGGTTGTGCAGAAATTCAAACACATCGTCCTGTTTCTCGTCATCTTTTCGAGGCCCTACGGATAAGGGTGCACCCTTCGTTCGACCATTCACTTCGGCCGTTTTTTCTTCCGGTACTGTCGCCATCACCCTACTCCCCGCTAATTATTTCCAGTAAAACCTACGAAAGGCTTCTTGTCTTTTTTACTCGAATTAAAATATCCGACGAAACTCTTCAAGCCGTGAAATTTAGCTTTCACATCAGACAAGTCCCGAATATTCATCGCCATCCGCCACATCTGCGAAGGACGTAAATAGAAATCTCTCAATCCTTCATCAACAAGGTCATTGATTTGCTCCTTGCTCAACGCAGGTAAATTTACGACTCCATTCTGTTCGAAGTCGTCATTCACCCAATCGCGCCAATCTTCAGGAATTAACACACCCTGTTCTTTTGCCCAATCGTAATACGTCGTTCCCGGATAAGCCACCACACCGGTGAATTGGGCGGTATCGATTTTCAATTCCTGAGACATCTTGATGGTCGTTTTTGCAGTTTCCACGGTTTCGCCGGGACCGCCAAACATGAAGCAACCATGAATACGAAGTTTCGCTTTACGCGCGTTTTCGGCGAACGTATACATTTGGTCAACCGTCGTACCTTTTTTAACGTTGTTCAATACTTTCTGGTCGCCGAATTCGAACCCGACACACAACATTCTGCATCCCGAACGTTTCATCAACTTAAGCGTTTCAACGTCATTCAAATCCACGCGCGCATTCGCACTCCAGGATAGCGGTAAGTTTCGACGAATGATGGCTTCACAAAGTTCGATGAGACGGTCACGAGCGATTCGCATCGTCAACGTATCGTCTTCAAACATAATTTCTTTTAGATTCGGATATAATCTGAGGTTGTGTTCCATTTCGTCCACAACATTCTCAACACTGCGCGTCCGATAACGATGGCCATTCATCACTTGAGGAATCTGACAGTAGGAACAACGGTAACGACAACCTCGCCCGGTGATCGATGTTAGGAATGGAAAGAGTTTCGCGCCATCGTGATAATCGTTAATATCCAAATGCTGCCATGCCGGAAAAGGCATCGCGTCAAGGTCTTCGATGTAAGGCCGATCCGCCGTCCGTTTGATTTCGCCGTTGTCCCACCAGGCCAGTCCGGCGCAATCCTTGATTGCAGTCCCGTCGGCTAGATCGCGCAACGTATAATCAAACTCGCCCAACGCCACGGCATCCACACCGCCGTTGCCATCTTGCAAAACCTGGTCTGGAACCGCCGACGAATGAGAACCAACGAGAACCGTCATCGCACCCGTTTTCTCTTTGAACAAACGCGCCGACTCGATGTCCGCATAAATGGAGGGCGTGCTCGTTTGACACACGACCATATCGGGTTTCCATTTTTTCAGGTCATGCACGAAAACATCGGAAGGAAGATTCTTCGCCTGATTGTCCACGAATAAAATATCGTGTCCGGCTTCTTCCACCACTGCCGCGGCGTAGGCCAAATAATCGGGGTGACGTTGCACTCTCCCCCGAGAACGTGCGAACCAACGAGCAGACTTCGTAAAGTCCACCCCAAACATTGGATTTAAAATTGCTACTCTCATATTTAAATTACCCGCTGGACTGGAATAAAACTATTCCAACCACCGCCTCCCAAGATAGTTTAAATTCGCTTCATCTGTATTCTGTATTAATTCACCTATTTCTGTTCGTAAATCAGGGCGCAGGACCAATTGCTGAATTTCTTCCCACGGAACGAATCGAGCCTCCACGACCCGTTCGTCAATTCCCAATTCCACGACAGCATTTTCATCTATATCAACTCGAAACGCCAACTGAATCATATGCCGCGACCCATCCGGCGCGATCGAATCATTTACAAATAGTAAAGGCCCAATTTCTACATCCAGCGAAACTTCCTCACTGAACTCTCGCACAAGAGCCTCTTCCAGACTCTCGCCATATTCCACGCCGCCGCCCGGCAACAACCAATACGAATGGTCGCCTTTTTCATGGCGTACCAAGAGAACGGATTGGTCTCGTTGAACATAGCCGGCAACCCTGACTCGAGGAATACTATCCCGTATACTCACGGTATAAGTATACCATTTCTCGAATTGTCGGAATAATGAAATCGCTTATCGAACATGCAGCCCCCGTTGCTTGAGTTTCACTATAACATGTTCATTTTCACCGAACAACAATATCCATACTTTTCTCGTATGTATCTTTTCCTTAAAATCATCGGCATAAAGGACTTACACCTTTAGGCAAAAAAAAATCCCCCCGCCAATGGCGAGAGGATCTGGATTTCGAATTGATTGATTTCTAACGTTTTGAGAATTGGAAATTCTTACGAGCACCCGGCTGTCCGTATTTTTTACGTTCAACTTCACGTGCGTCACGCGTCAATAAGCCAGCTTTTTTCAACGCTCCACGCAATTCCGCATTGTGTTGACAAAGAGCGCGGGCAATTCCCAATCGAATTGCGCCGGCTTGTCCGGTCAGCCCGCCCCCACTACAACGAACCCGAACGTCAAATTTGTTTTTGGTTTCGGTAGCGTCGAAAGGCTGTTGGGTCTGCATCACCAATACATCACGCATTAAATAGTCTTTGACAGAACGTCCGTTTACCGTCATCTGACCGGAACCCGGCTTGATACGTACTCGAGCGGTCGATTCTTTGCGACGTCCGACTGCGATTACTTCATTGGTGTAATTATCAACTGACACGTTGTTTTCCTCTCGTCTGCCTATTAAAAGGTATGTGTTTTAGGTGTTTGCGCTTCATGCGGATGATCTTCACCGGCGTACACGCGTAAGTTTGTTTGTAAGGAACGACCAAGACGATTATGAGGAAGCATCCCATTTACAGCTAACGTCAACGCCCGTGTCGGGTTTTTCGCCATCATCGATTGGTAGGTCTGTTCATTGAGACCGCCCGGGTGGCCAGAGTGACGATAGTATTTCTTATCGGTAAATTTGGCACCCGTAACCCGTGCTTTTTCGGCGTTGATAATAATTACGTTATCACCGCAATCCATATAGGGGGTAAACTCAGGCTTATGCTTGCCTCGCAGAATCTTCGCTGCCTCAACGGCAATACGACCCAACACTTTTTCGTTGGCATCGATGATTACCCAGTCTTTTTGGATCTCTTTCCCTTTCGGGACATACGTACTCACCAGTTATTCCTCCGGAGAATTAAAAATTAAAGATTAAACACACAGATCGGATGGATATACTAGCAAAAAAACCAGTATCCATGCAACTTAGAATTACGAATCTGTTGAAGGTGTCTCTCTACCGCAAGGTCACCCGAGAGAACACCCGTTCGGAAGTGAATCAATCACCCACTGGAGGGGTTCTGAAATCTTCCTTACGCAGCTTTTGAGCGTAATGAGTAATGATTTTACGCAACAGTTCGTCCCGTTTCATTCCTTCAACTTCGGCTTTCCATCGTAAAAATGCCGCTACTTCCCGGGGTAAAGTAACCGTCATCTTTACGGCTTCATGGGATTTTTCATCTAATTCTTTAGGAGACATAAGCTTTTCCTTGCTATTACTTGTTATCTATATAAAATGATGAAATACAAATACAGGGAACAGTAATCAAATCCCTGATTTCAATGATCATAACATACTACGTAAAGGATGTAAAGGTACCCCTATACGTAAAAGTTGATTTTAACAACTAGTGTACTGCCTACGTAGAATACCGAAATATCGACTACCCATACCATCGTGTATAATCGTAAATCACTTGACTTCCAATTATGATATACTAGGCAAACAAGCAAACTGGACGGTCGCGGCAGGTCAACTGTCGAGGAAAGTCCGGGCTCCACAGGACAAGGTGCTTGATAACGTCAAGGCGGGGTGACCCGACGGAAAGTGGAACAGAAAACACACCGCCTAAGGGCCATGTCTTCGGACACGGTAACGGTAAGGTTGAAATGGTGCGGTAAGAGCGCACCAGCAGTCTGGCAACAGGCTGGCTTGCTAAACCCCACCTGGAGCAATTCCAAATAGAAGAGCATTGGTATGGTCCATACCGCTCTCGGGTAGGAAGCTTGAGGCGTACGGCGACGTACGTCCCAGATGAATGGCCGTCTCGAGTTGTTTCGACAGCTTAGACAAAACCCGGCTTACAGGTTCGCTTGTACTGATATGGACCGCATCGGTTAACGCCGATGCGGTTCTCCTTTTTTAAGTCGTCCCTAAACCGTCAAAGTATTTTTCGCACACGTCACATTCGGCCTTCAATAACTTCGAAATGTGTTCCGGCGTTTCACACATTTCCAAACAAAATTCGCTTTCCGTATCAAACCGCTTCCACTCCGGCAAGCCCCGTCCGTTCGGAATTCCCGTGTCCGCAAAGTTCACCCAATAAGAAGACATTGTGTCCGCCAGATCCACATCCGTTCCCGTCGCCCAATCCATTTTGTCCACCACGTTGAATGCGTACGTGATCTCCGCGCAATGGAACGCGCCATAGGTTTCCGATTCCGCAATCGGCGGCACATGCGTGAAAAAATACTGGTACACGTTCGGGTCCAGTTCAGAAGCGTAACGCGCCCAAGTCCGCATATGCCACGTGAAAAACAGATCGCGCTGCCCCTCAAGATAGGCTCTTTGCGCGTCCGAGTCTTCCTTCACATTATAAACTTCACACCATTCGTCGAAAATGTGTTCGCCCAACAACGGTGCATACATATCCTTCAGTCCTTGCAAAGAAGACGGCGCGAAGGGACCGGAAAGCCCGGTCCCTTCGTCGCGGTTCGAACCCACGATCGTAGGAATATTCTTTACGCGCCCTTTGCGAAATAATGTATAGACATCCTCGTTGAAAACATACCCGTCCACGTTGGCACACGGTCGGGCGCTCCTTCCCGCATGCCCCATGATAAACGGGATCATCAGCTCCTTTGGATCCAGCTCACGCAAATGTTCCAGCGTCTGCGTCCGGTCCTCACCAATCACCACTCCGATCAATTCCTCTCCCGCCCGCTCCGATGAAACCAGGTGATTCGCATCCTCCCGAAGCCGCGGCATCGGGTCAAATGCTCCGCCACTCTGCCCAATCGCTTTGTGAATAAGCCCATCCGTCATTGGTGTAGCCACCAGCAGCGATACGCACCAACCACCTGCCGACTCTCCGAAAACCGTGACGTTATCCGGGTCTCCGCCAAACTGCGCGATATTCCGATTCACCCACCGCAGGGCCTCGATCTGATCCAATAACCCGTAATTCCCCGACGAATCATTCGGCGATTCTTTCGTCAACTCCGGATGCGCAAGAAATCCCAGCACCCCCAACCGGTAATTCATCGATACAACCACGACACCTTTTTTCGCCAACGCCGCACCATCAAACCCCGGATTGTCCGCCGCGCCACGATACAATGCCCCGCCGTGAACCCAAACCATCACCGGTCGATGCGTCTCGCCCGCTTCCGCACCGGACCACACGTTCAGATACAAACAGTCTTCGCTCTGATTCTCGAACGTCTCCGCAAAAATCGCATGCGCCTTCCCCATCCTCGGCTGCGGACACACCGCACTGAATTCATCACAATGCCGTACCCCATCCCACGGCTCCACCGCCTGAGGCTCCCGCCACCGGTTGCGTCCCACCGGCGGCGCCGCATACGGAATACCCCGATACGTGGCAACACCTTCGGCGACGAATCCGGTAATTGAACCGCCATCGATTTCCATCGTAGAGGTTGCGTCACCAGTCGGTTCAGAGTTTTTGATTTCTTTTCCAGCAATAAACGACGTAATCATGAAAATTTACCCGAAACAAGAAGGAACGTATTGAGAGTATCACATTCTTTTTCGATTTCACATTTGAGCCATACGGGAACCCGGGCGTCCAACGGAGTATGATATACGTCGTGGGAGTCGGTCCCAATCGGAGCAGCCCCGTGGCTGAGCAAAACAACGCTTGGAAAATCACCGGTGTCGTCAATGGCGCCATCGCCCTCTGTATCGCCGCCGCGTTCATGTACACGCGCGACGACGCCCCTCCATCACCTTCTGAAACATCCGTTCCCGAAGAATCCGCGCCCGAGCACATACCCTCTAAATCGGAACCTGATGCAACTCAACCGACCGCTCCGTCCGTCGATCAGCCCCTGGAAACCACCCGAACAACCCTCGAAGAAAATCTGCACTCATTCTCCGGAAAAGTGACCGATAAAAAAGGCCAACCGATCCCCGACGTTCTCGTCGAACTGACTGGAAAAACCGATTCGTTTATCTTTACCGATGCAAAAGGAAAGTTTGTGTTCCCGGTCGTGAACAAAGGCAGACACGAAGTCTTCCTGCAAAAAAATAATTGGGGCGAACAACGGGAAAAAATAAAAATCCCTCGCGACAAGTCCCAAAAGTTCATCTTTCTCCGAAATGTACGATACAAGGGCAACGTCTTCGAAACGGGCACCGACAACGCCATCGAAAGAATCAGTCTCGCTGCCTTCGATGCCAAAGGCGATGAAATCTCACTGGGTAAAAATGACGAAATCGTCATCTTCGACGAAAACGGATACTTCGACATTGTTGCACCAGAAAATGTAAAAACCGACAACGTCCGTTTTTTTTCTAGCGGCTACGAGTCTAAACACGTCCCTGCTTCCGCATTATCCACCTCGACCCTCAACCGCATCGCATTGGACCCTAAACCCGACTCCCATGAAGGAATCGTGTACTCCCCCGACGGCCAACCATTGCCCGGTGCCTACATCTATAGCGGGCGGCTCACTCAAGATGTGAACCCGCAAACCGGAGCGGCCGGCATGTCCGATAAACTCGGTCGATTCAGATTCGGTGTTCACACCGAACACGAAGATCAACCTTTTCTCCTCTTCGCGAACCATTCCGATTTCGCGCCAGCGATGTTTCGCACTACGAGAGCCCAACTCACGGACCAACCAATAACGATCACGTTGAACAAACCCAGCTCGCTAACGGTTCACGCGACTGCAGACGGAAAACCGATCCCCCTCCTATCCTTCGATGTCTATTTCCTGAACCAGGTATTTTTCAGTGAATGGAAAGGTATTACGGATAAAACCGGCAGCGCCCGAATGGACGGGATTCCTCCCGGCGATGCAACGCTGATCGCGGAATTCCCAACGGATTTTGCATGGAGCGACACCGGCAAGATCATCAACAATAAAAATGACGAGTACAAATTTGCCCAAAACATATTGATCGAGCGTGGGAAGTCACAAGAAATCTACGTCCGTTTCCAAACCCCGAATGCGGCGTTGACAGGTACCGTATTCTCCGGCGGCGTGTCCGTTCCACCCGGCGGCGAAGTTCAACTTGCACTGCAAGGACAGAACGGAGCGAAACATTTTTCGTCGGATATTGACGACAACGGAAACTTCTCGTTCGAGAGCGTGCCCGCAGGCAAAGGCACGCTTCTCTACTTTGCAGAAGACGATGAGCAGATCCATATTCACGAATTCGATACGAGATTGGAACCCGGGCTCATCAATCGCCACGACTTGGAAATACAAACGGGAACTTCTTCCCTGGGCATCCACGTTTCCGGGACCCGTGACAGCGCAATCTTGCTACTGTACGAAGGAGTAAAATCCGCCGACGACAATTTGGGGGCAGGTCTTTACAGCTTCTTGATGGAAACCGTAGAGTCGGACGTTCGATTCTTGTGTGAAGTGGACGAACATGGAGGCGAAATGCCCATTGTAGTCCCCAACTTAACCGCGGGAAAATATACAGCGGTCGTGATCCAATTGGAAGACTGGTTCATCGTCAACGAATTCGCTCCGCACGTACGCCATACCATCGACCTGAAAGATAATGAATACAAAGAACTTGAATACGTCTTGGATTAAGAGCAGAAAGTTCCATCCTAACGGGAATCCTATTCCTCCCAGTAGGGATAATGCCCCTCCAAACCGAAAGTAAATTTCTTTTGCCCAACACCGCCAGTAATGGCAAAGCGATTACTGGCACGGGAAGTAAGTGCTACGCAATTACTTCCCGCGTAATAGCGAAGCACCAGCTTAGCGTGATACAGTGCTCACCACTGAAGCAACTCTGGAGACTCCCATGGCATTGGCAGACGAATTACAAGAGCGAACCAAAAGAAAATTCCCAGAACTATTGGGTATCACATTTCTGGAAGCATCGCAGGACGGAATCAAAGCGGAACTGGACGCGCGTGAAGAAATCACAACCGTAGCCGGAATCGTCCATGGCGGTGCACTCATGGGATTCGCCGACACCCTCGGCGCAGTCAGTACCATCCTCAACATGCCCGCCGACTGCCGCACCACCACCATCGAATCCAAAACCAATTTTTTCCGAGCGGCCCGCACCGATGGAAAAGTCATCGGCACCTGCACCCCCCTCCACAAAGGCCGCACCACCCAAGTCTGGCAAACCCGCATCACCGACGAAAACGACAAACTCTGCGCCCTAATCACTCAAACCCAGATCGTGATTCCAGCCGGATGATTTTTCTCAAACGTCTGGGCGTAGGTATCAAATAGGTCCGAAACCTCTCGCCCGTCACGATCGAGGTCACCCGCTGACTGTGTCATTGCGAGAAGGCGAACGCCGACGTGGCAATCTTCTAATACCAATTACTATTGAATCGAAGCAGACCTGTCGACCAAACGGAATCACACGTAATTTCGCTCTCGACATGCTCACGTACCAAGGACGATGATCCGTTACGGCCGCATCGCCCTTGTCTTTGGACCCAACTCCGAAGGCAACAGCTTATAAGCCGACTCCACCCAATCACAAAGCAACGGACGCGTATCTCTCGGATCAATAATCTCTTCCACACCAAACGCTTCCGCAGTACGAAAAGGAGACCGAACACCTTCCAACTTTTCCTCGATACCTCGACGATGCGCCTCCGGGTCCTCAGCCGCTTCAATCTCTCGACGGTACGCCGCCTGTACTCCCCCTTCGATCGGCAACGAACCCCACTCACCCGATGGCCACGCATAGCGCAGGTTCAGTAAACTCCCGTTGCCATGTCCGCCTCCGGCCACGCCATACACACGACGAATAATGATCGACACCCAAGGCACCGTCGCCTGAAACACCGCCGCCAATGCACGCGTACCAACCCGCGCCGTCCCGGATAGTTCAGACTCTCGCCCAATCAAAAATCCTGGATTATCCACGAAGTTCACGATAGGTATATGGAATGTGTCACACATATCCACAAACCGAATCATCTTTTCAGAAGCATGATGATCAATAGCGCCACCGTTAAATTTTGGATTGTTCGCCATCACACCAACGGAGTATCCATCCAATCGTGCTAAACCAACGACCAATGATTTCGCGTAGTCGGGGCCAATTTCAAAAAACGAATCGATGTCCAACACCTTTCCAAGGATATCGAAAATATCGTACAGGCGTTTTCGATCGCGCGGCACCACCTCAATCAAAGACTCCTCACGTCGATTGGCATAATCGCCCGTTTCGATCCGCGGAGGCACTTCCCAAACACTCTGGGGCATATAGGACAAAAATTTCGCAATCGTGTCAAACGCTTCATCTTCATTTTCTACTTCATTATCCACAGCGCCACTGATGTGCGTATGAATCTCCGACCCGCCTAATTCTTCTTTCTCAATTTTATGCCCCAACCCGCGTTCCACCACAGGCGGCCCCGCCACGAACAATTGACTCGACTCCTTCACCATCAACGAAAAATGGGAATTGGCCACACGAACCGCGCCCAACCCAGCCACAGGCCCCATACAGGCGCCAACCACCGGAACCATACTCATCAATTCCACCTGGATTTCCCAGCCGGATAGGGCAGGTACATACGTAAACCCCGTCGTCTCCAGCGTCTTCACACTCCCCCCACCTCCAGTACCATCCACCAACCGGATCATGGGCAAACGCAAGTGCAGCGCCATCTTTTCACTGTGACCCGTCTTGTTTCCTACACGCGCGTCGGCAGCACCACCCCGTACGGTAAAATCGTCGCCGCCAACAACAACTTTCCTCCCATTAATCTTCCCGCTACCCATCACAAAATTGGCCGGCATAAAAGAAGTCACCTGACCGTCTTCGTCGTGTTCAGCTTTGCCCGCAAGTGCACCTATTTCGTGAAAGGAATCCTTATCAAGTAATTTATCCATACGCTCACGTACGGTATAGCGCCCATTTTCATGGTGCCTCGCGACACGCTCTGGACCGCCCATTTGTTTGGCGAATTCCTCGCGTTTTCGTATTTCATCAATTTCTGGTTGCCAACTCACGATATTCCTCCAGGTTCAGTCAAAGTAGAGTAGATAGGTTGCATAAACGATTCAACTTTCCTTCATTTAACAATTGAATCCCTCTCCATGATTGGTTAAAGTATTGAAAATGTTTCAAATTTATCCTTGAAGGAGGATTCGGCGATGAAATCAGGTTTGGCAAACGTTCTCGCGATGGGTCTCGTCCTGCTTCTTTCCGCGTGCAGCTCACCCCCTCCCAACCTGGGCGACAAACCCGACACCAGCACCGAAGTGGCATCGGCCCCGGATTATCACCCCGACAATGACCCCACCGTCAACCCGCCATCCCTGTTCAAAAAGGTAGAAGGTGACCGAGAATCATCGCCCTATCGCGACGCCGTCGTTTCCCGTCACATCATCGGCGAACCCCGCATCATCAATCCCGTCTTTGCCAATTCCTGGATGGATTTCTTTTTCGGAGAACTATGTTTCCCCTACCATGTTGGCCGTAAACAGGATATGAGTTACGGCCCCACGACACTCATCGAAAGTTACTCAGAAAATGAAGACCGAACGATCTGTGAATTCACGTTGATTGAGGGCCTGAAATGGACAGACGGTCATCCCTATACACCGGAAGATATCAAATTCACCTGGGAAGCCATTTTGGACCCTCAAGTACCCGCGTACTTCTATAAACATACCGCAAAACAAATCAAAGATATCGAAGTGATCGATGACCGTCGTTTTCGCGTAATTCACAAAAGCTCGACGCCCACTTATGCATTGAATATGGGGTTCCCATCCATGCCGAAACATATTTTCGGCAATCCGGTCGAGCGAGCCAAAGATCCCACCATGTTCAACAGCGATTACTACATCAAACACAATCGCGAAGTGATCGTAGGTTCCGGCCCCTACAAATTCAAAGAATGGATCACCAATGACAAGATCGTAGTCGAACGATGGGAAGGCTATGTTCCACCAGCTGCGATGTTCTCGAAGCAGATTCTGAAAGTACAATCCGACCGCAACGTGGCGCTATTGATGTTCAAAAAAGGCGACCTCGATTTCATCGATATGACCCCTCAACAGTTCGCAACCCAGACCAACGACAAAGCATTTTCCGATGTCGGCGTAAAAGCCTATGGTTTGCGAAGAATGTTCGGATATATGGGTTGGAATATGGACGGTACCAATCCCTTTTTCACCGACGTCAAAGTTCGTCGCGCCCTCGCGCACGCATACAATCGGGAACGCATCCTCAACAATGTAACGTACAACCTCTATTCCGAAAGCAACGGAATCTTCGACCCTGAACATTGGGCCCACAATCCGAATGTAAAGATTCTGGACTATGACTTGGACAAAGCCGCCGCATTGTTGGATGAAGCGGGATGGTTGGTCAGTGATGATGACGGATATCGGTACAAAAAAATCGATGGCGAAAGCGTCCAGTTCAAATTCGAATTCATGATCGCCCAGTCCTACGCCGATGGGAAGAAAATGGCAGAGATTTTCAGAGAAGACTTACGAAGGCTCGGCATTGAATTCGATCTCCGTATATTGGAAAATGCTGCCTTTGATTCCCGGAACCTCAAACACGATTTTCAGGCATTGATCAGCGTTTGGGAAGTCACCTCCGACGCCGATCTGTGGCGCAATCACTATCATACCGAAGAAATCGAAAGAGGACGAAACATCTACAGCTATAGTAATGAACGAGTCGACGAATTGCTGGACCTGACGCGAACCACGTTCGTCCAGGAAGAGCGTGCAAAATACTTCCGTGAAATCCAACAGATTATTTACGACGAACAACCTTGCCTGAATATGTGGAACTATTCCATGCTCTTCGCGTTCAGTAAAGAAATGCGCGGCGTAAATTTTTCTCCCGCAGGTGTGGTTTTATTCCGACCCGGTCAATTTGATTGGTGGAAAGAGACTTCTGATACCCATGAATGATCGGAATTAACCGCTTCTTATGTTCGGATACATTATACGTCGTTCGTTGACGGGCCTCATCACCCTGTTCGGTATTACCGTCATCACGTTTTTCATCGTGCAAATGGCCCCGGGCGATCCCGCCGAAATGCAAACTGCCCAAATCACCGACGCATCCGTATCCATCGAGATGTACGAACAATTACGCGCATACTACAATCTCGACAAACCCATGCCCGTCCAATATTTTCTGTGGGTGAAAAAGCTCGTCATCCTCGATTTCGGTAAGTCATTTCACGATGGTCGTAAAGTCATCGACAAAATCAAAGACGCCCTCTGGCCCACGCTCTCGGTGGCTATGTTATCCGTATTTTTGACGTACCTGTTTTCCCTCCCCATCGGAATTTACAGCGCCGTCAAACAGGGGAAATGGTTCGACCGTATTTCCAGCACCATCGTTTACGCCCTGTACTCCGTACCCGCGTACGTCATCGGAATGGTTCTCATCTTCTACGTCGGCGTAAAACTGGACCTCCTGCCGTTTCGCGGCATGAAATCCGACGACTACGAATCCATGTCCGCCGGAGGCCAAATGCTCGACCTCGCGAAACACTACATTATGATCACGCTGTGTTTTACACTGGGTAACCTCGCCTATTTTTCGCGCTTCGCTCGCCAAAACCTTCTGGAAGTCATTCGCCAGGACTACATCCGTACCGCCCGCGCCAAAGGCTTGACCGAGTGGACCGTCATCCTCAAACATGCCTTCCCCAACACGTTAATCCCGCTGATTACATTGATGAGCCTGACGCTCCCTTTCATCTTAAGTGGTAGTGTGATACTCGAATACATGTTTAACTGGCCCGGATTAGGACGTCTCTTCTTCGATTCCATTTTGAGACGCGATTACCCCACCATCATGGCCATGAGCTTCATCACTGCCACTCTCGTGCTCATAGGAACTCTGTTGGCCGATATCGCTTATGCGTTGGTCGATCCGAGGGTCTCGTATGACTGATCAGAAGACCGAAAAATCAGCCGGTTTCTGGCTCACCGTCTGGCGGCGCTACCGCAAACAAAAAATGGGCATGGTGGGGTTGACCGTAATCTTATCCTTGATGGCCATCGGATTCCTGGCGCCGTTACTTGCAAACGATCAACCGATCGTATGTAAATATGAAGACGAAATTTATTTTCCCGGCGTTATCGACACAATCCACAATATCCCCTTTACAAAAAAGATTATCCGTAAAGACAAACCCTTCCGATACGCCTCATTTACGTTTAAGGAAGAATTCAACGCCGAACGCGGAGATTGGGCATTCTGGACGCCTGTGCCCTTCGGCCCCAACGAATTGGCCGCCGATCCGCTTCTGTCTCCTGACGGCGTCCACAGACTCGGTACCGACGAAAGCGGCCGCGATGTGTTAGCGCGCATGATTCACGGAACCTCAATCTCCATCCGCGTGGGTTTCATTTCCATGGGCATCGCCACCGTTATCGGACTCGTCCTTGGCTCCATCGCCGGTTACGCGGGCGGTTGGATCGACATGGCCATTTCGCGTCTCATCGAAATTGTCATGTGCTTCCCCACGTTCTTCATTATCTTGTCCATCCTCGCCTGGCTCCCCCCAAGCATCGAAAACGTGATGATCGTGATCGGTTTGACCCGCTGGGTGGGGATTGCCCGATATGCGCGCGCAGAAATACTACGTCT
>Ga0315336_1002933_pt1 | contig 24268 bp, 20 predicted proteins | sample ASW5metaG_FD_204512 | JGI IMG/M metagenome (GOLD analysis project Ga0315336, IMG submission 204512) | Ammonia-oxidizing marine archaeal communities from Monterey Bay, California, United States - ASW #5 | ecosystem: Environmental > Aquatic > Marine > Intertidal zone | place: USA: California... | reverse complement strand
AGCGTGACCCATCAGGACTCACAGCGTTTATTGTGGAGCGAGGTTTTAAAGGCTTTTCAAGCGGAACAATGAAGGAGAAGTGGGGCATTTTGGCTGGTAATACGGGTTACTTCAAGATGGACGAAGTGAGGGTGCCATCCGAGAATGTCTTGGGTAAGCCTGGCGAAGGGTTCAAGATTGCCATGTTTGCGTTAGATCAGGGTCGTTACACGGTTGCGGCCGGGGCTACTGGGTTAATTCGAGCATGCCGGGATGCGAGTGCGGCCTACGCGAAGGAACGACATGCGTTTGGAGTTGAGATTGCTCAGCACCAACTTGTTAAGGCGATGATTGCTCAAATGGAGTCAGACTATCAGGCGGCGAGGTTGCTTTGGCTGCGATCAGGTTGGATGAAGAATGAAGGTAAACGAAATACTCGGGAGACCAGTCTGGCTAAATGGTTTGCAACCATCGCATCGGAGCGAGCAGCTAGCGATGCGGTCCAGGTTCACGGTGCGAACGGGTATTCTGACGAGTATCCTGTTGGCCGGTTCTTCCGAAACTGTAAAGGGGCAGTAATCTACGAGGGAACACGAGAAATCCACACTCTAATGCAAGCGGATTATGTTCTTGGCTATAGACAGGATGGCCCAACTCGTTGCCAGTTACCAGCTTACATGCCTTCAGAGTGATGAACACTCTGTTCCGAGGACGAACTGATGAACTCAGATCTCTCTCTCGACTTTCTCACTGTAGTTGAGGAGGCGGCTATTGCTTGCGCCCATACGATGGGCCAGGGTGACCGCCACCGATCAGACCTAGTCGCGGTTGAAGCGATGCGTCGGTCGATGGACGCCGTGCCGATGAATGGGACTGTCGTCATTGGGGAAGGTGAGCGGGACGAAGCCCCGATGCTGTTTATAGGCGAAAAGGTTGGCAAAGCCCAACACGACTCAGGCTCCTATCCAGAAATCGATATAGCTGTTGATCCACTGGAAGGTACTAACTTGTGTGCAACGGGCTCACCAAATGCGATCGCCGTCCTGGCGGCAGCCGATCAAGGTGGGTTGCTGCATGCGCCTGATATCTACATGGAAAAACTGGTCGTTGGGCCCAGCTGCAAGGAGGCGGTGAGTCTCGACGCGTCACCTTCTGAGAATCTCGGTGCTATCGCCGAGTGTCTTGGTCGCCGAGTTGAGGACCTTGTTGTGGTTGTTTTAGACCGGTCTCGCCATAAGAAACTAATTGATGACATCAGGGCAGCTGGTGCTCGGATTCTACTGATAACGGATGGTGATCTATCAGCGGGAATCTCAGCGGCAGTGGCTGGAAGCGGAATCCATGCAGTGATGGGCACGGGTGGCGCACCTGAAGGAGTATTGGCAGCAGCAGCCGCGCGGTGTTTGAACGGCGAGATTCTCGCCCGCCTTGTGGTTAGGAAGCCGGAAGATGAGGAGCGCTGCCGGGCCATGGGTATCAGTGATTTGAAACGGGTTTATCGTGCCCGGGATCTGGCATCAAGTGAATCGATTATCTTTGCTGCCACCGGGGTAACAGAAGGGACCCTAATGCAAGGCGTTCGGTTTTTCGGTGATGGGATTCGTACCCATTCATTGATTATGCAAACACAACCACACCAAGTGCGGTTCGTAGACACTATTCACGTTAGAGGAAAGTCCACCGAGACGCTAGTCCGGTTCTAGTCGAGGGCAGGCCTATTGAATAGGCTGCGGCTCATTATTGAACGAACTCCCTTCCAAGAAGCACCAATCCGGTCATGATTGGTGGCGGAATCAAACGGCTCTTACGGTCGCCACTTTCATCGGTTCGGCTGGTTTTACTCTCGTCATGCCATTTCTACCGTTGTATTTTCGAGTCCTTGGTGTCACTGACGTCGGGGCAATTGCGGTGTGGACTGGTGTGAGTGTAGGAATCACGCCGGCAGTTGCAGCCATTATGACTCCGCTTTGGGGCAAACTCGGTGACCGCGTTGGGCGCAAGCCGATGGTCGCTAGAGCTTTGATGAGTTTTATCGTCGTAATGACCGCTCTAGCATTCGTTACAGCGCCATGGCAGGTATTTGTTCTTCGATTCTTGCACGGTGTGTTCGCTGGATACGGAGCATTGACGTTGGCCATGGCCGCGGAATCAGCACCGGCCGACCGGATGGCTCGTGCAATTGGTCTTGTGCAAATGGCCCGAAGGCTCGGTCCGGCAATAGGCCCGGTCATAGGTGGTTTAGTGGCCGCCCTGTTCGGTTTAAGGCAAGCGTTTCTCGTGGCGGCGTTCCTATACGTGCTAGCCATGGTGGTAATGCTGTCGCTCTATCGTGAGCCGCCTCGCATTTTCTCTCGGCCATCTGACGATGTTGAGCCGAAGACCGTGCGCCAAGTAATCAGGTATAAAGGATTAGCTTTGATGATGGGCGTCATCTTTACAATGCAATATGTTGAGCGTAGCCTAGGCCCGGTTTTGCCCCTGTTCGTGGGGTCGCTTGGTGTGTCTATGGGCCAGGTTCCACTGTGGTCTGGAATCCTCTTTTCTCTAGTTGCCGGCGCTGGGGCCGTTGGTAACCATTTATGCAGTCGACTACTCGAACGTTATTCACCGGGCACCGTGATTCTCGCGAGCATTTTCGTGGCTACCGGCGTTGCTGCTAGTGTGTCTGGTGCTACGCAAGTAATGTTGCTTGCAGCAGTATTGCCATTATTTGGCCTTGCGATCGGAATCGGTTCTACTGCCGCCTACGCAATTGCTGGGCAGGTGATCCCTTCTGATGCGCAAGGTGTCGGTTTCGGTGTCTTGTCGAGCGCGTCGATGGTTGGGTTGGCGCTTAGTCCTGTGCTAAGCGGTTTACTAGGAAGTGTTAGCCTACGGAGCGTCTTTCTCGTTGATGCATTACTACTAGCGGCATTGGGAGTTGTCGGAAGTTCCAGTTTTCGCAGAATAGTGGCCATGAGAGATCTGAAACCGGCCAAGTCGTAATCGTTACTCGTCGGCACTAGGCGGCTTTCGGTATTTGCGTCGACGAGGAGGACGTTTGGTGCGGTTTTCATGAGGGCCCCCACGTTGGCGGGGGAGCGGTACTCTCGGAGTTTTGGGCTTTCGTCGTATGCGTTTTACTGTCATTTGAGAAGTTTTGGGAATTATCGCATGTCTAAAGAAGTTCTCGTTTGTCCAGACGTATTAGGCTCAGGCTTTGTTGACCGAGTTGCTAATGCAGTGTCGGAAGGTCAAATCATCGTTTGTCCGACAGATACCCTGTATGCCCTTGTTGCAGATGCGAAGAACTTAACTGCAATGGAGCGGATTTATGCAATCAAGAGTAGATCGACCCACCAGCCGTTACCGCTCATTGCGGCGAACGTGCAACAGGTGAACGAACAGGTCGGAGCCCTTTCCCAGCTCGGAGAACGCCTCGCTTCTATTTTCTGGCCTGGCCCTCTAACTTTGGTTGTACCAGCGCACACTGCGCTTGGGGATCAGTGTAAGGCCGCTGACGGCTCTGTCGCTGTTCGAGTACCTGATCAGGATTTCACGAGGGAAGTTGTAAGCGAAGTAGGTCATCCAGTTACGGCAACGAGTGCCAATGTCTCTGGTGACACTGCGATAAGTCGAATCGGAGATTTATCTCAAGAGATTCGAGATGGTGTTGACTTGATTATTGACGTGGGAACTCTTGCGGGTGGTGCACCTTCAACAATCGTTGATGTTCGTTATGCAACGCCGATATTGATTCGAGACGGGGCGGTTCCCTGGAATCGCGTGTTAGAATCGCTTCAGTGATGCGGCGAGAGTCTGAGCGCGCCTTCCAATCATCAGTGAAACCTTCCAAATCTCAGCGAGCGGCCCTGATTGGGCTGGCTTCGGGCGATCGGGATTCAACCGAGTCGTCACTTGAGGAATTGGCTCGGCTTGCCCAAACAGCAGGCGCTATTCCGGTGTTTCGCATTCAGCAGGAACGCCGTCGCCCACACCCAGGGACTTTCCTTGGGCTAGGCAAGGTTAAGGAATTAGGAAGGGCTTGTGAGGAGCATGAGATCAACGTTGTGATTGCAGATAGTGAGCTTTCACCGAGTCAACGAGGCAATATTGAAGAGATTGTCCAATGTGGCGTGATCGATCGTACTCAATTAATTCTGGACATTTTCGCTCGTCGTGCCCGTAGCAGTGAAGGCAAACTTCAGGTTGAACTGGCACAACTACGATATTTACTCCCTAGACTTGTTGGATTTGGGCGGGCGCTGTCACGCCTCGGAGGGGGTATCGGAACCCGGGGTCCTGGCGAGACGAAACTCGAAACGGACCGTCGGCGAATTCACCGTCGTTTGTCGGCAGTCAAACGTCACATTGAACGTGTGAGAAAGCGTCGTGCCCAACTTCGTGCAAGACGTACTAAACGGCAACTACCTACAGTAGCACTTGTTGGTTATACCAATGCTGGTAAGACTACGCTGTTTAATCGGCTGACGGGAGATGACGCAGTGGCTTCAGATGCGTTATTTGTAACGTTGGATCCGTTAGTTCGACGGCTTCGCCTTTCTGATAAAAGAACGGTGTTGTGCTCTGATACCGTTGGGTTTCTTGATCGTCTTCCGCATACCTTGGTGGCGGCCTTTCGGGCTACATTGGAGGAAGTGGCAGATGCTGACCTAGTTGTACAGGTTTGTGACTCGTCAAGTCCAGTGAGAGATGATCATGTTAGGGCAGTCCAACGCGTACTTACTGAGATTGGCGCTGACACGGTGCCTTGCGTAGTCATCTGGAATAAGAGCGATTTAATATCTAGGGATGAGCGTCGCCGGATTCTTTTGCGTGAGCCTGGGTCCGTGTGCCTTTCGGCAATTGAACCGGCAAGTCGGGCAATTGCATTGGAGCTGATCGAGAAGGGACTTAGGCGGACAGCTACTGAGGCTCATTATTATGAAACGGGACGAACAGCCTAAACCAACCAAGCGTTGCTTAATTGGACCGTTATGAGAGGGAAGTTGTTTAGACGCGATCGACTCTTTGTCCTACTGTTTGTAGGCATAATGTGGACGGCTGGGTGTGCTCCGACTCCGACACCGATAGCACCTGGAGTATCCCAATTTCCCGACTTCTTATTTCCGAAGGTCCCTGACTCGATGGTTAATTCTCCTGTTGTAAGCGAGCACATCGAGGCCTGGCGGAGACTGCAGGCTGGTGACTTACTTTCGGCAACTGCTGGGTTTTCTGAGGTGCTTTCGGTGAACGAAATGTTCTATCCGGCTGAGGCTGGCCTCGGCTATGTAGACATTGCTGCGAGACGATTGGATGATGCGTTAGATCGATTCGATTCTGTATTGGAGGACGTACCCGAATATGCCCCTGCTTGGGTTGGTCGAGGGGAGACGCTACTAGCTTCGGGGCGAGAAGCAGAGGCGATGTTGGCTTATGAATCGGCACTAGTCGCAGATTCTAATCTTTCTGACGTTCGCCGAAGGATTCAGGTTCTCCGCTTTCGTAGCATTCGTGCTGCTATCGAGATAGCTCGAGCCGCTGAACAGGCCGAGCGCTATGGGGAAGCACGACAGGCTTATGAGGAGGCCCTGACGATTGCACCTAACAGTGGAATGATTTACCGAGGGTTAGCGTTTATCGAACACCGGCTTGGTGATCTTGGGCGGGCACTTGAGCATGTTATGAGAGCGAATGACCTTGAGCCAAATGATCCGGAAGCCCTAACGCTTCAGGGAGAGATTCTCGAATCACTCGGCGATCTTGAGGGTGCAGAGACTGTGTTTTCACAGGCGGCACGGATTGATCCAACGCCGGCCCGGCGTGAGAATTTTGACCGCATCTCAGGTCGACTAACTGCTTTACGTTTGCCTCCAGAGTATCGTGCCATTCCGACTAAAGTTCGGATAACACGATCAGAGTTGGCTTCGATAATCGGTGTAAATCTTGGTCGACTTCTGTCAGATTCTGATCGAAATGCACCAGTGCTCACTACCGACACACGAACGCACTGGGCTTATCAATGGATCCTTCTCGTAGTTGAGGCAGGAATCATGGAGGTGTTTCCAAACCATACTTTTCAACCAGAAAGTCTTGTAGATCGTGGCGGGCTTGCTCAGGTTGTAAGTCGCGTGTTGACACTGATTGCTAGGCGAGATCCGAGCAGTGGTGCAAGCTGGGAAACAGTTCAACCACAATTTACCGATCTCGATCCGCAGCATTTACTGCACGGGGCTGCATCGATGGCGGTGGCCGCCGAGGTTTTACCTGTTCTCGAAGGTAATCGCTTTGGCTTAACCGATTCTGTCAGCGGTCGTGAAGCTTTAGCGGCGGTGGACCAACTCGAAAGATTGCTAGCTTCTGAGAAGTAAACGTTATGGCCGTAATAACATTAGCAAACCAACTTACGCTATTACGGATGCTTCTAATCCCAGCATTTGTGATTTTAACGGCCTATCACTTCTTGGGATGGGCGCTCGTCACATTTGTTGTCGCTGGTGTGACAGATATGCTGGATGGTGTTATTGCTCGTTGGTCGAATGAACGAACCAAGGTTGGCGAATGGCTAGATCCGGCTGCGGATAAGCTTCTCTTATTAACCGCCTTCGTTGTTCTAACGCTTCCAGAACTTAACCTAACAAATAAATTACCAATTTGGCTAACGGTGGTGGTAATTAGCCGTGATGTGATTATTGTACTTACAGTTGCGATCGTTAATTTGGCCGTTGGCCCTCGAACATTTCTCCCGTCAGTCTTTGGCAAGCTGGCCACAGGAACGTATGTCGTGACGACGGTTGTCGTCATGACTTTCAATTACCTCGAACAAGAATCGGTAGCCGTTGACGTGTGTATATATGCGTCGCTCTTGATTGCTCTTGTTTCTGGTTTACACTACATTGCACACGCTGCGAGGGTCGTCAATCGTCGTTGATCGTAATAACTCAAAATCGATTTAGTCTGAAGGTTAGGTGATTCTCTGTTTTACATACTTAATCGTCTGACTAAGGCCTTCGTGTAGGCTAACGTGAGGCGTCCATCCTAAAATCTCTCTAGCTCTTGTGATATCAGGTTGGCGTACCTTGGGGTCATCAATGGGGAGCGGTTGATGGACGAGCTGGCTACGCGAGCCGGTCATCGTAATGATCTCTTGTGCGATCTCGTTGATTGTCATCTCTTTTGGATTACCTAAATTGACTGGGTCGTTGGTGTTCGATTCCATTAGCCGTAGGATTCCATCCACGAGGTCACTTATGAAGCAGAAACTTCTAGTCTGATTACCGTTACCGAAAACGGTTAGGTCCTTTCCGGCGAGCGCCTGTGTAATAAAAGTGGGAATCGCTCGACCATCGTTAGCGCGCATTCGTGGACCATAAGTGTTAAATATTCTGGCAACCTTCGTGTTGAGCCCATGATACCGATGGTAGGCAACGGTGATTGCCTCCGCAAATCGTTTCGCCTCGTCATAGACTCCTCGTGGGCCGATCGGATTCACGTTACCCCAGTACGACTCAGACTGCGGATGTTCAAGCGGGTCGCCATAGACTTCTGAAGTAGAAGCAAGTAAGAATGTTGCTCCCTTTGCTTTCGCAAGTCCCAAGGCATTATGGGTGCCGAGCGCGCCGACCTTCAGAGTTGGAATCGGCCATTCAAGATAGTCCGTTGGGCTGGCTGGGCTAGCCCAGTGCAACACAAAGTCTACCTGGCCATCAATTGAAATATGCTCCGTCACATCGTGGTTGATGAATTTAAATCTCTGATTGTCCAGATGCTTAATGTTGTCTGCGCTTCCAGTTAACAGATTGTCTAAGCCAACTACGTTATGCCCTTGGCCTAAAAGACGATCTGCTAAATGGGATCCAATGAATCCAGCAATTCCAGTAACGATAATACGTGCAGCCATAGTAGAAAGTGTGAAGTAATCAATATGCGCGTAAATGAAAAAGGCCTCTCACAATGGTTAGCCATAAGATCTTGAGGTCTAGACTTACGGACCAATTCTCTATGTAGTGCAGATCAAACTCAATGCGCTTCTCAATTGAAGTGTCGCCGCGCCATCCATTCACTTGGGCCCACCCCGTAATACCAGCCTTAACCTTATGACGAAGCATATACTGCGGATATCGATGTTTAAACTGTTTCACAAAGTACGGTCGCTCAGGTCGTGGGCCGACTAAAGACATATCGCCACGAAGTACATTCCAGAGCTGTGGGAGCTCATCGAGATAGAAGCGACGAAGCCAGGCGCCTATAGGTGTACGGCGTGGATCATTATCTCGCGACCAGACTGGCCCAGTTTCTCCCTCAGCCTCGTGTTGCATGGAGCGAAACTTGTACACCGTGAACGAACGACCATCTAGCCCCATTCGTTCCTGTCGATAGATAATCGGTCCTGGGGATGCGTAGCGGACAAGCAGGGCAATAACCAACATGGGAACCGAGAAGGTCAAGAGGGCTGTTACCGACAGACCTACGTCTATTACTCGCTTGAAAGCGGTATTAATGCCGTGCAGGGGCACGTCGTTCACGCTGATGATTGGCATTCCATCGAAATCTTCTAAACCAGCACGAAGTGCGATAAATTGAAACAGGTCTGGAACGACTTTTACCTCCACGCATTCCCGGCTGGCGTCCTCAATGAGCGACAGCATCTGAACGTGTTTCTCAAGAGGGAGAGTGATGTAAAGCAAGTCTACTTGCTCGCTGATGAGGATGTTACTGGTCTCATTGAGGGCCCCGAGGAGAGGAAGTCCTCGGTATCCAAGACGATCATCGATAGCGCGATCATCAACGAAACCGATCACTTGATATCCGATTTCACGGTGTTGCAGACACTTGTCGGCTAAGAGACGACCCAGGTCAGTGCTGCCTGCGATCAGAACACGCTTGAGCCCAATACCAGCTCGCCAGCGTCGCTCAAAGACAGTCCGAACGAATTCGCGAAGACTATACGAAGCGACGGTGTTTACAAAAAGAAACAACACCCAGACCAGTTGGGAGACCTCGTATAAACCTCGCTCTTTCAGTTCAGGCGGTAGGAGGTAAGTCTGAATATACAGGGTCGTTACGATACCCAAGACGACTGCGATTACATTACCAACTAAGACACCAAAAAAATCATCAAGGCGGGATCGGTGACGTCGGAGTCTGTACATTCCGTGAACTTGGAACGCGACAGGGACAATTAGAGCCACTAACGGAAGAACGCTAAGATATTGTGCAAAGGGTGGATAACCGCGCGTGACAGGGATTAAATCGGTTTCGAAGCGGATAACGTAGGCCAACATGAAGGCCGCCATCCCCAATAGTGCGTCAGATACAATGTGCAGGGCGACAAGAAGCTTAGCTCGGTTCGTTACCATTGCGCCTCGTCCTCGAGAGGTGCGAGCATGTCTGATACAGCCTCACTGATATTTGAGAGGAAATGCTCCTCCGAAAATCTCAAGGCATGAGTCCTGATCGCTGATTTGTCAAACTTTGATATCCGAGCATTGCCAAGCGCGCTTGCGAAAGCTGCTGGTGCGCACTCGTCAACAAGAAGACCGGTTACTTCGTTGATGACGGTCTCTTGGGCACCTCCACGATTCAGTGCGATAACAGGGCATCCACACGCTTGAGCTTCCAAGGGTGCGATACCAAACTCCTCTTCACCTGGAAGGAGAAATACCTGGGCTTGGCGGTACTGCTCACGCACCGCTTCATCGTTTAGGCTCCCAAAGAACTTAACCTCGGGACCGGCGAGTTTGCGGAGTCGTTTCATTTCAGGTCCAACACCAATAATGCGAAGCGGAATGCTGGCAAGGCGACACGCTTCGATGGCAAGATCTATTCGCTTATACGGTACAAGTGCCGACACAATTAGGGCTACTGGGCTCGCTTCCGTGGGAGCCGGATGAAAAAATACCGTGTCGACCGGTGGATACACCACTGCCGCGGGCCGATTATAGTAACGCTGGATCCGACCTGCAACATGGTTGGAAATTGCGACATAACGATCAACTCGGCCGGCGGTACCTGCATCCCATCGAGCTAGTTGGCGGAATACCGGCCGCGCGAGAGCATTCGCGACTGGTCCGATTCGTTCAACCCCGAAATAAACTTCGAACTGATCCCAAGCGTAGCGCATCGGCGTGAAGCAGTAGCAAAGATGGCGGGCCCGACCGGGTTTTACGATTGACTTGGCCACGCAATGGCTAGTGCTGATTATGAGGTCGAAGCAATCGAAGTCGAACTGTTCGACGGCCATTGGAAAGATTGGCAGGTAATGACGATAAAGTCGTCTGCTGAATGGTATTTGTTGAACAAATGATACGTGAGGCTGTCGTTGTTCGAGAAATGATGAGACTGTCCCAGGATGATGAAGCAAGGTAAAGAGTTCAGCATTAGGATACAGACGGCACAGTCCTTCAAGAGCGCGTTCCCCACCGCGCATGCCGGTCAACCAATCGTGAACAAGAGCGACTCGCCCCCCCCGGTGTAGTGGTGCCCGACTGAACTCAGGCATTGGCTATACCTGGTTTACTGGAGGAGCGATTGTTGGAATGTGAGGTTTCACGATAAATTTCTAAAATGCGTTTAATTGATCGATCCCAGGAAAACTGCTTGGCGCGTGCCAAGCCCTTGGCTACCAGCTGTTCCCTGAAGACATCGTCTTCTAGGACACGGCAAATCCCGCTAGCGATTTCATCTGGACTTTGCGGATCAACTAGAACTGCGGCGTCTCCGGTGACTTCTGGGAGAGAGGAGACGTTGGACGTAACAACTGCAGTCCCGCTGGCCATTGCTTCGAGGGGCGGTAATCCAAAACCTTCATATAGTGAAGGGAAAACAAATGCTCGCGCGAGGTGATATAGGACCCTAAGTGTTTCATTGGGCACGAAGCCGAGAAATCGAACAGAACGATGTAGTTGATATCGATGCACGGCTCGTCGTAACTTTGCGTAGCGAGTAATGTCGTCGCCAATAATTAACAGGGTAAGGTCGTCATGTCCAAAGGAGCGAACCTTATAGAATGCATCGAGTAGTCGTTCTAGGTTCTTATGTGGATGTACATTACCTACATACAGTAGAAATGGTGCTTGTAGCTGGTAACGTTCTCTGATCCGTTCTACGTTTTCATCGGGTGGCGGAACAAAGAAGCAGTCATCGATCGCATTTGGTATTACAGTTATTTTATCGGCCGGGATGTCAAAAAAATTAAGGATGTCTAGTTTGGAGGCTTCTGAAACTGTAAGGACTCGATCGGATCGGTGGGTGGCCGTCCAAAGTGCGGCCCGAGCGTATCCATGAGCGATTCGGCTAGGTAGATACTGAGGAAATCTAAGGTGTATGCAATCATGAATTGTTACGATGGACCGGCAAGGGGTCAGCGCAGGTAATGTGTAGTGCGGAGCGTGAAAAAGATTAACACCTTCCCGCCGAAGTTGGAGTGGGATGCGTATCTGTTCGCTGACTGAGTATGGACCTGCAGGTTGTGAAACTAATCGAAAGTTTTCCCCGAGGTTAGCTGCAAAGGTCTGATCGTCTGGTTTGCACAACAATATATATTCAGTCGTGGAATCGAGCCGATGGAGATGTGTTACTAGGTTCCTGACGTAGGTTCCTATTCCATAGTCGTGTAACTTTCTAACGTCAATAGCGATACGCAAGGCCACATTCCTTATCCGGATAAGTGTATCAAAGCGACCAGTAAGGCTCTCTAAGCGCGGGTGGTCTTGAGGCCGTCAGATACGCTGGCAAAAACGAAGGTAAGATCTCAAAAGTGGTGCCCAAAACGGATGATGTTTGTCGTAGAAAGCTAACTGGCTTTGCCGGTAGGCTAAAGCGGTAGCTTTTGGCACTGTAGCAACCGACTGACCGCGTATGTGTTGAACTTCAGAAGCTGGAGTAAAGAGGATCCGGCGTTTCCGAGAACGGATTGCTGCGCAAAAATCTACGTCTTCTATATACATAAAAAAACGTTTATCAAAAAAGCCAACTGCTTCGGCATCGACTCTGCGTACGAGCAGGCAGGCTCCGCTAACCCAATCAGGAAAATGAACTTGGGTCGCTCGATTCCTAATGAGAGAGGACACAGGTGGAAATCCGTGACTGTATAACCAGGTGAATAATTTTTGTTTGATTTGGTTAAAAGGTCCGATCATCGGGCCCCATGACAACTCAACGGAACCTGCGCCATCCACGAGACGAGGTCCAGCGACAGCGCACTCATCATCGCTCATAAGGGCATCGACTAGACGGTCAAGCGCACCTTCAGGCACTACAGTATCGGGGTTCAGGAGCAATACGAGCGGTGCTTTAGTGTGAGCGAATCCGACGTTACAGCCTTCAGCGAAGCCAACATTGTCTAGTAATGGAACAACTCGAACTTTTGGCCATTTTTTGAAGACAGAAACCACATTGGTATCACTTGAGGCATTGTCCACGACAATAACCTCGTGTGGGCCTGATGGTGGATGGGCGTGCAATGAGAGTAAGCATCGGTCCAGGTCATTTGCAGCGTTAAAACTAACGATGATGATGTCAAGCGCACTCATATGCCGCACTTTCGATGACGTCGAGGGTGAGTTCAGCCGTACGTCTCCAAGAATAGCGATCAATTACATGATCGACTGCTCGGGGTGTTCTATTTAGGCCTGTGATGATTGCATTGGCGATACTGTCGAGATCCCCTGGGACTGCGTAAATTGCGGCCTCACCGTAGACTTCTCTAGCCACTTGTGTATCGAGGACGACCAACGATTGACCGGCCGCTAAGGCTTCAAGTGGTGGAAGGCCGAAGCCTTCGTATTCCGAAAGAAAGGCGAATACACGCGCTCGGCCGTAATAACTGGTAAGGCGTTTGTCATCCACCCAACCATCGATAGACACTCGGTCGTCAATTCCAAGACCCTTGCTAAGCTGTCCGAGATGTTCGAACGGGTAGGTTCGGTTGCTTCCGATCACTGCAAGCCTGGCCTCAGGTGCCCGTGTCAACACCCGAGCGAATGCAGAAAGAAGCCAGGGCAAGTGGCGACGAGTAAAGATCGAGCCGACAAATAGTATCAATGGTTCTTGGTCTTCTGGAGAGCTGGCCGAGGCCAAGCAGTCATCTGCAGCCAATGGGATCACGGTTATCAGTTCCGGTTGAATATTGAACCAGTTAACGATTTCACTTTTTGAGAAGTCGGATATGGTCAATATTCTGTCAGCACGGGAGACCGCACGACTTGCAAGGTAGCGGCGGCGGAGGCCTTCCTTCCATCTAAACCACTCCGGACGTGCAACAAATGACACGTCTGGGATAGTCACTACTATGGGACACTTAACTCTGAGCGGAGCAGAATATGCTGGTGAAAAGAACACGTCTGGGTTTGCTGAGTTGACGGCAGACGGAAGGGTTACTTGCTCCCACCAGCTCCCTGTGGAACCAGGAATAACTTGGGTTTTAAATTGATTATTATTTGCAGACAGAAGCGGAAGAAGTTGATTTCCAGTTTCTGGTTTCTTGGGGAAATAAAGGGTGAATCTATGTGATTTTGCTCGAGTTGAGCTTGACCACTTCTGACACAGATTTGCTAAATAGCGTCCGATTCCGGTCGTATATCCAAGTAACTCACGAGCGTCGATTCCTATGTGCATTAGCTGAGGCGGCGGTAAGCCTCATAATCCTCGACGGTGGCGAATCGCATTCTCATACGCAGTAAGAAGGATGCGCGCCGACTTATTCCAATTATATGCCTGCGCTTGAATGAGGCCACGGGCAATGCTCCTATCAGCGTATTGCCGATCATCCAGGATTCGGGCCATGGAAGTTTCGATTGCATTTTCGTCCTCAGGGTCAACAAGAGTGCCAGCATCGCCAACCGTCTCTGGTAAGGCGCCTCGGTTAGCGGCCACCACTGGGACCCCCACCGTCATTGCTTCGAGAGCAGGAAGACCGAAGCCTTCATCCAGCGATGGTAGTACAACCATGCTGGCACGGCGATAGAGCTTATAGCATTGGTCCCGAGAGACGTAGCCTAAAACTCGAACCTTGTTATTAAGTGGCGATGCCTCAAGTTCTTTGAGCTCCTCTAATCCAGTCGGTGAAAGCTGGCCAGCTAGAACGAGTTCTGGAGTGTCGGCGCGATGGTTAATGAGCGAGCGGTAAGCTCGCAATAGTGTAGGGACGTTCTTTCGCGGCTCGATCGATCCAACGAAGAGAATATGTCCCTTATACGCTGGTGCACTACGTGGCGTCCAGGTTGGGGCACCATTGGCGCAAAGGACAATTCGCTTCATCGGAATACCTAATTGTTTGTTTACGAGCGACGCTGTGTATCGGGAAGGCACTATTACGCCATCTGCTCGCGTAGCGTGTTGTTCAGCTAAAGCAGGATAATCGGAGCGTATCTCAGCTGATGTGTGGTCAGGATGATTAAGGAAGTAAAGATCGTGGATGGTGACGAAACACGCCGCTTGCCTTGAGGGAATCATGAGGGGATGCGGTGAATGGACCACGTCGTAATGTCCTGCGAGAAGTTCGATCGGTGGCCACTCTACGTTATGCCAAAGCCAGTTAAGGCAACGAACTGGAATACGTCGATCAACCACGTTCGCATTGTCCACGGTTTTTGGTGGTAGCCGATGACGCAAAGAGCTTGAAAAAATAGTTACCGACACATCTCTACAGGAACCCTCTGCAGCGATTGCCCGCGAAAGGTTGTGAGTGTGTTCACCAACACCAGTAGGCTGGTGTAGTGCAGGGCGATAGTCGATGAGGATGCGCACGTTGGACTGCTTGAGGTCCTGAACCTTACTTTGATAAGGAGAGCCAACCTCCGGGTGGTCCAGGACGGTTACCGATGATAGCAGAGCCACCTCTACGACAAAAGGCTAGAAGTTCGCAACCCCTTATTAATCAATAGCTTGACTGGTTCCGTAGCCAATGTTACCGTTGATTCTTTGTCGCTTGGGGTGAGCGACCGACTGTTTCGAGTGGTAGTCAGGCAACGGAGGCTGTTCGAATGAAGATTACAGTGGTTGGCACAGGCTACGTGGGTCTAGTTGTAGGTGCTGGCCTGGCTGAACACGGCAACGATGTTGTGTGTGTTGATATCGACCCGGAGAAGGTTCGCACTCTTCAACGAGGAAGGATTCCAATATTCGAGCCTGGCCTTGAGGAGCTGGTGAAGCGAAATCGATCGGAGAAGCGTCTAAGTTTTACCCTAGAGCTTACCAAAGCGGTTCGTCGATCAGACGTCGTTTTCATCGCAGTTAGCACTCCAGAAAGCGCGAGTGGGAATGCGGACATCGACCAGGTGTTCACAGCTTCCCGTGATATTGCTCGTGCGATATCAGGATTTACCGTAGTGGTGATAAAGAGTACGGTCCCTGTCGGTACCGCTATGCGAGTCCGAGAGATAATCGAACAGGAAACTAAGCACCCGTTTAGCGTTGTTAACAACCCTGAGTTTCTAAAGCAAGGTGCTGCAGTCGACGATTTCTTAAAACCGGCTCGCGTTGTGGTTGGAGCCGAAGATTCTCGAGGTGCTGAGATTATGAAGAGGCTGTATGTGCCTCTCACACGTACCGGCGCTCCGATTCTTATCATGGATCACGCAAGTGCCGAGCTCGCAAAGTATGCGGCAAATGCAATGTTGGCGACACGAGTGTCATTCATGAACGATATTGCAAACGTAGCTGAGCAGGTCGGTGCGAACATTGACAGCGTCCGGCAGGCCATAGCGACCGATCCTCGTATCGGTTCCGCGTTTTTGTTTCCTGGAGTCGGCTACGGTGGCAGTTGTTTTCCTAAGGATGTCAAGGCCTTACAGAGGACAGCTAGTGCTACCGGCTACGATTCTAAGTTGCTTGCAGCGGTAGAGGCTGTAAATGATGGCCAATGGGTGCGATTCGTCGACAAGATTAGGGCGCACTTCGGGTCACTCAGTGGTAAAAGTTTCGGTGTGTGGGGATTAGCATTCAAACCGCGTACTGACGATATGCGAGAGGCGCCCTCCGTTCCGATAATTGAACGGTTGTTGGCTGAGGGTGCCACAGTGCAGGCATACGATCCTCAGGCCGAGCAAGCCGCGCGGCGTATATTTGGTTCAAATCTGTCGTATGTAAGTCGGAGTTACGATGCGATAAAAGGGGTAGATGCTCTGGTGATCGTAACCGAATGGAATGAGTTTCGTGAACTTGATTTTGAGAAGGTGCGCTCCTTAATGCGTAGTCCAGTGATCTTTGACGGCAGGAACCTTTTCTCTCCTGAAGAGATGCGGGACCATGGCTTCGTTTATGTCTCTATTGGTCGGCAATCGTGAGTAATGTGTTGGTCGTTGGTGGTGCGGGATATATCGGCAGTCATGCTTGCGTGGCTCTGCGTGAGGCCGAACATGAAGTTGTCGTATATGACAACTTTTCTACTGGACATCGGGAGGCAGTCCTAGGTGGTGTGTTTATTGATGGTGATATCAGGGACAGTGAAAAGCTCAAGGATGTCTTGAGGGGCTATAAAGTGTCGGTCGTGATGCATTTCGCAGCCCTCATTTCGGTGGCGGAATCGGTATCGAATCCTATTGCATACTACGGGGCCAATGTTGAAGGTACGCTGTCACTTCTCAGTGCAATGGTAGATGTGGGAGTTCGAGCGATGGTGTTCTCATCCACGGCTGCAGTGTACGGGAAGCCAGACTATTCACCAATGTTTGAGGATCACCCAACTAGGCCGCTGAATGCATACGGAGAAAGTAAGCTAGCAATTGAACGTGCTTTTCCTCACTATGAGCGAGCTTACGGACTCAGGATCAGTAAGTTACGCTATTTCAATGCTAGCGGTGCCGACCCGAAAGGTCGCCTTGGTGAAGCGCATGACCCGGAAACTCATCTGATACCACGAGCGTTCGACGCAGTACTAGGGGGGACTCCGCTTGAGATCTTCGGGGACAACTATTCAACGCCGGATGGAACATGTCTGAGGGATTTCGTTCACGTCACAGATTTAGCGGATGCCCACGTCCTTGTTCTTAGGTGCCTTCAAGACGGGGGCGACTCAGGTGTTTACAACGTTGGAACAGGCAGTGCTTATTCAGTTCGGGAAGTTATTCAAATGGTCGAGAAGGTGACTGGTCGCGTGGTTCCGACCATAATTTCTCAGCCACGCATTGGTGACCCGAGTTCTCTTCTAGCTGCAAGTGATCGTATTCAGAACGAGCTTGGTTGGATGCCGATACATTCGGATCTCCAGGAGATTGTCGAGAGTGCTTGGCGGTGGCATCAAACTGGTTGGCACCTTGGTGCGACGGGAGATACGGGGTGACACCGGTTCGACGCCTATGGCAATACGCATGGCCCTACCGCAGTCGGTTACTTGCGGCACTACTGGCTATGGGTGTGTTTGGAGCGGCCTCCGCTGGCCTAGCTTATTTAATTAAGCCAATCTTCGACGAAGTTCTACCTAATCGTGAGCAACTCGGTTTTGTGGTTGGCACGATGATTGGCTGCTACCTTCTTAAGGGCGCGAGCTCATACTTATCAACGTATCTGATGACGGGAGTTGGTCAGCGGGTAGTTCGCAATGTCCGTAATCAACTTTTTGGTCATATTGTCAATCAGTCGGCCGGATTCTTTTCATCTCGCATGACGGGTCGGCTTGTGTCACGCATCACAAGCGATGTGAATCAGATTCAGCTAGCCGTGTCGGTAACTGTTGGGGATCTACTCCGGGAATCGTTAGCGCTGGTCGGTTATGGGGCTCTGCTGTTCTACATAGATTCTGGATTGGCTCTGGTCTGTTTGACTGGTGCCCCCGTAGTCATTTATCCGTTGATTCGGCTAGGGCAGCGAGTTCGGCGAACAACTCGTCGAAGCCAAGAAGAATTGGAACATTTGCATCACATTTCAACTGAAGCATTTAGTGGCCATCGAATCGTTAAGGCGTTCAGTGCTGAATCACGCGAGATTGGGAGGTTCAAGGTTGCTTCGGAAAACTTGTTTCGGACGAATATGAAAGTAATGGGTTCCATTGCGGCCTTACCACCACTTATGGAGCTCCTGGGCGGGGTTTGCGTGGCTGGTGCTCTCTGGTACGGCAGCCGTGAAATCGTTGCCCTTCGTCTAACCTCTGGCGAGTTCGCCTCTTTCATCGCCGCGCTGTTTATGATGTATGGCCCGGTCAAGAAACTTAGTAGAGTCACTGCTGGCCTTCAGCAGGCTTCTGTGTCTGCTGAGCGGATATTTGAAATACTTGATGTGCACACAGAAGTCGTGGATCGTCCGTCTGCGAAATCCCTAGCTGAATTACAGCACAGCATTACATTTAAGGATGTAGGGTTTTCCTATGAAGGTTCTGATAGTAAATCGGTACTTCAAAATATCAACCTTACCGTACAGCCCGGCCAGATGATTGCGTTTGTCGGTCTTAGTGGATCGGGCAAGACAACCCTCGTAAATCTGATAGCGCGCTTTTATGATGTCACCGAGGGCGCAATTTTACTGGATGGCGTGGATATTCGTGATGGAACAATGAGATCGTTGCGTGGGCAAATCGCAATGGTTACCCAGGACACAATCTTGTTCGACGGAACGATTGCGCAGAATATTGCCTATGGTTCTCGCGACGCCCCACAAGATGCGATTGAGGAAGCTTCTCGGATCGCGCATGCACATGAGTTCATTTGTGAACTGTCGAATGGTTACGAAACGCAAGTAGGGGAAGGCGCCCAGAGATTATCAGGTGGACAACGACAACGGCTTGCGATTGCTAGGGCCCTGCTTACAAACGCACCTATTTTGATTCTTGATGAAGCTACCTCGGCACTCGATAGTGAGTCGGAGGATCTTGTTCAGAAGGCATTCACGCGTCTACTCTCGAATCGCACGTCGTTCGTAATTGCCCATAGATTGTCAACGATTCGACGAGCTGATGTCATTGTTGTATTAGATGCTGGGCAGGTAGTTGAGATGGGACGACACGATGACCTTCTGCAGTGTGCTGGTGGTGTGTATAGAAAACTTTATGACATGCAAATCTTTGATCGACCGAGGCCACAGCCAGCGGAATACGAAGATGTTGAAAACTCAATGAGCGGAGTTGGCTATTTGGCTAATGAGCATGCCGACTTTGGAGTTAAGAGAAATGATTAGGTCGATGACGGGTTTTGCCAGTGTTGATATAGAGCACCCCATGGTAGCTCTGAGTGTGACTCTGCGAAGTGTAAATCATCGACATTTGGACTTACACGTTCGCCTCCCGAGTTCACTACTAGCTTTAGAGGCTCGGCTACGCGCACAGGTTCAGAAGCAACTCACTCGAGGACGAGTTGAGTTGAATGTAGGTGCGCAATTTGTTCAGCGAGGCGGCCTTGAGGTCGAGGTGAACGAAGCACTTGTCAAGAGGCTAGGTGAAGCCTTTGATCGGGTGAGGGCGAGCGGGCTCTCAATTGGTGACTTGACCGCTGGCGACCTTCTGCATTTACCCCACGCTCTTGACGTTAAGGAAGCTACTTCGGATACCGACGTTGCTGCACAGCCTGACGTTATAGAAGTTGTGACCGAAGCTGTGGCCCAAGCCCTAAATGAATTGATCACTATGCGGTCGACCGAGGGAGAGTATCTGCTCGTTGATTTGGATTCAAGATGCGTTTTAGTCGGTGAATTCATCGCGAACCTCGAGACCTCGGCTGCTCAGGCCAAGGGGGTACTAGAGGTTCGACTTAGCGACCGCATTGATCAATTGGTGGGCGAAATAGAGGTGGACCAGGGAGTGGTTGCCCAGGAAATTGTAAAATTTGTCGCTCGTTCAGACATTGATGAAGAGATTGTTCGATTGAAGGGACATCTGGTTCATTGGCGGACAATCGTAGATGATAATCTGGCCTGCGGAAGGCGTTTAGATTTTCTGCTTCAAGAGATGAACCGTGAGATTAACACTATCGGTTCTAAGGCTGAAGGATTGGAGGTGTCTGAGTTAATTGTTTCAGCCAAGGCAGAGCTCGAGCGGCTTCGTGAGCAGGTGCAAAATGTTGAATAGAGTCCAAGGCAAGGTTTAGCGTGCGTAAAGGTTCACTATTTGTAATCTCTGCTCCGTCTGGAACTGGTAAGACAAGTCTTGTAGAGCGCTTGGTCGAGTCGGTGCCAACTGTGGTCAAATCTCGTTCGTATACAGCGCGAAGTCCTCGACAGGGTGAAACGAGCGGCGTGGATTATAGTTTTGTTAGTCGTGCAGCCTTTGAAAAGATGGTCAATAGTGACCAATTTCTCGAATGGGCAAGTGTTTTTGGGAATCTATACGGCACGTCGAAGGCGGATATAGAAGAGAAGGTGTCGGGTGGTCTTGATGTAGCCCTGGTTATTGATGTTAAAGGCGCGCGTCAAGTTCGTCTGAGATCGGCTAATGCCACGACCATTTTTATCCTTCCCCCTTCACCTACCGTTCTTGAGTCACGCCTTCGAACCCGGAGCCAGAATAGCGACCTGGAGATTCAGGAGCGCCTCAGCGTGGCGCGGGAAGAAGTGAAAGCATTTAATGAGTACGACTACGTGATCATCAATGATGATTTTGATACAGCCCTCAGTCGCTTACGGGCCATAGTAACTGGTAGTGGTGATATATCGTCGGAAGCTGGGTCCCATGTGGACGACATAGTTGCGACATTCGAGTTAAAGTAGAGTATGGCTTTTATTGCATTAGGAGTAACCGGTAGCGTTGCCGCCTACAAAGCGGTTGAGGTGGCGCGTGGGCTCCAAAAGAATGGCCACGAAGTAACTGTCATTATGACAGCTTCGGCAGAACGGTTTATTGGCTCACTTACCTTTGAGGCGATCACGCGTAGAGATGTCATTACAGACCAGTTTACAGTTGGTCTCAATGCTTCTGTAGAGCATGTATCGATGGCGTCTGCGATTGACTCACTCGTCGTGGCTCCGGCTACGGCGAATATCATCGGTAAGTTTGCAAACGGTATTGCGGACGACTTTCTCACCTCTATGCATTTGGTGACCCGGGCGCCAATATTAATGGCGCCAGCAATGAACTCTAATATGTTGGGTCATGTTGCAGTTGAGCGAAATCTGGAAGTGCTCCGCGGAAGAGGTGTCCGCTTCGTTGAGCCGACCGAGGGTGACTTGGCCTGTGGGTGGACTGGTCCTGGTCGGCTTGCCGAGCCCTCAAGTATCGTCAGTGCTGTAGAAGAAAGCCTGCGTCCACGCGGCTCGTTTCTTGGCCGATGTCTTTTGATCACTGCCGGTCCAACTTATGAGGATCTTGATCCGGTAAGATTTTTGGGGAATCGTTCGACCGGACGAATGGGTCGAGCCTTGGCCCAAGCGGCAGCACGCAGAGGAGCTAGAGTTATTCTGGTAGCCGGACCCATCTCATTGGAGATGCCTGCAGGCGTCGAGGTTGTTGAGGTGAGGTCAGCCTCGGAGATGCACCAGTCGGTTATGGAACGTAAGACGGAAGCGGACGCAATGATTTTGGCCGCGGCGGTTGCAGACTATACACCGACCAGTGGTCCACGGAGTCAAAAGCTTTGCAAAGATGAGCACATTGAGACGATAAAGCTTACCCGGACATTGGATATTTTGGCTGACCTGGGAGGTTGGCGAGGTGGGCAGTCGAGGCCTGTGCTTGTCGGATTTGCTGCTGAAACCGAAGAGATGCTCGTGCACGCTAGGGCAAAGTTGAAAGCGAAGAACGTTGATCTAATCGTTGCAAACGATGTGTCCCAACCAGATACAGGTTTTGGCGTTGATACAAACGCAGTTACTCTTGTATCTCACGATGTTGAAACACCCGTGCCGTTGCAAACCAAGAACGAGATTGCCGAAGTGATTCTCAATCGTGTCGAGGAATTGTTACGGGGCCGAGAGGCTGACGGTCCTCAGAAAGTGCTAAGTGAAACCGCAGACCGTAACAGCTCATCTTAAGTACTTTGGCGAGCTTGGTGTAACCGGATGGAGCAAAGATTCATCCTGGAGGGGTCGGGGTGCTCAAGCAAGTCAGAAGCCTTCCGAAGTTGGAACCGAGGGTAGTGCGTTTACAGGTACTGAGAATCTTGAAGCTATACGGTCGGACTTGGGCGAATGCACCCGCTGTAAACTCTCTGGGTTAGGACGCCAGCAGATTGTCTTTGGTGTCGGAAACCCCAGTGCAGAACTAATGTTTGTAGGCGAGGCTCCAGGCCGAGACGAGGATACGCAGGGAATCCCCTTCGTAGGACGGGCCGGGCAGTTGCTGACCAAGATTATTGAGTCGATTGGACAATCTAGAGAATCGGTCTACATTGCGAATGTAATTAAGTGTCGCCCGCCACAGAATCGAAATCCCGAAGAGGATGAGGTTGAGACTTGCGAGCCGTTTCTATTTCGTCAGATTGACGTGATACGACCTAAGGTTATCGTAGCCTTGGGTGCGTTTGCGGCCAAAACGCTTCTAAGAAATGACACGCCAATTTCCAAACTGCGAGGACGTGAGTACGAATATCGTGGCGCAACTCTTATCCCCACATTTCATCCTGCTTACCTGTTACGTAACTCTAAAGGTAAGCGAGAGGTGTGGGAAGATATGAAGAGGGTCCGTGGTCTTCTTGAAAGAGGACTGTAGCCTCAAGTCGTAAATATTGGTCTTGCTCAGGTAATTGATATCCTTTAGCCGTGCCTCGTTTAGTGCAGGTGGCGGTTCCGGTACCGTTACGTAATCTTCTAACGTATAGCGTTCCAGATGGGTCGCCGATGCCCCCAATTGGGTCACGGGTTTCTGTCCCGCTAGGCCCAAGGACAATGATTGGTTACGTCATTCAGAATGACGTTCCGATTCAATTGGCTTCTGACCGAGCGATCAAAGACATTCTGAAACAGGTCGACGATCAACCGTTTCTTCCTCAAGCTGTCCTGGACCTTGCTCTATGGGCGGCGGACTATTACCTCTGTGGTCCGGGTCAGGTCTTAGAGGTAGGTTTACCGAAGGGTAGGACGTTAGGACCTCGGATGTATCGTCATTTCACTTTGACAGCCAAGGGACGAAGCCATGCCTGCGCAGACCCTGGCAACCTGAGTTCAACAACATCAAAGAGGCTCGGTCCCAAACAGCGTCTTGCGCTCGATGCATTGACGGAAGTGGGCGAAGGGCTCAGTCAGAGCGATCTCAATGAATGCGGTGTTTCAGTGTCCACGCTCAAACGTTTGGCTGACATGGAGTTTGTGAGGGTAACGAATAAGCCGGTAGCTGGAGATGAATTGATTGCTGACCCTGTTGCTTCGAAGGCTGAGTTTCAACTGACGTCCGAACAGGAAGCGGCGTTGGCGCGCCTTTTGTCCCTACTTTCCACGGAGCGATTTCAAACCGCTCTTTTGCATGGCATCACCGGAAGTGGCAAAACTGAGATTTACCTTCGGCTCGCCAAGGCAGCATTGCGTTCTGGAAGACGGGTGCTGATTCTCGTTCCAGAAATCGGTTTGACCTCAGCTGCGGCTAGAGCATTTCGTGGTCTTTTTGGATCAAGCGTGGCTATTCAGCACAGCGGCTTGTCGGCTAGGGAGCGTCATGCTCAATGGTCCAGAATACGTGCGGGCGAAGTGGATCTTGTGGTTGGCACCCGCTCTGCTGTTTTTACCCCAATGGACAATATTGGACTGGTTGTTGTGGATGAGGAACACGACGGCTCCTATAAACAGGGGGAGACTCCAAGATATCACGGCCGTGATGTGGCAATAATGAGGGCGAAGCAGGCCGGAGCTCTTGTAGTGCTTGGGTCTGCGACACCGTCACTTGAGAGTTATCACCATGCGATTCGAGGTCGGTATGAGCTAATTACCCTAACGACAAGAATCTCGGACCAAGGGCTTCCAGTCATGCAAATTGTTGATATGAAGGAGGAGTTCGCCGAGCAAGGGGGAGAGGTAGTGTTGAGCCGCGCATTAGCAACCGGGATACGCGATCGGCTGGACCGTCATGAGCAAGTCATTATTTTACTGAATCGAAGAGGATTTGCAGCATCGGTCTTTTGCCGCGAATGCGGTGGCACAGCGGAGTGCCCGAATTGTAGCGTGTCGCTAACGATACACCGAACAAGTGGGCGAGTTCGTTGTCACTACTGTGGCCATTCCCGATTGGTGCCAACTCGTTGTCTGATATGCCAAGGTGAATATCTTGAATTCTCTGGACTTGGTACTGAACGAGTCGAACTTGAGGTACGCCAGCACTGTCCTGAAGCCAGAGTGTCCCGTATGGATCGAGATACCATGGCCCATCGGGGAGCCGCGGATGAAGTGCTGACACGATTCGGACGAGGCGAGATTGACATACTGGTTGGCACTCAGATGGTTGCGAAGGGGCACGATTTCCCTA
>Ga0315336_1002932_pt1 | contig 24275 bp, 19 predicted proteins | sample ASW5metaG_FD_204512 | JGI IMG/M metagenome (GOLD analysis project Ga0315336, IMG submission 204512) | Ammonia-oxidizing marine archaeal communities from Monterey Bay, California, United States - ASW #5 | ecosystem: Environmental > Aquatic > Marine > Intertidal zone | place: USA: California... | reverse complement strand
ATGCGGAGCCATGTGCGGAAGGCGCATTGGCGTGAGCGCAAAAACAGACCGCATTCGAATTAGAGAACGCGGTAAGGGACGCGACTGCGGCCCCGGCGCGGTTAGCGCCGCCCCCGCGGAGCCATGTGCGGAAGGCGCGTTGGCGTGAGCGCAAAAACAGACCGCATTCGAACTAGAGAACGCGGTCAGGGACGCGACCGCGGCCCCGGCGCGGCTAGCGCCGCCCACGCGGAGCCATGCGCCGAAGGCGCATCGGCGTGAGCGCCAAACAAGCGAGCCTTTTCGATTACAATCGAAACGGCTCTAGCGGCCGGTGAAGGCAGGCGCGCGTTTTTCGACGTAGTGAGCGACGCCTTCCTTGAAGTCCTCGGAATCGAAGCTCTTCACCATTTCCTTGTCGGCGGCGGCGGTGGCTTCGCCGAGATCAAGGAAGGCGGCGTTATAGACTTGCTCCTTCATCACCCGCATCGACCGCGGCGAGACCGTGGTGGCGAGGCGGCCCGCATAGGCGCGCACGTCGTCCATGAAGCTGGCATCGGGGAAGACATTGTTGACCAATCCGATTTGCAAGGCTTCAGCCGCGCTAACCTTGCGTGCCGACAGCAACAGATCCAGGGCGGCGGCTTGGCCGACCAATTTCGGCAGCATCCAGCTCACGCCATGTTCGGCGATCAGCCCGCGCTGGGCGAAGGCGGTGGTGAAAACCGCCGATTCCGCCGCAAACCGCATGTCGGCATAGAGCGACAGCACCAGGCCAAGGCCGGCGCAGGGGCCGTTGATCGCGGCGATGACCGGCTTGGGCACGGTCGGATAGAAGGTGTTGCGCCGCGAGAAGTCATCCGGCAGGTCGAGGCCGTTTTCCATGGCGCCAACGTTGGTCTCGAAGCTCGGGCCATCGCCGCTCTTGGCTGAAATGCCGCTCAACAAATCCATGTCTGCGCCGGCGCAATAGCCGCGCCCGGCGCCGGTCAGGATGATCACCCGCACGGTATCGTCCTCGGTCGCGGCCGAGAGTGCGTTGCGCACGTCATATTCCATGCGCCGGGTCCAGGCATTCAGTTTGTCCGGCCGGTTCAAGGTGATCGTCGCGATCGCGTCCTCGGTGTCGTAGAGAATGTCTTCGAATGTCATCGGCGTGTTCCTTCAGTTTGCGCCTAATAATTGGCACTATCGGCCGCTTAGGCCAGAGATGGGCGGATATTGCCGACGGCCTCGCTCAAGCGATCCAGCGCCTCGGCAAGCTGTGCGCGGGGGCAGGCGATGTTTAGCCGAACGAAGCCGCGGCCGGTGTCGCCGAAGTCCGTGCCGTAACCGACAATCAACCGCGCCTCGTCGAGCATCAGACGATCCAGCGCCGCGTCTTCGAGGCCAAGGCGGCGGCAATCGAGCCACATCAGATAGGTGGCCTCTGCCGGTGTCACAGTGATCGTCGGCGTGTGTTGGGCCAGGTGATCGACAAGAAAGCGATAATTGTCCTGGATATAGGCCATGACACTGGCGAGCCAGGGCTCGCCGTGGCGAAACGCGGCCTCTGTGGCGACCAAGCCAAACAGGTTGTCGTCAAAGGTGCCGGCGGCGCGCTGCGCCGCCTTGAAAGCCGTCCGCAGATCGGCGTCGGGAATGATCGTCGCGGAAAGATGCAGGCCAGCCAAATTGAAGCTCTTCGACGCCGCCATGCACGTCACGCTGTTGGCGGCAAAGTCGGCGCCCAGGCTGGCGAATGGCGTGAACGACACGTCGTCGAACAACAGGTCGCAGTGCAACTCGTCGGCGATGACCAGGACGCCGTGAGACAAGCAAATTTCGCCGAGCCGCTTGAGGTCTGCTTTGTCCCAGACCTTGCCGATCGGGTTGTGCGGATTGCAGAGAATGAGCATTTTTGCCGCCGGGTCCGCCGCCTTCGCTTCGAGATCGTCGAAATCCATGGCGTAGACCCGGTCATACTCGATCAGGTCGTTGGAAATCAGGCGCCGGCCGTTCGCTTCGACGGCCCGGGCGAACGGTCCGAATACCGGCTGTTGGATAATGACCGCGTCCGTCGGCGCGGTTATCGCCCGCACCAACATACTCAAGGTCGGCACGACGCCGTTGGCGATAACAATCCAGCCACGCTCGACGGGCCAATGATGGCGCCGTTCGATCCATTCGATCACCGCCTCGTAAAACGGCTCTCCGGCCAACGAATAGCTGAATATGCCGTGGTCGGCGCGCTTGGCGAGCGCCGCGATCACCGGCTCCGGGCATTTGAACTCCATGTCGGCCAAGGACATCGGCAGCAATTGCGCGCGGCCTTGGTCTGGGTTCGTGCGATCCCATTGCACCATGTCACCGTCGCCGTGGCCATCGCCATGGCCAAAATCCCATTTGATGCAATCGGTTCCGTTGCGTGGCGTGGTTGTGTTGAAATCAGTGGTCATTTTCACCATTCCTTACCGCATAGTTCGCTGCTTCCGCCCCATCTGGCGTCGCCGGCCCGGTCTCAGTAAGATCCGCCTGCGACCTGCTTGCGCATGAATAGGAAGGGCAAGGGCCAGTATGACCGTGTTGGAGACTTACGAAACCCTGGCTGTGCGGCGAGACGGCCCGTGCCTGCATCTCACGCTCAACCGTCCCGAGGCTCGCAACACGCTGACCCACCCGATGATGGAAGAAATCGGCGCGGTGATCCAAATGGTCGCCGGCGATGACGACCTGCGCGTCCTGGTGCTGCGTGGCGCCGGTGGCCATTTCTCGGCCGGCGGCGATATCAACTTCATGCGGCATTTGCCGCCGGCCCCGCCGGCCGGAGAGATCGACCCACTGATCGCGCCTTATCGCCAATTCGGCGACGTGTTGATGCAATTGAATGCCTTGGATCAAGCGGTGGTGGCCGTGGTCGATGGCAACGCCGTCGGTGGCGGCCTCGGCATGGTCTGCTGTTCCGACCTGGTCATCGCGCGCACGGAAGCGATCTTTTCGATCCCCGAGCCGCGGCACGGCTTCATCCCGTCGCAAATCATTCCCTTCTTGACCCGCCGCATCGGCGAGGCGCGGGCGCGCTATATGGCGGTGACCGGCGCCCGCATCGACGCGGCCCAGGCCGTCGATTGGGGCATTGCACAGTTTTGCTGCGACGATGATGCTGCCGTGGATGCCGCGCTGCAGCACGCTTTGGGCCAGATCCTGGCCTGCTCGCCGCCGGCGGTCGCCGCGGTCAAAAGACTGGTGCTGGCGGTCGACCGAGAACCGGACGCGGCGGTGCTGGATGATGCGGCCGAGCGCCTTATCGCGCTGCTGCGCAGCCCGGAAGGGCGGGAAGGCATGGCGGCTTTCCTCGAAAAACGGCGGCCGGGTTGGGTGCGCCGGCCCTAGCCTCGTGGGCGGCGAAATTTGACAGTACGTCGCTGAGGACTACCATTGAGTCAAACGATTCCGTCAGAGGTACCGATGCTGCACACAGAGATCTCGATCCTCGATAAATACACCAAGACCGAAGGCCCGGTGCACATAACCGGCACCCAGGCCTTGGTGCGGCTCGCCATCGTCCAGTCGCTGCGCGACAAGGCCGCCGGATTGAACACCGCTTGCTACATTTCCGGCTATCGCGGCTCGCCGATGCACAACATCGACAAAGAGCTCTGGCGCATGCCGAATGTTCTGGATGAACACAGCATCAAATTCAATCCGGGTATCAATGAAGACCTCGCCGCCACTGCGCTCTGGGGTACGCAAAACGCCAATGCCATGCGCGGCGCGCTCTACGACGGCGTCTATTCCATGTGGTATGGTAAGGGCCCCGGCATCGACCGATCGATGGATGCGATCCGTCATGCGCATATGAACGGCACGTCACGGCATGGCGGCGTGCTGGCGGTCGTCGGTGACGACCATTCCTTGAGTTCGACTGACGTGCCGGCGGCGCACGAAAATGCCTTTGCGGAATTGATGATGCCGGTGCTTTATCCGGCATCGGTTGCCGAGATCATCGAGCTTGGCCTGCTCGGTTGGGCGATGTCGCGGTTTGCCGGGTTCTGGGTCGGCTTTAAGGTTATCCCCGATACGGTCGACGCGACGTCGATCATCGATGCCGAGCCGTTTTTGCCGGTCATCGCGGAACCGGACGGCGTTCTATTCCCGCCTGAGGGCGTGAATATTCGCGTGCCAGACTTGTGGTACGAACAAGAGCCGCGCCTGAAGACTTACAAGCTGCCGGCGGCGCTGGCCTTCGCCCGGGCCAATCGCATCAACCGGGTGATGCTGGAAAGCTCGCGCCCGCGGTTCGGCATTATCGCTTCAGGCAAGGCCTATAACGATGCCCGCCAGGCGCTGTATGACCTCGGCATCGATGACGAGATCGCGGCCGGCCTCGGCATTACTATTCTAAAGATCGCCATGCCCTATCCGTTCGACGCGGAGACGGTTCGGGCCTTCGCCGACGGCCTCGAGGAAGTCTTGGTGGTCGAGGAGAAACTCGATTTCACCGAGACCCATGTGCGTGCCGCGCTCTATGGCTTGCCCGACGGGCGCCGGCCCCGGGTGGTTGGCCAGCAATCCGAGGACGGCGGCGGGCTGCCGGCGGTGTTGCCGGAACTGACACCGGAAATCGTCGCCAAGACCATCGCCGGCCGCATCGCGCCGTTTCATACGTCGGAGGCGATGCGCGCGCGCTTGCTTCAGGTCGAGGACAAGGAGAAGGCGACGCGCCAGCGGCAGATGCTGGAAGTCAAGCGCACGCCCTATTTCTGTTCCGGCTGTCCGCATAACACCTCGACCAAGGTGCCGGAGGGCTCTTATGCGTTGGGCGGCGTCGGCTGCCATTTCATGGCGACGCAAATGGAGCGCGATAATTTTGCCGCCACTCATATGGGGGCCGAAGGCGCCAACTGGATCGGCCACGCGCCTTACACCAGCGACAATCATGTGTTCCAGAACATGGGCGACGGCACCTACTATCATTCCGGCCTGCTGGCGATCCGCGCCAGCGTCGCGGCTGAATCGACCATCACCTACAAGATCCTGTTCAATTCCGCGGTCGCCATGACCGGCGGCCAGCCGATCGACGGCCCACTGACGCCGGAAGCGATCTCCTGGCAGGTTCAGGCCGAAGGCGTGAAGAGAATTCATGTGGTTTCCGAAGACCCGGATCAGCTGGCCGGCCCGTCCAGCTTTGCGCCGGGCACCAAGTTCTCGCACCGCTCCGACCTCGACCAGGTGCAACGTGATTGCCGCGACTTTGACGGCGTCAGCGTGTTGATCTACGAGCAAATGTGTGCCGCCGAGCGCCGCCGCCAGCGCCGCCGGGGACGCATCGAGGACCCGGATCGCCGGGTCTTCATCAACAGTTTGGCGTGTGAGGGCTGCGGCGACTGCAACACCCAGTCGAACTGCGTGTCGGTGACGCCGCTGGACACGCCGTTGGGCCGCAAGCGCCGGATCGACCAATCCTCCTGCAACAAAGACATGAGCTGCGCCGAAGGCTTCTGCCCGAGCTTCGTTAGCGTCCATGGCGCCGAATTGAAAGCCGCCGGCGTCAAGGAATCGACCGGTCAGACAGCGCTGCTGCTGCCGGCCGACTTAGTTGATCTGCCCGAGCCGACGGCGTGCGCGTTGCCCGACGGCCGTCCCTACAACATCCTGGTCGCCGGCGTCGGCGGCACCGGCGTGGTCACCATCGGCGCCTTGATCACCATGGCGGCCCACATCGAAGGCAATTGTTTTTCCGCCGTCGACCAGTTCGGCATGGCGCAGAAAGGCGGCGCGGTCACCAGCCATTTGCGCCTCGCGGCCAACGCCGAAGACATTCGCGCGGTGCGCCTGAACGCCGCCACCGCCGATCTGGTGATCGGTTGCGACAGCCTGGTGACCGGCGCCGATCTGGCGCTCAACACCATGGCTCACGGTTCGAGCCGGGTGCTGGTCAACACCAACGAACAAATCACCGGACAGTTCGCCCGCAACCCGGACCTGATCTTCCCGTCAACCGATTTGAAAGTTCGCATCGAGGCCGCCGCCGGCGCCGATCAGGTCGATTTCGTGGCCGCGACACGGCTTGCCCGGGCGCTGATGGGCGACGCCATCGCGTCTAATCTGTTCATTGTCGGTTATGCCTATCAAAAGGGCTTGCTGCCGGTCAGCGCGGAAGCAATAGAGAAAGCGATCGAATTGAACGGCGTCGCCGTCGCTATGAATTCCGAAAGTTTCACCTGGGGCCGGCGCGCGGCGGTCGATGCCCAGGCGATTGAGGCGCTGGCGGCACGGGCGGCAAGTGCCGCCATCGACGAGTCGACCGGCGCCGACGAATCACTCGACGAGGCGATTGCGCGTCGGGCCGAAGACCTCAGGCACTATCAGAATGCCGCCTACGCCAAGCGATATTCGGATTTGGTCGAGCGGGTTCGCGCGGCCGAGGCGGCGGTGCGGTCCGACATGGCCGACTTGACCGATGCAGTTGCCCGCGGTGCCTACAAATTGATGGCCTACAAGGACGAGTACGAAGTCGCGCGGCTCTATACCGACGGCCGCTTCGAGGCGGCGTTGCGCCAACAGTTCGACGGCGATTTCACCTTGGCCTATCACATGGCGCCGCCGACCTTGTCGCGCGGCAACGAGCCGTCAGGACGACCGGCCAAACGCCGGTTCGGTCCCAACATGATCTGGGCCTTGAAAGTACTGACTAAGTTCAAGGCTTTGCGCGGCAGCATGCTCGACCCGTTCGGCCACACCGCCGAACGTAAGACGGAGCGCCAATTGATCACCGATTACGAGCGGCTGGTCGTTGAACTCACCGACGGGCTGACCGCGGACACCCATGCGCTTGCCGTGCAACTAGCGCGCCTGCCGGAGAAGATCCGCGGCTACGGACCGATCAAGGACGGCAACATCGAATCGACCAAGGCCGAGGAGGCCGCCCTGCTCGAACAATGGCGCGCCGGCGGCGGGCTGCAGGCCGTAGCCGAATAAGGGGAGGGTCGATCATGCAGGTGATGCCGCTCAGTGATGCCCTGGGCGCCAAAATCGGCGATCTGGATCTGACCGAACGCCTATCCGACGACCATGTCGCGGCGCTGCACGGGCATTTTCTCGATCACCATCTCTTGTGCCTCGAAAGCGACCCACTGAGCGATGGCGATTTTGCCAGGGTCGCGCGCTATTTCGGGACACTGCAAACCCAGCTCATTCGGCGCATCCGCAGCGCCACGGTGCCGGAGGTTTCGACCTTGGAGAGCACCTACAAAAGCGCCGAGGATAAACCCGACGACCTGACCATGGTTCGCTTGAGCGGCTGGCATACCGACGATTCCTATTTCGCGGTGCCGGCCAAGGCAACCATGCTGCAGGCCCTGGACGTGCCCGAAAGCGGCGGCCAAACCAAATTCGCCAACACCGTTCAGGCCTATGCGGATCTGTCACCGGCGGACAAGCGCCGCCTGGACGGTTTGAAAGCGGTGCATGGCTATGATACGCCACGCGCACCGGGCCGGCCGGTCGCGCGGACGCGGGAGGAGGCCGCGGAGACCCCGGATGTGATCCACCCGCTGGCCCGCACCCATGACGACACCGGCCACAAAGCCATATACTTCAACCCCAACCGCACCGACCGCGTAGAGGGCTTAAGCCGCGCGGAAAGCGACGCGTTGCTGGACTGGCTCTACGACCACATCACCCAGCCGTGCTACCAGTACCACCACAATTGGACACGGGGCGACATTCTGGTGTGGGACAACCGCTGCCTGATCCACGCGGTCAACACCGACTATCCCGTCGGCCAACGCCGCCGCCATCAACGTATTCTGCTGGAAGGCGGCAAGCCGGTTTGAGGCCGTGGCTTCATAACCACGAAGCTAATTTCGAATTGACCTGAGCTTGACGGGCGGGAAGTCGTTGGCTTCAAATTGATCCAAATCGGACCAACAATCTGTGATCCGTGCCGCATCGGTTTGAGGTATATCACATCGCGTTAAGGACCCCGGCTGTCGCCGCAATTGCTCTTTGCACATCTTGCTCCGTTGTACGCCAATTGACGACACTGACGCGCATGGCTTGGCGCCCCCGCCACGTTGTGTCGGAGAAAAACGCCTCACCAGTGGCGTTTATTCGGATCATCACCGCGGTGGTATAGAGGTCGTTCTCTTCCGCCGTCGTTCCCGGCCGGCTGAAACGCAGAAGGCCCTGGTTAAGGTTCGGTAATGCAAGAACTTCCGCTCCGGGCAAGGCGCCGATACCTTCGACGATGGCCGTGCAGTGATCGCAGCAGCGATCGATAAGCGATTCAACGCCGGTTCGGCCTAATTCCTTCAACGCTGCATATACTGGAACCCCACGGGCGCGTCTCGACCATTCCGGATTCCAGTCAATCTGATCTCGGGCTGCGGATTCCGCCTCAATGTAGGACGCGCTTACGGTCATGGCCGCTCTATGGGCCTCTCTGTCTCTGATGATCGCGATGCCGCAGTCGTAGGGAACATTCAGCCATTTATGGCCGTCGGTCGCCCAGCTGTCTGCCATCTCAATGCCTTCAACAAGATGCCTCCTAGCCCGGCTGGCCCTAGCGAAAAGACCAAATGCGCCATCGACATGCACCCACGCCCCGGCATCGCGGGCCATCGGAATCAATTCCGAAAACGGGTCACAGGCGCCAATATTCAGGTCGGCTGCGTTGAGCACGAGTATCGCGGGACCGGACAAGCTCCGCAAAGAAACCTCCAACGCTCGTGGCAGAATTCGGTCAAAATGATCTGTTTCCAAAGGGGTGATGGCGTCTGTCCCTAGACCGAGAAAGCGTGCAGCCCGTTCGATGGAGCTGTGCCTTTGAGAGTTGACCAGAAGCGTGATGGGTGGCGCCGCGAACAAACCTCTCGCTTCAACGTCCCACCCGCTGCGTTGGAGCAGGGCATGCCTTGCCGACGCAAGACCGGTCATATGAGCGAGTTGGCAGCCCGTCGTGAAAGCAAAAGAGGCCTCGCGCGGAAGGTCCAAGAGCTCCTTCAGCCATTCGCCCGCGACCTCCTCGATAATGGCCGTTGCGGGCCCACAGCCATAGAGTGCCGCGTTTTGGTCCCAAGTGGAGACCAGCCAATCAGCCGCAAGTGCGGAGTCCAGGCCGCCGCCGATCACCCAGGCAAAAAACCGCCCTCCGGCGCTTCCCAGCAAGCCATCCCGGGTGTCTTTGACGAGATGAGATACAACATATTCGGGCGGCATGCCGACCTCAGGAAGCGATCCCTCAAACCGTGACCTCAGATCGGACAGGTCCGCGCACGCCTGCACAGGACGACCGTCCAACCCGTCGAGCCAGTTTTGCGCCGATTGATGAGCTTGCTCCAATGCGTTCGTCATACCGTCTGCCCCGCCATGCCAATTTCCGGCCAACCCTGGCACACGGCCTGGGATGTCGCCACCCGATTCTTGCTAACACCAGGTGGCTCTTGGAACACTGTTGGCCGGCCGGTCACGCTTCGGGGATCTGCGTTGCTCAACCGGCAAATGATGTTTGGGCTGCATTTTTCAGCGTGGGGATTCTGGACGATTTGATTCCGTTCTCGCTCATGACACGGGGACAATCGCTGCCTGATCCACGCCGTCAACACCGACTATTCCGTCGGCCAGCGTCGGCGCCATGACACGGTTGGCCCCAGTGTGACCCTTTCAAGGATTCTGCTTATTCCCCAATGATGCTTTTGATCGCTTCATTGGCATAGTATTCCATTAGGTCATCCTCTCGGAACGTTCGCAAAGCGGGGACCGCGTCCTTCGCCGCTGGGCCGATCTTCGCCAAAGCCTGAATTGCTCTGCGGCGAACTTCTTTGTCCTTGTCGTTCAGTGCCGAGATAAGAGCCGGGGTTGCTGCCTTTGCCATCGGACCAAATCGACCTAAGGTATTTAAGGCAATCAACCGTTCTGCGAGAACATCGCCCTGCAATCTATTTACTAAGCTCGGTACGGTAATCTCTAGCGGCAAGGACGCTATATACAAGCCATCGTGCAAGCTATCTCTGACTACGCGATATTCGTAAGATCGGAAGAACCGGAGAACAAAGCTGTCGGGAATCCTCCTGAGTTGCTGTTGGCTTTTTAACGGCTTCCATAAAAGTAATGCCGCCCGAGCTTTCTCTCTCTGACCAAGAATGGCATATGCCGACGCCAGCAACGGCGCCAGTTCTCTAGCCTGCGGCTCACGCTCGAGGCGTTTACTGATATCGTTGGTCGCACCCTCAAAATCTTCTTTGGCGAAATAGGCCGCTCCCTTAGTCCAGACATAGTGATTGGGTTGTATTGGATTTAACCGGATGGCCGTTTCGATTGATTCTAGTGCCTCGTCTGGCTTGCCATCTGTTATCAACACCCAGGCCATGATGATGTGGGCTTCTGGTTCATTAGGATCCAATGAAATAGCGAGTGTTACTTCGTCCAGGGCGTCTACTAATTCGTTGTCTATCAAATGTTGCAGTGCCAACGATGCGTGGAGAAGTGCAGGCGGAAATTCTTCGGCCTGTCTCCGGTAAAATTGTGCCGTTTCAAAGGCTTCCCGATTACTTATCCCGAGCGGAGCGCCCCATGACAGGAACGTCGACCGCAAATACGCAAAGCTCAGAACCGCATTGGCGCGGCCGTACGTCGGATCTAGCTCGATGGCATGGTGCAGGTGCTTGATTGCCACGGCGTTGTCTTCCGCATTAAAGCGAAGATAAAGTTCCCAACCCTTTTGGAAAGCTTCGCGCGCGGCAATCTGGTTGGTTTGGCCACGCCCGATCCGTTGAGATTCTTGTGGCGCCAAATTTATTCGTAACGCGTCTACGATCTTACGAACGAAGTCATCCTGGACGCGAAATATATCACCCGCCTCTCCATCATATCGTTCGGCCCAAACATGCCCGCCGGTGGCGGCGTCGATTAATTGGGCATTGACCCTGATCGTTCCACCGGCGCGACGTACACTGCCCTCCACCACATAACGTACCCCCAAAGCCTCGGCGACTTGTCGGATCTCAACGGGCTTGTTCTTGTAAACGAACGTCGAATTGCGAGCGATCACGAACAACCCGGATACTTTCGACAGGTCAGTGATCAGGTCATCGGTCATACCGTCAACAAAGGGCTCCTGTGCAAGGTCGCCACTCATATTGTCAAAGGGTAGGACAGCGACCGACGGCTTGTCGGGCAACTTGTGGGCAAACTTGGTCGGGTCGGCCGGGGCGAAGCTCGGCTGATTCCACCACCAGGCACCGGCACCGCCGATGATCACCAACACGACGCCTGCTACAATCAGCCAGCGCAGATAGGGTGAGGTATGCTTTTGATTTAGAATGGGCTTGGCCTGTTCGCCCTCGAGAATGACCCGGAACACGCGAACCGGTCGGGCAATATTCTTGACCTCCAGATTGCCAAGGTCTTCAAGTTCAATATGCAATTTGTCCCGGATTTGGTCTCGTGCCGCCAGCGAGAGGCATATACCGCCGGCTTCCGCCAAGCCTTCGAGACGGGCAGCAACATTGACACCATCGCCGTGAATATCATCGCCGTCGACAATAATGTCGCCCACATTTACGCCAAAGCGAAAGTCAATTTGCTTGTCTTCATCGATACCTCGGTTGCGTTCGGCCATGCCTCGTTGCACGTCGATCGAGCACTGTGTGGCATTGACCACAGAAGGGAATTCAAGCAACAGGCCATCGCCCATGGTCTTGACGATGCGGCCGTCGTACTCCGCGATCTTGGGTTCGATCAGCTCCGTCCGATGCGCATCCAACGCTGCAAGCGTGCCGGTTTCGTCCACGCCCATAAGACGCGAATAGCCCACCACATCGGCGGATACGATGGCCGCCAACCGGCGTTGTGTTTTCTCCTCCATTGCGGGAGTTTAGCTGTGCGCCATCGTGATATCTACGAGCAAAGGGAATCGATGCCGATGTCGGTTCATGACACCTGTTCGATATTGTTTCACGAGCGGGTCGCCCGCGCGGTGATCCCGGAGCCGCGTGGCTGGGGCTACGAATACCTTTGACCGATACACCCCGGGTACCGGCCTTATCGCGCCTTCGGGCCCTGTCCGAACGCCTCACCATTCGTTTTCAAGAACTCATGCTCCTCTTCGGTCGAGGCCCGGCCAAGCACCGCGTTGCGATGGGGAAACCGCCCGAAGCGCGCGACGATATCCCTGTGGCGGGTCCATCCCTCGATGCTGCGTTCCACATAAGCGTGCCATTCGACCGGTGCCTCCGCCCTGAGTTTTCCGAGCAGCGCCAGCCCCCAGTCTTGATCCTCGACATCTTCGGCGTGATGAAAGGGGTGGTAGAGCCAGATCCGCGAGACGGCGGGAAGTGCGGTATCGAGATTTTGTTCGATGGCCCTAGTCACCACGTCGAAGGCGCAGGCATCACCCGCATAGGCTTGTGGCGTATTGCGATAAATGTTTCGGGTAAACTGGTCGAGTAACAAGATGAGTGCCACCGCGCCTTCCGGCGTGGATTGCCATGCCATGAGGTCGCCGGCGCAGGCCTTTGGGATCAGGTCGCCGTACCGGGCGCGTATGTCGTCGTCGACGGCAGCACCGCCCCTATACCACCATTCTCGACGGTCCGCCGCCGCCTCAGGGCTCTCCAGGCTGGAACCAAGCCAGAATGCTGCTATTTCAGAGATGGATTCAGTGCTCATCGCTGGGTACCCATTGTTTCCGCGGGCCAAATTCGGTGAAATTCATGACGCCGTCGACCGTTGTTCATACCTTCGCGCTTCGATCAGTCTTCGTTGAAGCCGACGAATGTCACGATGTCTTCGTTTGGCGTGCGCAGGGATTTCACTTGGTTGGCGGCGAATTCCTCGTTCGGATAACCCATGGCGATGCAGGTCATGATGACTTGGCTATCGGGGATGTTGGCGTGTTCGCGGACCACGGCGGATTGCATGATGCCCTGGCCGTTGATCACAGTACCGAGTCCGCGCGTCCAGGCGGCCAGGCAGAGGCCATAAGTTACCGCACCCAGGTCAAAGTGGCTGACCGTTGCCGGTTCGAGCGACTTGTCGTAGGTCATGACGATGGAAACCGGAGCGTCGAACTGGCGAAAGCCACGCATCACCCAGTCTTGCCGTCGCTCGGCGTCGTCTCGCGCGATGCCCATCGCCTCGAAAAGCTGGACGGCGATTTCGATTTGGCGTTTGCGATGAATGCCTTCATAGCCGCCGCGCGTCGCGATTTCGCGTTGCGGTTTGGCACCGGCCAGCATGCGTTCGGTATTGCCACGGCGAATGCGCTCCAACGGCTCCCCGGTAATGACGTGAAAGAACCACGGCTGGGTATTCATCGAAGATGGTGCGCCTTTGGCGACCTCAATGATTTCTTCGATGACTGCCTTTGGCACCGGTTTGGGTTTATAGCCGCGAATACTCCGTCGCTCGCGGACCAGCGTATCGAAATCCATGAAACACCCTCACAACTGGACACTTAACTGCGGCCAATTAGTTACGGTAAGATCGCGGTGAAAACAATGGTGGGTTAAGAAATGTCGGATGGAGCGCCGCGGTCACTGTTGTTGGGTGACCGGGCCATTGTTTTTGCCGTCAATATTGGCTGCTATGTCCGCCATCCGATATTGCTCTTCAGATTTAGGCAACGGCATGGCCGCTGGCCCTGGCCGGCAAATCCGGCGGATTATTGGAGCAAAGTGCTCTGGCGGAAGCTGTTTGACCGCAATCCGACCTTCACGCGGCTTTCGGACAAGCTGCAATATAAAGCCTGGATTGCCTCCAGCTATCCCAACGTTCGTACAGCAGCCGTCCTATGGACGGGGACGTCTGCTGGAGAGATTCCGGTCGACGACTTTGTCGGATTGCCGACGGTTCTGAAGTCGAATCATGGCTCGCAACACAGCCTCCACCTTGAAAACCTAAGTACGGCGGACAGTCAAACCATTCGCCGTACGGCCGAACGATGGCTCAATCATGCCTTCGGCAAGACCTACGGTGAGTGGGGCTATTACGACATCCACCGCAAATTGTTTGTCGAGGCGAAAATCGTCGCGCCATCCAACGCTGATGTCATGGACTGCAATTGTTTTTGTGCCATGGGGCAGGTCGTTCAGTCCCGGATCATTGTCGGCATGAAGACGCCGGATTCGCGGGCCGCTTTCTTCGATCGAGAAGGGCGCCGGTTGGCGGGCAAGAGCATTTGGAAGACCGGTTCGGACACGCCGCTGCCCGACGATTTTGAGGTGCCGCGGGCCTTCTTCAAGGCGGCATCGGCGGCGGAGCGGATATCGCACGACATGGACTTCGTTCGCCTCGATTTCCTGATTGTCGGTGAAGATGTCTACGCCCTGGAATGCACATGGTATCCCGGCGCTGGATACGTACGCTATTCGGACCCAGCACTTCCAAAGACTTTGAATGATTCCTGGGACATCCGCCGCTCCTGGTTCATGACCACCACCAGCCACCGCCTCACGGAAACTTACAAATCCGCGCTGCGGCGCTGTCTTTGAATTCCGGCGGCGAGATTTCAAGACTGTCAACGAAAGCGCCGGCGCTCTTCGCTCCGATAACGCCAGGCGGCAAAACCAAGAAACACCACGCCATAGGCGGCGAGACCGCTGGCCGGCGCCAACGGGATGGTACGACCGTCGACGGCAGCCCAGGCGATTTCGCCAAACATACGGGTCGGCAGATAGGGCGAAATCTTTTGCACGGCGCCGGGTAATGCGCTCGGTGGCCACCACAAGCCGCCGGCAAATGTCATGGGCAAAAAAATCAGGTTGGCGACCGGGACGGCGGTGCGGGCGCTGACCGTATTGCCGATGGCGATACCGAGGCCGGCGAACGGAATCGACCCCAATACCAGCGCGAGCGCCAGGCGCAGCACTTGCCCTAGCCCGTAACTCACCGGGGTGGTGATAAAAGCGAAAGCCCACAATATACCGATCGCCAACGCCGCGAAGACCACCGCGGTCGTCAATTTCGCGAAGATCTGCGGCCCCGGCCCAATTGGAAGGGTCCGCAAATAGGTTGTCCATTGCATCTCCCGCGCCTGGGCGAAGCCGACGCCGAACTGATAGAAAGCGACACCGAGCACCGCATAGACGCTCCAAGAGGCGAGGATGGTCTGAGCCGCTTGGGGGTGCTGGTGGGCAGCTGTCAGTCCGAAAAAGGAAAACAGCATGGCGGGGAAGATTAGGGTTGGAACCAAATATCCGGGCGACCGCAGCAATTGCCGTACTTCCGAGCCCGCATGGGCTAGCCAAACGCCTGCAGTCATGACTTATGTTCCTGCCGCTCTCCGCGGAAGGTAGCGACCACGGCGTCTTCCAGACTGACCGGCTCGATCTCGAGATCGTGGAAGTCGATGCTAGCACTGACAAGGTTGCGGACCAGCGCGTCAGTGTCGGCGCTGTCGATGATAACCCAGCCGTCATCCATGTTGGCATCGGCGAAGCCATTCAAGTCGGGCACCGCGGTGGCGCGAAAGCGCAGGCGCTTGACGTCGACCCGAGCTTTGATTTCGGCAACCGTGCCCTGTTCGACGACGTGGCCGCGGTCGATCAGGACGACCCGGTCGGCAAGCGCTTCGGCTTCTTCGAGATAATGTGTGGTGAGGAACACCGTACCACCGTCGCCATGGTAGCGACGAACCGTGTGCCAGAAGATCTGCCGCGCTTCGACATCCAGTCCGGTCGTCGGTTCGTCCAAGAAAACCGCCTGTGGATTGCCGGCGAAGGCCATGGCGAGGGCCAAGCGCCGGCGTTCGCCGCCACTGAGTTTGGAAGCACGGCGGTCGGCGACGCTGTCAAGACCGAAATCGCGCAACAAGGTTTTGATATCCGAAGGAGAGGGAAAGTGCGCTGCCACGAATCGCAGCAGTTCAGCCACGTTCAGATTGGGTGGAAAGTCGGTTTCCTGCGGCGTGGTGCCAACCAGCTGGCGCGCCGCCGGCAGTCAGGGCGATTGCCCAAACAAAGTGACGATGCCGGCGCTCGGGCGCAACAGCCCCAACAACAAGCTTATCGTCGTCGATTTTCCAGCGCCGTTGGGGCCAAGGAAGGCGAGGGCTTCGCCCTGGCCCACGGCCAGATCAATGCTGTCGACGGCAACAACGTCGCCGAACCGTTTGGTGACACCGGAAAGTTCGGCTACCAGCGGATCCGTTCCTTCAATGACAGCGTTTTGACTGTTGGTCGCGGCCACCGTTGCCTCCAGGAGACGTATGCACCTGGTCGAGCATTGAAGATTTTCCAATAGACAATCGCAGGCGCGTGAACGCTAACGGCGGTGGCGCGGAAAATCTACTACCTATGCGTCTACACTATTTGGACAACACATTGTTGTTGGCGGTTGCGTCTGGATCCATGACCCCAAAGTCAAGCGCCCCGGTTAGAGCGAGCTCTTGCCGTAGAGCGACAGTTCGACGGCTTCGAATTCGACATCACCGTCGAAGCCCTGATCCTGCATGAAGTCAGCCGTCGCCTTGGTCGGCCGCAGAACCTTGGCTTCGGGGCCGCGGGCCAAGGCATCGGTCGGCCCGTACTTGGCTTCCAGTTCGGCAAGCTCGGTGGCGTTCAGTTTGTCCAGGCGACAGGGAGCGCCTTTCAAATGCGGCACGCCTTGTTCGACGTCGACCAAGTCCGGATCATCGTCGGCCGTGATTTGGGCGTCGGAGAAATCCCACATGCCGGACATGTTCTCCAGGCCGGACCGGGATTCCGGCTTCCACCAGCCGTGCGGCACCCGGACCAGGCCTTTCGGCATGCTCGAGCGCGTGAAGACCCGGCCGAGCATGGCGCCCGTCGACGTCGTCACCCGCGCCCACGCGCCGTCGTCGAGACCCATGGCACGGGCATCTTCGGCACTCACGAACAAAGCCGGATCCTGAGCGCGTTGGCGGAGCTCCGGAATGTGCCGGTGGCCGGTGCGGTAATATTCATCGTCCGGCAGCCCGATGAACATGGACATAGGGAACTCGTCGCTCGGCGTTGCCGCTTCCCGGTAATAGGGCAGGGGATCGAAGCCCAGACCTTCGAGCACCGATGAATACAGCTCGACCTTGCCGGACGGTGTCGCGAAGCCGGTCTTTTGGTATTTTTTCTCCTCATAGCCGGCCTTCGGCAGGCGGCCCAATTCGACCACTTCCTGCCACGTCGTGCCGCTTGGCTCCAACCGGAAATCGAACAATTCCTCCGCCGAGTTCCAGGGAAAATGCTCGGCCAGGCCCATGCGCTTGGCCAGCTCGCACCAGAAATAGACGATGCTCTTGCACTCGGCGGGTGGCTCCATGGCCTGCTCGCTGATGCCCGCCATCATGGAAGGGCGTTCGAGCCAGGCATCGCCGGGCAGCACGTAATCGGCGAGCTGTGCCGTCGGCGTCAGCATATGCTCGTAGGCGACGATGAGGTCCTGGTTCATCAGCCCGTCATGGATGCGCTGGGTGTTGGCGTAGGATTGCAGGGTGTTGTTGGCCAGCGCGAAGAACGCTTTCACCGGATAGGGATCGCCCTCGGCCATCGCTTTGAACAAATTATGGGGATTGGCCAGGTAACAACCGCCGATCAGGTTGGCCCACGCGCTGCCCCAGACCCGTTCCGTTGCGTCGCCGAGCGGCGCCATGCCGCGGTAGGTAAAGACCGGAAACTGGTCCGCGCCCAACTGTTTTTGTTTTTGCGTCTCGGCCAAGGCTTCGTGCATTTCGACTTCGGTGTCGGAGCGGATGCCGGGATGAAAGCCCGCCAGCATTTCGCCGCCCTTGACGTCGAGGTTGCCGGTCAATGCCCGCAGGGTGCATTGCAGCCGGATGGCGGACGTACTGGAAACCTGTTGGTCGGTGATCGGCGACCAGGGGATGACCGCCGGGCCGGTGGTGGCGTACATACGCGCCGCCTGGGCGATCAGGTCGGCATCGACGCCGGTAATTTCGGCCACGCGGTCCAGCGGGTACTCGCGCACGCGCTCGGCAAACGCCTCGAAGCCGACCGTCCAATCGCGCACAAAATCTTTGTCGTAGAGCTCTTCTTCGAGGATGACATGCATCCAGCCTAAGCTCATCGCCGCATCGGTACCGGCGCGGAGCGGCAGCCAGAGGTCGGCGGCTTCGGCGTTCTCGCTTTTGCGCGGGTCGAGCACGATCAACTTGGCGCCGCCGGCCTGGGCGGTACGGATCGACTTGTACTCCAACGTCCAGCTATGGCGGCGCGGATCGTGGCCGAACAACACGATACATTTTGAATTGAGAATGTCGCCGCGCGGATACCAGCCATAGACCATGCGGTTGACGGCGGCCGTATTGCCCATGCAATAGGCAACGCCGCTGGTGTAGTTGGGCGAACCGATCAGGTTCATGAACCGACGGGAGAGACCGTTGTCGAGGCTAATGTTGGCATTGCTGCCCGATACGGCGAAGGCCTCGGGCCCGTATTGGCCGATGACTTTTTGCAGACGCCCGGCGATGTCGTCCATCGCCGCATCCCAGGATACCTGCTGCCACTGGCCATCGCCGCGCCCGCCGATCCGTTTCAGCGGATGATGCAGCCGGTCCGGATGGGCGAACGCCTTGGGCGCATAGGCGCCCTTCATGCAAATAATGTCTTTGAAAAACGGATGCTCACGTGTCGTGACTTTGACGACGCGGCCGTCTTTGACTTTCGCCGCCACCGGACAGAATCCGTCACAGCTCGAACAGACCACCGTCTTCAAGGTTTCGGTTTGCTCACTTGGTAATTTTCCGAGCGCTTCGTTCATCGATCCGTCTCCTAAAAGGCTGTCACGGCGCCAAGGACTCAAGCTCGTCCAGCAAGCCGACCAGCATCTGGCGTTTCTCCGCGCCCAACTTGTCGGCAAGGGTGTCTTGGGTGGCCTGCCAGCGCGGCGTCGCGGTCCTCAGCGCTTGGCGGCCTTTGTCGGTCAGCTTGACGACCCGGGTGCGTTCGTCCGTTCCCGGAGCGTGTTCGACCAGCCGCTTCTGTTCGAGCGTGCGAACGTTGCGCCCCAACGTGCTGCGGTCGAGATGCAAGTCGGCCGCCAATTGCCCGATGCTGGGTGTCTTCAGGCGGCGGATCGCGTGCAGTTGCGAAAATTGCGTAACGCTGATGCCCGAAGGCGCCAAGGCATTGTCGTAGAGTTTGGCAATCTCCTGGCCGGCGCGGCGCAATTTAATGCAGAGGCAGGGGGTGTCGGACATATGCGGGTATATACCCGTAAATCTGACGCCTGTCAAAATCCGTCAGTGCAGATGCTGCCGCAGCAGATCGAACAGTACGGCTCTGGTCTCGAGCCCGACACCAGGACTGTCCGGCAGGCCGGCCACGCCGTCATGGATCAAGGCACCGTCGCCGAGGCCGCCGAAGGGCTGAAACGAAACGGGATTTATTTCGGATCCGCCGAGGCCGAGGGCACAGGCCACGTGTAGGGTGAAGAGGTGGCCGCCATGGGGCCAGAACGCGGTGCGCGGCCAACCTGTGGCCTCCAAGGTCGAGACGATGTCGAGATAATGCGTGAGCCCGTAGCAATGCACCGGATCGAACAGCAAAATGTCGCGATCCGGATGCAGGCCGCCGTAGCGGTTCAACAATTTGGATTCGGCCAACGAGAACAGCGGCTCACCAGCGGCGATCGCCGGCCCATGGTGCGCCGCTTCTGCCAAGGTCTCGAAATCCAATGGGTCGCAAATGTCTTCCAACCACCAAAGGCCAAGCGGAGCCAGCGCGGCGACGGCTTCGAGGCAGCGCGCATGGTCGTAGCGGTTCATGGCGTCGACCGCGAGATGACCGGCGGACGGCAGAAGCGCCATCGCAGCCTCGATCCGCTTTAGGTCCTGCTTTAGGGAGCCGCCAATTTTCATCTTCGCGTGGGTATAGCCCTGATCCAGGAAGCGGCTGATTTCGTCGCGCAGCTGCGCAATGTCGTCCGTTGGGTAGGGGTAGCCACCGCCGGCATAGACCGCGACCTGCGGCCGGTCCGGCACGGTTCGGCCCAGGCGGTCGGCCACGAAGCGGTAGAGCGGCAGGCCGGCGATCTTGGCCGCGGCGTCCCATACCGCCATGTCGAGTGTGCCGACCGCGACGCAACGCTCGCCGTGACCGCCGGGCTTCTCGTCCGTCATCATAGTGGCCCAGACACGGAGCGGATCGAGGTTCGACTGATCGTCATTCAACAGGTCGGCCGCCGGCGCGGACAAAATCCGTGGCGCGAAGCGCTCCCGGATCAAGCCGCCCTGGGCGAACCGGCCAAACGATGAAAAACCGTAACCGACGACCGGTCGGCCGTCGCGCGCAACATCGGTGGTCACGGCAACGATGCTCGTCGTCAAACCGCCTGAAGGTATCGTCGGGTCGGCGTAGCGCGAGATGGCGAGGCTATGCTCGCGAACGTCAAGGATTTTCACGGGCGCGACCATGATTCCCCGGCGCCGGTCGAGCCGTTCACTCTGCTGCCACGGCGCCGTCCACCGACATGCCGAGTTTGGGCAGGCCGCCGGCGAAGGACGTCAACACCTGCCCCGGCGCCGGCACTTTGACGTAGTCATCGCCGTCGAAAACGCGGACGCCGTTTACCCAGGTGCCATGCAGGCCGGGCGCCTGGCGCAACAGACGCTCGCCGCCGGCCGGCAGGTCGAAGTGGCGTTCCATATTTGTCGTCGTGATGGTGTCCGGATCGAACAGAATCATATCGGCCCAGGCGCCTGGTGTGAGGCGTCCGCGGTCGACGATGCCGTAGCCATCGGCGGGATCGCTGGTGATCTTGCGGATCGCTGTGGGCAAATCGAACAAGCCGCGCTCGCGCACCCAGCGGCCCAGGAAATACATGGCGTAGCCGGCATCGCAGAGCAGCGCATTGTGCGCGCCGGCGTCTGATAGGCTGATCAACGTGCCGTCATTGACCAACAGCTCGGCGACGCCGTCCTCGTCCATATTCAGCACGAAGAAGGTGAATTTGGTTTGGAAATCCTCTTCCAGGCCGAGATCGAGGAAGACGTCGAGCGGATCGGCGCCACGCTCTTCGGCGATGTCGGCGATGGTGCGGCCTTCCAGGCCTTTGTTTTTCTCCAGCCCGGCTACCGTCACCGGCACCCAATCCCAGCGGCCTTTGAAAACATGTTGGCTGTCGGGTTTCTTCAAGGTCTCGCGAAAGGCGTCGCGGAAGCTCGGGTCAGTGAATATCCGGCGCAGCTCGGCATGGTCTTCAGTGGCCGGCCAGGGCGCCATGGCCTTCAAGATATAGGCCTGGTCGAGGGTGAACGAGAGGCTGAGCGGTTGGCATGAACCCTGTGTGAAGACCGGCACGCCGCGGGCCCGCGCCGCCGCCGCGGCCTCGACGATGCCGATCGCTCGTTTGGGCTGGTGGGAGAAATGGAACAACGGAGCGTAGAAGCTCGGCCGGCCGCTGATCCGGCTCATCTCTTCCATGAAGGGGATGCCCTGGTGCTCGCCGCAGGTCGACATGAAGACGCCGTGGTCGTAGTCGCCCATGACCTCGGCCAAAGACCGGTATTCTTCGTCCGCGGCCAACCGCGAAGCGATCGGGATGCCGCCGGCACCGCGATGGTTCTCGTTCGACGACGAGCCGAGGCCGACGGCGCCGGCGTCCATGGCCTCGCGGAACAGATCGACGATGGCCTGCTGTTCCTCCGGCGTCGACGGTCGCTTCGAGCCGTCATCGCCCATCACCGCGGTGCGCATCACGGTGTGGGAGGCCAAGACGGCGACGTTCGGGTAGACGCCCTTGGCCTTCAGCATGTCGAGGTATTCGCCGAAGCTCTCGAAGCCCCAGTCGACGCCGGCCTCCAGCGATTCCAGCGCCATGCCTTCGACTTCGGCGAGGTTGGCCAGGATCGTCGCCCGCTTGTCGGCGGGTGCGGGCGCAATGCCGAAGCCGCAATTGCCGATCACCACGGTGGTCACGCCAAGCGCGCCGGCCGGCGAGGCTGTCTGGTCCCAGGTGAGCTGGGCGTCGTAGTGGGTGTGCAGGTCGATGACGCCGGGCGCCAGCACCAGGCCCTCGGCATCTACCGTCTCCGCCGCCGCGCCATCGACGGTGCCAACCGCAGCGACGCGCCCGTCCTTCACCGCCAGATCGCCTTGGACCAGCGCACTGCCCAAACCATCGGCAATACGGGCGTTTCGAATGATCAGATCGTACATGGAGCGGCCTTTCCAATACGGTTATGTGATCTCGACAGACAATAGTAAGGAGCGCCGCGCCGTTGACAAGAGAACCGGCCGAACCATTCTGATACGAAGACGGGTCGGCCAGCGCGGCGGCGCCGCATGACAGGAGGGACTGATGGATATCGGCGTATCGATCCGAAATATGGGCGCGCAGTCGACCCGCGAACTGATGGCCGGATGCGCCCGGGCGGCGGAAGAGATGGACTTCGAATCCATCTGGGTCACCGACCACATCGCCATTCCGCCCGATGATGCCGAAGGTTCGGGCGGCCGCTATCTCGATACCTTGACCACCTTGGCGTGGCTGGCCGGCATCACCGACCGGGTCAAACTCGGCTCTGGCGTATTGATCCTGCCATACCGCGCGGCACTGCCGACGGCCAAACAAATTGCCACGGTCCAGGAACTGAGCGGCAACCGGTTGGTGCTCGGTGTCGGCATCGGCTGGATGGACCCGGAGTTCCGCGTGCTTGGTGTGGACCGCCATGCCAGAGGGCGCATCTCCGACGAGACCTTGGCCTTCATCAACACTTGTTTCGCGCAAGACGAGGTCGAGGCCAACGGCCAAAAATTCCTGTTCAAACCACGCCCCCAGAAACCACCCATACTGATCGGCGGCCGCGCGCCCCATGCGCTGAGGCGGGCGGCGAAATACGGCGACGGCTGGTTTCCCATATCACGGACGCCCGAGAACCTGGCCGCGAGCATCCAGGCCTATCGCGACCTGACCGAAGCAGAGGGCAAACCGCCAGGACAGATCACCGCGTCGGCCCGGCTGCCGCTGGCGGATCGCCAGCAGGCTCGAGAACTATGCGACCAATATCGCGAACTCGGCGTCAACCGGCTCGTCTGCGGCGTGCGCTACGACACGTTGGTGGAATTTCGTGCGGGGTTGGAGGAATTGGCCGCCATAATGCTTGCATGACACATGCCGGCGATTGAGCCGAGCCGACGGCGCCGATATGCTGCGGGCGACCTGCTGGAGCCGTGCCATGCCTGAATACCCCAAGATCCACGATTACCGTACCGGTGAGCCGTTCACGCCATCGGATGAGCAGATGGCGCTCTGGCCTGAGGAGAGCGGTAACGCGATCAACGGGCTCGGCGAACAAAAGGTGCGGCGGCCGACGCCGATTTATTGGCATCATCAGTCGATCATCCCCCACGGCAAAGCTATGGCGTGGATGCGCAAGCGCTTGTTGGACGTGGTCGAGGAGGTGCGTGATCTGGCCGGCAAGTTCGGCGGCCGCGGTCCCCATGAACCGGCGCCGGTGGCCGAACAGGCGGAAGCCGACACGCCGGAGAACTGGGCGAGCCGGATCAAGGCGGCGGCGCTCGAACGGGAGGCGGACCTGGTCGGCGTCGCCCGCATGCGTCCCGAATGGGTGTTCGAGGGCTACGAGGTATCCGAAAAATGGATCATCGTGCTCGGCGTCGCCATGGACCAAGCCGAACTGGTCGAGGTGGCACCGTCGCCGCGCTCGGTGATCGAGGTCTCCGCCCAGTACAACCGCGGTACTCGGGCGGCGGCGTTGCTCGCCGATTGGATTCGCGAACGCGGGCATGGCGCCGTCGGCCATGGCGGCCCGATCGCCGGGCCGGTTACCATGATCCCGGCAGCACTCGAGGCCGGCTTTGGCGAGCTTGGCAAGCATGGCTCGATCATCAACCGGCAGTACGGCTCGTCGTTCCGGCTCGCCTGCGTGCTAACTGATCTGCCGTTGGTCGCCGACCGGCCCGACATCTTCGGCGCCGACGATTTCTGTCTGTCATGCCAAGTCTGCGCCCGCTACTGCCCGCCGGACGCCATCGCCCACGAAAAGCAGTGGGTGCGGGGGACCGAGAAATGGTACATCGATTTCGACAAATGCGTGCCGTATTTCAACGAGACCTATGGCTGCGGCCTCTGCATCGGTATCTGTCCGTGGAGCCGGCCCGGTGTCGCGTCGTCATTGGCCGAGCGCATGAGCCGGCGCAAGGCACGGGTTTGATTTCAAAATGTTCGGCCGTCATTGCGAGCCCAACGAAGCAATCCAGCGACCCAGCCCTGGATTGCTTCGCTGGGCTCGCAATTGTCTGACCGAATCGGCCTATATTTGGGGTGTCTTGTTGGATACGCGTTGCCGTGAGGCCCAAGGGCGTGGGCCTCCAGGCGCG
>Ga0315336_1002930_pt1 | contig 24281 bp, 17 predicted proteins | sample ASW5metaG_FD_204512 | JGI IMG/M metagenome (GOLD analysis project Ga0315336, IMG submission 204512) | Ammonia-oxidizing marine archaeal communities from Monterey Bay, California, United States - ASW #5 | ecosystem: Environmental > Aquatic > Marine > Intertidal zone | place: USA: California... | reverse complement strand
CTTCGTCGAGACTCGGCCGTGAAGACCCGGCCGTACCCAGAATTCTGCGAGATCGGGTGTTACGAGAAACCCCTCCTCTGCATAAGGAACGGCCCTCAGTACCAGATCTCGCCACGGCAGCTTTCCAAACCGGCGGTGGATTTCTTGAACTCCCGCGACCATCCCTGGAACTGTGATGGCCTCGTAGCCGACGTCGTTGACCTTTCCCTTCACGACATAGCCAAACCCATCGGGCGCCGCGGATTCAAAAAGTTTTTCCCACTGGTTCGCGCGCGAGTGCTTTCCGGCACGACCGTGAAAGTCGATAGCGAGGGGGCCCCCCGCCGCGGAAGGGAAGGAGACCGTAGCGCAGCCGAATCCGCCCAGACCGCAGCGGTGTGGGTCGACGACGCCTTGAATCAAGGCGGCGGTTACCAGAGCGTCTGCCGCGTTGCCGCCGTGCTCCAGAACTCGAGCGCCCTCATAGGCAGCCTCCGCCTGGGGAGCGGTAACGATGCCCTTTGTCTTGCGCTGATTGGCGGAGTTGGCTCGCGTCATGAGAAAGAATTATAGCAGCTGCCGCAGCCGGCCGGTACAGCGGGGGGAAACCGCCTGGTTTTTCGGGCTTCGTGTCGTTAACTCTGTTAACATTCGAGGCCAGATGTTCACTCTTGAAGCTGTCCTAGGACTGTTACGGAGTTACAAGTACGCCGCGATGTTCGGCGTTCTTTTTCTCTGTGGACTGGGCCTTCCACTGCCGGAAGAGTTCACCTTGATCGCCGCCGGGCTCGCGGTCGGCTGGGAAGAGGCCAACTTCTGGTGGGCCTCGGTCGCGTGTGTCATTGGCATTCTCGCGGGAGACTCGTTCATCTTCGCCATGGGGAGATACTGTGGGCGCTGGTTTCTCGAGGCGAGGCCGATGCGTTGGATCCTGAGCCCGAGGCGAAAGCGGAAGGTTCAGCGGGTCTTCGAGAAGCACGGCCGCAAGACCGTTTTCTTCGCGCGCTTCTTCGCAGGGGTAAGGATTGGCGTTTATGCCTACGCCGGGCAGCACGGTATGAGCTGGGTGAGGTTCCTCTTCCTCGATCTTCTCGGTGCCCTCATTTCCGGCCCCACATCGATCTTCGTGGGCGCTTTCGTCGCCCAGAAGGTGGCCGATCCAGAAACGGCCGCGGAGATGGCGACGAAACTGATGCGCGACGGCAGCCACTGGGTCTACGCTGGGATCGGTTTCCTCGTTGTGCTGGCGGTGTTCCACTGGCTCTGGGCGAACCGTCGCGGCAAGTCTCGGGTGGAGAAGCCTCTTCCCCCGCAGCAGCAGGGCCCGGCGAGAAAAGAGGCGCAGCCGCTTACTCAAGCGGGGGATCTTACGAGTAAGAGCGATTGAGAAGCTCTACCGGGTGCGTGACCTCGATGCTCTTGCCCCTCTCGTCGGCCTCGAGGCCTGCGCGGACCTGCATCGCGCACCCCGGGTTGCCCGTCACCACGACCTCGGCGCCGGTTGCGACAATCGCGCGGACCTTATCCTCGAGTACGGGCTCAGCCATCTCGGGATGGATCAGGTTGTAGACTCCGCCACTGCCGCAGCAACGATCGCTGTCGGTAAGCGGCACCAGCTCGAGCCCCGGGATAGCTCGGAGAAGATTTTCGACCGTATCGGCTTGGAGACGTTGTCCGTGGACCAGGTGGCAGGCCTGGTGGTGTGTCACCCTTTTCTTGATGGGACCCGAGGGCGCAACGATACCGATTTCGTCGAGAAATTCGCACACGTCCCGCACGGGTACGCCCAGCCCCTCCGGCAGGGAGTGGGGCGGCTCCTTGAGAGCCGCGCCGCACCCCGCGGCGTTCACCACCACCACGTCGACCCCGGCCCGGGAGAAGATCTCGGCATTCTTCCGGTAAAGTTCCGTAGCGTCCTCGAGGAAGCCGCCATGGCGGTGGAGGGCGCCGCAGCAGGTCTGGCGATCCGGCAGGACGACGTCGCACCCGTTCTTCTGCAAGACCCGGATCGTGGCGCGGTGCGTGGGCGCGAACCACTCCGAGGTGATACATCCGAGAAAGAGACCGACCCGTAGCCGCGCTTTTCCTTCGGCGGGGTAGCCTTCCGGCCGAGTCAGGTCCGTCTCGATACGGCGCACGGCGGGCTCCGGTACTCTCGGCTGCAACTGATCGAGCGCGGCAGCGCGTTTGAAGTAACGGCGCAGAATCGCCGTGACGAGGCGACCCAATCCACAGCGCTGGTAGAAGTAGAGGAGGTCCGAGACGGCGGCAATCCGGTTGCGATAGGGCAGCATGTGGCGCAGGAGGAAGCGGGCCAGCAGGTGGCCAGGTCCTTTCGGGCGTTGAGTGAGATTCATCTCTTCGCGGAACGACTCCATCATGTCGCCCATACGGATGCCCGAAGGGCAGACCGTCTCGCAGGCCCGGCAAACGATGCATTGGTTCAGGTGCTTGTGGGCTTCAGCGCTCAGGTCCTCGCCGGTTTCTGCATATCCGCGCATGAGGTAGATGCGGCCGCGGGGCGAGTCGGCCTCGCGGCCGGTAACCCCGTGCGTCGGGCAGTAGGGAATGCAGAGTCCGCAGTGAACACAGTCGAGCGTGCGAGTGTATTCGTGGAACCGGGACTTGAACTGGTTTTCTTTTTCGCTGGCTATGGTCATTCAGGGTTCAGGGAAAAATGTTCAGGGTTCGGTGTTCAGGGTTCGGGACAGAGAAAGAACAAAGAACTCAGAGAGAAATCCACAAAAGACCGAAGACGGCACGGTTCCATGACTGAATTCGAGGCAGGCCTCGCAGCGGAGGCTCTGAACACCGAACACCGAACACTCTAACCCCCAGCTCCCTCAGACGCACCCTGGAAAACCGGCGTCGCGTGGCTTACCCGAGCTTCCTCCCCGGTGAAAAAATTCCTTGCGGATCGAGGGCCTTGAGAAACTTCCTCGCTACCGCGGCATTGGGGTCGGGCACGAGCAGATAGCCGTGCGCGCGCCGGTGACTCGGTGGAAGGTAAAGGAGAGTGCCCCCTCCACCCGCGTCGCGAACGAGCGTTGACAGAATCGGAACCGGCCCTTCGATCAGCTCCTGCTTACCGCTCCATCGCACCGTGACCAGACCGCTGAGGGCATCCGCGGCGATGGAGAGCTCCAGCTCGCTGTCGTCGAAGGCTTGCAGGATACTCTCCATGAGACGTTGGGTCGCGGAAGGGAGAACGGCAAGGCGTGCAATCCCGAGGTCTTCCCTGGCCTCACCTCCCGGCGACGGGAACTCGCAGAGGCGCTCGGTGTACGCATCCAGCTCCTGAGCCGAGAGAGATGTGAACGTCTCCGAAGGATACGAGGCGAGTAGAGTATCGACCTGGGTTTCCTGCCAGGCGACGGTCGCCGAGTTCCCTTCGAGGGTCCAGACCACCGGATTCCGCGTCTCCCCTCCAGAAAGACCTCCCGAAAGAAACCGGGGCCAGGAATGCAGCTTGTCCCTACCTCGAAAAAGCCAGAGGGACGCGGGTTCGATGTCGCTCGAGCGCACACTGCGTGCAAAGCCCCACGCCTGCTCGGCGGAAGCGAACGACGCCACGCCGGCCGCTTTTTGCCCCGGGAGCGGGCGCAGCTTGAAATTGATCTCCAGGAGGATACCGGCCGTTCCGAGGGAGCCTGTGAGAAACGAAGCCACCTCGTAACCAGCGACATTCTTCACCACCATGCCCCCGGTCTTGTAATAGCTCGGACCTCCACGCACGGCGTGCATGCCGATCACGGAGTATCGCACCGGGCCGTAGCGCCCGCGTCGCGGACCGGGTTGTGCGCTAGAAACCAGACCCCCGACGGTCCCCTGTGGCTGTGAGGGCAGGTCGATGGGAATTTCCTGGTCCTTTTCGGACAGGGTCTTTCGCAACTCGCCCAAGGACAGCCCTGCCTGGACACCAATGGTGAAATCTCCCGGCTCATAGCGTAGCACCTTGTCCAGGCGCTCCATGGAGACGACGAGCGCGTCGGGAGGCGGTGGGTTTCCCAGATAGGCGTGCGCCCCCGCACCTGCGGGGACGAGCGGAACTTTCCTGGCTTCGGCATCGCGGACGATGTCGAGGAGCTCCTCGTAGCTGGCTGGCAGGACCACCTCGGCCGTTTCTCCGTAGAAAGCGAGCTCGAGCGCGGACAAGGGTCGAGAGGTAGAAGGCTTCACTGTTCTGCAATTCTCGGCGGCCGGAAGTCCATGAACTTAAAGCGGAACCATGTGAGCCTGCCGCTTGCCGACCTCGATGCAGCCCTTCGAATCCGGAAAGATCTTGCAGGGATTGGAGAGCTCGTGGGGGTCGATCGCATGGCGCAGATCGATCTGCAGCTCCATATCTTCTTTTGTGAAAAGCAGCGGCATGAAGTCCATCTTCTCGACGCCGATTCCGTGTTCCCCCGAGATGCTGCCGCCGGCCTTGACGCAGGCCTCGAGAATTTCTCGACCGGCCTTGAAGACCCTCGCCCTTTCGTCAGGGTCACGGCCATCATAGGAGATGTTCGGATGCAGGTTGCCGTCCCCGGCGTGAAAAACATTCGACAGCTTCACTCCGTGGGTGTCTGCAATCTTGTAGATCTCCTGGAGAACGGTTTCAAGGCGCGTCCGAGGCACGACTCCGTCGAGGACATAGAGGTCGGTATCGATGCGTCCCATTGCACCGAAGGCCCCCTTGCGCCCCTTCCAGAGCTGTAGCCGCTCCTTCCCATCCTTCGCAACCCGAAGCTCGATCGCATGGCTGTCGCTGGCAATGCGTTTGATGCTCTCCTCCTCCTCGAGCATGCCTGCCTCGAATCCGTCGATCTCCACGAGGAGTACCGCCGCCGCGTCCTTCGGGTAGCCCGCTTTGAACACTGAGTCCTCCACGGCGTGGATGACACGCTGATCCAGGATCTCGAGAGCCGCCGGAAGGATCCCCTGGCGGGTGATATCGGCCACCATGCGACACGCCCGGCTCATTTCGTCGAAGATCGCCAGGTAGGTACGGGTGGCCTGTGGCGTGGGCACTAGTCGGACCGTCACCTCGGTGATGATGCCGAAGGTCCCCTCGGTTCCGACAAACAACCCTACCAGGTCGTAGCTCCCGTTGTCGGCGAGTGGGCCGCCGAGGCGGACGATCTCTCCGTCCGGAAGGACCACCTCGATGCCCAGGATGTGGTCTGCGGTCATTCCGTACTTGAGGCAGTGGGGCCCACCGGAATTTTCAGCCACATTGCCGCCGATCGTGCACGCCTTCTGGCTGGAGGGGTCCGGCGCGTAGTGATATCCCTGACTTTCCACCGCCTGCGTCAGCTTGATGTTGATGACGCCCGGCTGGACGATCGCGTAGCGGTTTTCGAGGTCGATGTGGAGGATGTTTCGCATCCGGTTCACGTCGATGACAACGCCGCGAGGGACCGGAGTAGCCCCACCGCTCAGCCCCGTGCCGGCTCCCCGCGGAACGAACGGGATGCGCTTCTCGTGGCACCAGCGGACCACTCCCACGACTTCGTCTCGAGAGGCGCACAGGGCCACCGCAGCGGGCGTCTCCTTGTGGAGGGGCAGACCATCACACTCGTAGACTCTGAGCTCCGAGGGATCGGTGATGAGACGCTCCGCGGGGAGCCACCGTGTCAGCTCGGAGTAGATGCCCGTGGGTACGGCCTGGGAGGGGAGCTTTGCGCGCTTCCAAAACATGTAAGCTTCAGAATACCGAGTGCCGAGGGTAGTGTCTCCTCTCATTTCTCCCAAGAAGTGTGGGTTTGCCCGACACCTATGGCCACCTGAGACGGCCGGAGAGCAGAAAAAAATGGCCGGATAGCAAAAAAGCCGACCTGTAACGAATTACAGGCCGGCTTCGTCAACGCGGGCGCGCAAAAACCTCGTGGTATATCAATCGGTATGCTAGTGACTTTTTGGGGTTAGCTTCCCCTCACTTCTTTTCCTGTCCGGCACGCTGTACCCGTCCGCAGCACCCGTCTCCAACCCTCGATCTTCTTTAAGAGAAAGGGGTGCTCTACGGCACCTACACAGTAGCAACTCGATAGCCAATGCGCCGACGAAACCGAGAAGCCCTGGTTTGCAAAGGGCTTGAAGACTCCCGACCCTGAAATCGTGGGCCCGTCAGCGCCGGAAGCAGAGAAGGATTGTTGGTAGTTGCGGCACTTTTTTGTGGTGCAGGCGTCTCGCCTGCTTTCTTGCTGATCAAGCTTCTGGTTTGCAGGCGGGACGCCCGCACCACAATGCTTCAAGAGGAAGTTCTTCATTCACGGGCGTTGCGCTTAGACTTAGGACACGATTTCCCGGAAAGAAGATCGGGCTCGGGCTCGGAGTACAGAATGTACAGTCGCATCCTACTGTCGCTATTGAGCCTGGCACTGGCGCTCGGCGCTGGACTGAATACGGTTCGGGCGCTCGAAGAGAAGAGCACCCTACTGAACGTCCTGCCGAAGGAGACCACACTGCTCCTTCGCACGAGTAACATGAAAGCGCTACTGGAGAAGCTGAAGAAGTCTCCGATCTACCGCCTCAAAGACCATCCGGACGTCCAGGACCTGGCGAAGCGTTTCACCGACGAGTTCAACCACGAGGTGGCCGAGGAGATCGGTTTCGATCCTCTCGAGCTTCTGGACGCCATCGGCGGGGAATGGGTACTCGCGATCGGGAGCCTGGACCCTCTTGCAACCGCAATCGGTAAGGCTCTGGGTGACGGTCAGCCACCCGACGTCCAACCCGACAGCATTCCAGTCCTCCTTGCCGCTGATGCTGGCGGCTCGGTGAGTGTGGCGCACGAGAAGCTCGAGAAACTTTTCGCCTATGCTGAAAAAAAAGGCGCCAAGCGCGAAAGCAGTGATTTTCAGGGCGGCAGGATTGTCCACTTGAGACTGGAAGGCGCGAGCGATAACAGCCACGCGAACAAGAAGTCGGATGGGGTGAGCTTCTACTTCGGCGAGCTCGGGAATTGCCTCTATTGCAGCCTCCGCCGCCCCTTTCTCGAAGGGGCTATGCGTAAGAGGGCCATGGGTAAGACGGACGCGCCGGAGGCCGACTCACTGGCCGCGAGTACTCGGTTTCAGGAAACCCTCCAGATGACGGGAGACGGTGACGCTCTCGTCTACGTGGATGTGAAGCGTCTGACGAGCTCGATTCGGAATGCGCTGTCGACGACCTTGTTTGCGTTTCTATGGCAAAGTTTCGATGCCGTCGTTTTTGGGAAGAGCTTCAACAACGCTGCCGTGTCCTTCTCGCTGGAGACGAAGGGTATCCAGCACGCGTTCTACGCCAACAACTCGGGCGCTGCTGACGGGATTCTCGGACTTTTCAAGGCAGATTCCCAACCTGCGATGCCTCCGAAAGCGGTACCCGCCGGTGCGGAAATCTATACGGCGACAGCGTTCAACCCCGCGCAGCTTGGGGAAATCGTCACCGAGGTCGTTCAAACCATACACGCTATGGAAGGGCAACGCGTCAACGTCGACAAGATTTTTGAAGATACGGTCGGCGTGACGCTGACGACGATCGTGGGTGCGCTCGGCAAGCGTATTGTGCTGTTCAGCGGAAAGCCGGAGCTCGACAACCCGCTGGCGGGTCACGCTTATCTGGTAACGGTCAAGGACGAGGTACCCATCAAGAAAGTGCTCGAGAAGCTCGCGGAAATGCCGAGCTTCAAACTGCAGTCCGAGAAAGGCAACGAGAGAAATGTCTACTCGCTGGACCTGGGTGGAATCGGAGAACTGGCCATAACGGTGGCCGGCGGCAGCCTGATCGTGACCGGAAGCAAGGCCGAACTCGCCAAGCTCATCGGCCGCCAAAGCGGCTCGAGTCCCGGTCTGGCCGGAGCGGAGTCCTACAAGAAAGTGGCCGGAGTCGTGCCCCCCCAGGTTTCCTTCGTTTCTTACACGGCCTCCACGTACATGAAGAGCTATTTGGACACGCTCGTTGCCACCATGGAGAGCATCGGTACGGGCGACGAGGGCGTAGCCGACTGCCTTTCTGCTCTGGGCGGCGTCCTCGGATCCTCTGTTTCCCACGGGGATTGGAAGGGGCCGGGTCTCCGGGGGGATGGGTGGCTGTATTACGTGGAGAGGGAAGAGAATAGTGAATAGAGAACAGTGAACAGCGAATTAGAAGTAATAAAGAATAGAGAATGCTGAAATTCAAATTCACATTCTCTGTTCACTGTTCACTATTCTTTAGACCACCCCCAGAGTAGGGCTGAAGTCGACGTCCGCCGGGACGCCGGGGAAGTTGTCCCGGATGAAGTCCTCCTGGCAGTCGCGGGTTTTCTTCGACAGCCGAGATTGCAACTTCTCGCCGCAGGTATCGCAGAGGACGATCAGGGGCAGGAGGAGCGCCTCAGCGCGGCAAGCGCCAATCATCGTGTACCCCTTTTGGAGCGGCCGCGGAAAGCCGCAAAAATGACAGTGCCGGGTCTCGGGCGATGGCTGGAAGCTCGAAGCGAGGAAACCTTCGAGTGCCTCGACGGACTCCTTGGAGAACTCTCGCGAAAAGATTTCACCGCAGGTCTCACAGAGGGCCATCTCGAAGACGACCTCATTACCCCGGTAGACTTTATGAATCTCGTAAAGGCATGCGCTCGCGAGAGCGCACCCGCAAACGGTGCACTGCCGGAAGGGGCCTCGCATGAGAAACGAGTGAAGGTCAGGGGGGATGGGGCCGTGTCCCGCAGCGTTCGAACCTTCACTAAGGTCAACCATCTTCAAGCCATCTTCCGTGGAGAAGGTCCATTCCTATGGCAATCCACAAGCTTTATTGTAGAACGATTGGGACGGCTCGGCAAAGTGGAATGTGACGAGGTGGAAACGAAGCGAATCGGGCCCTGAATCATGACCTTAAGAACTTGCCGGAGTAGAGGCCTGAATAGGGGCCTGAATAGGGGCACCGTCCTGTGGCTTCTAACGATATTTCTCTGCTGCCCGCCAGCCGCGGGGGAGCCAGACCTGAACGAGGGCGTCGCTCTCCTGGAAGCCTACGACTATGAGGGAGCGTTCAAGACTTTCGAGAATCTCGCCCGAAAGTATCCGGACTGGGAGGCGGCCCACGTAAACAAAGGGCTCGCGGCGCTGAACCTTCAGGGGCAGTATCTCCAGGTAGCTGAGGAGGCTTTCGGCCGCGCTCTCGAGTTGAATCCGCGCAGCCTACACGCGCTCGTCACGCGCGGTATTCTTTATCACCACCTCAACCGGGGCGACGCGATGCTCGCGGACTTCCAGGTCGCCGTCGGGCTCGACCCGCGCGATCCTCATGCCCTGTACTATCTAGGCGTGGCGCACCTCCAGAAGGGCCATCTCGAGAAAGCCCGAGTTGCGTTCGAGCGCGTAGTCAAGCTCCAACCGTCTTTCGCCTCCGCCTATTACCGTCTGAGGGAAGCATTCATAAAGAGCCGGGCGCTCGACAAGGCGCTCGCAGCGGTGAAGGAGTTCAAGCGTCTCGAGGATGCGAAGGCCGGGGTCAAGGTAGGAGTGAAGTATGGCGAGGGCGGGAAGTACAACATCGCCATCCGCGACTCCGTGCCGCCGAGCTGGAAGGGCAAGCTCCCGGCATGGAAGCCTGCGGCCGCACCCGAGTTTGAGGAGAGGGTAAAGATCGCGAGCAGAGCGGCAGCCTCTCGACTCCGACCCGATGGCAGGCATCTGGCCCCGGCAATCGCTGCTGGGGACCTCACAGGAGACGGGACCCTCGAGATCGTGCTCTGCGCGCAGAAAGGGGGGGGGCCGGGCTCCCTCCCGGGCGTCGGGCTCTACACTCGAGAAGATTCCGGTTACCGGCTGCGCCAGAGAATTGCGATCGACGCGGACGTTTGCGCGCTTGGCGACATGGATGGAGACTCGCACCTCGATCTCATCCTTGCCGGTGCGGGTTGGCTCCGATTTTTTTTCAACGACGGCACGGGTCAGCTAACAGAAAGAAGAGTGGACGTCCTCGGCTCTTCGTTTTCCGGTGTTCCTCTGCGACTCTACTCGGTCGACGCCGACAGTGATTGGGATCTCGACCTGGTCTGCCTCCGTCAGGAAGAGGTCTTAGAAGAAGAGGCCTTAGAGGAACAAAGGTCAGGAGGCAAGGTTCTCTCGCGCCTCGAGATCCTCAACAACAATCGAGACGGGACCTTCCGCGACATCTCCGAAGCATGTGGCTTCGGCCCTCTCGAGTTTCCCGCAGTCGAGCTCCTCGTCGGCGACTTCGACGGGGACGTTGACGCCGATTTTCTCCTCTTCGATGGCAACTCGGGGAAGCTGCTCGCCTTCGCCAATGATCGGGTCTGGCGTTATCGCCCGCTTGGAGCAGAAGAGCACCGTGCTGCGGCTCCCCGTGCCCCTGGCCTCTACTCGGTGACCTGCGGCGACTTCGATGGGGATGGAAAGGCGGACCTGGTTCTCTTCTGCGATGAAACGCTGCGCTTCTGGAGGAACGCGGGCGGCCTTACTTTTCAGAACGACGACACTTTCGAGAAGCGCTTCGGAGCCTTGGGCGGGACCGCGGGTGTTCTTTCCGACTTCCTGGGAGCCTGTCGTCCGAGCCTGCTGGTGCTAGATGCTCGTACTGCCCGTGATACTGCTGACGAGAAGGTCGCACGCGGCGCCGTGTTTCTCCCTGCGCCCGATGCCGGCCGCGCTGTTCCCCTTCCGCGACCGGCGCAAGTCGCTGCTGGGACGCGACTCAGCGCGTTGGCCACTGTCCTCAGCCCCCAGCCGCGCGCGAGTGCCGAACTCATCGTCTACGACACCTCGACGGGCGCTGGATCCTACAGCCACAATGTTCCGGGCGGCTGGATGGTGGTCGACCTTGTCGGCTCCGAGAGCCCGGTCCCGGACAAGGAACGTGCGAATGTCGGTGGGACGGGCGCCCAGGTGGAAGTCCGAGTCGGCACGCGCAGCGCGGTTTTTCACACGCCCATCTGCGGTGGTACTGCCCGGGGGCCGTCCCGGCTTCACTTCGGCCTCGCGGGTGCTGGCAGCGCGGACTATCTGCGCATCCTTTGGCCGGATGCGGTCCTCCAGTCTGAACGTAGCCTGGTGGGCGGCCGGCGCCACCGCATCCGTGAAATTGAACGGAAGCCCTCCTCCTGTCCGATACTCTTCGCGTGGACCGGTACGAAGTACGAGTTTGTCGCGGACTTCCTCGGGGTGGGTGGGCTCGGTTTTCTGGAGCTGCCGGGGGTCTACTTGAAGCCGGATCCGACCGAGTACCTCTCGCTTCCCTCGCTACGTGCTCTGGACGGACACTATCGGCTTGAAGTTCTCGAGCCCCTGGAGGAATGCACGTACCTCGACGCGCTCGAGCTCACGGTGGTCGATCACCCCGCCGACGTGAAAGTCCTTCCCAAGGAGATGTTAGCAGTGCGCGGGCCGACGCCGGATTTCGACCTGCTTGCCTTCCGTCGGAGGTACTTCCCGCTGGTGGCGCGGGGCACAACACGAAACGATATTACCGCAGAGCTCGCCAGAGTGGATCGGCGCTACGGGAACAAACTAGAGCGCGACAGGCGTTTTCCCGGACTGGCGCAGGAGACGCACGCGATCGAGCTGGATTTTGGTGACCGCATCGCCGAGCTGCTCGCCGCCCCGCGCCCGAGGGGAGGCACCCCGCGCCCCTACTTGTTCCTTCACGGTTTCGTCGAGTACGGCTATTCCACCTCGAATTTTGCCGCCTGGCAGGCAGAGGCGGTTTTCCACGCGCCCAGTGTCCGGGTCGAGCGGGAGGGCACCTGGGTTCCCCTGCGGGAAGAGTGGGGGATTCCGGCTGGATACCCGCGGTACATGGCGGTCGACCTCGAGGGGCTTCTCGAGCCGAGCGACCGCAGGATCCGCGTCGACACCAACATGGAGATTTACTGGGATCAGGCGTTTCTCGCCGAGGTGAGCGCGGGGGACTCTCTGGTGGTGCGACACCTCGAACCCGACAGAGCCTGGCTCGGATTCAAAGGGTACCCGGCCGAGGAGTCGCCGGACGGTAGCGTGCCCGTCTTGTACGCCTATCGCGATTTTGCGGAGTGGGTCTCCTTCAAGGACTTCCCGGGAGCTTATACGCGTTACGGGGATGTCCGCGCGCTCCTTTGCAAGGCCGACGACCGTTTTGTGATCTTGGGCTCGGGCGACGGGCTGCGGGTGGAATTCCGCGTGGACCGCTTGCCGGAGCTCGAGAGCGGCTGGCGCCGGACCTTTCTTGCAAGGACTCGCGGTTACTGCAAGGACATGGATCTCTACACGGCTCACTCCGACCGGGTGGAACCGCTACCGTTTGGGGACATGAGCGGTTATCCCTACGGGCCCGAAGAACAGTGCCCTGGAGATCAGGACGACTACCGTAGGGTGTGGAATACGCGTACCATTGAGTTTGAGTTTCCGGCTGCGTCAGGGTCTTCGGATTAACCCGAATGCCCCTTGAATGCACCGGGTTCTTCGCTATCCATCACAGCCCAGCGAGTCCGGTGTCGGATCGAGCCCTGGCTCGGGAAACGGCGCCGGCAGTGTCTCCCGGTCCTGAAACAGATAGTTGAGCAGCGTGATCGGGTCGGAAATATCGAGTACGCCGTCGTCGTTCGTGTCCGTGGCGTCCTGGCAAGGGCCTTCGGGTCCCCCCTGAAAGAGGGTGGCCAGGTGGTGGATGGCGTCGGAGAGGTCGTGCTCCTGATCGCCGTTGGCGTCGCCTCGTGTGAAACGAGGCCTCGCCTTGTACGTGAAACCGCCGGGCAGCACCCACTCGTCCTCTCCCTGCTCGAGCCTCACGTCGACCGCACCCTCCACCAGCGTTTCAGGTACTACTCCCGTTATGGTAGAGACATCAACGACGTTCTGCTCGAGCAGTGCCTTGTCGTCAATGGTTACCAACGCACCGTCGACGAAGTTCTCCCCATGAACCTCGACCACAGTTCCTCCTGTGTTGAAACCTTCCGAGGGGGTGATAGTCAAGATTTCTGGCTGCGGACCGGCATATACATAGGCATCTTCGAGCGTTACCGACCCGATGTCGTTGTCGAGCTGGATGCTTACGGAGCCCGAGGGGTGAGGAGGCATGGAGTGAATGCGAATCATGGAGCAACTCTCGACCTCCCAGAACTCACGCTCGAGGGCAGCGCCGTCGATATGGAGCTGGCTACCGGAGGCGTAACTGAAATTGGCTCCTTCGAGAAGGACTTCCGTTCCACCCAGGATGGGACCCATGGCGGGTGAAATGGACAGAAGCTCGACGACCGGCGCTGCCTCGGTACGAGTGCCGTAAAGGCACTGGAGACCCTGCAGATCGTCCGGGTCGAGCGTCCTCAAGGGGAGGCCTCGACTGATAGCGGAACGGAACATGGTGGCCTCGAACGTTTGTGAGTGATGCAGCCCGAGACCATGACCGAATTCGTGTACGGCGACTCCCCAGATATCAAATTGACCAGCCTCGGGCTCTCCAGGGCCGCTCCAGTGGATCGTGCTGGGGTCCTCGTCATCTCCTATGGTTGCGAAGAAGACGATATCGAACTCGCTTGCTGAGCCGTTCTGAGTCCCGGGTTTGAGCAAAGTAACAGCAAGCGCATCTCCCCCATGAGCGTCCACCCACGAGAGCGTGTTGACGCCGTCGTTCGTATTCAGACCGCTCCGAGTGGTGGTGCCTGCGTAGATGAACTCGAAGTCGGCGCGGGATTGTGCGCGCCAGGCGTCCGCTGCGCAGCGCAGGAAGTCGATCTGCTCTTCCGAGCTTCCGGATATAGCCGTGTCGGGGAAGCTGGCGTTGATCCAGTAGCTGACGCTACCGTCAAGCCAGCGTCTTCCGCACGTCAGATCGCAGTCGTTAGCTTCTGTGCAGCCAATCAAGTGGAAGGCCAGGCTGTCTCGCGCAACGAGCGTCAGGAAGACGAGAGCCAGAACCGTTTTCGGGCCGCGGCCCATCACTCCGACCCTCCTCTCCTCGAGGGTTGCAGGTAGTAGTGGACGAGATTCTCAACGGTGGAGAGTGGGAGATCGCGCGTGATCGGAAGCGTCAGACCACCCCTTACGGTCGAGCTGTCGAACGTAAGCTTGAACTTGCCCTGCAACCACCCTGTATTCCAAAGCTTGCCGTTGTACTCGCGGACGAAAACCAGCACCTTTTCTCCGAGTTCATATTCGGCGGACTCGAGACAGATCTGGCGGGCTTCGCCGACCTGTCCGCCAAGGATCTGGATCGTCAACTCCTTCTCCTCCCGGACCTCCGCTCCGGCACCCTTCAGGACCCGTGCAATTCGCAGGGTGACATCGCTGTGGATCACCTGGCCGACACCATGAAACGGTGCCCAGTAGGCGCGGATGTTCACCACCTCACCTGTGACGATGTACTTGGACTTCTCGACCAGGCTGGCGAAGTTGTAAGGAATCAGCAGAGCGGCCGTCCGTTGCGGAAACAAAAGTCCGCACGCTACCACGCTCCAGGGGATAATTGTCCACGCGAGGACGCGTTTCGAGGATTGTCTCATCACTAGTCTCCAGACGATTTCCAATGGGAACGAAGACCCGGCGTCCGGGTACGATTGTAGGGAGCAGAGAGCGAGCTGGCAAGCAATGGCCGTTCCGTGGGTCGTGGCGGCCAGGGTGTACGAGGAGCGGACCGCTGACAACTTCCCGTCCGCGCCCTATACTCTACCGCCATGCTGGTCTATCAGGTCGACGTTGGGGTGTGGTTGGGTGAGCAGTCGCGGCGCGAGCACCGGCCCGTCACCCTCGATTCGATCTCGCCGTCGATCCTCGACGAGTTTGCCGACCAGGGCTTCCACTGGCTTTGGCTCATGGGACTCTGGGATGGGGGCGATGCCGCACGGGAGATCCTTTCGCGGCGCTCTCCGCTCCTTGAACAGTTTCAAGCAGATCTCCCCGACCTCGAACGAGAAGACATCGTGGGGTCGCCGTTCGCGGTGAAGGAGTTCCGGATCCGGGCCGACTTAGGCGGAGAGGACGCTCTCGAAGGCTTGCGCGCCGACCTCGCGCGCAGGGACCTGCGCCTCCTTCTCGATTTCGCTCCCAACCAGGTGACCATCGATCACGGCTGGGTTGAGCAGAGCCCCGATTTCTTCATACAGGGCAGCGCCGGCGATATAGAGCGCGATGGGCAGAGGCACGGGCAGAGGTATTTCCGCTGCGCCCAAGATCACATCCTCGCTCATGGCATCGATTCTCGGGAGCAGCCTTTGGCGGAGACCGCGCAGCCCAACTTTCGCCATGCCGGCCTGCGCAATGCAATGCTCCGCGAGCTCGAAAAGGTCGCCGCTCTTGCAGACGGCATGGGTGTGAGAGCGCCGGAAGACCTCCAGCCGGAGCGTTTCTCCGCGTGCTGGGGTGACCGCTCGCAGCCCCGCGACGGCTCCTCCCCGGTGGATCGTTTTTTCTGGGCCGAGGGTATTGCGCGGGTCAGGACGATCCATCCCCGTTTCGTTTTTCTGGCCGAGACTGGCCCGGAGGCCTCGAGTTTTCTCCTCGACGCGGGCTTCGACTACACCTGGAGTCCACGCCTCCCCGACCCGCTCCTGGCGGGCGATGCCACCGGTTTGCAAGCCCATCTGCTCAGTGAATGCAGGGAAGAGGAGTGTGGAGAAGGGGGACACAAGGTGCGGTATCTCGAATGCCACGGCGGTCCGCGTGCTGCGGCGCTTCTTTCCCGGGAGGCGCATCCCGGTGCCGCGCTTCTCACCTACCTGCCTCCCGGTATACGGCTTTTTCGCGATGGCCAGCTCCAGGGGAGGCGCCTCCCTCAGAATCCTTACCTGGCGCGCCGTTCCGAGGAGCCGCTCGACCGAGATGGGATGGCTTTCTACCAGCGGCTACTAGAAATTCTGACCCGACCGGAGGTGGACCGGGGCTCGTGTGAGCTGCTTCCGCTGGGCGAGGCCTGGGAGGGGAACTTCACCTGGAGGCAGTTCCTTGTGTTGCTTCACAGGGGTAGCACCGGGGAACGGATCCTTTCCGCCGTCAACTACGGGCCTCTCCGGGGCCAGTGCTATGCGGACGTCTCGGGTCTCGAGCCCAGCGGGTGTCAGTGGACATTCCAGGATCTTTTCAGTGTGGACGTGCACACAAGGGACGGAGAAGATCTGGCCCGGCGAGGGTTGTACCTGGATCTCGGGCCTTGGGATTACAACGTGTTTGAGGTGAGGAGGAACTGAATGGGGGAATGAAGGTCCTCCGGTGAGTATCGTCGCACGCTTCGCGTGTGCGGTTACTTTGGCCCGCACCGCCCCCCTTCCTTGCCGACCCCACCCTGCCCTCCCTGCTGGAGTCCGCACGTCCGGAATATCGAGACCGTCCGAACGCATGAGCGAAACCGGGCATTGGATGCACTAAGAAACGCCCTGCATTTTATATCTGTTTTTTACAACTCAGATACTATTTTATAGTATACGGAAGCGGGTCTGAGTTCTTATGGCATTTGTGAGCGTCGGCCGTTGTGGATGCCACACGGCTCCTCTCTGAAGTGAAAGGAGAATCTGATGGAACCTGCTACCCTCGCTGCCGCTACGCGTCCAGGTCTCCCCACAAACCTCCCTACGATCGATGCGGAGGACCTCCACCGCGCAGCCGTTGCGGCCTTCCGCCTCGGAAATCGGGCCCGATTGAAACACGTGCGGGTGCTTCTTGCACTCCACGTCTCGCAGCTTTATTCCAAGCTCGGCTTCTCGAGCATCTGCCAGTATGCGGCAAAAGTCTTCAATTATGAGCATACGCTGACCTACGAGTGCCTGCGGGTGGCTCGGGCGCTCGAGGAGTTCCCAAAGTGTGTGGAAGCCTTCCGGGAGGGCAAGATCCGTTGGTCAGCGCTCGTCGAAATTACGCGTGTCGCGACCCCGGAGACCGAAGAAGCCTGGCTCCAGTTCGCTCAGGACCATTCTTTCAAGCGGCTCAAGGCGGAAATCAAGCACCCTCGTGAGACGGGAGCGAACACACTCCGAGAGAAAGGGGCGGGGTTGCCGGCCTTGAATACACGGTTGCACTTCGAGCTTACGCCCGTAGAGCACGATGTAGTGTCCAACGCGATGAAGAAGGCGGCGGCGGAGCTCTCGGAGAGTCTCGGAGGGAAGACCGTCGACTTGAAGCAGGTGCTCGTTTTCTGGGCAAAGCGCCAGCTCGTCACGCATCCTGACGGCACGATCGAGGGCCGCAGCGAGCGGGAGGACTCGATGTACAACATCCTCTATCACCTCTGCCCGGAATGCCGAACAGCCTCGCTTCCGGAGCCCGAGGGTCGAGTGGAGATTCCGCAGGAAGTCGTCGAGCGCGTCGACTGGCAGGTTCGATCGGGAACCAACCGACGAGGAAATCTTGAAAAAGGCGTTACGGAGTGGCAGTTGCTGATTACGACACCGCCTGGGGCCACGCGCTGAGTAGGTCACGCCCGCAAGCTTCGCGGAGCATTGCCCGCCCGCCCCGGGCCGGTTGTCCCAAAGTGGGGCAGGGGCAGGTAGCCGGAGGGGTTTGGGGAGGCGGCAATGAGCGCTCCCCAATCGGGCGGAGCCCGCAAGAAATGCTGCGCGCGAGGCGCGACCGTTCCTTGCGTGGGTGAATTTCAGTGCAAAGTGGTATCCCAGTGCGGTTAGATAACTCACCGTGAACACCACAACGCGACTGGAGGAAGTCGAGCAGGTCCTGATCTCCCATGCGGATCTGCCGCCCGAGGCGATCTTCAAGGAGGATTTGCTCCGGATTGGAGTCGACTTTTCCGAGGACGCGCTCCGTGTTTCCTCGGGCTTCAAGCCGAAGAGTTACTTCATCTTCAGCTTCGATCGTAGGCCCATCGCGGGCATGGAGCGTGACGAAAACCTGCGAGCCCCCGAGGAAATCGCCCTTGTCGGTGGGCCGCGAGAGTTCCGTCGCACGATCGTTAGCGTGCGCCTGCTGCCCGATTCGCCTTACCTCGTTGACGTGCGAGACGGCCACCTTGTCCTTCTTGCCGACGGCGTGCACGTGGCCGACGTCCAGCTCCAGGACACTCCAGCGTACTACAAGCGAACCTTGAAAAGTGGCAAGCCCATCACGGAGATGGCTCCCACGATCGAGTGGGGCTACCTCATCTATCTGACCGTGTACCGCAAGTGCCAGTACTTCGGCTTCAAGGAAGAGTGTCAGTTCTGCGACATCAACGAGAACTTTCGCCAGCAGAAAGCGGCAGGCCGCCCGTACAACACGGTGAAGGATGTCGACGAGATTATCGAGGCCCTCGAGTTGATCGACGCGGAGGACGTCGAGAAACAGTCGCGCGCCTACACCATAACCGGTGGAAGCGTGACCCGACACCTGCGCGGGCTCGAGGAGGCCGAGTTTTACTCGAGGTATGCGCAGGCCATCAACGAGCGCTTCCCCCGACGCTGGATCTCGAAGATGGTGGTCCAGGCGTTACCGCAGGACGCCCTCCGCGTGTTTCGCGACGCAGGGGTTCAGATTTACCACCCGAATTATGAAGTCTGGGACAAGCGCCTGTTTTCCATCATTTGTCCGGGGAAGGACCGTTACATTGGGCGCGACGAGTGGATGCGCAGAGTCGCGGATGCAGGCGAGATCTTCGGGCCATCCCACGTGATCCCGAACTTCGTGGCCGGAGTGGAAATGGCAAAGCCGCACGGTTTCGAGAGCGTCGAGGATGCTCTGCGATCTACGGGGGAAGGGCTCGAGTTCTTCATGTCGAAAGGGATCACGCCCCGCTTCACTACGTGGTGCCCTGAGCCGCTGAGTGTCCTTGGAAGCGATCAGGGCCCGGCGCCGCTCCAATACCACGCCGGTCTCTTGCGTCTGTGGCGAGACACCCTGCTCGCGCATGGGCTTCCCGCGCCTCCAGGCTATGGCAGCCCCGGACCCGGTCAGGCCGTTTTCAGCGTCAGCGCTTTCATGGACGCGCTGCCCGGAGGCACGGCCGTCGCCGCACTCTAGTCCAGGCCAAACTCTCCCTTGAGATTTCTCAGACACGCGTGGATATGGGAGGCGTTGTTCTGGAAGTTGGCGTAATTGATCATGAAGGTCGGACCGTGGACCATGTAGGAATGGCCTTCACCCGGCCCGAGGCCGCCGCGCCAGACGAACTGGACGCCTGTGAGCGCGGGCGCCCCGATCTGTTGAAGCAACGCTTCTTCCGCGTCGGTCGCCAGGTTTTCCGTATAGGCACGGATCAGCCGGCGGAGCATCTTGCGCTGGTCCACCGTCAATTTTTCCACTGGGATACCCTGGGGCAGGACCGCCTTGTAACGCGCCTCTTGCGTTCCGGGCACCTCCTCGGGTTCTCCTTCACCCCTTGCGATCTCGAGTTGACTCGCGTCGAGGGAAGACACGAGCTCCCGCGCAAGGTCTTCGGTGGGCCCGAGCACACGGAGACCTTTCTTGGGGCCCTCCAGCACCTTGGCCGGGTTGGCACCGTAGAAGTTCGGGGTGCTCGAGAGCCTTTCGGCGCCGTCGAAGGTGAAGTTCAGGGCAAGGTGGTGACCCTCGAAACGCCAGCCCCACTTGCCTTTTATGGAGGGCTGACCGAAAAAGCTCACGTAGTAGAGCTTCGGATCGCGAGCAAACCTCCGGTTGCGGCCTTCCCTGTCTCGCAGGAGCGCCTCCAGGCTCATGACCTGCTGGGCCCTGCTCGCGCCCGCTTCGCTCAGGCTCGCCACGAGGAGCCTCGAGACCTTGGCGCGTTGGTCTGTATTCAGCTCGGGGAGGGAAACGCCGTTTCGGACTCGAGGAATGAAGTGCCAGTTGAAACGCTCCTCGCTCGAGTACTCGAAGAGCGCTCTCTTCCTCTGCTCCTCGTACAGCGCGTCGTGGAGTGCCGTCGCGGCCTCGAGGGTGCGAGCGCCCGTCGTCGCTTTTACCGCGACGCCGAGGGGAGCGCTGATCAGGTTGCCGACGAGGGCATTCAAGACCAGTATGGCGAGCAGGAAGAGACCACTCGCGAGGAAGAGGCACTTGTTCATGGGAGCTTTCAACGATCAGCTTAGGGTCTTGGCGAAGCAGAAGTCATCAGGAATCTTGCTCTTTTCTGACGGTGACTGCTGAGCGAGCTGACTGCTGAGCGCTTCTTCAGCGCCCCTTCGTCCCTTCTGTTTTAGACCGCTGGTGAGCTTCCAGGAGGCTCACGGCGTCCTCGGCCTCATCGCGGGAGTCGGTCTGGAAGATGACGACGTAGCGAGCGCCAGAGCCCTGATCCCGCACGTAAAGATCCAGGCTTTCCTCTCCGCGAAGGCCGGCCGGACCCTTGAACGCGGGGGTCTCCTCCTGGTCGCGCTCCTCACCTTTGCGGATGATCCGCCCCTTCTTGCGTTTCGTGGAGATCGAGCGCTGCACCCAGTGGACGTCACTACCCTTGTAGGTCGCGTTGCTGAGGTCATAGCCAGCGTCCCGGAGGATTTCCTTGGCCGCGGTAGCATCGAGTTGCTTGACGGCGCGAGGTAGCTCGATCTTCGCTGCAGGCGTTTCATCGCCCCCGTAGCAGACTTTCTTCCCCGTGGCATCCGCGAAGTGCTGCAGGAACTGGAAGAGCAGAACCTCCCCCCGCGGCAAGCTCGCCCCGCGGCCTTGGCGCCCGGGAACCGGCCGCAAGACGACGGGATCCCCCGCGCTCTGCATGCCGAAGCTCTGCTCGCGGAAGGTGACGGCGCTTCCCACCGTAACCAGTGCTGCGCCTGCCATCACAATACATACCGGTGCCCAGTGACCACGCTCCCTTTTCATGGCTCCGCCCTCGCTTCCGGGTTGAAGGTAAAACAGTCCGTTGAAGAAGTGGTATCAGTCGCGACTGCCACCGCCCAGAAGACCGAGCCTCCAGGCCCAGTAGAGGAGCTGGATAATGGCGGCCAGCGTCGCGGCAACGTACGTCAGCGCTGCAGCACCCAGAACAGTTCGCGCACCCTTGACCTCCTCGGGCGAGAGGATGCCGGCTGCGGGAAGCACCTGGAGGGCCCTGCGGCTCGCGTCGAACTCGACGGGAAGGTTGATCAGCTGGAAGACGACCACGGACGCGATGAGGAAGAGACCGATGCCGGTGATCGGGTTCAGAGCGCCTCCGCTTCCCGACATGATGAGCCCAATAAAGATCACCAGGTAGCCGAATCCGCTCCCGATGCTCGCCAGCGGCACCGCCGCATTGCGCAAGACGAGCGGCGCGTAGCGCTTGGCATGCTGGATGGCGTGTCCTGCCTCGTGCGCGGCGATGCCCACCGCGGCAATCGAGGGTTGGTCGTAGTTCTGCGGCGAGAGCCGCAACACTTTTTCTCGGGGAGAGTAGTGATCGCTGAGAAACCCCTGCACCTTCTCCACGCGAACATCCTGAATTCCTGCTGACTGGAGAATGTACCGGGCCGCTTCGGCACCGGTAATCCCTTGCCGGTTGCGCACTTTCGAGTACTTCGAGTAGGCCCTTTTTACGAAGAGCTGCGCCAGCCCGGTGAGCACGAGGAGCGGCAGAAAGACACAAACAATGTAAACGGGGTCAAAAATCATAGAGTGCACCTCCTGAATCGTCAAAGCCCGGAGTCAGGGCATACTTTACTATTTATAGGCCCCGGGGCGCCGTTGTCAAACCGCTGCCGCCGGGCTTCCTCACCTTTATCGGATTGGCGGCGGAAGTTATTGAGGCTTCTTCAGGCAGCGCACGACGGCGTCGGCCAGCTTCGGCCGGACCTTGGAAATCTTCCGGTTTTTGCGCGTCGGGTGGACGCGGTTCGAGAGCAGGATTACGAAGAGGTCGCGCTCCGGGTCCATCCACATCGAGGTGCCCGTGAAGCCCGTGTGGCCGAAGGATTTCGAGCTGAACAGCGTTCCTGCCGAGCTGACCCCTGAAGGCGTGTCCCAGCCAAGCGCCCGGCTCGAACCGGGGACCAGTTCGCGGCGTCGGAAGAACCGAAGCGCCAGCTTCCGCGGAAAGACTTCGCTCTCCCCTTTCAGGGCACGTAGCAGCTCTCGTGCGAAGACGGAAAGATCCTGTGCCGTAGAAAAGAGGCCGGCATGTCCCGTCACCCCGTCCCCGGCGTCAGCGTTTTCATCATGAACGGTTCCGCGGATAAGGATCGGTTCATCCTCGGAGCCTGCCGCGCCCTTGCCTCGCTTGCCGCCACGCGTCATGGGCCGGCGCCGCACCGGCTTGCGCAGCTCCGTGGGGACGATGCGCGGGAGCTCTTCAGGTGGAGGGCGTCGAAGGGTGTCGTGGAGCCCCAGTGGCTCGAAGACCAGCTTCCGCTCGAGCTCGGGAAGCGGGGTTTTCCCAACGCGCGTCACGAGTTCTCCGAGAAGGATGTAACCGAGGTCGCTGTAGCGCTCCCTCTCTCCCGAGCGCGCCTCGAGGCGAGTCATCAGAGTTTTTTCGATGACCTGGCGGTAGCCCGTGGCTTGCTCGTGAAGAGGTCTTCCGGCCGGCAAGCCCGAGCTGTGGGTGAGGATGTGCTCCACCGTCACGTCTTCTCTTCCTCCGCCGGTGAACTCGGGTAAGAGAGACACCAGCCGGTCGTCGAGCTGGAGCTTCCCGTCGCGCACCAGCACGAGGACGACCGAGGTCGTTCCGACAACTTTGGTAAGAGACGCCAGGTCGTAAAGGCTCCGCGGTGTTACCTTCGGGCCCTGCTCGTAATCGAAACGGCCCAGGCCTTCGAGCCACAGGGTTGCTTCACTTGTACCCACCGCCACGGCGCAGCCTGGAAAGGCGCCGTCGGCAATGGCTTCCCGGAGAACCCGGCGCGCGGCAGAGAAGTCGAGCGAGGGGCCCTCCGCGCCAGCGACAAGCGCCGGCAGGATTATCGTCGGCAAGATTAGCGGAAGGAGAAGCCAGGGAGAATTATGGCGCATCGCAAGTGGCATGGCAGCGCGCATGGTAATCAGTCGATCCTTGAAAAGGAATAGCGGCATACCAGCCGATTCAGGAAATATGTCAAGCGCAGCTTACGGCTTTCCCGGATTCACGGAGACGGTCCCCGATCGACCCAAAATTCTCATCATTGCGGGTTCGCACGGATTCCCGCCGACCCAGGCAAGGCTCTCCCGCCCGGCGGAGATCGCCGCCGCTCTGCGTGAGAGCGGGGCTGCGGTGGACCTGGTGCTGCTTGAAGAAAAGCAGCTTCAGCCCACTGAGGAAGACGCTGTCGACGCGTTGCGAGAGCTGGTGGACGAGTTCGAGCTGATCCGCCACCCGGCACTGGTTTCCGTCGTCTTTCAGACGGTCCGACGCCTGCGGGCCGCTTTCTCGCGCAGGGACCGACTCGGAGGTCGCCTGCATTGTCCGCAGGCACTGACGCGCCTTCTGCGCTCGAAGTACGCCGCCAGGGAGTACCGGGCTGTCCTTGCCTGCGGTGTCCATCTGGCGAAGGCGCTGACGGTCTTTCCACGGTGGGTTGAGAAATTAGTCGATCTCCAATGTCTCGGTGCAGATGCTCACCGCTCTCACGACAGACTGGGTCGAGGTGACGCTCTGCCGGCATACTCCGATGCCACGCGGGAGCTTTCGCTGCTATCGCTGGCCGATGTCGTTCTCCTCACCTCTGTGGCCGATACGGTCCGCCTGCGTGAGCTCGGAATCAGAAAGGATCTCGTGTTGGCGCCACCGACCGGACGCCTGCTCGTGCCATCTCGAAGACAATACAAGGTGAAGGTTGGCGAGGCTCCTTACTTCGAGCCTCCGCGACCGCCGCGGATCCTTTGCGTCGGCTCGGAAACGACCGCCAATCTCGATGCGGTACGCTGGTTTCGGCGACAGGTGTATCCGCGCCTTGTCCTGACAGCGCCGACGTGCCGGCTACGCCTTGTCGGTGAAGTGGCGCGTCATATCGAACCGGGCCCCGGAGTCGACCGTATCGGGTGGGTCGATTGCTTGGAGGAGGAGTACCGCGATGCCACCGTGGTGGCGCTCCCGCTCCGCATGGGGAGCGGTGTCCGTCGGCGTGCGGTGGAGGCCCTGACACGAGGCAAGGCTCTTGCGACCAGCACCGTTGGTGCGTACGGGACGGGGCTCGAGCCGCAGCGGGACGCAATCATCGCGGATGACGCGAGAACCCTGGCCCTGGAAATCGGCCGTGCGCTTGTCTCGGAAAAACTGCGCCAGGACTACGAAGAGCGCGCCCTTTCGGTGGCTCGCGAGAGCTTCCACCAGGATCACGCCCTCGTTCCCCTGGCCGAGCGGCTGTATCTGGTGAGCCGACAGAAGAGTCGAGTCGCCGCGCCACAACCCGTCGTCACGACGTAAGAGCATTCAGCTTGTATCCGACCCGTCAGCCCTCATTCCCTATTCACTATTCTTCCTCTTCGACCCCCAGGAACTCCTTCATGTGCTGCTCGTAGGTCTCGTTTCCTTGCGGCGAGATCAGGTTCAAGCGGTATTCGTTGATGACCTTG
>Ga0315336_1002929_pt1 | contig 24284 bp, 20 predicted proteins | sample ASW5metaG_FD_204512 | JGI IMG/M metagenome (GOLD analysis project Ga0315336, IMG submission 204512) | Ammonia-oxidizing marine archaeal communities from Monterey Bay, California, United States - ASW #5 | ecosystem: Environmental > Aquatic > Marine > Intertidal zone | place: USA: California... | reverse complement strand
CGCAGCTTCACTGACGAGGAAGTTCGCGATTTGATCCTCTATCTTGCGAATCCGAAACAAGTAGCTCTCACGCAACCCAGCGGCGAGCAGTGATCCTGAGCTGCCCCCCTGAACGAATCCATTGCCAATCTGACCGAACACATTCAGGAGATGAGGACAGAACGCGAAGCTCATTTTCGCAAGGGGTTGGCAGTGTGGGAGCAACTTCGCCCTGACTTCCCCCGATTCAAGAGTTTGGACGCTGGCGAGGCCCACGCCCTCCATAGGCTAGGTAATTTTTTGTTCACAATTGGCCGGCACGAGCAAGCAGAATCCCATCTGCGTCGCAGCATTACCATTTACGACAATGCGATCGAAAAAACACTTGGTGCCCCTCAACTTCGAGGAAACTGCAGTCACGCCGAGAACTACTTGGGCAGGTTGCTGTTGGAGAAAGGGCGGGCTGAGGAGGCTGAGAAACATTACCAGCTGGCAGCTGAACTCCTTGAACCGCTGGTCAGCGACTTCCCTGATGAGTGGCGCTACACTCAGCTGCTGTGCAGGGCCTACGGAGAGCGAGTGCAAACGCTCATCGCAATGGGGCGATTCGAGGAAGCTGAACAGGCTCATTTTCGGGCTCTGGAGTTCGCTCATCCATTTGCAGAGACCCACCCGAGTGTTCGTGGCAACGTTGCCTGGCAACATTACGAAGTTGGCCTCATGTATCACTATCTGCAAGATGATCAGCAGGCGGCCGAATCATTTCGAGAAGCCTTCACCGATTTGGAGCGGTTACTAACCGAATTGGACCCGGATATGGCGGATTACGGTATGGTAGGGACTTGCTTATGTTTATCGCTGGTTACTTGCCCGCTTTCGCAGTTTCGCGATGCTAAGCGATCAATCAAATACCCCAAGGATGCCTTGCAACTATATCCCCTGGGCGGCGGCTTTTGGAACATCTTGGGGATTGGCCATTATCGCGCCGGTAACTGGGACGACTCGATAGAGGCATTGAACAAGTCGGTCGACCTCCGCGACGGTGGGGACAGCAGCGATTTTTTTCTTCCAGGCAATGGCTCATTGGCGGCGCGGCGACTAGGACAAAGCCCGAGAATGGTACCAGCACGGCATCCAGTTCGATCGAGATTCCGAGGGAGCCCTCGATTTAGATGCCGTGAATTTCCGCCAAGAGGCAGAATAGGTGTTGGGCATTTTAGAGAAGCAATCAGACCCCAAGAACTCTTATGACCTTCTGTTAAGCGCTGAGGCACAGTTTCAGCACATGTCTGGGAAAATCGGGCGAGGATTAGCCTATCAGTACGTTCATGAGTTGGGGTGAGCATAATCCCGTCGAAACTGCCGGTCAAATTCCGGCCCGCCTGCGTATGGACATGGTGGGCCAAGGCGAGTAAGCGGGAAAGGTGATACGACGCTGCAGGCCTAGCCAGTCGTTCACGGGAATGGGCCGCCCAGTTCGATCAATCGTTCTATTAGCAACGTCACCTACCACAACTCGCTGGCCCTCCTCTGTATGGGTAGGCTACTAGTCCTGCGCAGTTTCCGCAGCGCATCTTCTTTGGACTACTTGACTTTGAACTTTACGACGTGTTCTGTCCTCCTGGGTGGCTACTCGGTCTACCACGCTTGTATCGCACCCAGTATTGTAGAGGCATATCCAAGGTCTCTAAATGCGTTCGTCGAGTCTGGGCGTGCTAACTCGCATCACTTAGACCAACAATAAGATAGGCGTGTGTGGCCAAAGCGGATTCCCAGATTGGCCACAATGTTTTTGTGTAGATGGGATCATGATGTCGTTTTCAACAGCGGAGGTCTTCCTGAGGCCATGCCGAGTTGATTCATCGTGAATCCCTTGTCTTTTCCAGCAGTGCTGCACCACCGCCGAATATGATCACTAGACCAGTACCAACGCCAATTCCAGCGCCCAGGTTTCCGGTGCCTACCGTCAGTGCAACCCCAACGCCAATACCGATCAAGACACCAAGTAAGGGACGGAGATTCTTGGTTTTCATAATTGTTACTCTCAGAATGTGGTCTGTAGACGCGTCCACCAAATGGTGCTTTAGGAACGACACACTAAACCAAATAACTCCGTTGAACCATTCCGGTCAGTTCTCGGTATCATGCTTCGCTGACGATCGTTCCTTGGTCTTCCGGAGTTACGCGGTTGCCTTCACCAACTGCAACATCCCGGAGTCTACCCCAGGCAACCACTTGCCATTGAGGGGATAGTCTGCCCGAAGTCTTCACCCGGGTCGGTATATTGTGGTGCAGGACGATCGCTATCAGATAGAACAACGCAGGCGTTCCAACCACTACGAAGAATGGGTTGGGCGGCACATTGCCGGTCGCTAAGAAGACGGCATATACTGCGGTCATGCTAACGATGGCAATCGCGCTACCCAGTACTTCAAACCGTTTCGTCCAAGCCAGGGCATATCCCACGAAAATAGCAAAAAGGGTCACGATGAGCCCAATTTGGACCGGTGAGCCAGATACGAAGTCCCATGACAGCGTTTTGTCGGTGACGAAGGCCGTCCCGAAAACGATAGTTGCCGCGGCGCTACCCCAACGTGCAATACTGCGTGTCATGGGTTCGGTCAAGAAATTCATCTTACACCTCCAATCTGTTCAGGGTATCCGAGTCAAACTGTCCTTTCAGAAGAAATTATAGCGGTCCGATGTTACTCAATTGTTACCATTGCGCTCGTTCTTGGTCTTTCTTCGATCCAGTGCCGTCGGAGTTCTTACTACATGCTTATTCGCAAAGGGACAACGCATCTTGCCCTAGAAACGGAGAAATTGTCCTCCCGCTTCGATGGGGAGCGCGAGAGAAAGGGACACGTATCGGCCCCGAGCAAAAGGATCGCCGCGTAGGACCAGCATTTCGAAGCCGTCTGAGAGATGAATCTCATCGGCCTGCCGCGCCAAGTTCCCAGCGGTTCAGAATCGGTGACTTCTTGAGCGAGTATGAGAAGTGGGGTTCTCGTGCCGAGCTAGCTAGAACCGATTCTCGCCCGAGCAATCTTGAGCAAACCTCCGCCGACGTCGCTAAAGTAGTACGAAGTAGGCGATCGCGCCGAACAATGCGATTCCCGCCAACAAAGCGATCAATGCTGCGAAAACCCATCCCCTATTTGCACACTCCCTTGCCGCTACAACTTCATTCAGCAGAGCCTCATGCGGGAGTTCTTTGCCCATGTTGTCGTGGATCGTCAGTTCGTTCGAGATCAGATAATCGCGAATCTGCTCCTGAGCTTTCTTCTGACCGTTTTTCTGGCCGGATGCTATGCCTATCGCTATCCCTGCGCCGATACCAGCGCCTATTCCCGCTGCGAAACTCATGATACCCTTTCGTGCTAGGTTATTGCCACTTCTTTCAGTGCTTGATGGAAATCAGAAGCTGATTGATATCGAACGTTTAGACTCTTGCTAAGACATTGATAAAGAACGGCATCGAGGCCATCGGATATCCTGTTCTCCAGGCTAGAAAGCAAGGGCGGGTCCTCATGCAGGATCGCGGCAATTGTATCCACCGGAGTTTTCCGACTAAACGGCGGGGTGCCGGAGAGCATCTCATACAGAACGGCCCCCAACGAAAAGAGATCACTCCGCGCATCGGCGATCTGGCCGCGCACTTGTTCCGGAGACATATAGTTGACGGTTCCCAGGAGCTTTCCAGGCGATGTTTTGGTCGATCGGCATGAATCCGCATCGTGAGACAAATCGGAACCGTCAGCAACAAGTAGGGCCAATCCGAAGTCAAGAATCTTCACGTTTCCGTCATTCGTCAGAAGGATGTTCCCAGGTTTGATATCGCGATGGACGATCCCCTTGTCATGTGCGGCAGCTAGCCCTTGGCAGACGGCCATCGCAATCTCTACAGCTGGATTCCATTCGAGCTGTCCTCGGGCGAGCCGGTCGCTGAGTGTCTCACCCTCTAGGAGTTCCATCACTGCAAAATGTTTGCCACCTTCACGTGACACATCATAGATCGCACGGATATTTGGATGAGACAGGGCCGCAATCGCCTTCGCCTCTCGTTCAAACCGTACTCGCAGGTCGATGTCCCGAGCGCTGCTTGGATGCAACACTTTGATCGCAACGTCGCGATTCAATCGAACATCGCGTGCTTGGAAGACGACGGCCATTCCACCCCGGCCAAGTTCCGACTGAATCTCATAGCGTCCCAGTCGACCGCCACAACTCAAGTCGTTAGCGGATTGATCCAGTGCGTTCTGCTGGATGCGGCCAGTACGATCGTCGCTCGAATCCTCCGGTGTGGCATCGGGAATCTCGAAGCGATAGCCGATATCTCGGATGGTTCGAATGTAGCTGGGGTGATGCGGATCGGGCTCGATCTTCGCACGCAGTGTGGTGACACAACGGTCGACGCTACGAGCTGTGACGATCACAGAACTACCCCAAACAGTGCTCATAATGTCTCGACGTGTCAATGCGCGCCCCGAACGCGCAACGAAATACTCTAGTAACCGAAACTCCTTGGCCGTGAGCGAGACCTCGCGGTTCTGTCTGAAAAGTTTGTGCGAAGCAACATCCATTTCACAGTCGCCGAATCGAAACGCATCGGACTCGGTGTTGGGTCGGCGACGCAGAAATGCGTTCACTCGAGCAAAGAGTTCGCGTACATTGAATGGCTTGGTCACGTAGTCGTCGGCTCCTAGATTGAGGCCGCGAATAATGTCTTCTTCTTGGCCCTTGGCCGTCAGCATGATGATTGGCATGTCAAGCTCTCGCTCACGAATCGAACAGCAGACCTCGAAGCCGTTCATCTTGGGTAGCATGATGTCGAGCAAAACCAGATCGGGCCGCGATGCGATCGCCGCATCAAGACCTGCCTCCCCATCGGCGGCCGTCCGGACGCGATATCCACGCGACTCAAAATTGTCCTGGAGCCCTCGCAGCAACGTGGCATCGTCTTCAATAATGAGTACGTCGTAATTCATCACTTAGAGCTACTTTCGAGCTGGCGTGGACGCGTGTCCTCAAACAAACTGCAGAGCCAACGCCAATACGTCAGCACAAGGGTGTGCATCTCGCACTAGGCGACAGCTTCTTCTGCCGACGGCATACCGATGATAACAGCAGGCAACTTGACAATAAATCGGCTCCCCACTCCCGGATCACTTATTACGCGGACGGTACCTCCGTGGGCATCGACGATGTACTGGACGATGCTCAGACCCAGCCCGCAGCCTTCGTTACCACGTGAGAGACGTCGATCGGCCTGGTAAAATCGCTTGAAGATCCGTTTCGCGTCGCGTTGCGATAAACCGACGCCGTTGTCCTGGACTTCAATGCAGATGTGGTCGTTTTCGGTGAATGCGCTTAGCTCGATATGCTTCTTCGCGCCGGAATACTTGTAGGCATTGTCGAGAAGATTTAGCACAACGGTCACCAACGCGTCCTGATCGCCGCTCACAAGCGGTAGATCAGCATCGATTCTCACATCGAATTGGCAATCGGCTGAGTGGAATCGCTCTTGTACAGACTCTTTCGACTCTTGGATGATATCATCCACCGACGTCTTCACGAAATCGAACCTGTATTTATTTCGTTCGATACGCGAAAAAGCCAAAAAGTTATCGATAAGCCGGCTGAGTCGCGTGTTTTCCTTGCCGATCAGTTGCAAATATTCGCGGGCCTGTGTTTCATTCCAGTTCGGCGAATCGAGCAATGTATCGACCAGTAGACGCATTGAGGCCAGTGGCGTTTTCAACTCGTGGGAAATCGTGGCGACCAGATCGTTCTTGAGCTTAGCCAACTGATTCTGTTTGCGAATTGCGCGAGCTATAAGTACAGCAAGAACCGTCGTTGTGGCGATGACGAGTATACCGATCCAAGTATAGGCGGTGATCCGTCGAGTCGTGGCCAACCGAAAGAAGTCTTGATCGTTTGCCATGAGCGTGATGCGCCATCCCGGTAGTCGCTCCCCCACGTTCAGTGATGCGATGACGCTTTCGGAGGATATTTCGGAATCGGGAGGCAGCACACTGACAGTGACCTCCGGCGGCATCCCTTGGGACTCTATCCACTCGCGCATACGTGCGGTCAATCGACTCGTCTCGAACAGCAACAGTGCTCGGCCACTTGGCGTCGCGATTTGCCAAACATTGGGCAAGCCGGTAGTCTGCAAGACGTCGTGTGTAGTCGGCGACGATTGAACATCTAGAACGTGTTGCGCCAACTCCTCGGCCTGCAACGTGGGAAAGTCGACTTGGTCAGGAATCAACGATTGCAGCCGTTTCATAAGAAAGAGTCGCTGAGAAGCGCACAACCGCTCGTTGGAATAGTCCGACAACCTTTCCCGTAAGCGGTCGGCAATAGTCGAAAATGAAGTTCCATGTGTTTCGACCAATAGTTCCAGGGCTCTCAATTCGGCGTCCGCCACGATCAAGCGTCCTTCGAGATCGATCGACTCAGTAAACTGAACTTGGCCGAGGGACTCATCCAGAATGTAGATCGCTTCCTGTGAGTGTCCCGCACGGAAATAACATCTCGCCTGCGATTGCAGAGCGCGGGCGGCGGCGTTCACGGCAGGTGGTTGCTTTGCCAGCGCGCCCTGCTCGATCGCGGCGTAAGCATTCGCGGCAGCCAAGAAATCTTTCTGGACGTACTCAAACCGGTTTGCTTCTTTCCAGGCGGAGTCATTCGAGTCGTCCTCTACGGGCGATGCGAGTCGAGTCTGTGGGTAGGTCTGCATATCCTGCGTATCGTAGCAGATCAGACTGTCAGCCAAGCCAGCACGCACCGTATCGTGGAAAACGGTCGCCCCGACCGCATCCACGGGGTGGTTGTCGACCGCCTCGACGCTCTCCCAAAACTTGCTTCGCAGGTGTTCCCGTATGAGAGGGAGCTGGCTGCGATAAACGTTGGTGAGTTTCTTGCGTACGGCTAGGTGTTCGTTCTGCGTCACTTCATTCATAAACCACAACACGCAGACCGTGGGGACGAGCACGACCGCCAGCAGTAATAGCAGCACTGGCCACGACCTGCTGCCGCGCGACGTGTCGGCGCTCATATTTCGGTGGGTTCGACTCATTCCGAGCTCTCTCGATACGTGTTGACAATGGAGTCAATCGAACTTCGGAAGCGGTCGAAGTGATCCCGCTCGATCTTCACGCAGAATTCGATGGCCGTCGATTCGCCCAGGCCGTAAACGCAGTATTGAACCATTTTCTCCTTGCGAGTGATAGCGATATAGTCAGCAATGTAGCTAACACTAGGGTTCCCGGAAACCGTTCGTTCTGTCCAGCTATCGGAACGGACTTTGAAGTCCTTGTAAGCTTTCAGTTTCTCCTGGATGCGGCTTTCAGCCATCGCTCGCGGTGACTCTTTTTGATCATCTTCGAGCTTCTCAATAGGCTTCGCCACCAGACTGCTAATCGCCTCTGCCTCGGGATCGAGTAGCAGATAGACCACCATGTCCTCTTCATCTGGGTCTTCGCGTTCTACAAAATACCATTCGGACGGCGCGGCCATGGAGAATCCCAGTGTGTCATCACGATACTCAACCATTTCGCCCGGTATGTTAACTCGGATCGTGTCTAGAACAGCGCTAACACCCCCCGCTTCGAACTTGACAAGATAGCGGTGTTCATCAGTCGAGATCCAAAATATCTGCTGGAGCTTCAAAACTAGCAGACGGTAACACTCAAATGTTCCAGCAGGAACCTCGATGGTCTCCTGGCCCGTCACTTCCACCTCGATCTCCATTGCGCCGCTTCCCATCGTGGCGCAGATGGGAATCTTCGCCTTGAAGTCCTTAGCCAAAGGTAAACGCCGAAACAGCAGCATTGCCTGTTCATTGTCATAGTAGATGCCGTCCAATTCGATCGTCCGAGTACTCTGCTTTCCATCGAGGCCTACGGTGTTGACGATCGCCTCGTCGCTGACGTAGGTGGCCTCAATGTTTCCGAGAGCCGAGTGCCAAAAGAGGCTACTAATCGGTCGAAACGTGTTGCGATCAGCTTTCACACGGCTAATTCCTTGATTCGGAGCGTTTATAAAAATGTATCGCCCGAGGTTCGTATGCCAAATGTCTTTGCCGTCCTCCTGGGATGAGCTGACCGAAAGCACGAATGTGCCGATGTCGAGACCGCCGCCCAACTTCGCTCGGAGTTGCAGTGATTCACCGTCAACCCACGGCTCGGGAAGCATTTCGAAATCAGGTCGACTTGGCACATATTTCTTGGCCTTGGCAACGAGTTCTTTCTGGTCAGCAAATTCCTCAATCAGTTTCTTGAAGGCCCCAATCGCTTCATCCTCTTTCTCCTGCTTCAAGAGACATTGGCCGAGTCGGAATTGGGCCTGCGCCGCGACGGCACGGTCCGCCCCAGCATCGGTGACGATCTGCTGATAAATGTCTTTTGCCGCGTCGAGGTCTCCTACGGTTTCTTCGGTGTAGATTCCCTTTTCGAGTCGTTCGGCTAACGAATCGGCCATTGCCAAACCGCCGCTTAGCAGCACCGCCGCCACAACACTGAGCACAAGTGGCTTGATAGTCATCTCATACCTCCTATCTGATTAGGGTAACCGATCAAGTTGGCCTTTCACAAGAAATCATAGCAGTCAAATGTTACTCAATTGTTACCATTGCGCTCGTTCTTGGTCTTTCTTCCCTCGGTGAGGTCTCGAACCACCGAGAAACTCCGGGCGACAGACCAGGACGTGCAGAGGCCATCAGATGAACCGTATGCGCTAATGTGCACACGTAGGGGTCTGTGGGAGCCGTGGGTGGCAACACCCACGGCCACCCGGACCTGGGCTAGAAACGGAGACTTCCCTAGTGCAGTCGGGGAAAGCGTGAAAAACTATCGTTCGCTCACCGCAAGTTGTTTCGCTGCTTCACCTTGAACTTTATGGGGTGTTCTGCACTCCTGGTTGGACACACAGTCAACTCGCGGACTGGGAGACTGTCATCACAGCGAGGAGGGCACACATGCAACACCGCTTACGAAAATCACTTCTCGGGAGCAACAGTATCGATCTAGGTCCCTGAGTGGACATAGGCGAGAAGACATCGATCGAATTGGCGGTCCTTGAGAGAGGAGTCTCATGCATCGTTCGTGAAAGCTCACTAATTCTTGAGCTGTACATGTTATTGACTGTAGAGGGCCGATGCGCCGACGAGTTGGCCGCCGAGTTCCCTGGAGATCTGCTCAAGGGAATCCCAAAGCGCCATCGCGCAGGTCGGATCGACCCACAGGCGATAACGGGGGAGGTCGTCAGCGGCTTCCGGCAGGACACTGCAATTCACTCCGGCGATGCGTGTCATGACGAGTCGTTTCGCTGGTGCTTCGCGGAAATCGATCCCGCAGGTTTGGGCCAAGACTTCCAGTGTCCGAGAGCCAGTGAGCAAAAAGGTCGCCTCTTGCCGCTCGACGCGAGAGATGCCGGGTCGACCGCGCCCCAAGTTGGCATCAAGATGCGATAGCACATTGCCGTGGAGGCCGCTCTCCAGAAAAAACTCGTCGCTGCCGAGCCGCACGATCCAGCCGCCTTCGTCCTTTTCACCGTCGGCGAGATAGAGTGCTTCGATGATCGACGCCGGCAACTGCAAACCCTGTTGCTGGAGCCATGCTGAGGCGTTCGGGCCTTTCACGCCGAGTTTCGCTAGCGGACTCAGATCGCACAGGCCGAGAGTGTGCATCGCGGATTCGTTAGGGTCGGCCGAATCATATCGCCAGGCGATCTGCGCGTCACCGCATTCTCGCCACTCCGGGCGAAGCTGCTGGAGCTCATCGTGAATTGGGCTCAACCGAGCGGGAGCAGTCATGTTCACCTCTGACGCACATTCTCGGGATCATAAAAGGGCAGTGCTGTCACGACCGCCTCAACGAGCTGCCCACCGTCAACGCGGATTCGAATCTTGGTTCCAGGATCTGCCAGATCAGGTCGAACCAGCGCCAGACCGATAGGTCGACCGACCGTCGAACGGTGAGCGATGCTCGTCACACGTCCTGCAAGTTCGCTGCCATCAACGATCAGATGACATTCTTCAGGCAACGGCCCTGCATGGTCTTTCTCAAACGAAAACCCCACCAGACGACGCGTGAGTGGCTGCTTCTGGACAATCTGTAAGCTCCGTTGCCCCACGAAAAACGGCTTGTCCATTGCCAACGCCCACTCAGCCCCCGCCTCGAAGGGATTGGTCAGGGCATCGGTGTCGTGACTGACGATCAAATGTCCCTTCTCCAATCGGAGCAGGCGCTGTGCTTCAACACCGAAAGGCTGAATCCCCGCGGCAGCGCCCGCCTGGTGCAGTGCTTTCCACACAGCCAGACCGCACGACGCTGGGACATGAATCTCGAAACCGAGTTCGCCGACGAATCCGACGCGGATTAGCGTCGCTGGTACTCCCGCGACCATCCCTTCCTGGGCACCCGCAAACGGAAATGCGTCGGCCGACAGATCGATGTCGGTCAGCTGAGCTAGGACCGGGCGCGACAACGGCCCGGCAAGGTTCAAAGCGGTTAGCTGACCGGTCAAATTCACTAGCGTGATATCGCTATTCCAGATCAGTGCCCAACGCTGCATTTCACGAAAGACTCCCGCGGCACCGCCCGTCGTGGCCGAGACGTAAAACCGATCGTCGTCGAGCCGGGCCACAATGCCGTCGTCGATGATCACGCCCGTTTCGTCGCAAGCCAGTGCGTAGCGAAGTCGGCCGACTTTCTGTCGCTGGAAGCGGCCGGTGTAAATCCGCTCTAAAAACTGGGCGGCGTCTGGCCCCGTGATCTGAATCTTGCCCAACGTTCCCAAGTCAATCAGACCAACCTGGTCACGAACGTGCTGCGCCTCCGAGAGAATTGCCTGCTCGCGCGAATTCTTATCGTTTACGTAGTACTCGGGACGCAGCCACGAGCCGGCATGCATAAACTTTGCGCCGGCTGCCACATGCCAGTTGTGCATCGGCGTACGACGAAGCGGGTGGAAGCGACGCCCGGCCAAGTGTTCCAGCGAGACTGGGTGATAGAAGGGCCGCGATGTGGTACTTCCCGTTTCGTCGATCGATTGCTCGTTCAGGCGTGCTAGGATCCTCACGGCGTTCATGTTAGAGAGTTTGCCTTGGCTTGGTCCCATGCCAACGGTTGTGTACCGCTTGACTAGCTCAATGTTGTCGTATCCCTCCTGGTGTGCATTGACGAAGTCGGTTAAGTGGATGTCCTCGTCGAGGTCGACAAAATTTTTCTTCTTGCTGTGCGAGAAAATCGGATAGGGATGACTAGGCGGGGAGCCTTGGTGGCAAGGTGACTGTGGTACTGTCTCTGAGAAACATCCCAAGAAGTGGGCTGCTTCCAGGCCCGCGCGTTGGCCATCCGCCAACCGATCCTTCAAAGTGAACCGTCCGTTGACGCGCCCGGCGGCAAACACTCCCTCGGGAATCGACTGCGGAACGAATTGCTCAACCTGTTCCGAGTAGTTGAGCTTTGCACCTACCTGATAAAGCGGCGCCGCGGCCGGTGTCCAGCCGACGCTGACCACCACACCGTCGCATTTCATACGCACCGTCGCCGAGACGTCGGGTTGACCATTCTCATCGAGCCGGCAGAGCGTTACCCCCGCGATACTCGTCTTGTTGCGATTGGGCAATGCTTCGTAAACGGTGTGCTGCGGCCGAACTTCGATCGCTGCTCTGGCAACGTCATTCGCAAGACTGGTTGGTTCGCCGCCGGGCCGCAAGTCGACGATCGCGGCGACGTCGACGCCTGCAGCATCAAGATCGAGGGCCGTACGGTAGGCGTCGCTGTTGCCAGCCAGCACCACGCAGCGCTCGAACGGCTTGACGGCGAACAAGTGCATCAGTCGCTGCGCTGCAGAGCCCAAAATGACACCAGGCACGTCGTTATTGTGGAACACGGCAGGCTGTTCGACCGCCCCACTGGCAACCAACAATGCCCGAGCTCGTAGTTTGGTCAGTCGTTGGGCGTCAACCAGTGCAAACCAACGATCGGCATAACAGCCAGCCACTTGCGTTGCCAAACGCAGTTCGATCTTCGGGTTGGCCTGCACCGCGGCGAGCAATTCATTCAAGTTGTCGCTGGTTTGCGGATCGCTCAATCCTTGCCAACAGAGACTTCCCCCGGCGCACGGCTGCTCATCAACAATTATCACTTGCAGGCCATGTTCCGCCGCGGCAACCGCACCTGCCAAACCGGAGGGGCCGCTGCCGATCACCAACAGATCACAAAAGGCGTAGTCTTTCGGAGTCGGCTCGGGGCGGCTGTCACGCTGAATCGCCCCGAGCCCGGCCACTTTGCGCAATTGCTTTTCGTAAAACGGAAAGAGCCTCCGGGGCGTGTGGAACGCCTTGTAGTAGAAGCCGACCGGCATCATCCGCGCGGCCCACTGAGTAAAACGGAGCCAATCGTTGGCCAGGCCGCCGAACGTATTCACGCTCCGCAAATCGAGTCCTGCTTCCAGAGGCAGCACGTCACCGCGAAGATTAGTACGTCGGTCGTCCTGGAACATCGCGTTGATGTCATGGTTGGCCAAGCTGTAAGTACCTCGGGGACGGTGGTACTTAAAGCTCCGGCCGATCCTACGGACGCCGGACGCCCAGAGCGCGCTGGTGACGACGTCGCCCTGGAATCCTTGATAGGTGCGGCCCTCGAAGCGAAAGTCGACCGGGGCTTCCCGGTCGATCCATTGGCTCTCTGCTGGTGGTAACCGTGTCATCCGCCGCAGTCCTCGCCGGTTTTTTCGCGATCTCCGTAGAGATACGTTTCGAGAATCGCGTCGGTTTCATTATCGCGCTTGGCGACAAACCAGGTGCCACTGGGAACGTGATACCACCACTCGCGCTTCACTCCCGGCTCGCCAGCTCGATTGAAAATGTAGTCGGCCCACTCGTCATCCGAGGCCAACTGGGGGTCAGGCATGTCGCGCAGCTCGCCGCCGAATTGAAATTCCTGAATCGGCCTGGGGCCGTTGATGGGACAAGGCATAATTTTCATTATCAGTGACCGACCGACGCGGCTCCTTTCTCACCTACCAGACGGAACTGACGAAAGCGGTCGAGCGCAAAAGAGCGAATCAAATCATGTTCTTGCTCGTGAGCAATCGTGTGGGCCATCGTGTAGCCGGAAATGGGAGTCGCCTTGAAGCCCCAAGTGCCCCAGCCCGCGTCAACATAAAAACCTTCGATCGGCGTCGTGCCCATGATGGGCGAGAAATCGGGCGTCATGTCGCACAGACCGGCCCACTGACGCATGACGTTGATCCGTCCAAGGCAAGGGAACAGGTCGAGCATGTGGCCGCCGATGCTTTCCGCAAAGTCGAGCGTCGAGCGCTGCGAGATCAACTCATAAGGATCGAGCGACGCACCGGCAACCAACTCACCTCGCGACGACTGGCTCAAATAACAGTGAAGACTAGCCGACACGATGATATGGTTCAGCCACGGTTTCAGCGGCTCCGTAACCAGCGCCTGCAACGGATGCACAACCAACGGCGTTCGCAAGCCGATCATCTTGGTGATGTGGGTTGTCCAACCAGCCACGGCCGAAAGAACCTGGCCAGTTTTGATTGTCCCCCGTGTCGTCTGCACACCTTCGACCTTGCCGTCGCGAACGTCGATGCCGGTCACACCCGTTTGCTGATGAATCTCGACTCCCCGTGAATCAGCTCCGCGTGCGTAGGCCCAGGCGACCGCGTCATGCCGCGCAACAGCGCCCGGGGGGTGAAACAAGGCGCCGCAGATAGGCGCCTGCTGGCCGCCACAGGTCAGGTCGATCTCGGGAACCGTTTTCTTGATGAAATCTGGAGAGACGACTTCGCTATCGATGCCGAGGTGCTTGTTCGTTTCCGCCCGCCAGCGTTGGGTCCTCAATGCGGAAGGGGAATGGGCCAGAGTGAAGTGACCCCGTTCGGAATAGAAAAGATTGAAATCGAGTTCTCGCGAGAGGCCTTGAAACAGCTCCAGGCTGGCGTCGTAAAATCGGGCTCCCTCTGGCGTAAGATAGTTGCTGCGGACGATCGCCGTATTGCGACCCGTTCCCCCGCCCCCGAGATAGCCTTTCTCCAGCACGGCCACGTTGGTGATGCCATGCTCCTTGGCAAGATAGTAAGCGGCCGCCAACCCATGCCCCCCGCCACCGATAATCACGACGTCGTATTCCGACTTGAGCGCCGTGGGCGCACGGAACATCCGCGATTCAGGATATTCCTTACTCCAGGCAAATCTGAGCAGACGGTAGGGCATGCGTGACGTTCCGGTCGCGAGAAGCGAGAGGCAGGAGGTGGGATATCGATCAGAAAAACGTTAAGTATTCGTCGAGTTCCCAGCGAGTCACCTGGCCGTCGTACGTCTGCCATTCCTTGATCTTCAGGTCGATGAACTCCTCGGCAATCGGGCCCAGGGCTCCCTGCACAACCTTGTCCTGCTGCAACTCTTCCACGGCCTCCCAAAGCGACTGCGGCAAGACTTTGATGCCAGCCTCACGGACTTCACTGAGCGGCCGCTCGTACATGTTGCCGAGGTTTGGCTCGCCCGGATCGATTTGGTTGGCGATGCCGTCCATGCCAGCGGCCACGTAGGCGGCCAGAGTAAGATAGGGATTGCAACCGGCCGAGACGGTTCGGTCCTCGAAATGGCCCGGCCCGGCTGTGCGGATCATCTGTGTTCGGTTGTTGTCTCCATAGCTGATAAACGCCGGCGTCCAAGTAAATCCGGACCGACTTGAGTAAAGTCCCTCGCCAAGTTGCAACCGCTTGTAGCAATTGACGGTCGGGCTGGTCACAGCACAAAGTGCCCGTGCGTGGTGCAAAACGCCGCCCAGGAAGTGGTAGCCGAGTTGGGAACAACCAAGGCCACGAGCATCCGCACCATCTTCGAATACTCCCACTCCGCTGTTGGCGTCGGCCAGATGGAAATGAATATGCAACCCGCTGCCAGTGCGGTCGCTAAATGGCTTGGCCATATGAGTTGCTATGGCGCCGTACTTTTTCGCCAACTGAGAAGTGGTCATCTTGAAGAAGGTCACCCGATCGGCAGTCGTCAAGGCGTCGGCGTAGTCAAAATTCACCTCGTACTGACCATTGGCATCTTCATGGTCGGTTTGATAGACGCCCCAGCCAAGTTGGTTGAGCGACGTGGTAAGTTCTTGCAGGTAACCCATCGCGGGAGCCATCGAGCGAAAGTCGTAGCACGGTTTGGCCAGGCTGTCGACGTTGTCGGGATCCCACGGCTCGATCGAGCCATCCTCGTTGCGCGAGACGAGAAAGTGTTCCGGTTCCATGCCGACGTTGAATTGATATCCTTGCTGGCGAACCTCGTTGAGCACGCGTTTGAGATTCGTACGCGGGCAGTAAGGATAAGACTCGCCGTCGACATAGAGATCGGCTGCAAAGCGTGCCGTGTTGGGCAGCCATGGCAGGGGAGTATAGGTATCCAGATCGATGCGGGCCAGCATGTCGTGTGAGTGTGGCCCTTGGCCAACACCCCAGACAGCGGCCCCCGCGAAACCGGCCCCCTCGTCAATCATGTCGTCCAGCGACGAAGCAGGAACCATCTTCACCTTGGCTGTCCCATGCATGTCGACAAATTGGGCCAATAAAAACTCGATCCCGTCCGTAGCCATCTGCTGGCGGATTTGTTCACGGTCGACCATGATGATCCACTCCTTCTCGTAGCGTGTTGGGTTGCTGTCTGTAGTTGGTGTTTTCGGAGATCACTTTCCAGGAATCCAATCGGTGCCTGCCAGCGGAACTTTCGCCATGGCGGCTGCTTCGACGGTTAGCGCGACAAGGTCTTCTCGCTCGAGATGATGCACGTTCGATTTTCCACAAGCGCGGGCCAGTGTCGTCAACTCCATCGTCAGCACCTGCAGGTAGTTCTTGAGTCGACGCGCCCCCCACACCGGATCGAGACGCTTTTCGAGTTCTTCATCTTGTGTCGTAATCCCCACCGGACAGAGCCCCGACTGGCAGTGATGACAAAATCCTACCCGCGTCCCCAATTTTTCATAGTCGCCCGTCGCGTCGACCTTCTTGCCGCCAGCCTCCCACGTCGGGCTGTTACAACCCAGTGCCATCAGCACTCCTTGGCCCAGCGCCACTGCGTCCGCACCCAGGGCCAGCGCCTTGGCGACGTCGGCACCGCTGCGAATGCCGCCCGATACAATCAGCTGCACCTTGCCCACTGCGTCCATTTCCTCCAGCGCTTCCACTGCCAGCCGTACCGCCGGCAGTGTCGGGATGCCCGTGTGCTCGATAAACACCTGCTGCGTCGCTGCCGTACCTCCCTGCATGCCGTCCATCACCACCACGTCGGCCCCCGCCTTCACAGCCAGTTTCACATCATCCTTGACTCGTGTGGCGCCAAGTTTGACGTAAATCGGAATTTTCCAATCGGTGATTTCCCTCAGTTCGCCAATCTTGATGACCAGATCATCCGGACCGGTCCAGTCGGGATGACGACACGCGGAGCGCTGGTCGATGCCCTCGGGAAGGGTTCGCATATCGGCGACTCGGGGGCTAACCTTCTGGCCCAACAACATCCCGCCGCCCCCCGGTTTGGCACCTTGCCCAAGGACCATCTCAATCGCGTCGGCCTGGCGAAGGTCCTCAGGATTGAAACCGTAACGTGAAGGCAAACATTGATAGACGAGCGTCTTGGACGATTTGCGCTCTTCGGGAGTCATGCCCCCGTCACCGGTCGTCGTGCTGGTACCTATCTCGGTGGCCGCAAGTCCGATCGCTTCTTTGACGTTTGCCGAGAGGGAGCCGAAACTCATGCCGGCAATGGTGATTGGCGTCTCCAGCTCGATAGGTCGCTCCGCGCATCGGGCTCCTAGCACGGTTTTGGTAACACATTTCTCGCGATAGCCTTCCAGCGGATAACGGGAGGCCGAAGCCGTGAGAAACACCAGATCGTCAAATGTAGGAACTTTGCGTTTCGCACCTAGACCGCGAATGTCGTAGACACCGCGCTCCGCCGCTTGGTGAATGTACGCTAGCGCGTGGCGGTCATAGGAAGCGCTCTCTTCCGTATGGATACTGGGGCTGGAAGTGCGGCTGGTCATGTCAATACTCCTGTCCCGCGTCGGCGTTCCAGTGATACAACGTCCGTGCCGAGGCGATCCGCTTGAATTGCCGAGGGTCATGTTGCAGTTGAGCCTTCTCGAGCAACTCTGCGACGGCGGCGACGTCTTCGTCGGACATCGGCTCTTCGCGGGCATCGGCGCCGAGTCCCCGGATCACGCCGGCGACATAAATGACCGCTTCGTAAATAGAATCGCCCAGTCCGATGTCGGCGTCGCCGCAGATCACCATCCGCCCGGCCTGAGCCATGAAACCTGAAACGTGTCCGACACTCCCTCCAACTATAATGTCCACTCCCTTCATCGAAATGCCGCAGCGGCTCGACGCGTCGCCTTCAACGACGACTAGCCCGCCGTGACCCGAAGCGGCCGCACACTGCGACGCGTTTCCCTTCACACGGACGCACCCCGACATGATGTTCTCCGCCACGCTCCAACCCACGTTGCCGTGAATCGTCACCTTTGCCCGCTTGTTCATCCCGGCGGCGAAGTATCCAGCATGGCCGCGGATATCGACTTCCGAATCAGTATCGAGTCCGACGGCGATGCTGTGATTGCCGTCGGGATGCAGAATCTCGACGTGCTGTACTATTCCATCGTCCAGTCCATCGCCCAGGCCGTGATGGAGATAGTGATTCACTTCGCGGACCGTTTGGTTCGCCAGATCGAGTTGGACGGTCTGATTCACACCTGCCACGTGTAGATCTCCTCTGGCTTCGGCTCGAAGATCTCGGCATCGCCGACGCCGGGAAGGTGAGCCAGCGCCCGAAACTCGGAGCTGATTGCCACGTACTCATCGGTCTCGGCCACGACGGCCGGCTTGCACGCGAAGGCGTCGCGAACGAGGCAAACCTGGTCACCGGTAGCCATCAGCAACGTGTAAAAACCGTCGAGCTGCGTAAACGCTGTTGTCAACGCCGCCGGAAGGTCGTCTCCTTCGCAGAGACGCCACTCAAGAAATCGGCACGCTGCCTCCGTGTCATTGTCGGTTTCAAACCGAATCCCCTCGCGCTCCAGACAGCGACGCAGCATGTAAGGGTTGGACAACGATCCATTGTGAACCAGGCAAAAGTCCTCGCCGGCCGTATAGGGATGCGAGTGGACCGGGGTCACCGCCGACTCGGTCGCCATCCGCGTGTGCCCCACGCAATGACTACCAGTCGCTTCACCGAAACGAAATCGCGCACTAATCTCGACCGGATCGCCCGCGTCTTTGTAGACATCGATGCTGCGGCCGACCGACATCAGGTGCACTCTCGGTTCACGTTGCTCCAGCCAGTCTCGCACCGCTACCGGATCGTTGGTGGCAATCAACACGGCATGGTTTTCTAACGTTTGGAATCGGGCGCCGGTACCGTTGATGCCGCCGAACGTTGTGCTATAAGCGTCGAACAACGTTTGCCAAGGGTACTGCCGGTCCGAAACGTAAAGGTTGAATCGACGCCATGCTGAATCTTCTGCATCGCCAAAGAACGCGCACCCTCCCGAGTCGGTACCACGGGCCGCCATGCAGGAAAACATCGGCACCATCAGCTCGCCAAGCCGATCACGCAGAGGTTCGGTTTTCACGAGCAGGCCGACAATGCCGCACATGGGTGGTCCTCGTATCCCAAAAATGTGTTGAGAAAAGCTCGGCTGATCCCTGCGCGGAGGGACCCTCCACTAGAGTGCACTTACCCAAAAAAGCCAGGCTCTGAGGTACGGATAAGCAAGCGGTATACCGTTGATAGGAAGTCGCGAGTGAAACGTTTTCGGTTTCTCTAAACTCTTTCATATCTAAATGTTGTGGCGTTCTAACGGAGGCCTGCTGAAGGGCAGCTTGAAGCGGCGAGTGGCAATCAGTGTTCACTATCATTAACATGTAAAGTGCTCTGTTCACCTTCCGGACGGTTTGCTGTGCATATCTTTCACTACAACGACGAAGAAAAACAGCTGCACGATTATCTCGAGCAGCGGGGCCACACCAATACGATTGTGGCCGCTCAGTCCGATCCGTTCGACGTCGGTGCGCGCGAACCTTTCGATGCGGCATTCGTCGGCCTCCACCCACATGGCCTGCAGCTCATTCAAACGTTGCGCCAGTGTAATGCCCATTCACTGGTGACGATCATCACTTCGGATCAAAACACCCGGATGGCAGTGGAGGCGATGAAGCGGGGAGCGTTCGACTACCTGCTTTCGCCCCTCGATTTTTCGGAAGTGGAACGGACGCTGATCATGATGTTGCGGGAGCACGAGATGCTCCAGGAGCAGCGGCGACTAGAAACGGAATTGACGGCAGCGGTTGGAGGTGGTCAGTTGCTTGGCAGCAGCGAGGCAATGCGTAATCTGCGCCGCGTGATAGGCAAAGGAGCTGCTTCGACTGCCCCGATATTGATCACGGGCGAAACAGGTACGGGCAAGGAATTGGTGGCCCGGTTGCTCCATGAACAGGGCGCCCGCCAACATCATCCGCTGGTCAGCGTCAATTGCAACGCCATTCCCAGTACGCTCTTGGAGAGCGAATTGTTTGGCTATCGCAAGGGGGCCTTCACCGGAGCCGACGGCGACCACCAGGGTCTGTTGACTTCCGCGAACGGCGGCACTTTTTTCTTCGATGAGATCTCGGATCTTGAGCTTCCCCTGCAAGGCAAGCTCTTGCGAGTCTTGCAACAGGGTGAAGTCTTGCCGCTGGGCGCCACGACCCCTCAATCAATCGACGTGCGATTCATTGCGGCGACGAACCGCGATCTGACGACTCTCGTGCAGCAAGGTCGTTTTCGTGAAGATCTCTATTACCGGCTGAACGTCGTGCCGATTTCCGTGCCGCCTTTGCGAGAGCGCTCCGAGGACATTACCCTGCTGACACTCCATTTCTTGAAAACCTACGCCGAGCGGGAGGGGAAGGCGTCTCTGCGGGTCGCTCCCGCCGTCTGGCAATGGCTCGGCAGCCACCATTGGCCGGGCAATATCCGCGAGTTAGAAAATCTCTGTCAGCGTGCCGTCGCGCTGGCCGACGGCGATACGTTTGACACCGACGTACTCATGTTGTCGGACTCGTTCACGGGCATACCTAGCGAAGCCGAAGAAAAACGCGGTTCCGAGGCGGCTCCTCGTCTGGCCGCCCATCGCGATCGGGCAGAGCGTCAGATGATCGAACAGGCGCTGGCCAGTCATCGGGGCGTGGTGGCCAGGGCAGCACGAGCGCTGGGAATCAGCCGCACGACCCTCTACGGCAAGGCCAAGAAAATGGGGATTCGCTTGCGGCCTTAGCGTGTCGATGGTGCTACGTCGGTTCCACGACCTGCTCGGCGCGTCCTCCACAGTAGCGGCTGATTGTCGCGATACTCATCTGAAAGCTTTCCGCCAGCTGTGCCGGTGTGTGGGCCGTTGTTCCTTCGATGATCAGCAGAACGTCCTTTGTGGTTGAGGTAACTTTGCTGAAGTCGGCTTGCTGCAAATCGAGCCGGCAGAGAATGCGACGGTGCGCATCCACATAACCGAATTCACCCGCGGCGATCTCGGCCTCGGCACTCGCCCCCAATGGCGTGAAGCGACACGGTTCTTGGAAAACTCGCAACTCGACTGGTAGCTCGATTCGGTCGAGGTCATGCGCTCCCATGCTGCAGCGGGTGCGAAGCGAGACGAGATTATACGCGTCGACCAGGCTATTGATCACAGGCAACGCTCGCCGCTTCAATGCCATTTGCGTAAGAATCTCAACCGTGGGCGAGTGTTTACGTGGATTGATACCTACACGTTTGAGAATCTCGCGAAAACCCGCAACCTCAGGAAGCGATCGGATCTCTGCCGGACTGGAAAACTTTGCGTCGATCTCAGCGACAGACACGGAGATCTCCTCCTGCAATTCCGCAGGCGAGACGCCGACATACACATCGCGAAAAACGATCGCCCCAGACCGTAGGCCAATCTCCCGGCAACCTTGGGAAATCTGCAGTAGGCTCATGATCTCTCTCGCTGTACGCTTATGACACCATGCAGCGAGTACCAATGCACCCACCCGTTGATTGAATCTACAGGACAACACATTATCGGCCAAGCGATTGCCCTACGTCGACATCACTGCTAACGGCTTCTCGGCGGCTAGATCCATCAGCAAGTTTCTAGCTTCTTCGGTTCAACCAGGAGAGCACACATGTGAAACCGCGGACGTTAGTTCCAGACCCACATATAATGAGCCTGAAGCAGTTCATACAAGCGCTCAACTGGCTCCACCCAATATCGGTATGTACCGTCTTGAAGTGCTAGCCCTTTCCGCATGTACCGCTATTAGTAGAGTAGAAATGCGATTGAATGAGACGGATTGCAATACACTTTCGAGCAGCTGAAGTGCCCAGTAACACCGGGAAAAAGCTGCGAATCAGCGGGGTTTTGGGACGTTCTGATAAGGCTGAGGTCCCAAGTTCGAATCTTGGCGCGCCCACTGCAATCTCATCTTGGCCTGGTATCTCCCCTGGCCAAAGCCCACCCGTTGCCGGGAGCTACGTTCGGCGAATTCTAACGCGCTGGGCGAGTCCGCCGACCGCTGCCAATACCAGCAAGACGCTGCCGGCCGGCTCGGGGACCGCCACATCGGACAAAGGTTGGACGAACGATCCCGTGTACTGCTGCTGCCAGATGAGGAAATCTGCGCCGTCGCTGTCGCCGTCGAAGTCGGCGTCTCCCTGGTCGCTGGAACCGTAGAACGTTTCCCAGTCGGAGAGATCTTCGTCGTCGACATCTCCGTCGTCGTCGAAATCGGCATCGTCTTCTAGAAAAGTCGTAGGCGAACCAGCGTTCACCCAGGCGGTATACCAGGAATCGGCGACTGCTTCGGAGGCTTCCTGAAACAAGCTCTGAGAGAACGCTCCCGTCTCGTTCCACAGTCCTGCGTAATACGCTTCATTATGCGGCCCGGCATACAGGGTGTCTGCCGAGAGGATGTCGTCGACGAATGGATAATGGGCGTCGATCCCGTCGAATACGAAATCAATCACAGACGGCAGATAGGCTGCGTTCGCCTGGGAAAAAGTCAGATCGCCGAAATGACGAACGATCATCTCACCTTCGTAGCGCGCATGAATGCCGTTGTTGCCGGTCAGTTGCCCATTGTAGTTCAGTGTCAGGTGCAACGGATTGTGCAAATCTTCGATGAAATGGGCCAGTGCCGCGGCGGTGGGGAGCAAGTCCAGCATATCTTGCTCAGTCGTGGCGGCAGCCATTCCATTGGAGAGCGTCTCCACATAGTCGGCGTAGGTCCAGGGACCCATGCCAAACTGGTCCACCGTCGAAGAGCCATACAGACTGATCAAGTCATCGAGATCGCGAGGAAAAGTGCCGGCGAAAAACTCGGGGTAGGCGTCGATATTGATGTAATGCTTGCCAGGAGGTTCGAATGCGGAAAGCGCGGTGACCGAGTCGATGTTGTCTTCGAAAAAACCTCGCAACGGCTGAGGCAAATGGCCGATTGCGCCTGAGGTGATATGCGAATGACCGGAACCCCACCAACCCGCAGCTGGAGTATTTCCGAAAAGGAATAAAGCCAGCAATAGCGAGCAGCAAGTCGGTACTGAACCCGGCACTCGCCTGAGTGCGCGCAAGCGCAACGATCTGTGTTTCACTAGAGAGGTGGTTTGCATGCTCTTCTCTCGTTCGAAGCTGGTGTCTGTTCCGCAGATGCGAACATTCTAACACACCGCGGCCCCTGCGTGTCCAGAGCATGGAAATTGCGTCTATCCGCACCGTCAGCCACAACACTGTGATCTGATCGCCCAAAGTACCAAGCGATGGTGGCCATACGAGACTCTGGGTGTGGTGCGGGAGTGTGCGGGTATCGTTTCCTAACCGGCTCTGAACCTTCGTCGCACCTGAATTCTCTTGTTTTCGGTTGGCTACCAGCAGATACTTGGCCTGGGAGGAGCGGACTCAGTCGCGGTTCCCCCACGCAACCCATACTTGCCGACAATGTGTCGGTGGAGTGCGTTAGACGCAATTCAAGAACTATCGCCAGACTCTTCGTCGAACAGTTGACGGTGGTGCATCGAAGTAGATCACACCGTTCATTCCCATTGCCTCAATTCGCTTTTGTTGGTTCGAAGAATCCCATTTAGAGCGAGCGGATTCGCCCAGTTCCAAACCGCGAAGGTTGGAGGTCGGAAGCCCGTTTCTCTTTTTCAGATACGGATAGAATGACGCGACATAAACCTGCATCGCTGGCACATCGAATTGAGATTCAACGTAATCCACCTTAGTAATCGCGTCCGCTGAGGCCATAAGAGGAACAATCAGCCACATGGAAGTCTGAGCTAGTAATACCATGACAATCCCCGTCATGTTTGAAGGGTATCGTTATGAACCTGGCTAGGAGGCCAATAATAGCGAATCTAGCAGAGAGTGCGTAGCCCAATTGAGATCCATCAGCTAACTGTCGACGGCTGCTGAGCAGAGTCACGCATTCGTTTGGCCGATCAACCGACTTCGACTACTGAAGCCTCGGAATATTCATCTCATATGGAAGGATGCGCGACTACGCAATACTTTCAATAGGGATACCTGCTCGACCAAATAGCTGCTAGTTTCCGTGGCGCAATAGTCAAACTGAGTTGCTGCGTAGCACAGAGCTACGGCGCACCAGGAACTGAGGGCCGCTTGGGCGAGTGTACCAGAGGGCGTTCGGAGGCGGTGCGGAGCACCTGGTCGTTCAGGTTGCCGAGGAACAGCTCGTCTCCTCGGAGGCTCAGCGCCGAGTATTCCTTGATCTTGTGACCCGGTTTGGCGATCGCCAGCACGGCGTTCTCTTGCCACTGCTTGAGAAAATCGTTGGTCGTGATTCGCACATTTCCTCGGATCGGGTCGGCCAAGTAGACGCGATACCCGTCGGTGCCGCGGTAGACAACAAAGTGGTCAAAGTCGTTCACCACGATGCCGACGATCAGTGGCACCTTGGAGTCAGCCAGTTTATCGAAAGAGACTCTGCCAACTACGGCTGTGTAGCCTGACTTGACCGCGGCGCGGCGGAGGTCGGACATGGCCAAGCCGTTTTCAATACGTTCTTCCGCTTCTTCGTTAGTCAGCAGGCTATCAATGATGATCAGGAAATACTCTTCATCGAGTTGACTGTCGCCCCAGTAGTAGCGAGCAATGGTAGCTAGCGCGGCAGCACCGCAGGAATAGTCACGTTGCTGCATGACAATGTTTCGCTGCGAGAGCGCTTTCCAGTCTCGGGTGCCCTTGGAGATG
>Ga0315336_1002928_pt1 | contig 24287 bp, 25 predicted proteins | sample ASW5metaG_FD_204512 | JGI IMG/M metagenome (GOLD analysis project Ga0315336, IMG submission 204512) | Ammonia-oxidizing marine archaeal communities from Monterey Bay, California, United States - ASW #5 | ecosystem: Environmental > Aquatic > Marine > Intertidal zone | place: USA: California... | reverse complement strand
GGTTCGAGATTGGTGATTCCCTCACGACGCAACGTTTCGATGTGAACGAAGATGTCCGCCGTGCCCTCACCCTGCGTGAGGAAACCATAGCCCCTAATACGATTGAACCATTTGACTGTCGCTTCGCGATATTCCGGTTCCACGTCTTCTGGCTTATTACGCGGCCCAGGCGCGGCGCCGGCCGCGTCTTCAGACCTCATATTCGGCTCTGCCGTGGACGTATCCACATGCAGCAACTTTATGGCCTGCAACCCTTTATCTCTTCGCGCGACGATACACTTAACCGACACGCCTTCTTCGAGGTATTCATGGCCTGCCTGCCTAAGGCAAGACAAGTGTAGGAAAATGTCACCGGACTCATCGTCCGGCGAAACAAATCCGTACCCTTTTAGAGCGTTAAACCACTTCACTCTACCATAGGCCTCGAACGTTTCATCTTGGGTTGATGTTAGGCCTTCTTCCTCCCAAACCATAGCGAATCCCGCAACTCTCCGCAGTTTATTGGCGTAGCTTTCTTTGATTGCGTTCGATTAGCAAGTGATTTCGGATCTAGACCCGAACATTCCGAAACCATCACCTATCGAAGGAAGTTCAACTCGTCGGACCACGCCTCCAGCTATTGCCGATCGAATTTGCTCGTGCGATAAATGCCAGCGATTCAGCACCGTCGCATTGAGTCGTTTTAGTATAACACGCAATTTACGAAGCCGTAACAAGCTTGACGCCAAAAGCCAACCGGCCGTGCATCCAGTGCAATATGGCGTATGTATCGGGAGCTCACGAAGGAGTGCTTCACGCGGTAAATCTTGGCCTCGCCCTGGCGGCGGTGTGGCTCTTGCTATCGGGCATTTTCACGCCATTTTTGCTGATTCTTGGCGCTATTTCCTGTGTCTTGGTTGTCCTGATCGCCGTACGCATGGATGTCGTCGACCGAGAGACGGTGCCGATTCATTTGGGCGGCCGAATAATGCTTTATTGGGTTTGGCTGATTTGGCAAATTATTCTTGCCAACATCGACGTGGCCAAGCGCGTGCTGTCGCCGTCGATGCCAATTAGCCCGCGCCTGATTAAAGTTTCCGCGATGCAGGCGGGGCCGATCGGCCAAGTCATTTTCGCAAATTCGATCACGCTGACGCCGGGCACGGTATCGGTCGACGTCGACAAAGGTGAAATTACCGTCCACGCGCTGACCGAAGAATCGGCGCGCGATATCCTGGACGGCCCAATGAACCGCAAGACGGCGCTATTGAGGAGCGATCCCTGATGTTTATCGCCGCCGCCGCCGCGCTATTGATCACTATGGGCCTGGCCTTGACCCGCGCCATACTCGGCCCCACGGTTTATGACCGCATCCTTGCCGTCAATATGATCGGCACCAAGACCGTACTGCTGATTGCGCTCGCCGGCTTTATGATCGGTCGGCCGGAATTTCTCGATTTATCGTTGGTTTACGCGCTGATCAATTTCATCGGCACACTCGCGGTCTTGAAGTTCTTTCGCTATCGCGACCTTGGCCATTCCGGCGACACCGAAACTGCGGAGGCACCCGAATGATGGCGCTGATCGCGGACGGTTTGACCTGGGCCTGTTTCATCATCGGCGCGGTATTCCTGGTCGCCGGCGGCATCGGCGTCATTCGCCTGCCGGATGCCTACACCCGCATGCACGCGGCTGGGCTGACCGACACCATGGGCGCCGGTCTGATTTTGCTTGGCATGATGTTGCAGGGCGGCTTCACTTTCGTCACGATCAAGCTGATCATAATCTTGATTTTTCTGTGGTTTACGTCGCCCACATCGTCTTACGCGCTGGCCAACGCGATGTTGATTTCGGGGCAGAAGCCTTTGCTTTTCGGCAACGGCGACGCGTCACAGGATGCCGGCGGCGATGCCGCGGCAGAGGCCGACGAACGGGAGGGTTGAACCATCGGAGGGCTCGTCGATATCGTCCTTTTGGGCTTCCTCGTGGTCACGGCGCTCGCCATCGTCCGCCTGCGCAACCTGTTTGCCGTGGTCATGTTGTCGGGCATTTACAGTTTGCTGATGGCTGTCATCTTTACGATCTTGGATGCCGTGGACGTGGCCTTCACCGAGGCTGCGGTCGGTGCCGGCATATCGACGGTGTTGATGCTCGGCACTTTGGCATTGACTACCGAAAAAGAAACGACACCGGCCCACACGCCATTGTTGCCCCTGGTCGTTGTTGTCGTGACCGGCGCAATCCTAGTTTACGCGACCTTCGAAATGCCGTTGTTCGGCGACCCGTCGGCGCCGATCCACCACCACGTGGCGCCACGCTATATCACCCAGTCGGGACAAGAAATCGGCGTGCCGAACATTGTCACGTCAGTTCTGGCAAGCTATCGCGGCTATGACACCCTGGGCGAGGTCGCGGTGATATTCACCGCCGGCATTGGTGTCCTGCTGGTATTGAGCGGACGCACCCTCAGCAAGAAAGGGGCGGCATCTGCGGTGGCGGAAACCGAGGCGGCCAGCGACGAGGGACATCATGAAACATGACCTGATCCCCCGCGTCGTTTCGAAATTATTGATCCCGTTCATTCTGCTGTTTGGGCTCTACGTCCAGTTCCACGGCGACTATGGCCCGGGCGGCGGCTTCCAGGCCGGCGTGATCTTCGCCGCCGCCTTCATACTGTATGCCCTGGTGTTCGGCCTCGAGAGCGCACGGCGCATGCTGCCACCGTCGTTCGTCAGCGTGTTGATTGCCGTTGGCTTGATGATTTTTAGCGGTGTCGGATTTCTGTCGCTCGCTGTCGACGCCAACTATCTCGATTACAACGTCCTCGGCCACGACCCCGTGCATGGTCAGCACCGCGGCATTTTCTGGGTCGAGCTCGGCGTCGGCATCACCGTCTCGGCGGTCATGGTCACGATCTTTTATATGTTCGCTGGTCGGGGACGGAACTAATTGGAACTCCTCGGTCACTATAACTACTGGGTGGTCATCGTCCTGATGATGACTGGATTCTACGTGGTCATCGCCCGTGGCAATTTGGTCAAGAAGATTGTCGGGCTCAATATTTTCCAGACCTCGGTGTTTCTGTTCTACATCAGCATGGGCAAGATTATCGGCGGCACCCCGCCGATCCTGATCGAAGGCGCGCCGGAGACGGTCTATTCCAATCCGCTGCCGCACGTCTTGATTCTGACGGCGATCGTCGTCGGCGTCGCCACCACCGCGCTCGGGCTGTCGTTCGTCGTTCGGATTCGCGAGGCTTACGGCACCATCGAAGACGATGAGATCCAGGCGGCGGAGGAAGAACAATGACCGCCGCCGCGCACCTGCCGGCCCTACAGGTCGCCCTGCCCCTGATTGCGGCACCGATTTGCACCTTACTGCGTTGGCGGCCGGCGGCCTGGGCGTTTGCTACCGCGGTGACTTGGGTCGCCTTCGCGGTTTCGATCTTTCTGCTCATGCATGTGCAAGACCACGGCACCTGGTCCTACGAACTCGGCGGCTGGGCGCCGCCTTGGGGCATCGAATATCGTGTCGATCTGGTCAGTGCCTACGTCTTGTTGATCGTCTCCGGCATCGCCGCCGTCGTCACGCCATTCGCCCGGCAATCCATCGACCAGGAAATTCCGGCCGACCGGCATCATTTCTTCTACAGTGCCTGGCTGTTGTGCATCACCGGCCTGCTCGGCATGACGATTACCGGCGATGCTTTCAATCTGTTCGTGTTTCTGGAGATCTCCTCGCTATCGACCTACGTGTTGGTGGCATCGGGCAGCGACCGCCGCGCCTTGACCGCGGCCTATCAATATTTGGTGATGGGCACGCTCGGCGCGACGTTCTACATCATCGGCGTCGGCCTGATTTACATGATGACCGGTACGCTCAACATCGCCGACATGGCGGAACGGCTACCGCCGATCCTTTCGACGGCGCCGATCCGTGCGGCGGCCGGTTTCATTACCGTCGGCATCGGCCTGAAGTTCGCCCTATTCCCGCTGCACCTTTGGCTGCCCAACGCTTACACCTATGCGCCGAGCGCCGTCTCCGCCCTGCTCGCGGCGACCGCCACAAAAGTCGCGATCTATGTCTTGGTGCGACTCGAATTCATCATCTTCGGCCCAAGCCTCGGCGGCGACAGCCTGACGTTTTCCCATATCCTGATGCCGCTCGCGGTAATCGGCTTCCTGACCGCCTCGGTGGTGGCGATTTTTCAGGATAACGTGAAGCGGCTCTTGGCTTATTCGTCGGTCGCGCAGATCGGTTACATCGTCCTTGGCATTTCGTTTGTTTCCGTCACCGGCTTGACTGCCGGCCTGGTGCATCTTTTCAACCATGCGCTGATCAAGGGCGCTTTGTTCTTGGTGCTCGCCTGCGTGATGTTGCGGATCGGCTCGGTGCGCCTCGAGGATATGGCCGGGGCCGGCAAACGCATGCCTTGGACAATGTTCGCATTCGTGATCGGCGGCCTCAGCCTGATCGGCGTGCCGCTCACCGTCGGCTTTATCTCGAAGTGGTATCTGATTCTGGCCGCGCTCGAACGCGGCACGCTCGGCATTGTGATCGCCGGCCTGGTCCTGGTCAGTTCGTTGCTGGCGGTGATCTATGTCTGGCGGGTCGTCGAAGTGGCCTATTTCCGACCGCCGCCGGAGAACGCAAAGGCGGTTACCGAGGCACCACTTGCCATGCTGATTCCGACCTGGATCCTGGTCGTAGCCAACATCTATTTCGGCCTCGATACGGACTTTACCGTCGGCGTCGCTCAATCCGCCGCGACGTTCTTGTTGGGGAGCCCTTAAGATGAGCCCGGCGGACCAGGTGCTGCTGGCAATTGCGCTGCCGCTGATCGGCGCCGTTGGCATCGCTATTACCGGCCGTATGCCGAACTTGCGGGAGACCGTGACCTTGGTGACGGCGGTCCTGCTTGCGGCGACCGTCTGGAGCCTGCTGCCAACCGTGTTGGCCGGCGGCCGGCCGACGGTAAGCCCGTTCGAAATCCTGCCTGGTGTCGATCTGATTTTTACCGTCGAGCCGCTCGGCATGGTCTTTGCCGCCGTTGCCTCTTTATTGTGGATCGTCAATTCGATCTATTCCATCGGCTATATGCGCGGCAACAAGGAAGCCCATCAAACGCGGTTCTATGTGTGCTTCGCCATCGCGCTCGCCAGCACCATGGGCATCGCCTTCGCCGGCAACCTGATCACGCTGTTCATCTTCTACGAGGCGTTGACGCTCTGCACCTATCCGCTGGTGACCCACAAAGGCAATGACGAGGCGCGGCTCGCCGGCCGAACCTATCTCGGCATCCTGCTGACGACCTCGATCGGTCTGCAATTGCTCGCCATCCTGTGGACCTGGTCGGTCACCGGGCGCATGGATTTCAGCGCCGGCGGCATTCTCGGCGACCAAGTCCAGGGCTGGGAAGTCGGCGTGCTTCTGGCGCTTTATATATTCGGCATCGGCAAAGCCGCATTGATGCCGATCCACCGCTGGCTGCCGGCGGCGATGGTCGCGCCGACCCCGGTCAGCGCCTTGCTGCATGCCGTCGCCGTGGTCAAGGCCGGCGTCTTCAGCGTCGTCAAGGTGGTCGTCTATGTGTTCGGCATCGACACCTTGGCAGCCGAGCCGAGCGCCACATGGTTGGCTTATGCCGCCGGCTTCACCATTATCGTCGCCAGCATCATCGCGCTCCGCCAAGACAATCTGAAGCGCCGCCTGGCCTATTCGACCATCAGCCAATTGTCCTACGTCATTCTCGCCGCGGCGATTTTAAGCCCGCTCTCAGTGATCGGTGCGGCATTGCATATCGCTGCCCACGCCTTTGGCAAGATCACCTTGTTTTTCGCCGCCGGATCGATTTACACGGCAGCCCACAAGACTGAGATCAGCCAACTCGACGGTATCGGCCGCAAAATGCCCTGGACCATGGGCGCGTTCACCGTCGGCGCGCTGTCGATGATCGGTCTGCCGCCGACCGCCGGTTTCGTTTCCAAATCGTACATGCTGCAAGGCGCCTTCGAACGCGAACACGTCGTGGCAATTTTGGTCATCATCGCGTCGACCTTGCTGAACGCCGCCTATTTCTTACCGATCGTCTATCAGGCCTTTTTTCGTGGCCACGCCGCTCCGGCGGCCGATGCGACAGACGCTGCCCTACCGATTGCCGGCGCCACCCATGACGCCGACCATGGCGGCCACGCCGATCATGGCGAGGCACCGCTGCCCATCGTCCTTGCATTGGTCACCACGGCCGGCTTGACGATACTGCTGTTTTTATTCCCGGGTCCCGCCTTGGATCTCGCCCGTCAATTGGTTGGGAGGCCATAATGGCACCGCCGATCGAAAACGAGTACATCCCTGACCCGATGGATATGACATGACCGAAGCGCACTCGAACGATCGCACCCAGGAAAAGAACGGCGGCAAGCGCTTCTGGCTCGACGATATACGCAACGTGCACAAGTTGTTCTGGGCGCTGGTCGTGGTGTGTGCGTTATTGTTTCTGTCGGATGCCGTTTATGAAAAGCACGTGATTTACGAGTTCGAGAATTGGTTCGGATTTTTCGGTCTGTTCGGATTTATCATGTCTTTTGTCCTGGTGCTGTCGGCGCGCGAGTTGCGCAAGTTCCTGATGCGCGATGAGGATTATTATGACCGCTGAGTTCCCGCCTGGTCTATTGCTGATCGGCGGCGCCGTTCTGGTGCCATTCATCAAGGGGAATCTGCGCTCGGTCTATATGCTCGTTTTGCCGCTGCTCGGCATCTGGCAATTGACCGCGTTGGAGCTGGGCACTTTCGGCGCCATGTCCGTTTATGGTTTCGAGCAGACCCATGTCCGCATCGACAAGCTAAGCCTTATATTTGGGTATATTTTCTATTTGGCAGCGACCTTGGGCATCTTGTTCGCCTGGCACCGGGACGACCGGGCGGAACAGGCCATCGCCCTCGTCTATGTGGGCGCGGCCATCGGCGCGGTCTTTGCCGGGGATCTGATTACCCTGTTCTTCTATTGGGAACTGGCGGCGGTTGCAGCCATCTTCCTGATCTGGACGGCAAGGACGGAACGGGCCTACCGCGCCGGTTTCCGATGTCTGATTATCTATATGTTGTCGGGCATATTGTTGCTGACGGGCGTGGCTAAACACGCTGTCGAAACCGGCTCGGTCACCTTCGACAATATCGGTCTGGACAGTCCCGGAGGCACGCTTATCCTGCTGGCCTTCGGCATAAAATGTGCCTTCCCGCTGCTGCACAACTGGCTGCAGGATGCCTATCCGGAAGCCTCGGTCACAGGCACAGTATTCCTCAGCGCCTTTACTACGAAGCTGGCTGTCTACGCCCTGGCGCGCGGTTTCGCCGGTACCGAAATGCTGATCTGGATCGGCGTGATCATGACCGCCTTTCCCATATTCTACGCGGTGATCGAGAACGATTTGCGCCGGGTTCTGGCCTACAGCCTCAACAACCAGTTGGGCTTCATGGTGGCGGGTATTGGTATCGGGAGCACGCTTGCCATCAACGGGGCGGTCAGTCACGCTTTCGCCCACATCATTTACAAGGCGCTTTTGTTTATGTCCATGGGGGCGGTCCTATACCGGACAGGTACGGCCAAGGGCTCGGAACTGGGTGGACTTTACAAGACTATGCCGTGGACCACCGGATTCTGCATCGTCGGCGGCGCCTCGATCTCCGCCTTTCCGCTGTTCAGCGGGTTTGTCACCAAATCCATGATCCTGACGGCCGTGGCCGAAGAGGGTTATGTGGTCGCCTTCTTGGTCTTGTTGTTCGCGTCCGCCGGCGTGTTCCACCATTCGGGCATCAAAATCCCGTTCTTCGCCTTTTTCGCCCATGATTCCGGCAAGCGGCCCAAGGAAGCGCCCTTCAATATGCTGCTGGCCATGGGGCTGGCGGCGTTTCTCTGCATTGGGATCGGCGTCTACCCGGCCCCGCTCTATGCGCTGCTTCCTTTCCCGGTCGATTATACGCCGTATACGACAACGCATGTGGTCACGATGCTGCAGCTGCTGATGTTTTCCGGGCTCGCCTTCGCGACGCTGCAAAGAACCGGTCTCTACCCGCCGGAACTGCGTTCCACGGTTCTCGATTTCGATTTCAGCTACCGCTGGCTCGCGCCTCGGGTGATCGGCTGGCTCATGGCTGCCGGCGACCGCGTTTGGATGAAGATGACAAGCGATTTTCTGATGCTGCTGCGTGGTCTGATCGCGCTCATCTTCAAATATTTTGGGCCGCGCAACCTGTTCGCCCGCACCCAATCGATCGGTTATTCGTTGAGCATCGTGATTACACTGCTGGCGATTGTAATTATGACCTTCTATGCAAAATGAACATGCTGCTGGCGTCGTTCATTAGTAACCTGCGCCCGATCCTCGAAGCGTTTTTGCGCGTGGCTTACCCGGCGAATTTTCCGCCGGGGACATTGCTCGGGCCGTTTATTGGCTTATGCCAGCAGTGCCAGGGTACAGCAAACGAAATTCTCTCTGTTGATGACACCAACGAGTTGCGTGCGTTGCTCGATTATGCGAACCGCTGTCACCATGACACAAACCCCGCATGGGGAACCGAATCGATTAATAATGCAAAACTCCTAAATTTTGCGCAGCGCACGGTTCTTTTCGCATCAAGACGCTAACTGCCGTAACGCTCTCCGTCGGCTTCCTCGACTACCAGTTGGAAATCGTCGAAAGCAGTCGGGCCGGCCGGCTGTTCGCGACGATTTTTACCTTGATGGCGTTCACCGGCGGATTGTTCGCCATCAACCAGGCGACAATCGTCGAACTGGCCGGGGCGTTCGCCTACGCCGATGGCGCCCTCGGCGTCGCCCCCGCCGGCGATCTGATTACCGTATTCGTGTTTTGGGAGATGATGGGCATCGGCTCGACGGTGATCATCTAGGCTGCCGGCACCCGGCAGGCCTATGACGCCAGCATTCGTTATGCCTTGGTTCATCTCGCCGGCGGCGTGATATTGATGGCCGGCATCATCGGTCATGTCGCGGAAACCGGATCGATCGGTTTCACGGCACTGCGCGCCGATAGTATCGCCCGCATCTTGATCCTGATCGGGTTCTTGGTGAACGCCGGCGCACCGCCGGTGTCGGCGTGGCTACCCGATGCTTACCCGGAAGGCAGCCCGTCAGGCACCGTTTTCCTGTCTGCCTTCACCACCAAGACCGCAGTGTTCGTCCTGCTGATTAGTTTTCCCGGCGAGCAAATTCTGATTTGGGTCGGTGCCTACATGATCTTTTGCGGCATCGTCTACGCGTTGCTGGAAAACGACATGCGCTGTATCCTGGCCTATTCGATCGTCAATCAGGTCGGTTTCATGATCTGCGGCAGCGGCACCGAAATGGCGCGAAACGGGGCAGCGGCACATGCGTTTACCCACATCATCTACAAGGCACTGCTGCTGATGATGGCGAGCTCCGTTCTCTATATGACGGGCAAACGAAAATGCACCGAATTGGGCGGCCTGTTCCAAACCATGCCGATCACCATGGTTTGCGGCACCATTGGCGCCCTGGCGATTTCGAGCTTTCCCTTCACCTCCGGCTTCATTTCAAAAAGCATGATCTCTCAAGGCGCGATCGACCAGCATTTAACTGTTGTCTGGTTTCTGCTGGCCGCCGCGTCGGCCGGCGTCTTTCTGCATGCCGGCATCAAGTTCCCGTGGTTCGTGTTCTTCCAAAAGGATTCCGGTCTGCGGCCGCCGGAACCACCGCAGAATATGCGCGTTGCCATGTACCTCTTCGCCGCACTCTGCATCGGCCTCGGCATCTGGCCCGGTCCGCTTTACGACATCTTGCCCTTCCCGGTCAGCTATGAGCCCTACACCGGCGATCACCTGGTGTTTCAGTTCCAGCTGCTGCTGTTTGCCGGCCTCGCGTTTTTCGTGATGCTGCCGATGATGAAGCGGACCGAAACCATCAGCCTCGATTTCGACTGGTTCTACCGTCGCTTCTTTCGAGAGCTTGCCAAACAATTCACCTACCGGTCCTCGGTAACCCGCGACGAGCTTGAGGCCGCCGGGCGGCGCCGGTTGTCGCAATTCATCGATCGGCTGTATCGCCATCACGGGCCGCAGGGCATCCTGGCCCGTACCTGGCCGACCGGATCGACCGTGCTCTGGGTGGCCATCCTACTCGGCGTATCGGTGTTGATGTTTTATGTCTGATTCAATGGGCGGCATGAGCGGTATGGCTTTCATCCATCTCAGTGCGAGCCTGGCGCTATTGGTCCTCGGTGCCATGCTGTTTTTCGCTGCGGTGGTGACACCGGTCGCCTTCAAGACCCTGGAACCGGAGGCGCGCGGGCGGTATCTGGCCGGCCTGTTCCCGGTCTATTACCGCAGCCTGACGGTGCTGTCCGCGTTGGCCGCGCTGTTGGCCATCACCGAACCGCTCGGCCAGGTGATGATCGGCGTTACCGCCGGCTTCGTGTTTTCCGATCAAGTGCTGCGGCCGCGCATTGAGGCGAGCCGGGCCGGGCATTTGGCCGGCGAGCCCGAAGCCACCGGCCGCTTTCGCGCCCATCATCGGGCCAGCGTCTATATCAACATCGCGCAGATGGCGGCGATCATCGCCGTTATCGCGGTCGGCGCATTCTAGCGTCATGGCGCGCCGGTTGCATATCGTCCGCCACGGTCAATCGACTTTCAACGCGGCCTACGCGGAATCCGGCGAGGACCCGATGTATTTCGACGCGCCGCTGTCGCCGCTCGGCCATCGCCAGGTCGCCGCTCGGCGCAGCGAATGGGTGGATTTCATGCCGGACCTGGTGGTGGTCACGCCGTTCACCCGGGCCATTCAGACCGCGCTCGGCATTTTCGGCGACCGCGACCTGCCGTTCCTGGTCGACGCCCGCCACCGGGAAATGCTCGGCGCGAGCTGCGACGTCGGCCGTTCGCCACGGGTCCTGGCGACCGAGTTCCCCGAACTCGATTTCTCCCACCTGGCCGAACCCTGGTGGTACGCGCCGCCCGGCGCTGCCGAACCCTTTGAAATCGAACCCCATGACCAGGTTACAGCCCGCGCCGCCGCCTTCCGGGCCTGGATTCGGGCACGCCCGGAACAGACCATCGTCGCCGTCGGCCATGCCACGTTCTTCATGGAACTGAGCGGCCATGTGATGGCCAATTGCGAGATGATGCGGCTCGACCTTTAGCGCCGCCCCGGCCCTCACGGTTGCGTTACCGCGATCCGTTCGGCACACTCTATACGGACGTATAGGCGTTGTGGGAGTTCGGGCGGAATGGCGGTCAGTAGCGTCGCGAAGGTGATGATGGTCTTTGCGGTCGCCGTCACCGCGCTCGGCCGGCCGACGGCGGCGCAAATCGTTACCGACGGCAGTGTCGGCGACGCCCGGTCCCTTGCCGGGCCAAACTATGCCATTGCCGAGGCGCTCGGCCGGCGTGCCGGCGGTAACCTGTTTCATAGTTTTCAGACTTTCGACATCCGAACCGGCGAATCCGCCACCTTCAGCGGATCCGCCGGCATCGACGCCGTCATATCCCGCGTGACCGGCGGCGCCGGGTCGACGATCGACGGCCGCCTCACCTCGACCATCACCGGCGCCGATTTCTATTTCATCAATCCGGCCGGCCTGATGTTCGGCCCGGACGCCAGCCTGGATATTGACGGCTCCTTCCACGTCGGCACGGCCGATAATCTGAGCTTCGCCGACGGCACCCTGTATTCCGCTAGCGATCCGTCAGGCAGCAGCTTCACCACCGCGGCGCCCGCCGCCTTCGGTTTCCTCGGCGCTACGCCGGCGGCACTCTCGGTTTCCGGCGCCGCCCTCGATGTGCCGGCCGGCCAGACATTGGCGTTGGCCGGTGGCGACATCAACATCGTCGACGCGGCGCTGGGCGGCACTGCCGCACAATTGACCGTGACGACGCACGGCACGACGACGAGCGCGATCGGCACCGGCGGCACGCTCCGCATCCAAGGCGGGGCGCTCACCGTCACCGGCACAGGCACTGAAACACTATCGCTGACGGCCGGCGACCTCTCGCTCGACAACACCAGCGTCACGCTGACCAACAGCGGCTTCAACGCCGCGCCAAGCCCAGGCCTATCCCTGGTAGCCGATCGGATCGACGTCGGTGGCGGTGCACAGGTCGCCACCACGGCATTCAGCAGCGGCGCCGTCGGCCCGGTCGCCGTCGAGGCCGCTGCGATTGACATTGCCGATGGCGCGCGTGTGCAAACCCTAACATTCGGCACGGCGCGAAGCAGTGCGATTACCGTCGACACGGACACCCTGACGGTCAGGAACGGCGCCATCGTGCGTACCGATTCCTTCGGCGGGCGGTCCGGCGACATAACAGTCCGCGCCAGCCAGTCGGTCGCGCTCTCGACCGACACAAACCCGTTCGGCCTGCCGAGCGAAATCCGCTCCCTCGCCCGCTCGACCACACCGTCCGGCAACGTTGCGGTCGTGACGCCGCGGCTGGTCGTCGATCAGGCGATCGTCGGCACCGCAACGACCTTCACCGGGGCGCCGGGCTCGACCACCATCACCGCCGATAGCGTCACCCTCACCGGCGGCACGATCAGCGCAAACGCGCGAGGCTTCGTTGCCAACACCGCGGGCAGCATTCGTGTCGACGCCAAAGAACTGCGCTCCGGCCCGAGTCCGTTCTTTATTTCCGTCATTGATGCCTCACACCGGGCGTTCGGCAATGCCGGGGACATTACGCTCAACGCCGATGAAATGACGCTGCAAAGCACCTCGGTTCGCGCCGGCGCCTTTTCCGGCAATGGCGGCGCCATCCGGCTTAGCGGCGACCGGATTCAACTGGGCGGCCTGTTCTCGCTTTTGTCGGACGTCTCCGGCGGCGGTAATGCCGGCACCATTTCGATCACCGCCGATCAGACGCTTACCATGTCGGGCATCGATAGCACTCAGAGCCGGCTTGTCGCCGACGCGACCACCCTCTTCGGTCAACCGGGTGACGGCGGAACCATTCAACTCAGGGCGCCGCTGGTCACTGCCGACCATGTTCGACTGTCGAGCACCGGCGGCTTCGGCGCCAATTCCGGCGATATCACCATCGACGGCGACGCGATCACGCTCGGGCCTGGCACGGTCGTCGCCACGGAGGGCTTCGGTATCGCCGGCCAAGATGCCGGCGCCGCCGGCGCCATACGGATAACCGCCGCGAAATCCATCGCTGTAACCGGGGATGCCACCGGCCGCACGACCATCGGCAGTTCCGCCGAAGACGCCGGAACCGCCGGCGCGATCGCCTTTCAGGCACCCGACATTGTCATCGACAATGCCATCATCAGTAACGAAATCGGCAACACGGCACTGGCCAGTCGTCTCATTCTGCAGGGCGAGCGCATACGACTGCAGAACGGCGCTTCCATCAACAGCGACACCCTGGGCGAGAATGATGGCGGCGCCGTCGAGGTCAAAGCCTCGGAATCGATCCTTATCCGCGACAGCCGGGTTTCGTCCAGTTCCGATGATGTCTTAATCGATAACGGCGACCCGATCGGCAACGGTGGTACGGTGTTGATCGACGCGCCAACGGTGACAATCGATAATGGCCGTATCACGACCACCACCGACGGCCTCGGCAACGCCGGCCAGGTTCGCGTCGTTACCACCGACCTATCCGTGCTCAACAACGGCGCCATCGCCAGTCAGAGCCGGTCCGGCGGCGACGCCGGCGACGTCGACATCGCAGCCGCTCGGTCGATCCGCCTAATCGATCTTGGTACCATATCCGCCTCAGCGTTTCCGTTGTTGTCGCGCGACCCGACCGACGGCAACGCCGGTACCGTCTCGATACGTGCCGGATCGATTGAGATGAACCGGGGCCGTGTTACCTCTAGCGCTGTCGACGGCAGCGGCGGTTCTATTTCGATCACCAGTCCAACAATTACGATGTCAGGCGATAGTCTGATCAATGCCTCTTCCGCCGGCGCAGGCGTTGCCGGCGACATCGTCATCATGGCAACCACATTAACGGTGGGCGAGCACGCGGAGATTCTGGCTGACGTGGTGGCTGACGGACGTGGTGGTACCGTGTCGATCTGGACAGACACCTTGACCTTGTCGGGCGATGCAGAGATCGCCAGCGACGTTGACGAAGGGGCGAGTGGCACCGGCGGTTCGGTTGCGTTGCAGGCGGAAACGATCCGTCTGTTGGGCAGCTCCGAAGTCAGCAGCGAGACCGGCGGTAGCGGCGCCGGCGGCGCCGTTGTCATTACCGCGACCGCCGAACTGGAGGTGTCCGACGAAGCCGGCATCGTTGCCGAGGCCCAGCAAGACGGCGACGCGGGCTCGATCTCCATCAATGCCGGCCGGCTGACAATGACGGCGGGAAAGATCACGGCGGAAACAAACGGCGAAGGCGACGGCGGTTCGATCGGCATTGCGGCAAGGACGATTGAAATGCAACAAGGCGCACGCATTGCAACGACGTCCAGCAACGACGGTAATGCCGGCGCGATCACAATCACATCCAACCAATTCGCGCTGGCGACCGGCGCCACGATTGAGGCCAGCAGTACCGGCGGCGGCGAAGCCGGCAGCATTTCCATTGATGCCGGCAAGCGATTCGTCGCCGAGGGCGGTCGCGTGGCCACCAGCACGACCCAGTCCGACGGCGGCAACATCACCATCAGAGCGGTCGAGTTGGTTGCTTTGAACGACGCGGACATCACCACATCAGTCCAAGGCGGCGCCGGTTCCGGCGGCAACATCGACGTCGATCCGACTTTTATTGTCCTGGTCGACAGCCGCATCATCGCCAACGCCGTCGCCGGCAACGGTGGCAATATCACGTTGGTTGCCGGCACACTGTTCGTCGACGACACCAGCGTGATATCCGCGTCTTCGGAACTCGGCATCGATGGTGCAATTGTCATCGACGCACCGGATTCCGACGTCGAGGGATCGCTCGCCCTGTTGAACGGGGAATTTCTGGATGCCGCCGCCAAGCTGTCGCAACAATGTTCGGTCCGGGCCGGCACGAGTTCGGCGACCCTGGTCGCCGGCGGCCGTGGCGCTCTACCGGATGGCCCGGAGCATTTTCTGAACATGGCCTTATTTATCGCGCCCGGCAGCGGCGAGCGGACCGGCGCGAGACCAACCGATGGCCGCAAACAGTCCGCGTTGCCGACCTACATCCCAACCCTCGCCAAGCTCACATGCCACGGTTGAAACCGACTTAAGACTTCGTAAACTATTGAAACTAAGTATGAAACCATCTGCTGTCACCGACAAGTGACGAATCGATGGAACCGACCAAGCAACAAAAACCGCGAACACGCCAGGCCGCCGGCGGTCGCCGGCGTGACCGCGCCGCGACGAAACAAAGGCTGGTCGACGCCGTCGGCAGCGTGTTGGTGCGCGACGGTGTCCTGGCGCTTGGCGTCAATTCGATCGCAAAGCAAGCAAACGTCGATAAAGTTCTGATATATCGATATTTTTCTAATTTGGATGGGCTTTACCGTGTTTATGCGGAAAAGGTCCAGCTCTGGCCGGATCTGGCCGACGTCGCCGGTGACGCACCGGCCGTGCTCCACACACTGCCGCCGGTCGACCGTCTTGCGCTGATGCTCGGCAACTTCGCGGAAGCCTTGGCGCGACGGCCGTGGAACCTGGACGTCGTTGCTTGGCGCACGCTTGAGACTAACGCGTTGACCGACGCCTTGACCGCGCAACAAGCCAAGCTCGACCGACAGATGCGGGATCTGACCATCGTCGGATCGGGACTATCGGCAGAAATCGTCGAATTGCGGCTGACGACGATCGTCGACGCGATTGCCATGGACTTGGTGCGCCACCGTCAGTCGGATCGCCCGGCAGCAGCCACCGCAGCACCCCTGCAAGACCTGGCCGGCTGGATTTTTTCCGCCTGACCGATCTGAATTTGCCTGCGGCAGTCAATATCGTATCATGCCCTGGGGCCTCGCATGGGGGGCGATTGGCTCGGCGGCCGAAACAACCGGCCGACCGGTGCAAATAGACAGGGAACGAAACAATGGACATGACGGGTGAGGAACGCATCGCGGCGTCGCGGCAGACGGTATGGGAAGCCTTGAACGACGCCGAGATATTGCGGCAATGCATTCCCGGGGCAGACGAGGTCATTAAAGTTTCAGATACGGAGTTCGCCGCCACGGTGACGGCGAAAGTCGGCCCGGTGAAAGCCAAATTCAAGGGCAACGTCACCTTGTCCGATCTCGATCCGCCGAACGGCTATACCATCTCCGGGGAGGGCAAGGCCGGTCCTGCCGGCTTTGGCAAAGGCGAAGCGAAAGTCAGCCTGACAGAAGACGGCAATGCGACGCTGATGACTTACGCGGTTACGGCCACGGTCGGCGGCAAGCTCGCGCAGTTGGGTTCGCGCCTGATCGATGGTGTCGCCAGAAAGATGGCCGGTGATTTCTTTGCCGCATTTAACGCGTTGGTGTCGACGGATCAGGCCGGCGCGGATACGCCGCAAGCAGCCGCCGAACCGGCGCCGGCGGCGCCGGTCGCGGCACCGGTCGCGGCGCCCGCGCCACAGTCCAAAAGCGCCAATCCATGGGTCTGGATTGTCGGTGTCGTCGTCCTGATCTTGCTGGTGTTGTATTTCTATAGCGGCGGCAGCGAGTGACCGGCTAACGAACTTTTTCCCGGCCCGCTTGAATCCCTGCTTGACCTCAGCACTAGCGCCGTTGAAACTCGTGTTTAAGAAACGGAATCGGGTAATTTCCCGGTCAAGGTGCGGCGAACCAAGCGACAGGTGGAACCTAACGACAAGTGACTGACGCCCGCCCAAGCGGGCCGGAATTCCCATTTCAACTGGTATCAAAACAATAACAGAGGAGGATTGCCCTCATGCCGACGGTCTCAATGAATGTCAACGGCAAAGCGGTGACGGGTGACGTCGAACCGCGCACGCTGTTGGTCCAGTTTATCCGGGAGACTTTGCGTCTCACCGGCACCCATGTGGGCTGCGACACCAGCCAATGCGGCGCCTGCGTCGTGCATGTGAATGGCGAGAGCGTCAAGTCTTGTACCATGTTGGCGGTCCAGGCCGAAGGAAGCGACGTGACCACCATCGAAGGTCTGGCGACCAACGGTGAACTGCATCCTATGCAGGAGGCCTTCCGCGACAATCACGGCCTGCAATGCGGTTTCTGCACGCCCGGCATGATCATGAGCGGCATCGATATCGTGCAGCGTCATGGCAACCCGGACGAGGCAACCATCCGCGCCGAGCTGGAAGGCAATCTTTGCCGCTGTACCGGCTACCACAACATCGTCAAGTCGATCAAAGACGCTGCCGGCCGAATGGGAGGATGAGATCATGACGGAAGCAACCGGAATTGGTGCCGCCATTGCGCGCAAAGAAGACAAGCGCTTCATCACCGGCAAAGGCAACTACACCGACGACATCAACCTGAGCGGACAAACGCACGCCTACTTCGTGCGCTCGCCACACGCCCATGCGACGATTAATTCCGTCAATACCAGCGCTGCTGCGGCCGCGCCGGGCGTTGTCGGCGTCTTCACCGGCGATGATATGGCGGCCGATGGCATCGGCCCGCTCGTCTGTGGTGTCCAGATTACCCAGGCCAACGGCGATCCGCATAATGCACCGGCCCATCCGGCCTTGGCGCAGGGCAAAGTCCGCTTTGTCGGCGACCATGTCGCCGTGGTGATTGCCGAATCTCTCGCCCAGGCCAAAGACGCGGCCGAAAAGGTCGACGTTGACTATGGCATTTTGCCGAGTGTCACCGATACCGGCGGCGCCGACGCCGCCGGCGCGGCACAATTGCATGACGAGGCGCCAAACAATGTCTGCTTCGACTGGCCGTTCGGCGACAAGGACGCGGTCGATGCGGCATTCGCCGGCGCCCACAAGGTTTCCTCGCTGGAATTGGTAAACAACCGCATGGTGACCAATCCGATGGAACCCCGGGCCTGTGTCGCCGACTATAATTCCGGCTCCGAAGAATTAACGATTTATCTGACGACCCAAAACCCGCATGTGCATCGCCTGGCGATGTCGGCGTTTTATGCCCTGGCGCCGGAACACAAACTGCGCATCGTCGCCCCTGACGTCGGTGGCGGCTTCGGCGTTAAAATCTTCACCTATTCGGAAGAGCTGGTTTGCGGTTGGGCGTGCCGCAAGGTCAACCGGCCGGTGAAATGGACGGCCGACCGCAGCGAAGCCTTTATGAGCGACGCACATGGCCGTGACCACGTCACCAAGGCCGAACTGGCAATGGACGAAAACGGCAAGTTCCTTGCCATGCGGGTCAACACCAAGGCCAATTTGGGTGCCTATCTGCAGCTCTTTTCGACCATGGTGCCGAGTTATCTCTATGTCTTCCTGTTCGCCGGGCAATACGCTACGCCCTTGATCTACAGCGACGTGCGGGCGGTGTTTACCAATACTTCTCCGGTCGACGCTTCGCGCGGTGCCGGACGGCCGGAGGCGACCTTTATGGTGGAACGGCTGGTCGACATGGCGGCCCACGACATGGGGCTTGATCCGGTGGAGATCCGCCGCCGCAATTTCATCCCGAAAGATGCCTTCCCGTACCAAACGCCGGTCGTGCAGCTCTATGATTCCGGCGACTATGATGCGTCTATGGATAAGGCCTTGGCGATTGCCGACTACGACGGTTTCGCAGCCCGTCAGGCGGAGGCCCAATCCCGCGGCAAACGCCGCGGCATCGGCTTCTCGGCCTATATCGAGGCCTGTGGCGTCGCCCCGTCGGCGGCAGTTGGCCAATTGGGCGGCGGTGTCGGCCTTTGGGAATCGGCCCAGGTTCGTTTCAACCCAACCGGAAATGTGCAGGTCTTCACCGGCACCCATTCCCATGGCCAAGGTCACGAAACCACGTTCGCGCAACTGGTCAACGACATCCTTGGCGTCCCAATCGATAATGTCGAGGTGATCCACGGCGATACTGCTAAAACCCAGTTCGGTATGGGGACCTATGGCTCCCGATCCTTGGCGGTCGGCGGCGTGGCAATCGCCAACGCCTGTGAGAAAATCATCGCCAAGGGCAAGAAGATCGCCGCCCACGCGCTGGAGGCAGCGGAAGACGACATCGAGTTCGCTGACGGCAACTTCGCTGTGGCCGGCACCGACAAGACGATGAATATCGCCGAGGTCGCTTTCAATGCCTATGTACCACATAGCTATCCGGAAGGTCTGGAACCTGGTTTGGACGAAAACGCGTTTTTCGATCCGTTGAATTTCTCCTTCCCGTCCGGCACCCATATTTGCGAGGTGGAGGTCGACCCGGATACCGGCGTAGTGGAGATCGCCAAGTATACCGCGGTCGACGACTTCGGCCGGTTGATCAATCCAATGATCGTTGCCGGCCAGGTCCACGGCGGCATCGCTCACGGTTACGGCCAAGCGATGCTGGAAGGCTGTAGTTACGATAGCGAAAGCGGTCAGCTGATTACGGGGTCTTTCATGGACTATGCCATGCCCCGTGCCGATTGCCTGCCGAATTTCGAACTGGATTATTCGCCGACAGTACCGGCGCACAATCCGCTCGGTGTCAAAGGCTGCGGTGAAGCCGGTGCCATCGCCGCGCCGCCGGCGATCATCGGCGCAATCTGCAATGCCTTGGGCGTGCGTCATATCGATATGCCTGCCACATCAGAACGGGTCTGGCAGGCCGCGCAAAGCGCCTGAGTTTGAGGCTGAAAGAAAACTTAGAAGGCAAAGAATATGTATAACTTCGACTATCACCGTCCCTCCAGCCTCAGCGAAGCGGCGGGTCTCTTGAGCGGAGACGCGACCCTAATGGCTGGCGGCCAAACCCTGATCCCGACTTTGAAACAGCGGCTCGCCAATCCTGACGCCGTGGTTGATCTGTCGGGCATCGCCGAGCTCAAGGGCATCAGCGTCGATGGCGGCACCGTCACCATCGGCGCCATGACCCGGCACGCCGATGTCGCCGCGTCAGGCGATGTTGCCGGTGCTATCCCGGCTCTTGCGGAACTCGCTAGCCATATCGGCGACGCCCAGGTCCGCAACCGCGGTACCCTGGGTGGCTCGATCGCCAACAACGATCCGGCGGCCGACTATCCCGCCGCGTTGGTGGCACTCGGCGCCACGGTCCACACCAACAAACGCACGATCTCGGCCGACGATTTCTTCACCGACATATTCGATACCGCGTTGGCGGAAGATGAAATCGTCACCAAGGTGTCCTTCCCGGTGCCGCAAGCCGCGGCTTACCAGAAGTTCCCCAATCCGGCCTCGCGGTACGCCATGGTCGGCGTCATGGTGGCGCGCACCGGCAGCGGCGTCCGCGTCGCGGTCACCGGTGCCGGCCCATGCGTGTTCCGGGTCGCAGCGATGGAGCAGGCCTTGGCCGGCGACTTCTCGGCAGCAGCGATCGAAGGCGTTACGGTTTCCGCCGACGGCTTGAATACCGATATTCATGCCTCGGCCGAGTACCGCGCACACTTGATCGGCGTCATGGCACGCCGGGCAGTGGCCGACGCGGCCTAAGGTTGCTATAACAGACGTCACGGACGAGGGGGGAGGCTTGCCTCCCCCCTTGCATTATTTGGCCGGCGGAAATTATTCCGACGGCCGATCCATCGAATAGGCCGTGATACATGAGCACTCCTTTGCCCGCTTCCATCGACGACACCGCCGAGCTGTTGCAAGGCGCCGACTACGTGGCCGACCGCAGTGTTGCGACCGTCGTCTATTTGTCGCTGGCGCTCGGCCGGCCGTTGTTTCTCGAAGGCGAGGCCGGCGTCGGCAAGACGGAAATTGCCAAAGTCTTGGCGACCGCTCTCGATCGGCCTTTGGTCCGCCTGCAATGCTACGAAGGGCTGGACGTCGCCTCGGCGGTCTATGAATGGAATTATTCGCGACAGATGATCGAAATTCGCCTGGCGGAGGCCGCTGGCGACGCCGACCGGGACCGGCTCGGCCAGGATATCTTTTCCGAACAGTTCCTGATCAAGCGGCCGCTTTTGCAGGCGCTGGAATCATCGCCGACCGGCGCGCCGGTCCTATTGATCGACGAACTGGACCGAACCGACGAACCGTTCGAAGCCTATCTGTTGGAAGTGCTTTCGGATTTTCAGATTACCATCCCTGAAATCGGCACGGTCACACCGGCCGAACCGCCGATTGTGGTGATCACGTCGAACCGGACCCGCGAGATCCACGATGCTCTGAAGCGCCGCTGCCTTTATCATTGGGTCGGCTACCCGGATGCGGAGCGCGAGCTTGAGATCCTGCGCCGCAAGGTGCCGGGCGCCGAACACCGCCTGAGCCAGGAAATTGTCGGCTTCATTCAAGAGCTCAGGAATGTCGATTTGTTCAAGTTGCCGGGCGTCGCCGAAACCATCGATTGGACCCAAGCGCTGACCCAGCTCGACGCTATCACCCTGGACCCGGATACCATCAACAACACCCTCGGCGTGCTGTTGAAGTACCAGGATGACATCGAACGCATCCAAGGCTCGGAAGCCGCTCGCATCATCCAGCAGGTCAAAACCGAACTGGCGGCGGTGCCGGATTAAGTCGGCGTTGTAGTGCCGTGCCGCTCGGCGTCATCAACATGGCCAATCTGCTGCTCGACAATTTGGGCAAGATCTTCGGGATAGATTATCGCCGATGTTGACTTCAATTCAGCAACCCGCCACCAACGGTATGCTTTCATGACACTTGCTTCCAACGGTTCCTGCATTTCCTGATTGATTGCGTTGCCGGCAACACGAACCATGAAGTACCGCTCGTCAGCCGAGACGAAGTCTCCGTCGGCAATACGGAATTCAATCGTCCTTTGGGCAATTTCCTCGCCGATAGCTTCGACGATGCCGGTCTCTTCATACAGTTCGCGACGGGCAGCCCGGCGGTAGCTTTCGCCGTCCACCAACGCGCCTCCAGGCGTCGCCCAATACGCTGTCCCCGACAATGGCCCCTCGGTAAACACGAAATGGAAGAGCAGGACGCTATCCTCAGGGTTGAGAACGATGAGACGGGCTGCTGGACGTTTTCGCATGGCTCAACGCCCCGCCTCGACATGCAGCTGAATACCCTCATACTTTCGCAAAGACGCCATGACCTTCGACAGATTGTCGACGCGTGGATTGCCGTTGGCGCTTAGCATCCGCATGATGCTTTCGGGTTTCTTGTCAACGAGCCGCGACAGTTCTTTAAAGCCCATGGTCGCGTTGATGTAATCGCGGAGGAGCGATTTGGCGACACTCACCTCGTCGTTGAGCAAGCATTCCGCCGCTTCGGTGAGCAAACCAACCCGAAAAGCTGGATCACGGTCAGCTCGCTTCTTGACGGTTTCCACAAAATCACGAGTCAATGCCATCGTTTTACCTTCTACGCTTTCGCGCTTTGTATGCTTTCCATAATTCCTTGGCACGTTCGATATCCCGGAACTGCTTCTTCTTGGTGCCGCCGCCGAGCAATATCACCAGCATCTCGCCGTCCTTACCGAAATAGACGCGGTAGCCTGGACCGAAATTGACCCGGCATTCGCTAATACCAACGAGCGATGGCCGTTCGCACCTTCAAAGCCGCTGGCGTGTTGAGCGATGCGAACCACATTGAAAACGGGCGACGACCTTCAGCAGTCTCATATTCTGCGATTCTTATTGTCACACTCAATACTAACCTATGTGTTATCATTGTTCAAGAGTTTTGCGTTTCTGACGCGCTGAATACGTTTCCGCCCGACCCCGTCGAAAATCCTTACATCGTGACCGCTGTGGCGCGTGTCTCGCGCCGCTGAGCGCTGAGTTTCCGCCAATTCTGTCGCTGGCCGACGGCTTGCATATGTGAGAGCCAATGCTGTCGGGAACGCCACGACTAATAGATGGCGCACGGCCGCAATTGGCGTTGGTAGAACTGGGGTCGCATCAATGACGACGACACGGATCGAAGCCGAAGACCTGACGCTGTCCGGCGCCTACGGCGTGTCAAACTTTTCCGTGGCGTCGAGCGGCCAGGGCATCAGCCTGCCGCGGCATCAAAGCTCGAGCGGCGCGAGCGGCGGCGCCAGCCACACTTTCACCGGCAACGCCGGTACCTACGACCTGGACATTGGCTATTTCAAGGAACGTGATGGCGGCGCCACCATTAAGGTTGTCGTGAATGGCGTCGACCAGGGCACCATTTACATCTATTCAAAATCAGCAGACTCCTCGCCAACCACCAATTCCTTTGCCATCCAGACCTACGCGCTGAACCTTAATCCGGGCGATGTCATTACCCTCTCGGCCCAGGGCAGCAACTGGTCCCATGCCGTGGTCGACTATATCGAGCTGACCGGCGACGGCCCGGCCAACAATCCTCCGATAGCCGCTGCCGATAGCGCGGCGACTGACGAAGACAACGCCATCGTGATCGACGTGTTGGCCAACGACAGCGACTCGGACGGCGGGACACTTAGTGTCGCCACACTTGACACGACCGGAACCGCCGGTCAGGTCACCAACAACGGCACCGACGTGACCTACGACCCCGACGACCAGTTCGAGTATCTGGACCAAGGCGAGAGCGCCACCAATGTGTTCAGCTACACGACGACCGACGGCCAGGGAGGCACTGACACGGCCACCGTGACGGTCACCGTCAGCGGTGTGAACGACGCGCCGGTCGCAGCCAACGATACCGCCTCGACAGATAAATTATCCCTTTTGTCCGTTGCCGCTGCCGGCGGGGTGCTTGCCAACGACACCGATCCGGATGCAGCCGACGACCCGGTGGTTTCCGCGGTCAACGGCAGCGCCGCCGCAGTCGGCAATCAGATCACATTGGCCTCCGGCGCCTTGCTGACCGTCGCCGCCGATGGTTCCTACGACTACGACCCGAACGGCCAGTTCGCCGGCCTCGGGCCAAGCGACAGCACCACCGACAGCTTCACCTACACCGTAACCGATGGCGATGAGACCGACACCGCGACAATGGTCATCACAGTCAACGGCATCAATCTCTCCCCTACCGCCGACGACGACAGTGACACGGCCGGCGAAGACACCAGCATCGCCATCGACGTGCTGGCCAACGACACCGACCCAGACGCCGGCACGCTCGGCGTGCAAACCGTCGATACGACCGGAACCAGCGGCCAAGTCGCCAACAATGGCACCGACGTCACATACGACCCGAACGGCCAGTTCGAGTATCTGGACCAGGGCGAGAGTGCCACCGATGTGTTCACTTACACCACGACTGACGGCCAGGGCGGCACCGACACCGCGACCGTGACGATCACTGTCACCGGCATCGACGACGCGCCGATCGCCGTCGATGACGGCCCGATCGATACCGAC